>Ga0115030_1001013_pt1 | contig 12422 bp, 19 predicted proteins | sample SidtaG_4_FD_87174 | JGI IMG/M metagenome (GOLD analysis project Ga0115030, IMG submission 87174) | Marine algal microbial communities from Sidmouth, United Kingdom - Sidmouth_Male1 metaG | ecosystem: Host-associated > Algae > Red algae > Unclassified | place: Sidmouth, United Kingdom | collected... | reverse complement strand
CGTGCGGACTCGCCCTCACCCGGGCGTGGACCCTCCTCCTCGCTCTTACCCTGGACACCCCGCGTCCCAGCCGCGACAATCCTCCTCCTCCCCACGGGCCACCCACGTGCCGGGAACCGGTCGCGGATAGGATAGCCATCAAGGCGTCTTGGTGGCCGCCTGTCGCGGTTGCGGGTTCGGCGGAACTGGCGGCCCCGCCATCAACCGCGAGTTTGGGCACCGCCGCGCCGTCAGCCGGCGCGCCGCCAGGCGGCGCGCCGCGAGCAGCCTCGTGGACGACGGTCTCTCCGGAAGTTACCGCACCGGCCTTGTACTCATCGCTTACATTTCCTATGGAGAACAGCTGATGGCCAAGATAAAAGAGAGAGGCCATCCCGGGAAACCAAGCCCAAAGTGGGCGGAGGCACATGGGCGGGGGAAGAAGATGGATGTGACGCGAGTGGGGGGCCGTCGCGACCGGCATGCGCGGTTGGTCGGCGCGGGGCACGGCTGGGTGGTATCGACAAGAGCCCCCCTGTGACTTTCAGCGTGAGGTCGTGGCCGAGGTGTGCCGAATGCGTGCCGGGGGCATGCTTGTGGCGTGTTGGGGTGAGCGTGGCGCTGTCCCTGCTGCGGGAATTGCACACGGGCCACGCGGACCAGCGCCCTTGGGACGTTCTTTGACCAGATATTTCCATCTCAGTTGGCACTTTTTGCGTCACCAAGAAGTGCTTGCCAGCAGAGCAGATCCACTTTGGCACGGTCACTGAGGACCCAACCCCAGATCACGCTCAGGAGTACAGATAACTACTGACAGAGAAGAGGGCCTCTCTGTACACAAACATGAGGGCGCTGACCACGCGCGAGGCTTGCTGTGGACCAGGATATGCACCGTCCAGCCACCAGCAACGCCGACATATGACATCTCGACTGACAGATGTGTTTGTGTGTCCGACTTAGGGAGGTTACTTTTGTATTCCTTTTCTTCATCGGATATGATATGCGCTCGTCCCCCACCGCTTTCTTCCTCACGCAGCACACCGGCGCCGCCCTTCCCGTCGTGCTCGTGCTTTCTCACTGCTTTGTTCTGCGATGCTTGCATCTTGTGGCGTCTGAGTGTTAGGCGTCGAGTTGTAGGCTGGAACCGCTGGCTTAAGGCACCCCCAGGCGAGTGGGGATATTTGCAGCATGTGCACCCCGGGGAAGCTGAGCTTGAGACCGCCCCCATTTAAACTGTATGGATTGATTCTGATGAGTCCGATCCTGACGGCGCTGCTCACGTGGTGGCTGCTACTGGTACTTTCAGACCCGGCAGACAGGAAGGTGTGCAAGGCGTACCGGGGCTGGAGTCAGATGTTTTTACCGCACCTTTCCGGACGATGACTTGCGCCAGGAGAGATGCACTGTCAGAGACGGCTAAGAGAACTCTCCGTGCCGACGCAAAAAGCCGCAGGCGACAAAGAAGTGGACGCTCTCGGACTGGGCCCGCGAGCCCACGAGATGGATTCGTTTGCGACGACGATTGCTCGAAAGGTGAGGCCCCTGCGTGGATGGATGGACGCCTTTGAAATACTCCGAGGACGCCAGTTGGACGCCCGAATCCTGGCCCTGCCCAAGAGGCATGGGCAGTACATCGTCGATGTCGACGTCAGCTATGAGCAGCTGAATTGTTGCTTGGAGGAACAACAATCCGACGGGGAATACCATCCCATCTGCTACTATAGCCGTGTTCTCCCTGCAGAGAAGAAATATTTCGCTACGGAGCTCGAGGCGCCAGGCGTCATCTGGGAAGTGACCTATTTACGGTCCTACCTAGAAGGTGCGGAATTCGTGGTACGGTGTGATTACCGCGCCCTTTTATCAGTTCTGACTGATATGAGCCCGAATGGTCGGATTAACCGATGGAGACTCCGATTATTGGAGTACAATTATGAAATACGGCATAAGCCGGGGAAGGACCACCAGGTGTCAGACACCTTGTCGCGTCTCCCTACAGTGGGTCTGGAATCCTCGCATCTGAATGGGGACATCCCCGTCCTGGCCGTCGAGACCCGGGCCAGTGACGCGCTAAAGGAGGCGTCACCAGAGGAGGCCCCCATGGGGGCCGTATCAGCCCAAGACATCATCCTGGGCCAAGCCGAGAGTTACTTTTGTCAGGCAAGGTTCAAAGAGCTTGATGCTCTTCCCCCCCCTGACCCGCCTTGGAGTCGACAAGCTTTCTTCTTCCTAGATAAGAACGGCCTACTCTGTCGCCGCTCAATGTACGGACGGGAAACCCAAGTGGTTAACCCGGAGGCACTCAAAGAGTGCCTCCCGGTACACCAGCACCATTCGGTGCTAGCCTGACATCCCGGCTCGAGGAGAATGTACAACACCCTTCTTAGATATGTGTACTGGCCGATGATGGTCGTCGACGTGTACAAGCACGTGGAGCAATGCCCCACGTGCGCCACGGACTGCCTCTCAGAGAGGAAGCATGCGACAGTGATGAAGCTATCCACCTCCGACGAGCCCTTCTCGGGGCTCGCTATGGACCTATTAGGTCCGCTGCCCACCTCTACAAGGGGACACAAACTCCTCCTTGTCAGTTGTGACGGGTTTACCAAGTTTACAAGTGCCGTGCCTTTGAGGGCGGCCGCGGCTCTGACCGCGGCATCGGCTTTCATTGACACTAGGGTCACCGCATACGGAATCCCCGACTCAGTCCTTACGGACAACGGGCCGCAGTTCGCCTCGGTTTATTCCCGGGCCATCCTAGGCGTACTCTTTTTAGCTTTGAACTATACCCCGCCATACTACCCGCTATGTGGCGGAGCACCAAGCCGAGTGGGACAGCCATCTGTCCCTCTTGACCACTGCGTACACTACGCAGGTCCACTCCAGCTCTGGGAAAATCCCCTTCGCTGTTGTGAGCCCGGGAAGGCTCCAGCTCGTTGGCATTGAGAAGATGTCTTGGCTAAGACAAGCCGAGGAGAGACCCATCGACGCCAGTTCGGCGGCGGAGCAATATGTAGAGGACCTACTCGTTCTTTTCCCGAAGGTCCGAGAGCACCTGGGCAAAGCCCAAGCTGCCTACAAGCGTGCGTTTGACGTGCGAACTCGGTAAAAGAGCAACCAGCTGAGGGCGGGGGACTGGGTATATTTGGAAGCCCACTCCCGCTCGCAGAAGAAGCTTGGGTTCAAGATCCAAGAATCCTACATCGTGCTACAAACGAATGGGCTCCGGTTCCTGGTAGAGAGTCTTAGAGGCATTCGAACGGTAGTCAGTGACCATGTCACTGAGGCTCCCCCGCCCCCAGCGCGGGACGCCAAATGGAACGGTGCCCTCAGAGCACAAGCCCTCTTCAAGGAGGAAACCCAACGTAAGGATGGTCCAGAATTCGTGTGTGACAAGTTTATTAAACATGGCTGCACTGATGACGTGCAACTGAAGCTCCCAGTCAAGCAGTTCGGTTTCCCCGAAAAGGAAGCCACGTGGCAATTTGCGTCTTCCCTCCTGAAGGAAGCCCTCCGGAAATACTGTCTCCAGAAGAAAATTAAACTCCCCGCCTTGAAGCGGGAAGGAGTGCTATTTTCTGACCAAGTCAAGAAAAGGGTACCAGATCAGAAAGCTGCTTTATCCCGCATGGGGACTAAGGCAGCAAAAAAGACGGGTTAAACCCCTTTATTCTCTACGCGGCCCTCTCGTACTCTCCCTCACCACGCGGCACCAGCCCCGAAGGGGGCGGTGAAGGGTAACACAACCACGGAAAGAAGGACAAGGGGCGCTATGCGCCCCCGTGACCACTCACCAACCCCCGCCGCGAGAGCAAAAGTCCAGGTTATAGCCCTGACCCGGATCCTCATCGTGCAAATAAAACCTCGGCCCCGAGAATGTCGGAGGTGTCGCGGAGGGACCAATCGCCGCCCCATAGCGGGCCGGGGCAGGGGAACTCGAGCCCATCCCGTAAGGGGACGGGATGACAGAGCCCGAGCCCACCCCATATTGCTGATCCCCCAATTCTGTCCTCATCGCCCCGGAACGGTAGTGGAACAGCAAGGAATGGAGACATGCGAAAGGTCGATCAGTCGGACAGCAGTGCATATCGGGCCCGATCGTTACAGAATGTGCCCGTACGGCCCCCGATCGCACATTCGACGCCTTCGTTTTTCTGCACTTTTCTGCGTATCTCCCAGAAAATCTCGATATCGCAACGATTGCGGGCAAGTTGCCCCTCTGACACGGATTGGAATGGAGGAAAATCTCAAGAAAAAGAAGAATATTGAATCTGCACGGAACTGGCCGTTGGAGAGCCAATAGAACGTCTCAGATTCGTGCTTAGCAGCTGTTTGCAAGTACTTTTGACCAATGGCTGGCCAGTTCTACAAGAACCGTACGTCCAGGAACCGTTCCTGATCGATGAGGACAGAATTGGGGGATCAGCAATACTGGGACGGGGTGGCAGAACCCGAAGCCGTCCCATGAGGGGGCGGAGCAAAAGAGCCAGATCCCACCCCATAGTGCGGTGGAGACGGAGCCGGCGGACGCTGCTGCGCAGCCGGCGAGGTGCGCCCTCTGGCCGGGGCCGGGGGTAAAGCCAAGATACAGATGGACCGCCCCGACAGAACGGGGTTGGTCTCCGCCACGGCAGCGCCGTACTCCTCCGCCAAAAAGCGGCGGATAATGTCGACTGTACTCAGAGAGTACAGTATGTCCGCTTCGCGGTCACCCATAGGGCGTGACACAAGAGCGGCAATCTCGTTGCGCAGCCGCACAAAGGTGCGGCTCAAGGCCATCATCAGGGTGCGATCCACCTCGTTGGTGAGGATCGGTGGGAGCTCCCCCAGGGAGAGGGCCAAGCATGTCCGCACTGCGCGCTTCACGGGCCGAGGAGTCCAAAGGTGGGCGTCCCCATCCCAAGATAATAGGGGGAGGGACGCCAGCAGAGGACCCGAGCGTCCCCCGATCAGGAGGACCGCCTCACCCCTGGGGCGGGTGCGACACGCCCGACCATAACACCCGCCCCCTCGCGGAACATAAGGGCGAAAGACAGCCCCCCAGAGGAGCTGGGCCTGAGACAAAGCACCCGCAGAACTAGCGGGGGGCTACGGCGGCAGCGACACCGGAGGCGCCTGAGGTGCCTAAAAAGCAACAGGACCATTACGATTTGGCCCAGCCGAGGCCAAGTCACGATCCAAGGAACGGACACGCAACTCGTGCGCAACATCCTTCCCGTAAGGGAGGGTGGGGTCGCCAAGGCCCTCTTTGACTACCAAGACCCCATCGTCGTCACTTTGGCACACCGAAAGACCCCTCGGAGGCTCCTATGATTAAGGAGCCACGTCTCCCTACCCGGATCCTCCACGAGGCGGAGGAGCTCCGACCCCGCCTCCCAGAGTGGCCGAACCGACGGGTTGGCCGAGCACAACTGCTCGTGTAGCATGTCTCTGCTCGCAATTGGCAAATTTCCACAAGTAGCCCCATTGACGGGCCAAAGCCCATGTATTGTGGGAATTGGCCTGTGGCATGCCCTTTGGCGGGTTACTTCCGCATTGTTTATTTTTATTGTTTGTTTGCTTGCCTGTCTTATCTGTCTGCTGGCACCCATTACGATCGCTTGTGATCGGACGGTCGATCGACCAGTGCCCTCGTTTATATTAAATCACCATGGGTCCGGGGTCGCCGTCGTGGGCACCACCGGGCTCCCCGTCGGATGCCCTTCAACAAAAGGTCTTTCGTCCTCGCCGCGACGGCGATAGAACTCGCTTTATTTATTGGCTACGGTTGGTCCCAATACACTGGTAATTGCACCAACGTTATTAATACCACATTTGGTGGAGCAGCAGGGGATACCCTCGCCTTCATCGTGCCTCGCGGCACGGTGTTCCCGAGAACTTTCTCGCTGCCTCGTGGCATTGTGACGGTGTCGATACGGTCGCTTGGCGCGCGGAACGTAAGCCATCGACTTGTGGGCGTGGTGCCGGGGGCATCACGGTTGAGATCTTCGACGTTGGCGCGCAGGGCGTTAGCCAAGTCGGAACACTTTGTTCAGGTCCCAGTATGTCCACTGGTGGTACCGGCGGCACTCGGAAAGCCAGAAACGGCAAGTTGCCAGCTGGCTCCCGGCCGCCGGAAAGGGGACAGGGCACTCCTGCCGCCTCCGACGCCCCAACGGACGGTGCCCCTACTCCTCCCATCCCTGCGGATCAAGCCGCCTCCGGGAAGATGCAGGTGGTGGAGAGCCTGAAGGCGGCCGTTGAAGCACTTCAATGACGCCTAACGGCCCAAGAACAGACTAACGAGTCTCTGGCGCGAGCCAATGACAAGTTGGTAGACGACGTCCAGGCCCTGCGCAAGGTCGAGTCCCACGAGGAGGAACTCCGTGTGGTTAAGTCTCGCCGTCAGTCGGGCGACAAGACCAAGAACGTCAAGAAGACAAGCAAGGTGACTATAGACAAGTCCGTCCGCAAGGACAATCCGGCTAACGCCGTGCCCTCCTCATCTTCCGATGATTCTGCCTCTGGGTCAAACCCGACGTCGTCGGAAGACGACAACTCCAACGCGACCGACACGTCCTCTTCGTACGATGGTCACGGGCCGCCAGGCCCGCCGTCGCCCCCAAGTGGGTCCTCGCCGAGCGACAGCTCGAGCGAGTCGGACGCGACCGCGCGCAAGCGCCCCGCGACCCCCACCAAACGGAAGGAGCGACTTGAAAAAGCCGATAGGATCAAGGTGATCCGCCCGGCTAATAGCCGGTTCAACACACACCTGGACTACAGGACGTACTTCCTGATCCGCCGTCAACTGACGTACACGCCTGAGGAGGCACAACGGTCGCATCGTCTCAACAAACGTTTAGACGGAGCGTTCCATGGGCAACAGCCATTCACGGAAGCCCTGCCCTTAGGCATCTTCACGTTCTTAACGACTTTTCACCGTGCGTGCGACGCGGCTGGGCTGACGCACGGTCAAGCCCTTCCGCTCATGGTCTTTCGACGGGCCGGCAACGCCAAGATGGCCTTCTCCGGCGCGCTTCACAGCACCCTCGGACGTAAGCGTTATGCCATCCTTACATACGGAGATGCCTTCAACTGGCGTCTTTCGAAGTATGCGACACACGCAACTATGGCTAACGCCTACCAAGACATCATTAAGATGAAGCAACAAGACAACAAGGCGCCCACGGTCATTGGTCACCGCGTGGAAACGCAATGCGATCTTCTGAACGGTTTGTTCAACATCCAAGACGTTAAGGACGTCTTCATGACGGGTCTTTCGGACCTTGTACAAGCGCACGTTCAGGTCTTGATCGACCAATTCCCGGATCGGACTCATTCCGAGACGGTTGCCACCGCCCAGATGTACTGAGACGGCACCAACAAGCTGCGCTTGCAGCTCAAGATGACCCGCCCAACGGCGATCAAAGTCGCTTACGCGACACAGGACCAGCGGACGACGACCGAACGACCGTTCACACAGGTTCGCACCCCGCCGCCCCCTCGGGCCGCCGTCACTCAAGCCAATCGGGCTGACATCTGTTACGATTGTAACAAGCCGGGGCACTTCGCCGCACAGTGTGCCGAGCCATATCGCCATCGCGAACGTCGCCATCCGCCTATTGGCGTTCATGGAATTGCAGACGGTAACGTCGAAGAAGACGAGATCGAGCATCCGGCCGACGCCGTCGAGGACTCGAAAAACGCCTAGGCCGGGTGCCCGACTTGGGGTTGCCCCGCGGAACGCGAAAGCGTACGGTGACAGGATTGTTGCGCCGTGCCTTGCGGCACTACGAGATCGCCGCCTCGCTTGGCCCGTGCATGCGTGTGATGCGGAGCTGCCGCCCTGTACTTGACACGGGCGCCGGGGTGAACATAGTGCGAACTAGTGGTCTCCCTGCGAACTGGATGGCTTACTACTACCGAGAAGTTGACCACGCTTCCGCGAATCCGAGATGCAAACAACAACCGTCTCGTGACGAAATATGCCACACATCTTTATGTAGACACCGGAGGTGTACGTCTATTTGACCGATTCCTCGTTTCCGACAACTTGTCAGTCCCGTGCATCCTTGGCACCGAGTTCATTGAACAAAACATTGACGCGATCTTGCCGCGTTTGCGTAAGATCGTCTGGCAGGAGCACGTGCGCTGCACGGAGGAGCTGCCTCGGCCAACGCCAATCTTGGCTTGTCTTAATGACAGTGCCTGGGACCGCCATTGGCAAGACAAACCCGCAAGGGTGCGAGCCTGTGAACAGGTACGTGTCGATGGACAACAAGAGGAGTGGATCATGGCCACATGTGACACACCCGGTATGGTTACCATCACACCGAACGCTCGGCTATGTCGACATAAGTCAATGGCGGTCGCCTGCGGCCTTGCCATCGTCTAGCCCGACGAACCCTTCTTAGTCAAGTTATGAAACTTTGGCAAGGACCAAGTCATTGTTCGCAAGAACTCAACCTTGGGGTTTGCAGAGCCCTACCAAGGGCCGATGTTGTCCGCCGTCTTGGATGACAACCATCCGAAGGATGGAACCGTTACTTCATCGGACGACGCGAGTCGTGACCCACTCGAGGACCTCGACGTCAGTGAGGCTCCCGAGTATCTGCACAAGCAGATTCGATACATGCTCAAGACGCATTCATCTATGTTGGATGGAACCCTTGGCGTCATCCGTGCTACGGAGCACGCCATCGTCACTCCTCCAGACGCTCTGCCCATACGGGCTCAACCCTACCGGACCGGGCCGTTCAAACGGCAGATCACCTCTGATCAGATCAAAAAGATGTTGAAGCTCAACGTCATTGCCCCTAGCCATAGTGCTTGGGCGAGCCCCGTGGTAATTGTACCAAAGAAGAACGGCAAAGCCCGATTCTGTGTCGACTAACGTCTGTTAAACAACATCACAAAGAAGGATGCTTATCCCTTGCCTCGAATGGATGACTGCCTTGACTCCTTGGGAGATGCCCAGGTGTTCACGTGTCTCGTCTGCACCGCGGGGTACTGGCAAGTGCCCTCACGCGAGGACGACCAAGAGAAGACGGAGTTCACAACGCACTGTGGTGTATACCACTGGTTATCAATGCCTTTCGGCTTGACGAACGCCCCTGCTACCTTTCAGCGTGCGTTGGATATTATCCTCTCGGGCTTGAAGTGGCAGATATGCCTTGTCTACTTAGACGACGTCATCATCTTCTCCGAGAACGCGGAACAACACTTCAAGGACGTTGATACGGTTCTGAACCGTCTCCGCGAATCCGGGGTTACCCTGAACTTGGAAAAGTGCACATGGTTCTCCGACGAAGTCGAGTACCTCGGACACATTGTCCGCCCCGGGCAACTGCACGTGCATAACAAGAACGTGGATGCTCTGAAGCACGCCAAGTTCCCAACGACGAAGACCCAGCTGAAAAGCTTCTTGGGCATGTGCAACCTCGATCGACGTTTCGTCAAGGACTTTTCCAAACGCGCGAAGCCCCTGAACGCCCTAAATAGGGCCGAGATCCCACTGGATCTACCACCACCGACGGACGTGGCCATCGCCGCATTCGAGGATATTTGCAACGCACTATTGTGCCCGCCGGTATCTGCTTTGCTAAAGGCCAATCGGAAGCTCGTCGTCGTCGTCGACGCATGCGCTGACCAAGTCGGTTGTACACTCCTCCAGGAGGAACCGGGCGACTTGCTTCATCCTGTCGGATATTGGAGCCGAGGACTCACTGCTGCAGAGCAAAACTACTCCACCACGGAGCGCGAATGCCTCGGCGTCGTGTGGGCTGTCCTCAAGTTGAGGCACTTCCTCGACGGGCAACCGTTCCTCATCCGAACGGATCACCAAGCACTTAGATGGATCTACAGCACGACCGACTCAAGCGGACGCTTGATGCGATGGCGACTTCGCCTCTCCGAATACACATTAGATATGGTTTATAAACCAGGTGCATCGCACCACTTACCCGACTTCCTGTCGCGCGCCTCTACGGTGGCGCCGCCAGAAGATATCCACGATGATATACCTTGCCTGGCATTGGTCGAGACGGCCAACGGCTTAAGGAAGGGGAGGTACACGGGTACCGACACACCGGAACCGGTGGAGTTCGAAGACGTTGTTGAAGCACAAAAAACCGACGACAACTGTGTCGAGATGTCCACTCGCGTGGAACGCGGAACGGCCAGGGCCTTCTTCCGCAACGAGCATCACGCTCTGTATCGCCGGACGCCTTTCGACAATCAATTGGTGATACAAGAGTCATTACGAGAACGCGTCTTGACGCTCGAGCACCACGCCACAGTGGCAGCCCATCCTTGTATGAACCGGATGTATTACACGATGCGAGAGGCATATTACTGGCCTTCGATGGGAACGGACAGCCACACGACCATCACTAAGCGCACAACTTGTGCCCAAAACCGCCTCGCCTTGCGGCGACACACCACGCCCTTGACGCTGTTCCCGGCTACTGAGCCTCTCACGGAGCTGTTCGTTGACATCTTTGGGCCCATCCCGGCCTCCAAGAAGGGCAATCGCTTCATCTTGGTTATCACCGACCGCTTCGCCAAGCTCACCAAGTGTGTCGCCTTACGAAGAATTACGGCCATGTCCGTGGCGTCAGCCATCATCGGCGCGTGGGTGTCAGCCTACGGGCCACCAGACCGGATCCTATCGGACCAAGGGCCTCAGATCATGTCGAACTTCTTCATCGCAAGGGAACACGTCCATTGCTCGGCGCATCTTGCCATACAAGGCATGTGCCGCCTCGCCGTCAGGCGCCTCGCGCAGTTTGGATGTGCCCAGGACGTCAAAGAGACAAAGTGTCTTCTCGTCCAGACGGACAAAAACCTTGTCCTCCTGAAGGGTGCGAACCCAAGCAGCAATCAGATTGCAATAGTACTCCGAGTACACAATCTGCCAAGCAGAACTTTACTCGTTTCGCAACGAGCCCGCCAGGTACGACACCAACACCCGGGTCGCCACCCAAAGATCGGTCTTGGGCTCCCAGTCGGGGACTGGCGGAAGCCAACGAGACAAGTCAAATGATTTCGGCGCCCGGAGGAATCCGGCTGACCACTCCGTCGGCAGTAGCCCGCGCCCGCGGAAGAACCGTGTGTCCGCCGCTCGGCGATGGTCGGTCGCGAACAGCGGCAGCCGAAAGGGGCTCGGTAGCTCGCTCATGCGAGGGCTTTGATCTTCATCGACCGCGTCGTTCTCCTCCGCCGCCACCAGCATAAGCTGATTCAGGTACTCCGCCAAACCGGCATCCTGGCAGATCGGAACCGCGAGGTCCGTGGCCACCGAGCGCCCGAGGAAGACGGCCCTCGGCCAGTTCCGCAAGAAGCGTCAAAACGAGTTGGCCGCCGCCTCGAGGGTCTCGGTCCCCCTCACGGGAAACAACAAATCTTTGGTGTACACCAAACGGTAGAATGCGTGCAAGGGCACTTGGTACCGAATGACTTCGTTGCAAAACGACATGAATTCGTATATACGGCGCTGTGGCCCCTGGATCCCAGAGAACGGGTCCCCATGGACCTCGGCCACGCGTTCACCCGCATTGCTGGGCGCGCCGGGTTCGGCCAACACGTCGACGAAGCCCGGCAGGGCCTCGTACCGCGCGTGAATACGCCGAGTGTGCGCGCGAGCGCGGTTGCGAATGCAAATGTCATACAGATCTTGGTCAGCGATGACCGCGACCCCGTCAACCACCTCGGTTGGTCCAACGTGCACATAGAACATGCCGCTAGGCCGAACCTGGCGCAGCATCTCCGGGCTGGTGGACCGTTCGACGTCGGGCCCGTCACCCTCCACGTCGTGAGCCATGTGCGCCTCGCCGTTGGCGTTTCCGCCGTCCACCGCCATCGCTGCGTGGTCCACCATGCTGGCACCTGGGTGCTAACCCTTCCCGCCCCCGTACGTAGCCGCAAGGAAAATCTCCCGGGCCGCCGGCCGTTGTCACCCGCGCCGCAAGGCAGACCGCCCGCGCCGCCGGCCGTTGTCGCCCGCGCCGCAAGGAAGACCGCCCGCGCCGCCGGCCGTTGCCGCCCGCGCAGCCGGCCGTTGCCGCCCGCGCCGCCGGCCTTGCCGCCCGCGCCGCCGGCCTTGCCGCCCGCACCACAGGCCTTGCCGCCCGCGCCCCCGGCCTTGCCGCCCGCGCCCCCGGCCTTGCCGCCCTTGCTCCCGGCCTTGTCTCCCTTGCCGCCGCCGCGCTTAGCCGCCGGGCTTGCCACCGGTGCCAACGGGATCGTCGCCCTCGCCGCCGGCCTTGCCGGCCTTGCCGCCCTTGCGCGCCGCCGCCGGGCTTGCCGCCCTTGCCGACTTGCCGCCCTTGCGCTCTGCCGCCGGGCACGCCGCCCCCCCCCCCCCCCCCCCCCCGCCCCCCGCCCCCCCGGCCCCCGCGGCGCGGGCAGGGGCTAGCCGTTTTGTTTTCCCCCCTCCGTTTCGCCGGTTTTTTCGCCCCGGTTGCCCT
>Ga0115030_1001007_pt1 | contig 12451 bp, 13 predicted proteins | sample SidtaG_4_FD_87174 | JGI IMG/M metagenome (GOLD analysis project Ga0115030, IMG submission 87174) | Marine algal microbial communities from Sidmouth, United Kingdom - Sidmouth_Male1 metaG | ecosystem: Host-associated > Algae > Red algae > Unclassified | place: Sidmouth, United Kingdom | collected... | reverse complement strand
GATTCAATTCCAGCCCGTTTTTGCATCACACAATCAAAACCACCATGTCTGCACCGGCTCCTGATTGCCAACCTGAGCCGTTGAGCCCGTACACGTGGAATGTCTGCATGAAACAAGTGTGCCATTTTTGAAGGATAACCGTGATTGCTGACTGCGGCGAGGGAGACCAATGATCTGTCACATTTGAAGCAGGGACCAACCTTGACCGACATTACCCTTGAAAACCCAGAAGAGCAGGTACACTGGCTCTCAACTAGGCGTGTGTCACCCCCATACACAGACGTGAGATATGGGAGCAGCACGGGGAGGGCGGCGCCGAGCATGGCGGCGGCGGCCGCCCGCGCCACGAGGTTGCACGCGTTGCGGTAGTCCAACTGGACAACCGCATGGTGGGGCTGGGCGGCCATGTGCGCGCGCACCTCAAGGAGGATGCGCTCGCACGGGCTGGACACGCCCACCCCAAGCTGCAGCGGCGCGAGTAGCGCCGCCGCCGCCGTCCGCACCGCCGCCGCCAGCGCCGACGCCGCCAGCTTGCGGAGGGTTTCGGGCATGCCAATTGGCCGAAGCCCAGGCAGCCCGCCCCCCCCCACCCCCCCCGGCTTCCTCAGCAGGAGGAGGTCGGTCCCCGCGTGCGCGGCCGCGGCGCACGCGGGGAAGCGCGCCGAACCCGGCCCCGCCAACAGCAGCACCACCCCCACCAACGCGTCCCGCCCCCGCGCGTCAAGCGCCCAAAGGTGCTCGACGCGGAGGCCCGAGGGGCCAGGTGCCTTGCCGCGGGGCGCCCCCCGGATGGCGGCGGCAACCCCCTCCCGCGTCACCTTTGGCGGCGCCGCGTGGCGCTCGCCAAACGCCGCCGCCTCCCGTAGGGCGTCGGGGAAGGCGGCGGCGACCGCCTCCGCCGTGGCGAGAGCGGGGGTGGCGCGGGGGAATAGGCCAAGGGCCTCGAGCCACACCGCCCCTGTTTAGGGGGCGGGTGGCGCAGACAGCAGCGAGCGGGCAGCGGCGCTCAGCCGCCCCGCCGCCGCCTGCCGCAGCGCCCGGCCCTGCCCTGGCGCCAGCCGCGTCGGCGCCGTGCGCCCCGGCACCGCGTCGACGCGCGGGGCGCGCGAGCCCTCCGCACTCCGCGCGGGTGCGACCCCCCGCCGCCACACGCCCGCGTTCCGGTCAGCGAGGGCGGCCAGGAAGTCGCCGTCGAGGAGCGCCGCCGCCCGCGCGGCGTGCGAAAGAGGCGGCGGCGCGCCGTCGGTCGCCGGCCGCGTCGGCACGTGGACGGCGAGGGAGGGGAGCAGCAGCAGCCACACGGTCGCGAGCCGCTGCCCAGGCTCCCGCCCCACCCACCAGAGGGCGTCCCCTATGAGCGCCCGCCACACCCCCTCCAGCGCCGACGCGACCTGCAGCGCCGTCCGCGCGCCGGACGCCACAAGCGGCCGCCAGCTGGCCTGTTCGTGGGCGACGCGGCGGAGGAAGTCGTCCCGCCGCCGCATCCACTCCGCGGGGTTGGAGTGGAAGAGGCGGTTGCCCCCCCCCCCACCCCGCCCACGGCTACCCCCCCGCCGCCGGCGACGCCGCCGCGACACCACCAGCGGGAGAAAAGCCGGCGGCAGACGATACCCCCGGCACCGACACCCCTGCGGTCGCCCCCCGCACCGACGCCCACGCCGACCCCCCCCCCGCCGACACCACCGCCGTCCGCCCCCGCGCCGCGGCCGGGGCCGCCTCGCGCGCGAACCGCTTGCGCGGCTTGCGGGGGCATTGCGCTTCGTGCGCTGTGAGGGAGGACCACCCGGTCCTCCCCCGCACCGACCAGAAAGGCCGGCAGCACCACCGGCAGCCAACGAGGCGGTGCTCGGCCACCGTCGCCGCCGGCACTTCCCTGAAGAGGTGGTGCTTGCTGAGGTGGGTGAGGCCAATCGTGGACCCCACCCCGCCCGGCAGCCCCACCTCACAGTCCGCGGACGGGCACAGCACAATCACCTCGTCAGATGTGTCGGGTGTGCCCGTGGCGCCTCCCCCCTCACCGGCCACCACGTCCGTCCGGGCGCCGACCGGTTTCACCCCCCCACCCACCCGCACGCCGACAGCAGCAGGCGGCGGGGCGGGCGGCAACGCTGCCGCCGCCGGCAGGCCGGGGTCGGAGCCCCCCGCACCCCCGGCGGCGCCGCCTCCCCGCGCGTCGTCACTCATGACGACGCGCGGCGGCAACAGCCGGGTCGCCCCCCGGGGTGGTGGGCGAGGGCGGCGGGGCGGCCGGCGCGGCGCCCGCGTGTCGGCAGGTTGGCCGGAGGGAGAGGCGTGGCGGCCGTAGCGGCGGCGATGGCGGCGTCGGCGGTGGGGTTGCGGCGGGGTGCTGCGGATCGCAGTGGCGACGTGGTCCGAGCTGTCGACGCTGGCGTCCGGTTCACGTCTGCGTTGTGATCTTCACAAAGCTGATCATGTGATTTCGACCGACCGAGCACGGGCCTATGCTTTGGACCGTCCGGCCATCGTTCAGGGATCAAGATGGGAACAAAACATGCGGCAATTAGCCACAAGTTCGCAATGGATTTGCCATCGCCCCGAAATAGCGCGGAGGATGAGACGTAGTGGTCTCTGTAAACGCTTCCTTGTGCCGTCAGCTAAAGTGGCCGACGGATCGGGCTCCGCGCTCTTCAGAATCACGAGGGACGTGAGACGCCTGGCACGCGCTTTACTGGGGGGACAGCCAAGTTGGCCTTTTGGCCCGAACCCACGTCTTCGGGAGCCAGAGAAGGGCCTCAGGAGCTCACTACTGTTTTCTGCTGCCTCATATGTCCATGCAGCCTGCGTGGGGTGAGCCCATCTCGAAAAAGGGACGGGTTCCAACAAAGCAATCCCGATGTCTTGTGGCCTGCCTGCTCGCTGCACTGGAGTCGGAAACAAGTGGGGCCTCACTCGAGGGGCCCGTTCTCAATAGAGGCAGTCTGTCGATCTCTCATTGTTCCACATGGTCAATGAGAAAGTGGGCAGCGCCTTGTAGACTCTCGCGCCATTGAGAGCTCAGGCCCGGAGAAATTATGGAAGCAACGAATTTTTTCCCTGTGCGATAGTGCCCACCACGTGTGAGCTTGGCGGAAATTCTGGAGCCACGCGTGCAGCAGACCTGCCACGAGCGCCACAATCGGGCGCAGCCTCGGCTGCCTCGGAAGTATTGTGTCAGAAATTTAAAGTCTTTCTTAAGAATATCCCCGAGGCCCGCTGGGCGTCTACATTTCTCATACTCGAGGGATTTCTGAGAGCGCCTGTCTGAAAGGGAGAGCATTGGAGTGAAAAATATGCACATGTAAGAAGACTATGGGATTATTGGTCCCGCGGGTCTGCTAGGTTTCTTGAGCAACGGCTGTATTCGAACGTAGATGTCGTAGTAAGTGATGGACAGTGGAAACCGTTGCCTCCAAGACGTACCTGGTCATTTTCAGTCTCGAGCCTCCAACAGACTACCGGCAGGGCTTTTTGTGGCTGAGATTGATCACGCGAGCCCGAAGCACTCGGGAAGATAAAGCCTGCGGCCTCAGATGGCCTGAAAATGCCACTGGTGCCGCTCCAGGTTGTGTCCAGGAATCTGTCGACTGACCAACACCTTGAATGGTACAGCAGAAAGTGGTATCAGGACGGTTTTGTCACTGGTGGCACCACAGGCATTGGTCAGGCTCCAACAAGTGGGCATCCTTTCCGTCCGCAGCCCGCACCAGTGGGAACGCCTTTTATTTGCGGCTCCCACCAGCTGAGCGGATCCTAAACCGGGTACCTTCTGGACTCGAGAGATCGTGCTTGCAGTATGCTCTCACGTGTTTCGCAGAACTGCACCATTGATACAGCGATCGGTGTATGTGGCCTTTAAGTAACATTATTGCTGATGCTTTCAGTCAAGGAAGTGTCGACATCTTTTATGAGAGAAGTAAATAAGAACCACGTCCGCAGACCAGCGACACGGACAACGTGCGCAAAAGGCAGCTTCGAAAGCTGTGGCTGTCAGTTGCGATGGGCTGTAGAAGCCAGATTCTGCCGCAAGAATCAAAGGTGTGACTCAAATCATTTCTGGCGCCGGGTAAAGGTGATTTAAATCAACCCTTGATTTTTATTCGTGTGGGGTGATTTTTATTGATTTAAATCATCGGGCGTGATTTAAATCATTTAGGCTCGTTATGCATGAAAATAAATACATGTATCACGTGGGACGCCCTGATAAGGACCCTTAACGCTGTTGATTGACTTCGTGTCGCGTGCGGTGAGCGTCACCGACTGGGCGGCCGTCGACGCGTCGGGGCGGGGGGCCGTCGCGAACGTGACCACAGCCACGGCCACCGACGCGGCGGACCGGTCGTGGCCGCCGGTGACTCTGGTGGCGGACGCCCTCGGCACGACGCTAACACGGTAGCACGCGGGCGTTGCCGAGGATCCCGCCGCCGACAGCGGCACCACGGACGCGTCGCTCTCCGCGCTCGCCGCCGCCATAGCGGGCGGCGCGACTTCGACGGAGCCCGTCGCCAGCGACCGCTACGCCGCCCCTACCGCTGTTCGCGCTCCTCACCCTGCCCCTGCCACTGCCAAGGACGGCGCGACGTGGCGCCTGCCGCCGACGCCGCCGCCATCGCCGCCGCCGCCGCTGTCGCCGTCGCCGCCGCTGCTAGCCCCGCCTGTGGCTGTGGAGGCCGCCCTGCACGTCCCCCCCCGCCGCGTTAAAGCCGCCAATACCGCCGTTGACGCACCACGTTCCGCCGAATGCGGCGGGCGGACCGGGTTGCACATGGTCGGGGGTTCGCCGGCGGCCGCCGCCGCGGCGGCGGCGGCGGCGGGTGGCGCCGCAGCGGGCGCCCGCTCCGCCGCGCTCACCACCACGATAATGGTGCGACCCCTCCTCATCGCCAACGACTATCGACCTCCGTGTCGGGTTTTCCGCACCCGCTACTTAGTGGGCGTCGCCGCCGCGGGCCCGCCGCCCGTCGACGTCGGCAGCGGCGGCGGCGGGGATGATGACGTAAACCCTCCCCCCCTCTCTTTCGTCCTTCCTGTTCCTGCCGTGTTCGTCGCTCTCCAGCCGCCAGCGGGGACCCCCCTCGCTGACCCGCTCTTGGCCACGGCGGCGTCCTCGAAGCTCCTCACGATTGCCGTGGTTCACGCGGCGTGCGCGGCGCTCACGCCTGCCTTCCCCGCCGTCGCGGCGTTGCGCGTCCCACCCCTTCATGTCGCCGTCACGCCAGGTGGCACTGCTGCGGGCGCTCGCTATCCACAATGGCGCCCATTCGGCAGTTTCAGGTATCATCAGTGTCAGCAGGAGAATGCCCATGTGATGTAAATCATGAGACCATCCGGGTAAACGATTTAAATCATTAAAAGCAGCCTGGTTTAAATCATAAAAAAGTTTCCTCCCATCTCTGGCAAGATTGCAGGCAGGGGAGCGCTGAACCAAAACTAGGCTCTTTTAGAGCACTCCCTGCAACGTCGGCCCCAAGTCATATTTGCAAAACGTGGCGCAACGTGGCTCAAAGGTGTCTCATTATTAAGAAAATGGGGCCGGAACGGCCCCGCACCAACGTCGCCGACCCTGTTAGGGCTTATTTCGAACCATATCGAGATAAGTAAGTACAACACATATGTTGCTTTCAGAAATGGGGCCGGAGCCGTCCCGATCCCATTCCCGGCCGGAAATGGGGTCGGTCCAGGGCCGACCCCATTCTGCTAAGCTCCCTCATTGGTCTAATGAATCGAAACAGTATCGAAGATAGCACGCTGAAACGAGCAACGTGTGGCCGTACGATCAGCCTCGGTTGTCACGATCATTCAGAAACGAGAAATCACCGATGTGGACCACTTATCTTAAAAGCGGACCCACGGTGCGTGCGAGATATTTCGGGTGCGGTGTGCACAGAGTGAAAAGCTTTGGATATTTTATTCGTGTGCACGGTCCCCACGCATCGCTCACGCGACATTCCGAGAGGAGGGGGGCTGTCGAGTATTGTCTGCCGCGCCTGTGGTGGGCCACCCGAGGCCCACGAGGAGGCAGGTCGCTGCTCGTGGGGCGGCACGGGCGGTTGACAGCGCTGCTTGGCGGGGCCAGATCGGGCCGGTCGCTGTGACACAGCGATTGGGGCTCCGTCACTGCTGCCTGAGGGGGTGTGGGAGCCTGGACGGTCGCGCCTGGATGGCGGGGCCTGTCATCGGTGCCGTTTGGAGGGGGGTGGCCGCCGAGCCACCGTGCGTCAGAGGCAGAGGCCCGCTCGAGCACTGCCTGGGGGGGGTCGTGGGGGGGCATTCTGGAGTGTATCAGCAGTGGGGGGGCGTGTGTGTGTGGCTGTCGGCAGTGGTCGGCCGGACACGCCATTTAGAGGACCACACTGGCAGCCACATATTCCCCACCACCGTCTTCACGCCCATCCCGCCGCCGCCAACATTTTTCCACCCGCCACACCCGTGAGCACGACCGACACGATCCCTTATCCATCCGCTGACCACGCGGGCTCCGCTCCGCTCGCATCCTGCCTGCCCGCCCCCCGCCCGTCCCAACCAGACGCCGTCAACACGCACCTGTCTTTTTGTCCCCATCTCCACCACGTGCATCACGACGCATGCTTCGCCGTCCCCTCCTCCTACACGGGATCGCTGCGCGCGCGCGCCGCTAGGCCCCGTCCCCACTCCCGCCCCCTCCCCGCAAGACGGGGACTCCGCGCCCCTGCTGGTCTACAATAGTTGCTCCCCGCCGCACGGAGTACGATCGCTGGTATGGACGGCCCCGAGGAGGAGCCTTCTACAACTGCCGCTCTGTTGGCCGAGGACGACGGAGCGGACGTTTCTGCTGTTGTGCATGCGCACGTCAACGTGGTCATGGCTGTTCGCCGGCGCTCGCGCGCGCGGCGCATTGCCCGACGACGGCAGTATCATGGCTCCACTGCGGGGCGCCGTGCCAACAAGCGCCGCGACTTTGGGGCCGGTGTGCACAACCTTCTGCGGGACTACTGTGGTGTCGGCGGTCCGTCTCCTATCTTCGATGAACGCGACTTTGAGACTCGGTTCCGTGTCCCCCGCGCCGCCTTCCGGCGTGTATATCAGGCTGTCAAAGACGAGCCCTTCTTCCAACAACGCATTAATGCTACGGGCAAGCTGCGGGCGCATCCACTGAAAAAGCAGGTGGCAGCCTTTCGCGTCATCACCTACGGCGAGGCGGCCTACCGAGCCGTCGATAACGTGCGCCTGTCCAGGACGGTGATCGCCATGTCAACCAAGTTGCTGATGGAGTTTATTGTCAGGCGATGGGGACCGACCTCCCTACGACGACCTAACCAAAACGAGCCCCTCACCATTATGGAACGCAACCAGGAGCGTGGGATGCCTGGGTGCATGGGCTCCCTCGACTGTTGCCACTGGGAGTGGCACAAGGGCCCGACCGGGATGGCGGGGGCGTATCATAGTCGCAAGGGCAAGAGAGGCATCGTCGTGGAAGCTGTTTGCAACGAGGACCTGTGGGTGTGGACCCTTTTTGTTGCGGCCCCTGGAAGTCTCAACGACATCAACGTTATGCAGCAGTCGCCGCTGTACCTGGACGTCACTGGCGGCCGGTGGCCGCCACGCGGCACGCCCTTTACTATGAATGAGCGCACGCACACGCTACCCAACTACCTTGTCGACGGCATTTACCCGCGCTACGCTTTTCTGATGTCGCCGCACCCAAAGCCTTGCACTGAGGAGCAGAAGACGCTGAACCGCCTCCAAGAGGCCATCCGCAAGGACGTGGAGCGCCTGGTTGGCGTTTTCATGAAGCGCTTTCACGTTTCCCCGAACGCTGGGCGCAACCACTCTGTGTCGCAGCTTGTTACGACGTACGAGGCCATTTTGCAATCTGCATAACATGTGTGTGGAGAGCCGACGTAGCAACGTTCTGAGGCTCCGGCGATGCGCGGCGGGGAGTGATGGTGAGACGGACTGTGGCGTAGGTGGCGATGCTGGCGGCGGGCCAGGTGGTGGCCACGGACAGAGCGGTGGGGCACCAGCTGGCGGCACTGGTGCCGCCGGGGCGCGTCAACCTGGCGGCGGAAGCACCGGTGGCGTCGGCGGAGGTATTTCTGCCACCGGGGCACGTGTACCTGGAGGCGGCGTCGGCAGCGTCGCTGCGGCATTGGACAACATTGACCCCGTTGGAAACGCGCCCCGTGCTCTGAATCCCGCCGCCCACCCGCCTGCCGCATGCATAGCTGCCCTTTTTGATGCCTGGGCTGAGACGCAGAACGTGCACGAGATCGAGTGCCTGCGAGCCGACCTGACTGCGGATATTCACTGCGGCCGAGGCGAACTGCTTGTCCTGTACATCGGGTGACGCGATGAACGGAGTAGTAGAGACGACACGCAAAGGTTTTTCTTCCCGCTGGGCAGTGTTTTGTCTTCCTACACACTTTTCAAACGACTGTTGACGCCACAGAACACACCACCGCGATTTCCGCCGCCGCCCCCACCGCAGCTGTCACCGGTACCGCCGCCACCGCCGCTGCTGCCGCCGCCGCGGCGACCGCTGCCGCAGCCGCGGCCACCGCCGCCGCCGACGGTGCAGCCGCCTCCGCCGCCCCTGTCGCCGACGACGCCTCTCGAAGTGCCGCCGCAGCTGGCACCAATGCCGCCGCGGCCGCCGCTGCTGCCGCCGCCGCGGAGACCGCTGCCGCCGCCGCGGCGACAGCTGCCGCCGCCGCGGAGACCCCTGCAGCCGCCGCGGTCACCGCCGCCGCCACAGTCTTTGACTACGCCACTCGGGGTGCCGCGGCAGCCGCCACCGGTGCTGTCGCCGCCGCCGACGGTGCGGCCGCCGCCGCCGCTGCTGCCGCATCCGCGGCCACAGCTGCCGCCGCCGCCGCCGCTGCTGCCGCCGCCGCGGCCACCGCTGCCGCCACTGCTTCCGTCGCCGCGGCTACCGCCGCCGAAGCCGCTGACGCCGCCACCGACACCTCTGCCGGAGCCGCGGCCACCGCTGCCGCCGCCGCCTCTGCTACTGCCGCCGCAGCGGCCACTGCTGCAGCCACCACGGCCGCCGCCGCGGCCACCGCTGCCGCCACCAGGGCCGCCGCCGCGTCCACCGCCGTCGAAGCCGCCGACGCCGCCGACAGGGCCACCAACACCGCTGCCGCTGCTGCGGCCACCGCTGCCGCCGCCGCGGCTACTGGTGCCGCCGCAGCGGCCACCGCTGCCGCCACCACGGCCGCCGGCACGGCCACTGCTGCCGCCACCAGGGCCGCCGCCACGGCCACTGCCGCCGACGCCGCCGACGCCGCCACCGACACCGTTGCCGCTGCCGCCGCCACCACTGGCCACGCCGCCGACGCCGCGACCGACACCGCTGCCGCCGTCGCGGCCAACACTGCCGACGACGCCGACTTCATGACCGACACCGCTGCTGCCACCGCGGCCACTGCAGCCAAAGACATTTCCAGTGCCGCTATGGCCGGTACAGCCGCCGCCGCAGGTGTAGCAGCCGCCGCAGTCATTGCCGCCGACGACGCCACTCCGGCTGCCCCCTCAGCCGCCACCGCTGCCGCCGACAACGCCGCTCCAGCTGCTGCCGCGGCCACCGGTGCCGCCGCCGGTGCCTCCCGCCCGTAAATCAGGAGGCGGCGGCGCCGGCGGGGGCACAGCCAGGAGTCGGCCGCGGCGGCGGGGGCCAACCAAGAGTCGGCCACGGCGGCGCGGGCACAACCAGGAGTCGGCGGCGGCGGTGCGGGCTCAACCATGAGTCGGCGGCGTCGGCGGGGGCCCAGCCGAGAGTCGGCGGCGGCGGCGGGGGGCGCGACGGAGGCGACGACGGTGTTGGCAGGCAGCTCCTTTGGGCCCGCCGCCGCCGCCGTCGTCGCCGCCGCCGAAGACGCCACCGTTGCCGCCACCGCCGCCACCGGTGCCGCCACAACGGCCACCGCTGCCGCCGCCGCGGCGGCCCCCGCCGCCGACGCCGCCACCGACACCGCCGCAGGCCCCGCTGTCGCCGCCGCGGCCTCCACTGGTACGGAGGTCACAGCAGCCGCCGCAGATGCAGGCGCCGCTGTCGCCGCTCCTGGCGCCGACGACCACATCTGACGCCGCCCACTGCGCTTGAGCGGCGTCGGGGCTTGTGGCGAGCGCACCTGCGGAGGCGAGAGCGTAGGCGGCGGCCGCGCCGCGGCGGCCACCGGGGGGGACGTCACGGCGGTGTCCGAGGAGCGGCACCCGGTGACCACTCCACGGAGGTTTCCGGCAGGCGCCTCGCGAGAGGGTCGGGCGAAAGGGTTGGGGGCAGGATTGCGGTGCACGGGACGACCTGCGGTGAGGGACGCTCAATTGTGGCACGCAATGTCTTCGAAAGTTATTGTGGCTCAACACAACGTTCATTGAAATATTTCTTCAGCTCTGTTGCGCTGTCACCGGTCGCAGCAAAAATCGAGCACACACGTATAATCGCAAAATGTACCATGACGACGACATAGTCCAATCACATGGCTTCATTCAGAGCAAGTTTTCAGGTCACGAAAGCAGACCAAATCATGAGATACCTCACGTGAGCACGACGACCCATGAAAAGACTTGTTCCTCTACTACAATGCAAGGCTTTGAGCTGCCTCCCTAATAAATAATACATTTGAGTGATCCCATACAGACGAACCTGGCCCTGAGGAGCTGGGGGGAGTGTTTAACAGGAGCTTTTCTGCTGCCCAGGCCAGTCACACCGGTCTTGTGCCGCAGTTTGTTTTTGACCTCTCAACAGGTTATGGGCCCAGCATGTGCGGTTAGCTTCACAGGTGTCGCAGGTTCGAATCCCGCGGCTTGCCCCAGGGTTTCGGGGCCGGGTTGGAAATTGCAGGTTGGCGATTTCGAGTCGATCGAGGAATGGTTCCTGGTGGCTGCTGTGTTGGGGGGGGGTGTTGAATTGGATTCAGCAGCTTCCCAGGACCAGTCACACCGGCCTTGTGGCGTACTTGGTTTTCCGACCTTCACAGGTTATCGGTCCAGCCAGGGACTCTGTTGCTGATCCCCGAATTTTGTCCTGGGGGACAGAGACAGAAACTGACTGTGAGCACGAAAATTCCATTGGTCTAAAACAACAGCAAGAGAGCATCGAAGCCAATAGAAAGCCCGCAGTTGGTTCCAGGTTCTTGCATCCAGCAGAACGCACTGTTTGTTGCCGCTTGATCCGCTTTCTTTTGCACGGAACAGGCTGCCTAGGCGAGATCCTGAGATTTTCTACTGTTTCCTCGCCAGAAGTGCGGAGAGAAAGAGATGCTGATGTCCATTTCCAGGTCGTATGGGCACATGTAAGCAATCCGAAGCTACAAGTCAGTCCCAGGGGCGCATCTGATTTGTGGAGACAGTTGGTCCGCAAGTCAGTCTCGGTCCACCAGGACAAAATTCGGGGATCAGCAATAGGAGGTCCTCATATCGCTCGATCAATGTTGTTCCACAGATACGGGACGCTAGAATCTCACATAATCCCTCGCATAGCATAAAGAGCCAATCAGAACACTCGTATCGACGATATAATGCATCACTTTAACCCGCGTCGCTTGCGAGCAACATGTCTGAGCATTCCATTGGTTGTCGTGGCGCTGTGCCGATGCCCGCAGTAGGTGACTGACAGATAATCACGCGATTCCGATCTCACGTTTATCAAGAACCTATCAGAACACCTGCATCTATCTTGGACTGCACACCTGTGTACCACGTCTTTTGCGACTGGCTTTTCTGTGCACCCCATTGGTTGTCGTGACACATTTGGGATGACTCGTCCGAGTGGATGGATGCCAGGGAGATCTTCGGCGGCGACCGCGGGACCTGACGGGAGGTGGACGAGGGCCGTTTGCCACCCGAAGATCGCCCGGGGTGAGGGCATGAACTGGGACGATCTGTGGTCAGCGATCCCGCAAAGACTGGGGCGTCAGCGACCACGGGAGACGGGTGGCGCGGATCTTGCATGAGCATTCTCTTCTCGGACATTAACTTCCACACTTTAATGGACTCTAACGCACGTGGATGAAGAGAAATAGACATTCCCACGCCTCAAAGGAGTCATGGAGACGGCGGATTCGGAGAACTCTGCGAGCCCAGTACAATGAAGAAAGAACGTCCCCACCGATGCATCCACTAAGAGACGCGGAGGGTTTTCCAGTCCTTCTCAGATGGTCTCTGGAAGGCAGTGGCCATGCATGCCACCCAGGGTGCACAGTGCACACCGATTCTCAGTATAAGGAGGAGCCCATCCCAGCTGTCTTCTCTTGGCGACATCTCGCAGTATCGTCCCTCGTGCGCGCCCCCCTCCCCTCGCCCTGCCCCGCCAACCTCTAACAGCGGTGCGGCCTGTACCCGCCGCGCCGACTGTGGTTTGGGGTTGACCTGGCCCCCCCCCGGCCCCCCCCCCCAAACCCCCCCCCCCGCACAGCCCCCCCCCCGCCCCCCGCCGCGGGGGTGCAACCCCCCCCCCTGCCCGCCCGCCGCG
>Ga0115030_1001005_pt1 | contig 12455 bp, 8 predicted proteins | sample SidtaG_4_FD_87174 | JGI IMG/M metagenome (GOLD analysis project Ga0115030, IMG submission 87174) | Marine algal microbial communities from Sidmouth, United Kingdom - Sidmouth_Male1 metaG | ecosystem: Host-associated > Algae > Red algae > Unclassified | place: Sidmouth, United Kingdom | collected... | reverse complement strand
GGGGGGGGGGGGGGGGGGGGGGGGGGGGGGGGGGGGGGGGGGGGGGGGGGGTGCCCGACGACGGGGAGGGGCAGCCCCGCCTGGCCGTGACGTGCGGCTCGGGGGTGACCGCGTCGGTTGTGGCGCTCGCGGCGGCGGTCGCTGGCGAGTGGCGCGTGCCCGTGTATGACGGCTCGTGGTCCGAGTGGGGCGGGCGACCCGAGCTGCCGGTCGCGACCGGCGTGGAGGGCGCCGAGGTGGTGGAGGGGGGGGGGGGGGCGGGGGGTCCGGGGGGGGGGGGGGGGGGGGGGGGGGGGGATGTGCATGGATGCGTGGCGTCGACATGCCACGCCGGTCCACGTTGGTCAGCGGGGACGGCGGGTCGCTCCCCCCGCCAACAGCGACGGGCATCGCTCGTTGCTCTTTGCCTTGGTTGTCGGGCTGGCCACCATGGCTTGGAAACGGTGTGTGCTCGTATTCCCTTGCGCCCACGGCCGCCATCGTCGGCCACGTGGACTACACAGTCGGGGCCGCCTGGTACGGGCACCAACACCGCCGCCCCCGCAACAGCCCCGTGCCACGTGCGTCGATGGCGCACAGGCCGACCCGCTGTTGTTCCACCGCCGTCCGCTCCGTGGGCGCTGGTCGGCGCCGCCCTCCCCCTCCATCTGCCGGGCCCATCGGGTCCACCACCGCGGCCCGCCCCGCGCGTCCACCGCCGCCCGCACGGGCGGGTGCGGCGTGGTCCGCCGCCGCGCGGACGCCGCCACCCGCTGCCGCGCGCGGGCGTCCACGGAGCCCGTGCGCGCCCCGCTGGCAGGCCGGCGACCGCGGGACGCGAGACGCGGTGGGGCGACCGGGGTGGTGCCAACGCCGGCGGGCGCGCCGCTGCCAACGGCGCGCACGGGCGTGGCGGCCCGCGTGAGGGCAGTCCACACGGGCGACCAAGCCGACTGCCCCGCGTGCCGCCGCGGGGCCCGCCGCCGCGTGCGACAGTGTACGGGCGGTGTGGCGGCGCGTGCGAGTGGGAGCACCAGCCCCTAACCGGGGGTGGTTTGGTGCCGTGCGGGAGAGCCTGGCCGCGCCGTCCGCGCCGCCGTGCCGCCCTGCCAGACGGCACCCTCGAGTGCGTGCGTCCGAGACGTGGAACGATCCGCTCGGTCGTGGCAGTCTGCCGGACGTACCGCGCGCGGTAGCGCCGTTCAGCGACAGTGAGGTGCGGTGAGCGCCCACCGCAGCTGCCCCACGTTTGGTTTGTCCTTGGCGTCAAGTGCCAGTCGCCACAGCGGTGACAGGCGATGGCAGGCCGCAGTGGCTGCCAATGCACGCGGCGGTCATCCCCACGGCCTGCTCCACGGCCGAGTGGTCGAGACGTAGCATGTCAGCCAGACCCCGCAGCTGATCGTGTCCTTGCCCCAAGTCGTCGGCGTTGTTGAGCGTTGCCTCATCGACGAGCTGGTGCCGCGCAACTCGTCGGCCGTCTGGTCAGTTCATACGTAGATACTGCCGGCTACAGGGCGAGAGACGTAGTAGGGTTGCACAAGGGAACATGCATGCTGATGAGGAGAGCGAACGAGGAGAGAGCGGACATGTTCATGTGAGCGGTAGAGGACACGAGCGGAGGAGAACAGTTAAAGAATGGCTGTGCGAGCGAGGGCATCCCTTCTCGAGGTACAACATACCGAGACGCTTGGCGGCCGCGGCGCACGCGTCGCGTGTGATGGCGGGTGCTCGGCCCCTTTGCCCGACCGCGCTGCACACTCGGGGGCAGGCGATCTTTGCCTCTTCCTCCCGCCGTCTTTGCCGCCACAAACGCGTGAACGATGGCACCACACCCGCTTCCGTTGGCTTGTTGCACAAGCCCAGCCAGAAGAGGCTGCGGCAGGCGGATGGTGGCGCGAGTGGTGGTGCGTCCACTTTTCGCGCGAGCGGGGTAGAGGATTGTACGAGCAGGAGCACCTAGACCCGTAGCGCGTATCTCGGATGCACGACACTACTGCAACATGAATACGGCATCAAAACACTTCGGAGCAAATGGGAGAACTTTATGAGCTAAATCAACACTATTCACCTTTTTCTGGATTCTCCTTCGGTCTCGACTTTCAGCAGCCACTACCAGCACAAACCACAGACGAGGAGACAGGAAGATGAGAGAGACGAAGAGCATGGGACGAACTCGATACGATAATGCTGCACGCCACCAGTGTTTGAACAGCAATGTGGCGCCATGGTTGCACATTGATCGACAGAGTTTTGAAAAAAATATGGCAGTTCACAGACGATATATATTCTCATCCTTGGGTTTGGGAACCTGAGCTTTCAAACTAAGGTTTGGTTTCGGCTGATCTGAAAGTGTTAGACTTGTAGCCCCCAAGTGCTTCGTCGTCTTCCAAAACTTGGGCGCAGCCCACCGCGCGTAACTCGAGCGCCTCCGGACAAGACGTAGGCAAGGTACAGCAGTACGCTGACACTGGCTCCGAGGGCCGCCAAGCCACCTCGAATAAGTGGAGGCCAGGTCGGGTAAGCTTCCCCCGCGCGCCCCCCTGCAGAGAGATGCCCTTGGAGCTCTAGCTTCGCTGTTCGACTGAGGCCTCTATACTTCTCTTGGCAACAGCCACGTAGAGAGCAGGTATCAACCGCAGCACTGACAGCAGCTGGAGGGTGGTTTTAGAATTCGGCTACTGGGCGGCCACGAGGGAATCACGTCCGCGTGTGACGCTGTCTGCTGCTGGCCACCTCAGGGGGGCTAGCGTGGCCCCCCTACCCGCCGTCGGCGCCCTCGTCACAGCCGCTCACAGGTCTCGCTGCGACGTTTTGGGACAGAGAGGGGACCTGCGGGCCGCTTTAGCAGGTCCTCCCGCGGCGGTGCCGCGCCTCATCACGCAGCACCGGCACACGGGCGCCCCTCATGCACGCACGAGGGGCGAGTTCGGCATCTCTGCCCTGCTGTGCGCTGGACGGTGTTGAGGCCCTCCAGACTCGAGTTGTGGACGGGCTCCACCTTGCTTGGGACACCGTGCTGGGGGGAGCGCCATAACTCGTCTTGACACGCCACTTACCCACGTACGCACGGTTGGGTTCGCACCCGCTTTTGTTCACCCCATCTCACACAACGACCGTGACTCCTTGTCACTCCCCCTTCCCCATCTGAGGTAGAACCCCCAGTGCGCACTACTCCCGCTGCGGTACATCACCCTCTGTCTTGATGGCGCGGAACCCTGGCGACTACCGCTTGTCCATCGACTTCCTCCTCCATGACTCCCCACGCACTGTTGTCGCTGTCGGTGGCAGGCAACGAGAGCGGGTACTGCCCCTATGGCGTCCTTCACCGCGGAGAGAGGGGGTGGTGGCCAGGTCGACGGAGATGACGCTTCGTTGCCGTAGCGAGGGGCCAACCGCCGTGGGTAGTGACGGGCGCGCGACGGGGCTGTGCCTCAATTCTCCTCATCCTGTGCCCAAGTTGTTTCTGACTCTGCCGCCGCTTCCACGCCCGGGCTGCACACCAGGACCACCCGCCGCGTGCCGCGATGCTGCGTTCACCACCTCTGCTCCATTTGCCCGCGGGTGTGGACGCACTCGCGTCGGCCGAGCACAGCGAGCCGCCCTTGAGGCGCGATTGTGGTCGGAAAGTCGGGCGGCCGTCGCGGAGCATGTGCCGCCGCCACGTTTCCCACCGCTATCGGTGAATTCCCTGGGACGTCTTGCTCTGTGCGCCGAGTCGCTCTACCCCTCGCGACGGTTCCGATCGGATGGATCAGAGGCGGTGGAAGGTGGCGTGGAGATGAGCGGTGCCTGCATAGGCAGCCCGGTTTCTGCTTCACCTGTTGCTCGCCGAGGTGCTGTGGAAGTTAGGGGGCTACATGGAACGCATGGACGGCGGCAAGACAACAGCCACCGCCTACAACTGACGCTCCTTGCGCCGTCCCCGCAGTCCGACGACACGCAACAACGCTACTTGGATCGTGGCTCCGCCATGTGCCCTTCTGGCGCAAGTTCCCCGACGCCCGCGAGTGGCCATGGTCTAGGAGATAGCACGCCGGTGTCTTCAACAGCGCATCCGCTGTCACCGGCCACCGGCACGACAAGCGTCGGAATGTTTGGTGGAGCTCCTTCCCGTGGAGGACAGCGGCCGTCACCCACAGCTACTACCAGCAACTGGAGGCTGCGCATGGGAGCCATTGTCAAAACTCGCGTGTCCTGTAGTCGCGGATGTGGCCACACGTTTGGAAACCGATCAGGTATGTTGGTATGTGTCCCATGAGGGATGGCATTGTCTGTACGCGCTTCTGAGGGAGGTGGATTCTGAGCCCTGAAGTGCAAGACTGTATTGGAGCGGTAGTGGCGCTGTGGAGTCGCTTCAGTCTAGGCATGCCGGGCTCCACAATTGGTCGGGCCTTTGCCTGTATCTTTTTTGCGAATTGTCCGTGAGGCAGCCCATGTCGCCGCGGAAGCGGGCAGGCGGGCTTCACTGCTGGGCGCCACCTGGCATTTGTCGCTGCCGGCACGGTGCTTTCTATGTTTGGTCTGGTACTCGCCATTCCCGCCAATGCTCGCCGCAGGGCGCGCCGACACGGATGACCGAGACTGACTGGTACTGGCCACATGCAACCGCTCGCATGGCTCCTCGCCGCCAACACGGGCGCCGAGTCATCCTTGGTGGCATCACCGCACTTTGCATGGATGCCGATCGACTGGTTGTAGATTGCAGGTACGACTGTGGACTTTTCCCGCCGTATTTCCCGTGACGAGTGACCTGCTGTCGTCGGGATTATCTCTGAGGGTTGCCACCGCCGGTGCATGAGTGTCAGGCCAAGCGGGCCGTGTGGATCGATGCGGCAAAGAGCGGTGTCGTGCCAACTGGTGGTGGAGAGGAGGGCGTTGCACGTCCTACCGTCTTCTCGCTGTCAAGGCAGTCGGACACGACCTGTGGGGCGTCTATTGTGAACTCGAGGGCAGGGCAACAGAGGTGAGAGAGCACCAGCTGTCCGACACTGACGACCAACTTCTGCTCTGCATGCTTTTTCCTTCTTTCGAATGGCCTCTTTGCTTCCCACCCCCGCTTGTCAATCTTTCCTGTCCCGCCAGGAAGCACGAACGGACCGTTCACGACGGTTCGCGCCCGTTTCAGTGTCCGCAGTGTGACCGCCGGTTTGGAGAAACTGGCAACCGGTGCGTTGAACTCTGGCAACGGGTGCCCCTGCTGCCTCCTGCTCCCGTGTGTGATTGTGCTTTCAATCTCGCCTCAGAATGTGCGGCGTACTGACTGCCCCACCCGCTGACTCTTGTCGCCCGGATGGAACAGAACACTCCCAAAGCTTGTCCTCTTCTTCGCTGTTTCCGCCCCTTTCTCCGATCTGTCTGGTGGTCACAGGAATAAGCACGTGCGCAACGTCCATGGGCGCGAGCGTCGATTCTCCTGCCCCAGGTGTGACGCGCGATTTGCCTCTCGGGATGGGCTGGTGCGGCACTCTCGCACGCACCCGTCGGACGTTGCGCTGCCAGTGTGATATCCGAATTGTTACCAGTGGAAACGGTGGAGGCCGAAGCAGCTACGGCACTGCTGCCCGGTGCTCTCGGCGCAGTCGGTGCATGGGGGCGACTTTGGGGGCGCGCGTGGAAAGGGAGGGAGGTGCCGGGAGCGACACTCTTTGTCGGCATGGGGGCGCAGAGGTGGGGAATATCCGCGACACGCGCATGCGCTGGCGGCCTTGGTCGCTCTCCTTTTCTGTTCACCAGCGCGCTTCCGGTGTCGCTGTCGGCCCATGCAGGCCCGCCCCCGCGGACTGTGCGATGACGAAAAGGCAACCTCTCCCCGTCTTGACTAGGTGGACGAGACAGCCTAACCCCTCTGCAGTATCGGCCACCCCCCCCCCCTCCGATACGCGCATTGCTTGGCCGCCGTCAACGATAATGGCACAGACGGTAATTCTGCTGCTGCCGCCGCCTCCCTGCCACACCATCAACCTCCACCGAATCTCGGCGAGTACAGACAACCAGCAGGGCGACAATGTCGGCGTGGCCACCCCGCTCTGACCGGGAGGGGCGGGCCGCCCGACCACGACCGCTCAACAGCCCCCGTACGCGCACAAAAAAGGGGAAGCACGGCATCCGGGTGTGAATTAGCACTGAAAGGGAGGCAATCCATAGACGGCACACCGCCGGTGGTGTGGTGGGCCGCAGTGTGGTAGATAGCAGTCGGGCCGGCTGTGGTCAGGGGTGACCGGCCGTGCCCGGTAGGAAGATGCACCATTTATTCTCACATGGTAGCTCCCTTTGGTTGCTCTTCTTCCTCGGGCGGTCTGCTGGGCGCAGGCCGCATTGGGCGCCTTGGGGACACCACCCGGGTGGTGCAGGGGCACGCCGCGTTTCACACCACGGTCGGTGGCCACCGACCGTGGTGTGCAACGCGGCGTGCCCGCCTCCGCCGCCGGCCCCGTCCGCAAGCCCGTCAGCGGTGAGCGGCGCGTGCACGCGGCCGCGACGCGGGAGCCGGGGGGCGAGGACGAGCGGCAGTGCCCAGCCAGCGCCCCCACAAGCCCCCTACGGCCGCGCACGGGATCCAAACAGGCCGCGTCCCACACACCGGTACGGCCGACGGGGTCGGCCCCCCTCTCGCCAACCGACCGTGCTCCAGAATCGGCCTGTTGTGAATGTCGGAAACTCTCTTGCGGAAATCACATTCCTGTGTGCCGTCCTATTCCCACTTTCGAGGCAGTGGAGTGGATGTGTTTGATCCGTTGCGCGGGGTTCTGCTGGGATCCGCTGAGCGGGCCATCTGGTTTGCGTCGGCGCGCCAGCGGCGACAGTCCGTCGGACGGGGGGACCCGCGGAAGGACCGTGACCCGTCGGCCGGTGGGGGTAAGCGCCTGGCGGCGGCGGCGGCGGCGTCGGCGGGTCGGGTCTACCCCGCCGCCCCCGGCCGACCGCCGAGCACCCGCTGCTGGCAGACGGCGGCGGCCGCCCCGACGTCCGCGTCAGCGGGGAAAGTACCCTTGTGCGTGCGTAGCCGTCTGCCGACGAACCGCGGCGTGCTGAATGGGACAGTGGGCGTTGCGGCGGTGGGCGGCGGCGGTGGTGGGCGCCGCCGCGGCGGGTCGGGGCCGGCCGCAGGGGTCGGGCGCGTGCGCGGGAGAGGTGGGAACGTTCGCCGCGGAGGGGGAGCGGGGCTCGGGGGTGACGATAAGCAACCGTCGAGCGCGGGGAAGAGCGGTGAGCACGTCCAAGCACTCCAGAGAGCGGGGGGCGCGCGGGGGTGGGGGGGTGGGGGGGTGGGTGGACGCTGAAGAAGGGTGGCACGCACGCCAGGGCGCATGTCATGTGCCTTGGCGCCCGACCTCTCCTACGTCTGCGTTTAGAAGACCGACGGAACAAACGCCGGCCAATTCCACTCCTCGGTCGGGGGCGCCACGGAAGGGACACACCGTGGCGCTGCTGTGGCGTTCAGCGGCCAACAGCTGGTGAGCGCAGCGGTAGCGGCTGACGCCGCAAGCCCCTACCATCAACCGAAAAATAGTCGGCGGCGGGGGGAGCGAGGGGACCGTGCGCCGTCGATCATGTCGGGCTTTCCCGCACAGGCGCCAGCCCAGACCGACTGGCGGGCGGCGGCTCAACATAGGGATGAATGAAGGCAGTGGACGTGAGAGTCGACGTCCTCTGGAGATGCCAGTTGCCATGAAACATCGAAGTCACAACGCACGCCGCACGTGAGATGGCGGGCGCTTGGCGCCTGCCCCCCTGCCCAACTGCGCTGCACTGGCGGGGGAAAATGTATCGCCTCACTATAATGGTCCGACCCTAACCCATTCCGCCACACCGACGTGTAAGATTCTGCAGCTGCTGCTGCCTGTCGGACGGGGTCGGGTTGTGGCGGGCGGGTGGTGGCGCGAGTGGTGGCGCGAGTGGTGGTGCGTCCACTTTTCGCGCGAACGGGGTACGAGAGGTTGTGATCCTGAGCGCCTAGACCCGTGGCGCGTATCTCGGATGCAAGACCCAATCACGGCAAAAAATCTAGACCTGCGGAGCTTGTGAACTGTTGATCGAAACTTCCAACATCACTCTGAAAGACTATTAGTTTTCATTTCGATTGGTCAAGCGTTTGCACCATACCACCGGTGGCACTGTTGACACCTACTGCTGCCGGCGGGGGCGCTTCGCCCATGACTGCGAGCATATTTCCGTTGCGCCAAAACGTGGAGAGTCCATACCCAACAAACAGGCACTGTTTTGCGTTTGATTGGCCCAGACAGCGATCGGCTGGACTGGGGCTTCTCCAGCTGTTGACGGAACGACCATACAAAGCAGGGAGAAGAGGTGCAAGAGGCAAGGCTCGGTCTTACCCATAAGTGTAGATTCTCTGCAACAAGCAGTACACTGTTCTCTTGAGAAGGTGCCCCGCAGCGAAAGAAAAGTAACTCTGCTCGATAGTATTGCAAGCGACTTTGTCTCGTTGACCGCGTAGAATCGTACATGTTTCGGGCACTCGTGGCCCGCGGATTCGTTTTCTCCATCGCAAGCCGAGTCCGACAGGTGACGTTTGTCTATCGTGGACGTTCCCTTCATTAAAGACAGGGGTAGAAGGCATCGTCAGCCGCACGAGCACCGATCGACAATACGCGACCCTGTCATACTGTAGCTGTCGGCTGACAGTGCTCTACGGGCGCCCCAGCCGCCCCTAACAAGCGGGTTCGGGGTGTCTTGCACCCAAAAGCCCCCCCCCCTGATGAATGATTCTCTGGGAGCGTTGCCCCTCTGCTTTCAGCGGGTCCTACTCCTCTGCCAGGCTGCGCTGGGAGCCACCATCAGCGGCGATGGTTGGCGGGTGCCTTGGATTTTTGGCTACAGCGCGGCCACGAGGCAATCACCTGCGCCTGTGGCGCTGCCCGCTGTGGGCCACTGGCCCCCGCACCCACAGTAGGCGTCGACCTGCCGCCGCTGACGGGCCCGTCCCTGGGGCCACTTGGTCGTCACAGAGGTCCTCGGAGACGCGAGTGTACGGAGCGCCCCACACTGCCGCGACTCCCCAACGGCGTCGACAAACAAGTGCCCCTCATGTGCGCGCATAGAGAGCTCCAGGGGACCTCTGTTTTACTGTGCGCTCGGGGTGCGATGAGACCTGCCCCACTCATGCGGTGGACGGCTTGCCACTCGGGATTATTGGCACAGTCTGCCCAGTGGCGCCACCGACGCGCGCACGCACCGACCGAACCACCCGCCCCTCCTCCATCGTCCGTTGCGCCGATCGTATCGCGACCGCTCCCGTCTGTCCCCCTTCAAGACGTAATCTGTGGCGCACGTTGTGCTTGCCGCGGTGCTACGCCGGGAGACCCCCCCTCTGCCTTGATGGCTCGGCGCCCACGCGACCACCGCCTGTCGATTGACTTTCTTCTCCATGCGACCCCGACGGAGGCGGCCGGTGGCCAGTGTCGAGGGCGGGCGTCGACCCCGAGGCCTCCCTCCCGTCGGGGGGCGGCAGGGACACCGCTGGGGAAGGGGACATTACGTTGCGGCGGCGATCGGGCGGTCGTTGCGCGGAACGACGAGTGCGCGGTGGTGCCGGGCCCCAATCCACCCCACCGCGTGCCCCAACTGTTTTCGACCGCGTCGCCGCTGCCGCCGCCGCCACGCTGCGGTGGCGCGCCGTACGCCACGCCCCCCTCACTTGTTGGCGTCGCGGCCACCCCTCCTCCCCCATCGTCCCACGGGTACGCACACGCGCGCGTCGGCCGCGCACAACGAACCGCCCTCGAGGCGCGCACTTGGGCGGTAAGCCAGGCGGCTGCCGTCGGGCTGCTGCCGCCCCATCGCTTCCCGTCGTCACTGGCGGTCTTAGACCCATTGTTTGCGCCGGGCGGAGAGAACTTGGCGGCTGCCGATCGGGGGTTGACCGACGTCGACTTGGGCAGCCCCGTCACCCCTTTCCCCGGTGTGGACGGCGACACAGCAGACGAGAGGCTGCGTCAAGGAGCGCGCGAGTGGCTACGGCGCGATCCGCGCCGCGTGCAGCCGCCGTTGATTGCACCGCGGTGGCTGTTGGGTGCGGTTCAACCCAAGACCCGCGCGGATGGCCCCGACGGGCGCCCTCGTGGTGCACCTCCACCGTCGCCCGCACGGCGTCGTGGGCAGGACATGTGGAAGCCGGCCAAGCTCGCCCCGGTGACGCCATTGTCACTTGCCCACACCCCAACTGGTGGCTTGCATCGGAGAGATGCACCACGACTGGGCGCACAGCCCGCCGTCCCTCCAAGAACCTCAAGCTACTCGTGGATGCGCGCGGGAGCCATTGCCAAGACCCGAGTTGTGTGTAGCCGTGGGTGCGGCCGCACGTTTGGGAACCGGTCAGGTATGTTTACGCATGGCTGTGGCGGTGGTGTTGGTTTGTGGCGCGCTGTTGAGCAGCGTGGACGTTTGCGCTGCGGTTCCGGATGCGTGCATTTTTTTGCGTGGTGTGGCGGGTGTGGACATGTTTGCGCACCATGGGACGGAAGAGGGGTCCCTTTGGGTGGAGCGCGTCGACCACCATCACAGGCCTGACCCCGGCCTAGATATTGTGCGGAGGGTGCCTGTCTGGCCGCAAACAACGCCGCGGAAGTGGGCGCGTGGGCTCTTCCGCTGGCTGCCACCTGGCAAGTCTCCCCGTCGGGACGGAGCTCTTTTTGGTTGGGCTGGTGCGGCGGAAGTCCGGCGGGACGGAGCTCTTTTTGGTTGGGCTGGTGCGCCAGACGTCCGCCACGGGCGTCGGGGGGTCCTCCGACACAGCCGACCCACACTAACTCGTCCTGACAACGCGCCCGGTCGCTTCTATTTCTACCCTCCACCACGGACGTCGAGCCATCCTCGGTGGCACCGCTCCGTGGGACCTGGTGTGCGCCGGATCACCGGCCTCCCGTTGCAGCAGATTGCAGGTGTGTGGGGCTCTTCCGCAGTAGGGCCCGTGACGCGTGACCCGCCGCGGGTGGTGATCTTTGAGGCCCGGCACCCCCGACGCATCCGTGTCGGTGTCGTCCCCAGTGGTGTCGTCTGCACCGGTGAGGCGAGGAGGCGCCACGGTGTGAAACCGACGTTGGACAGCGGAGCGCGGTGTATGCAACCGTTTTCTGTGTGCTGGGGCGGTCCAACACGGCAGGAAAGGCGCCAGTGATTGTCAGCATGGGAGGCTGAGCGAGGAAAGGTGTGCACCTCCTGACGACCTCCCGCTACCCATCGTTTGTCTGCTCTCCCCCTGATCTCCGTGTGGGTTTTGACCCTCTGTTCCAACCGCTGCTGTCCCGCCAGAAAGCACGAGCGGACGGTACATGACGGGGCGCGCCCGTTCCAGTGCCCGCACTGTGACCGGTGCTTTGGCGAAACTGGCAACCGGTGCGTTGGCGCCCCGCATCCAGCGCGCGCCCGTCGCCTCGTTCTCCCACATGCGCTCGCCTCGTTGGCGCCACCACCCGTGGGTCGTGTTGCCCGTCCCGCACCCTAACAACTGACGCATGGACGGAGTAGAGCGCGTTCCCGGTGCCTTTGTTGTCTCCTTTTGATTGCACCTCGCTCCTCCCCTCCGCGTGGCCACAGGAACAAGCACGTGCGCAACGTCCACGGGCGGGAGCGCCCCTTCCCCTGTCCCCTGTGCGACGCGCGGTTTGCGTCCCGGGATGGGCTCGTGCGCCACGTGTACGTGCACCGGCGGCAGCGCGTGTCGGGGGGGTGAGTCCCGAGGAGCCCCCGCGCGTGGCCGCCGGGGGTTGGGGACGTGCACCGAGCACGCATCCGCGTGTGTGCGACCGCGGAGAGTGTGGGCGGACGACGGCGCTGGGTGTGGCCGTTGGACGGGGAAACAGTTTTTTTTTTGCACTCCCCCGCGTCGTGCGTCGGTGCCAGCGCCGCCGTCACCCAGGGGGCGCCCCCCCTCGCGCCCGCCACGACGGCCGCGCGGCCGCCGCCGGCGCGCGACCAGCGACGGCGCCGCCAGTCCGACGCGCCGCGCGCACGCGGCGCGCAGCGCGGCCACCCGCAGCGTGGCGCCGACGGGCACCGCGCGCGCCTCGGCTGTGACCGCGCCACACGCGCCGCCCGCGCGGCCCCGCAGGCCACCCAACAGAAGAACAAAAAACCAGGCCAGCCCCCCCGCCCCCCCCCCCCCCACCCCTACCCCCGCACCCACACGTCCCCATACGGTTGCGCCTGCGACAGGGCCACCCCCCCCTCCGTCGCGGCGGCGAGGAGCTCATAAAACGCGCGCGCGGCGACGCGCCGCGGCACGGCCGCGAGCGCCGGCGGCGCCGCCGGCGCCGCGCCGCCCGCCGCCGCCACAACCGGCGCCGCCGCGGCCGGCGGCGCGTCGGCCGCCGCCTCGGCCAGCAGCGCGGTGAGGCTGACCCCCCCCCGGTCTGGGGGCTCCCCCCCCCCCCCCCCCCCCCCCCCCCCCCCCCCCCCCCCCCCCCCCCCCCCCCCCCCCCCCCCCCCCCCCCCCCCCCCCCCCCCCCCCCCCCCCC
>Ga0115030_1001003_pt1 | contig 12456 bp, 17 predicted proteins | sample SidtaG_4_FD_87174 | JGI IMG/M metagenome (GOLD analysis project Ga0115030, IMG submission 87174) | Marine algal microbial communities from Sidmouth, United Kingdom - Sidmouth_Male1 metaG | ecosystem: Host-associated > Algae > Red algae > Unclassified | place: Sidmouth, United Kingdom | collected... | reverse complement strand
GGGTGTGCCTCCAGGACGTTGAGAGAGGGGCACACGAGGGGGGTAAGAGGCCTCTGGCCTCGCGCCTCAGACCGGTCTCGAGTAAAGCAACGCATCCACCCACTTACCTCCCGCTTCACACCCTCTGACAACGCGACCGCCACACCCCCGGCGACACACGCAACACGGAGCAGCGTGCTCCCGTCCAGCACCGTCCTCGTCTCGCCCGTCAATATCGCTGCGAGCTCCCGCACCACGCGGTTCTTTCACAAGTTGATGAGGCCGAGGACCCGAGCGCTCATGTCACGCAGGTCTGCGTCCGACTCGGCTGAGGACGTCCCATCATCGGCCGCGCCGAAAGCGTCAAAAGGAGCGGCAGGTGGAGGCGGAGAGCGCGACGACCGGTCCGCCGCGACACGGGTGCCGGGTAATCGGCGGCGAGGCACTGCCGGAGCGCCCACCGCAGGGAGGTTGGGGCGTGGGCGCACACGCCGGCGACGCTGCCTTGTGGGTCGGGCACCCTCGCTGGCGGCAGCTGCACCTCCAGCAGAGCCGCTTGTAGGCCGGGCGGCACAATGTAGGGGGCGGCCAGGGCGACCCGACGAAAAGCCAAATGGGGTATTTGTGGGTCCCCGCAGGCCACGGGCGGTGCTCCTCCGCCAAACGGACTTGCGGGATCATCCCCATCCCCGTACATGGCGCTCCATCAATAGCTCATGTCTCAATGAAGGGGGAGAAGGTATCCGCAACGAAAACGGGGGTGGGAGGGGTGCTCAAAAACAGGTGGAAGTGAGGGTGAGGGACCCACAAATAAAAGCCCGTCGAGTCCGACGCACGGATGACAAGGGCAGGGTTGAGTAAAGCAAGAAGACATGCGCGCAGAGTCGCATCAACGACAGAAAGCACGGGGCGTGGGCGACAGGGACGCGTCGGCCGCGCACAGCGTCGAGGGGGCCAACGGCGAGTGACAGTGGGTGGATCGTAGGCGGGAAACCACCAGATCGTTGGCCCCTGCGTGGGTCAGAAACGGCCTTTGATCGTCGTCCACTGGAGCTCATTGAGGTTGGAATGCGGCCGATGAAAGCTAACAAATACATTCTTTTGAGCATCTCCCGTAATCTCCATGCCGGTCAAATCCACTGTATTAGGTTTCTTAAGTCTGACGGGCCGCCTATAGTATACGATGACTGCCGAAGTACAACAGCGCCGCCTGCTGCTTGAAAGGATGGAGACCGTGCCGTAGGGAGCACGTGCCATAGGCACTGGCGCGGGGCAGTGTGGTCACTCCATCCAGGTGGTCGTTGAAAATTAGAGTCCCAACGGCCCTGCTACCGGACCGGTTCACACTGGCCTTCATTGGTAAAGAGTAAACACAGCGTACTGTGTGATAGAGCGGAAAGCGCGCCACAGCTGACACGTCGGGTTGGGGAAGGCACACAGCGTTGGACTCTTGATACGATGCCATGCACATGTGCCGAAGAGTATGTCAGTTTGGTGGCATGGGAGGCACCGTGTCGTTGCCGGGCTGGGCTTTAACATGCTGCGCAAAGATTGGTACGACTTGACATTCACGTGGGAATCACCCCAGAGTTAGCAGCCCTTAGAGGTGATGCGACAGACGCCAGTTGTAGCATGGGACGGTAGGTTCATGTTACCCAGTCTGCACCACGTGCGCATTGCTGGTGGCCATCCCAGTGGAGCAGAACTCAGAGACACTTCCAATGAGTACAAAATCTTTTGTGTTGTAGTCTTCGTCATGAATGGGATGGGCTCTAAGGGGGTGGCTCTCTTCTATCGGATGAGCTCTTTGATGTGAAGAACATGGCACTTGTCCCTTTCATACCTAGATTCCAACGACTCCAACCAAGGAATCAGAGTAGAAGTTTATAGGGGTGTGACCTACGGCGTCATGTTTCAGCCACCGTATGTGTTCAGCATCACGAGCAATGCTAGACTGAAGCGGCCGAGGAAGTGTACGTTTATCAATCTGCACACGGGATACTGTTTGCGATACAGTTGAAAGCAAGCAAAAGCCTACTTCACCCCTGACAACGTGGTGAGTACACTTGGTGTACAGCACGGCACCACGTGCAAGATGCTCCCGCACACACTTGGTATTGGACGTAGCGCTCACGGTGAGATGAAAAACCCACCTGTCCAAGACCGCTAGGAGCCAGCCGCCGCATCCGACTCATGCAAAGCGGTGGGTGAATGCCCGCTATCGCACCCCAGACATCGGATGTCTGGGGTGCATAGAGCAGCACAGCAAGATGCAGGCCTACCAGAAGCCTTTCTGTGGTCCTGTATCGACGGCGGGCACGACCGGGATGGTCGGCGCCACCAGTATCTCGTCAGGAAATCTCTGTGACGGCAGCGCACGCACACGGGATACCGGACCTGTGATTCACGCCACGCTTGTGCTCCAGTTTCACCGGGGGGCTGCTACCACGCCACGGCTGTCTTGCCGTCCACGAGACGCGCTGTTTAAAGGTGGGGCTGGTCGTCGGGCGAGGCGCGGCACGCCGGCGCCGCTACGCTCCAGTTTCACCGGGGGGCTGCTCCCATACCACGGTTGTCTTGCCGTCCACGAGACGCGTTGCTTGTTGGTGGGGCTGGTCGTCGGGCGAGGCGCGGCGCGCCGGCGCCGCTGCTCGTGCTGCGCGATCGTGCGCCACGCTCGCATGGCGATGCGATAGGGGGGGGCGTGTGCGTTGCCGCTCGCTACAGTCGTCGGGAGGATGACAATGACAATCACGAGTAGCATCGTATTGTCGCGCCGACTCGATGTGCTGTCCAATAAAATTTCGCTGGATGGTACGCCGCTGACTATTAGCTTCTGATCTGAAGGGGTATGCCTCATCCGCCACACAATGATCTGAAGGAGCCAGGCTCATCCGCCACCATGTCACGTGACCACTTGTCCATTCCGCATGCTGCTGGGCTTTCAGCTGTCCCGACAGCTGGCCCCCAAATCAATGCATTTTAAGCTATTCGGACAAGCGGCAAGAACGTCACGAGACTCTGCTAACGGCTCGGCGACGAAAGCGCGCGCGCGCCCTGCACACGAGCCGAGCGCTCCACCCGACCTCGCCGCTCTCCCCAGTCAATCCACCGCTCCCGCCTCGTCTGCACTGCCATTCTGCGCACAGGACGCGCACACACCCAGCCCATGCCACCTGTCGTCAACGCCAACGGCACGCTGCTCATGGCCCAATCTGGTCGGGCACGCTCGCGTGCGGTTTCGCCACCCGCAAGGCAGTCCCCGCCCTCTGCGCCCCACTAACCGGCGCCTGCTGGCCGCCGACCCGCGCGCTGCACGCGAGCGCGTGTGGGGGCAGCACTTAGCCCACTTTTCCATATATGGGCGGCGCGATAGAGCGTTCAGTTTTACCCTTCCAGGGTTGGTCGTGGGAAGCTGGGGGCAATGGACGTGGCCGCAGCCAGCCGCCGTCGGTAGTGTTTTTCTCTTTGCTTGTGTCTCAGTTCATCTTCATCGTTTCCTTGGTACGGTCTGGTGACACGCCCTCCGAACCTTTGGCCTCAAGCGAAAGAGGCTGCAGATGCAAGATCCGTGTACCCTCAGCTTCATGTGCCAAAAAGCGCGCATCGTGCGCCTTTTTCTTTGCTATCCACTACCTGTCACCTAGCCGACGACTCCGCCTACTCAGGACCCAGCACCGCAACACCCGCGCCGCCTGCCGGATCATCCCCCCCCCCCCCATCCACGCACCCTCACCTGCGTGTATTAAGTGACCCGCACTCTCGATGGCCTCGGCCAGGAGCCCCGTTCACGACCCGGCCAACAGTCTCGTCCAGGGGGTCAGCGCCTTCCTGAAGACCGTCTCCTTGTAGCCGCCGTCGCCGCCGCCACCCGCCATTTCTCCAGCGATGGCGGCGGTTGCAGCAAGCGCGACGACTAGCGGGGCGGAAACAGTGTGAGCGACCCCCGACTCGCCGTCCACACCGCCCACAACCCCCCCCTTCTGACGCAACAAGACATGTGCCACAATACGCTGCGGTTTGGGCTTGGAAACGCACAAGGTAGGACAAACGCTTCACTAGACATGCACACGCGATAACGTTCTAACTAGTAAGCCGAGGATTACGAATACAGAAACGCACAAAGCGAAGGAGAAACACGCGAGGCATACAACGGTCCCTGTGCCACTCGCCTGAAGCCTCGGCCGCACACGTAAGGCCAACATCAACAGCCAGAAAAACATACACCAGCACGTGCACTCACCAACGAGGATGTAGGCTGGCGGCCCCCGGCTGCACAGCGGCGTTGAGGCCGGCCCCGGTCGGAGCGCGACGAGTGCGCTTGACAGGGCCGGTCACAGTGGACGGAGCCGCCCGCTTGCTCCTCCCACGGGTTGCGCGCGGGGCCTTGGCAGCCGTATCAGCGGCGGCGGCACGAGATGCAGCGCGTGCGGATACAGCTGCTAGTACCCCAGCCGACGCAATGCCGCTGCTTGCTGCCGTCGGCACCGGCGACGCAGACATCGTGACGGCCGGCCGAGGCGCAATCGTGATGGCCGCTTCCAAGGGAGGCTTTTCGGAGACGAGCGCTCCCACCGACGCAGCAGAGGGGACACTCACCGCTGTTGCGGCAGAAACGACAGCTGCGGGATCGACAGCATCGGCGGCGGCGAGGGTGGCAGAAGCCCTTAGCACAGCAGCTGCCGCGTCCTCCTGCGCCAGGTTGTCTTGGCCTAGCTTCACGACTTCCGCTCGGAAGCGGCAGTGACGTATCGTTGCGTGCACTGAAGGCTCCTTGTCACACAAAAGAAGCATCGCCGCGATCGCCTCGTTTTGCGTACAGGTCGTCTTCTTGGCAGGAATCCCAAACAAGGTGACCAGCTTAGCGCCCGTCGCGCCGTAGTACCGCGACCGCGCCGTCGCCGAAAGCAGCCGGCGGTGGACGAGCACGCCAATTGGCCACCGCTCCCCCGAGAGCCCATCGTTGGGGATGACGGCTGCCGGCAGATTGTGCGGCCACCATCGCGCAGTGCAGTCGGTCACGTAGCGAGGGAGCGTCTGCACCCGCCCCGTCAGGTGGGCGACAGCCGCCCAGAGAGTGAGGCGGACGAGCAGCACCGTCGTGTGGTTGGCGACCATCAGCGTCTCCATGAAGCTGCACGCCTTCTCGGAGGGCTGATACGGCGGTGGGGGGTCCGCGGACTCGAGGGTGAAGGGCCGCCGGACCCAGTCTACAGAGCCAGACGAGTCGCTCTCCGAGTTCAGCTAGTCAATTGAAAATCCCGCCGCGGTGCGCTACATGCGGTGCGCCATGCGCTGGATACTCAGCGGCGGCGGAAGGTCAGCATCCACCGCTGAGGTCATGATGTCCAGGTGGTCCTTCGTCGTCATGCCCTCCGGCAGCACCCCGTCGATAATCGAGTCGTCGTCCACCAGGCGGGCAGGCTCGCCGCCGATCGGCAGCGTGATGCCGCGCAGGCTGTCTCGTCCCCGGATGAATTGGTGCACTTGCGACATGACGTGTAGCACGTCCGAGTCAACCGCCCGCCCGGCGCCGTAGATGATTGCCCAAGCGACGCTGCCAGCCGAGTCTACCCCAGACATGTGGACAAGCAGTCGCATCTCGGGGTCTATCTTCTCGATGGTGCTGGCCGCCGACACCATCGCCGCCGTCGCCTGCAGCAGGGGGTCATCCACCCGCCCAACCCCCATGACCGCCGCCACATAGCGGGACAGTCTGTGAAGCGCAGGATTCTGGCTGCCCCGCGAGCGCCCCCCCCCACGCGGCGCGCGCCAGCGCCGAAAGCCGGTGCCTTCAGCAGCCCGCAGCAGCCCGCAGCGGCCCATCGAGCTCCCCCGGTGGGGTGCCGGAGGCGCCGCCCAGCGGCGGCGGCGCCAAAACGCGCGCCCACAGCCCCCCCCCCCGGCCGGCCCCGAGCGCCCCCCCCCACGCGGCGCGCGCCAGCGCCGACAACCGGCGCCCGCAGCAGCCCGCAGCGGCCCATCCAGGGCCCCCGGTGGTGGCGCAGGAAGCGCCGCCCAGCGGCGGCGGCGCCAAAAGGCGCGCCGGCAGCGCCCCCGCCAGGCCGCCCCGAGCCCCCATCCCCCCGCGGCGCGCGCCGGCGCCGACAACTGGCGCCCGCAGCAGCCCGCAGCGGCCCACCCAGGGCCCCCGGTGGGGGCGCCGGAAGCGCCGCCCAGCGCCGGCGGCGCCAGAAAGCGCGCCCGGAGCTCCCCCGCCAGGCCGCGCCGAGCCCCCCCCCCCAGGCGGCGCGCGCCAGCGCCAAAAACCGGCGCCCGCACCGACCCGAAGTGGTCCACCCAGGGCCGCCGTGGGGGCGCCAGAAGCGCCGCTGAGAGCTGGGTCATAACGGGGACGCGGCGAGGGTGACGAATACGACGCTCAGGGGTGCTGCGCATCCGGTCAGATCGACAACGGCGGATGAGCGCAGGGGTCTGAGATACTGATTGTCTATTTGAACGATCGGCGAGGGCGTGGCCGAGCGCGATCCAGCGGACGCTTGGCCGCCTGAGCACGGGCGCATGCCATTGGACGAGCATGAGTTTGCTTGGAGCGCACGGGGACGTGCAGTTACACCCTCATGGGGGAAGCGTTCCTAGCAACGTCGAACCCGAAGTGCGTGAAGGAAACAGGCGCAGCAGCTTTCACGCCTTATTCGCGTGAACACGCCGCGTGAAATGGAATGCGCCAATCAGATGGCAGCATCCAGAGCTCGTCTCCTGTGGTGCCCCCCTCCAATAGCCCCTGTCGTCACGCCCGTACAGGGTTCGTCAACCGAGTACGTGCCAGACACTAACGGCTAGCCAAGACATTGTGCCCACAAGGGGGATTGACACACTAAAAAACGGAGCGTCAGGCGCACCGACAAACCGACATTGCTCGTGTCAATCCGCCGGAACAGGCTGAGAGGCGCACCAGAGAACCCTGGTCCAGACCACGTCTGGACGAAAAAGGCTCTTGGCTGGTCCGACCAGACACCAGCAAAGCAGGACCGGTGTGTCAAGAACAAGCCGCACAGGTCCCCTAACGATCACGACCAACGAGAAACAGTGGGCAGTGCGACACCTGACCAATCAAATGCCCGGAGCAACCGCCGCCCTTTTTTGCGGTCCGTATCGCCCGCCGCCGTCCGCCACCTGCCCAATGGAATGGCCAGAAACATTCACAGGCGTTTGTGGCCTCTTTGGGGCACCCCAAGCACGCACCTGTTTGGGCCGGAGGCGGGCTCGGCATCGCCAGGGGGCGGCCTGCCCGCGCTGAGGGGCCCGCCACTGCCGGCACCTCTTTTGCGGTCAGTATCGCCCGCCGCCGTCCGCCACCTGCCCAATGAAATGGCCAGAAACATTCACAGGCGCTTGTGGCCCCTTTGGGGCACCCCCAGCACGCACCTGTTTGGGCCGTTGGCGGGCCCGGTATCTCCGGGGGGCGGCCTTCCCGTGGTGGGGGGCCCGCCATTGCGGCCGTCATTTTCAGCGGTCCGTATCGACCGCGTCCGTTGGCCCCCCAACCAATGAAATGACCCGAAACATTCATGGGCGTTTGTGGCCCCTCTGGGGCACCCCCAGCACGCACCTGTTTGGGCCGGTGGCGGGCTCGACATCGCCGGGGGGCGGCTTGCCCGCCCTGGAGGGCCTGCTACTGCCGGCACCTCTTTTGCGGTCCGTATCGCCCGCCGCCGTCCGCGACCTGCCCAATGAAATGGCCAGAAACATTCGCAAGCGCTTTGACGTCTTTGGGACACTCCCAGCACGCACCTGTTTGGGCCGGTGGCGGGCTCGGTATCGCCGGGGGGCGGCCTGCCCGCGCTGGGGGGCGCGCCACTGCCGGCACTGTAGTGGATCCTGCCCTCAAAGCCAACGGGGTATAACCCCGTCAGAAAACCCAGCACAGGACGCGGATCGCTACGCCAGAGTCACAATGCGAAGGCCGGGATCACTGGGCGCGAAGCGCACAAAAACGACGGAAGCAACGCAAACGCAACGATGCTTTATTCGAACACGCACGATGACCCCAACGCATACTCTCATATACCCTCAGAAACAAGACGCAGGACGTGCACAATCCCGACCCCCTGGCGCTACCATAGGGGTACCGGTACCCAACGGGCCACGGTCTCAGGCCCGGGCCTCTAGTGGCCCCTGCCCAGCATCCCTGACAGCCCTTCCACTGGAAGGGGACCCCCGCCCGTCTCGGGCGGAAGCTGGAAAGTCACTAAGACTTCCTAGATTTCAGGATGTACCCAAAACCAATACCTCAAGACATATCCCAAGATTTTTCAATTTTCCCGGATAGAATTCCGGTGGGATTTTATCCCTGGTCGAGATCATATCTCGGTCCGGCTTACGCTCGAATTGCGCAAGCTTCCACAAGCTTCCCGGTCCCCCCAGAGGGCCCGGATTTGGGATGACGCGTGTCTCCGTTGCGTGTGCCAGACCCCCCCAGGGGGGCCCGATGGGGTGTTCCCCGCCTCACGCCCCTCTGGCGGGGTCGTTTCACGTGTGGCCCTGGGGCTCCCTGGACACCCCCCCAAGAGAGTTGTCCCACGCTACCCCCCTAGGGGGGTGTTGCGTGACTGTTCACGACCCGTCCCCGGCTCATGCCGGAGGGACGTGTCACCCCTTTCAGGGGGCTTCCCCAACAGGAACCTCTTTTGCTGTCCGTATCGCCCGCCACCGTCCGCCACCTGCTCATTGAAATGGCCAGAAACATTCACAGGCGCTTGTGGCCCCTTTGGGGCACCCCCAGCACGCACCCGTTTGGGCCGGTGGCGGGCCCGGTATCGCCGAGGGGCGGCCTTCCTGCGCTGGGGGGCCTTCCATTGCCCCCGCCATTTTCAGCGGTCCGTATCGAGCGCGTCCGTTGGCCTCCCAACCAATGAAATGGCCCGAAACATTCATAGGCGCTTGTGGCCTCTTTGGGCTACCCCCAGCTTTGTTGACTCTTGGAAGATTGGCCATCCTTGACCTTTTCGTCAGTTAGTTACACTGTACGCATCTGTGTCGCGCCGGTGCGCGGCCCCCCCGTGGAGTGGATCGTGTTTCCTGTCACTGTCGTCGTCACCGTCCCCGTCGCGCCCATCGTCCTGCCGTCGGCCGTTACCCCTGGTTGCGGCCGACTCTCACACCGCTTGCGCCTCCGCGAACGTCCCCTTCATTGTCGTCCCCCCTCCCCCTCCTCCACTGTTTCCTTTCTGTTGCTATTTCCGTTTTCGAGACCCTTTTGGAGGCTTCCTCCTGGTGATGGTGCAGGTCATGATTCGCAGGCAGGGGGGATGAGGAGCCGCCGCGCAAGCGGCGCTTCCACCGTCCTGTGGTGGCGCCCTTTTTGGGTGACCCGGCCGCCCTGCCCGGTCTTGTCGACCGGCTGTCATCCTTGCCGCAAGGCGGTCTTGGCAGCCCGGCAACCGTGAGCGGCGCCGGAACAGCGGCTTGCCCTGTGGATCCGACTTGGAGCGCTTCCGTGCGCGCCAACAACATTGGCAGGCCGGCGGTGCGGGAGACGCCCTTGGCGCCAGCTCAAGTGGACTCTGGCACCGCTCGCAGTCGGACGCGGTGTGACAAGTGCCCGAAACCGCAGGCGGATGGACCTGTACGAGATGCGGATGGCGAGGAAGGTAGTGGAGGTGTGGAAGACGCTCTGTCCGCAGCTGGTGCCGTGCCTCGTCGTGCCTCGTCGTGTTCTGCGCCTGCTCTCACTTTGGACTCGCGCATGATGGAGGCCTTACGCGACTGTGTGCGGCGAGCTTGTGGGCTTCCGTCGTCGACTCCCATCGGCAGGCGCGCCAGCACGGTGAGCGCCGTCATGAATGGGGAACCGCAGTCGCGGTCGCGGGCGCTCCTGCTGCGCGTTGGTAGCGGCAAGGCGGTCTCAGCCGTCCTTTGGTCCTCCCACCGAAGGGGCATCCTTTGCTTCTGTTTTGCGGCACGCAAAACGCGTTGTTTTTCTCGGCTTCCTCTCACAGCTGCGTCCGCAAACACACGGGGGCATTGAGCGCGTGTTTGACGCGCAATGGCGTCCCCCTCGACACGTTCCGGCAGCGCATGCACCTGGGCGCGGCGCCCGCCAAATCTGTGGGTCGGCAGCAGTACGGGCCGATGCGGTTTTGGGTGGTCTCGTACCGGTCCGTGTACCAGCTCGTGTCGTTCACCGCATGTAGTGCGGCGACCTGCATTGCCCCGAGCTGCCGCCGGTTTCGCGGGCGCTGCGGCAACGTCGTCTTAGCGCGCCGCGTCACCGTCGAGCGCCGGACAACGGACGCCTCGGACGCGGCCAAGGATCCCGCAACCAAGGTCTCTAAGACCAAGCCCGCCCCCGCCGTCGATGCTTCCTCGGTGCCCCGTGGGCCGGCCGACGAGGAGTTCGGCATCGACTCGGATCCGGGCGATACGGGTCGTGCGTGCGGCGACGCGGCTGATGCAACCGTGGCCGCGCGTGTAAGCCGCAACCTTTTGCCCTTCCTCGGTGAGGTCAGGTCCGGGGAGGTCTGGGCGCGGACGGCCGCCTGACGGGGGAGTCTCGCGGGCCGGTGCTTTAAAGTGGGCGGCAGTCGGGCGAGCGATGTGGACGAGATCAGCCGCAGCATGGACCGCTTCTTCGAGCTCGGGTTGATACACCCCCGCACCTTTGTACCTGCGGAGCGGTACTGCGGCAGCTGTGGGCGTTTGGGAGAGGACCGGCATGTCATCATCAAGGAGCCGGCGGTGCTACATACCCATCATCCGACGGCGCCTGCCATTCAGGTGTGTGAGTCGCCTTTGCATGTGTCTAACGGTCTGCTCGTAGCGCTGCTGCTCGTGCGCATGGGATGCGTGCCGACTACTTGTTCCATTCTGACTGCTCGCTCGCTTACTACTTGTCTATGGCTGAATGGCTTGGTGTCCGTGTTCATTGGGCTTGTTTCGAAGATGCTCTTTGGCCGCCGGGTGTGTGACGGAGAGGATTGCAAGCGACCAATGGAGAACGACGGCAGTTCGGACGGCCTCTTCAGTTTACGTCGGCGGGACAAGCAGCGTCGGTGTCACTTGTTCACGCTTGCGCTACTAGACAAGCTCTACTCGTACATCATCACTGCGCGCTCCACCTACACGGCCGCGACGCAGCACCTGACGTCGGACGTGTTCTCCTCTGCGCTGCGGAGGCAGAACGTCGTCAAACTCGGCACGGCCATGCTCAGAACGCTCGTCATCCCGGCGGAGGCGGCGTGCTGCCCACTTTGGGGCCCCAACATGGAGTTCGTTGTCATTGACTGGCAGGCCTTGGTATGCACCGACCCGGACGATGCGAACCCCGCCCGGCATAAGGAGGAGGTTCCAGCGCTCGACATTGCGGCATCGGTGCTTTGTGTCGTGCAGTCCGCGCAGCTGCGAGCCGCTGTCAGCAAGGTTCTGCACTCCTCTACGGCCCTCACGGCTCCCGAGACCCTGTTGCTTCACGCGTGGCATAGAGAAAATTGCGGTAAACGACAGGACCTGCGCGGAGACCGCTGCTGCTCGGCCTTTCTTCCGCTTCTTTCGATTTGGAGCAGCGGACGGCTGCGCGGGCGTGAAGGCGAGTGGGACGCTCGCTGTACCTGCACCTGCTGCAGGCAAGTCGGCCTCACCCGCCGCGACGACTGTTGGCGGCGCCACTGCGGACTCTGAGGGGCACACGGCGAGCACTAGCCTGGAGACCAAGCTGCGCAAGGATGACGATGGCAACCTGACGCTGGGCGGCAAGGGCGTGCCTGCCAAACTCCCCTCGGACTCGTGGAGTGACCGCATTGGTCATTTTCGACAGAATTGGAGACCTACCCCAAGCGTGAAGTTGGGGCGTGGCTACACGTCCGCCCGTTCCTCCAAGCACTGTTGGGCGAGACCGTGACGGGGATGTTCCAAGGCAACGACGAGGCGGCGGCGCGGTTGATGGCCAACTCTTTGAGGCTACAAGGCGTCGGCAAGTGGCGCGACCTGACGGAGGCCGCTGGCGGCATCGAGTTCTTCGCCAACTTCGTCGGTTGGTTTTCAAGCGAGATTGACGACGACGCTTACTTTCGCTACGCATTCGGCACAACTCCGCTGCGTGCCGTCGACATGGAGCAGGACTTCGACAAGCGCTTCAGGGCCGCCGCCAACAAGAAGGAGGCGCTCGACCGGGGCTGGGTCCACGCCGAGTACTGCCGCAAGTGGGTCGGCCGGCCCACGCCGGCTGACAACGCGGCATGGCGCGCCACCAAGCCGGCCGGCGACATGGACAACCCGTTGTTGACGTTCGAGTCCTTTCCAGGTCTTGAGCGGGCGCGCCCGGGCGTCAAGGACATCATGGCCCTCAAAAGGCTGGTCTGTAGCGGTTCTCGGCACCACCACTTTGGTTCGTCATCCAGCCGAAGTGACCTCTTGATCAGCTCGGTCCGTCGAAGGAACTGCCCCGGAAATCGACCCACAGCCCAGCCTTCCCCCAACGGGAGGAGAGGATCACGGCAAAGCCCAGGGGGGAATCGT
>Ga0115030_1001001_pt1 | contig 12464 bp, 9 predicted proteins | sample SidtaG_4_FD_87174 | JGI IMG/M metagenome (GOLD analysis project Ga0115030, IMG submission 87174) | Marine algal microbial communities from Sidmouth, United Kingdom - Sidmouth_Male1 metaG | ecosystem: Host-associated > Algae > Red algae > Unclassified | place: Sidmouth, United Kingdom | collected... | reverse complement strand
GGGGGGGGGGGGGGTGGGGGGGGGGGGGGGGGGGGGGGGGGGGGGGGGGGGGGGGGGGGGGGGGGGGGGGGGGGGGGGGGGGGGGGGGGGGGGGGGGGGGGGGGGGGGGGGGGGGGGGGGGGGCCGCCGATGGTGTGTGGCCGGACGGCGGGCGCGGTCCTTGGCGCGGTGGCGGCATCGAGCACGCCTGGCTGTCGGCTCGACTGGATGTTCTGTAAGTCAGGGCAGTGCCACGTGGATTTTTGCTTTGACTAACCAAACCAGTTTTGCGAGAAGAGCGCAACACCGTTCTGTTTCTTTCTATTTATGCTCGACGCCTGCGAGCTCGTGGCTGTCGACCAGGGAGGAACAGCAGCAGCGTACCGGAGAAAGAGAACACCCCACGCAACGGATTCATCATACCGCCGTTCTCTCAACAGCCTCGCACGCCAACTGGTACACAACTCATACAAATCGGCTTTCACGGGGTCGCAAAGTGCGAGATCTTGAGAGAACGGCTGTACAGGTGAGAGGCGCTCCAGGCTCTGGCCCTTCGGGTCAGACACACTAGCATCTACACACTTACCCCCCAAACTGAAGCTGTCCATTGGGCACAAGCTGATGAACTGTGCAGTATCTGCATGCCATTGGGAACTGGAACAACGATACGACCGCAGCCTCGACCGTTCTGTCAACGGCGACAGGGAAAAAGTGCCAGCGTCGCAACAAGAGAAACACCAACAAGATAAGTACGAGTCAAAGCCAGAGCCCAAAAAGAGAAAGAGAATATATACAATCACACGACGGACAGTGTTGGCACGCACTGCGGCAGCAAGCTGCCGCCTACCTCCGTTGCCTTACACCCCCACCCGCGGTCTCGGGCACTGGGCGGCCGTCGCGGGCACCACCAACCGCCTCCTCTGCCTCACTGTCATCCTCGTCGTCGCTCAACCCCACCTCGTCGGCGAGCAGCGACGGCTTGGCCTTGGACCGCACGGACGACGACGTGCCCCCGCTGTCAGTCACGGACCGAAAGCGCATAAGCGCCTCCACAGTCACCCACAACACGGCCAGGACGCTCGCAATGTACAGGGCCCACTTGTACGGACACATCGTCATGGCGGCGGCTGAGATGGGCGAGCAGAGAGGGTCGGGGGAAGGGTGAGCGTGTCGCCCCAACGCGGGTGACACGCGGAGGCAGGACAAGTAAAGGGAGGCGCCGGGGTGGACGACGTCGACGACTCCAGGAGGGTGCCGGGACACGAAAACAAGTATCCGAAAGGAAGTCGAGGAAGCAGAGACAGGACCTCGAAGCGGGGGGCCTGCGGCAGCGCAGAGAGAGACCCGAGCCCGCGGTGGGATGGACGCTCAGTTGGCAGCCAGGCGAGGCTGGCGTCCCGTTGTGAATAAAAACGGCGGGACGGCCGCTGTCAAGCGCACCGCTCCCCACCGCCGGAGCCCGTCGACGCTCGACCCACTCACACAAGCAACAGAAGCGACACCCCGTTGGGGTGTCTAGCTCAGCGGCAGATGGTGGGGCAGCGCCAAAATGAACGTCCGTACGTGAAGCGCAAAGGTCGGAAGGAGGCAAGAGGGGGTAACCTTGGCGACGCTCACCGAGACCGCCGAGGATGGCGTGAGCAGCTGAGAGTTGTGCGGGCAGCGCACGAACAGCGTGCCAGACGGGTTTCGCCAGATGGCCACGAGAAAGAGCACGGCACACACGGAGCGAGCGTGTGCCACGTGCGCCATGCGACGGAAGATTCCACAACGATGGCTCCTGCGACGTCTGATGTCCGACTTGACTGGGGTGCATTTCTCGCATGGCCATTCCTACTCCAATTCTTGATAGCTGACCTTGGGTAGGTTTCTAGTAGAAACTTCATACAGATGCCACCGCACGACGCTAGAAAAGGTTGACAGTGCTGCTGCGGGCAGGGGTCCACGTGGTGGAGGCAGATGAAAATGATGATGGCAGCAACCATTAAATGATTTTGGGTATCATTTGTCACATTTCGCTGGGTAAAAGCATGAATTTTAGGGCCCTGACGAGGTTCGAACAAAAGAGGAATGACATGCCTTTTTTTCTCGAACCTCGGCCCAGGTATTTATAGCATGCACACACATTGTGTGTGCATGCAATAACAACCTGCGCCGGACGGCGCTACCCAGGGAGCTGCAGGCACAACGCGTACAGTCGTTTCTTTATGCTTCAAAAAGCGTTATACGCACCATCACGTCAGTTCTAGTGGCGCAAAAGACAAAGATGGCAATAAGGAAAAAACGACAGCAAGCACGAACAAAGCACATACCAGCCACGAGGACCTACCACGGTGATCGCACTCACGCAGCCTTCTCCGCCGCGTCTGCCGCGTGCTTCTTCCGCACCCCCGCCAAGCACTCCTCAATCCGCCGCTGCCAGCCGTCTGCCTTTGCCACCACCGCCGGCACGTCCATGGCCACCACCACCCCCTCCTTGACCAGCCGCCGGCCATTGACCCACACGTCGCTCACGTCCTTGCGGCACGCGGCGTAGACGACGGCGCCCAGGGGGTGAAACACCGGCTCGCAGCCGACAACGTTGGCCAGCCGGATGCACGTCACGTCGGCCTTTTTGCCAACCTCCAAGCTCCCCGTCAGGGCGTCGAGCCCAAACGCCCGCGCGCCATTGATCGTTGCCATGGCCAGCGCGTCGGCCGCCGGCACGGCCGTCGCGTCGCCCGAAACGCCCTTGGCGAGGAGGGACCCGAGGCGAGCCTCCCCGAGAATGTTGAGGCAATTGTTGGACGCTGCCGAGTCGGTGCCGAGCGCCACATTGACGCCCGCAGCGACAAACTTGGCAATGGGCGCGAGGCCCGCGGCGAGCTTCAGGTTGCTGCTGGGGCAGTGGATCACGCTCGCGCCCGCCGCCGCCACCACCGCAATATCCTCGTCGGACGCGTGCACCATGTGCGCCGCCGCCAGCCGGCGGTTGACAATGCCGAGGCGGGCGAGGTTGGCCAACGGCCGCGACGCCGTGTCGCTCTGGTGGCACGACGGGGAGGTGCGGTCGCCCGCCACGGACGCGTCCACCTCCGCCCGCGTCTCGTGGACGTGCGTGTGGATGGGGCGGCCGGTCGCCTCGGCGCGGCGGGCAATGTCCGCCCACGTCTCGTCGGCGACCGTGTAGGGCGCGTGCGGCGCGTACGCCCAGTGGAGGGTGTCGACGTGGCCAAACGCCGCGGCAGCCGCCTCCCCCTTCTCCAAATACTCAGTCGGCGTCGACGCGTACGCCGACGGAAAGCCGATGCATATCATGCCGATCACCGCCCGCATGCCGACCGCCTCCACCGCTGCCGCCGCCTCGGCGGGAAACCAGTACATGTCGGCAAAGGTCGTCACGCCGCCGGCGAGCATTTCCGCCATGGCCAGCCGCGCGCCGTCGGCGCAAAAGCCAGACGCAGAGGCAAAGGCGCCCTCGACGGGCCAAACCGTCTCGTGGAGCCACGTGAAGAGCGTCGTGTCGTCTGCGCACCCTCGCATGAGCGTCATGCCCGTGTGGGTGTGCGCGTTGATGAGCCCCGGCATCACCGCGTGGTCGGGCCGGTGCACGACGGTCGTCGCCTCGTAGCGGTCGGTGGCCTCGGCCGACGGGAGGATGGCCACAATGAGGTCCTTGTCAATGACGACCGCGTGGTTCTCCAGCACCACATCGGGGGTGGGCGCCACGGGCAGCACCCACCGGGCGTGCACGACCGTGTCGACGGCCGCCTTGGACGCGCCGGCGGCGGCGGCGGTGGTGGCCGCGGCGGGAGCAGCGGCGACGGGGACGCCCGGCATGGTGGGCGGGGGGGGGAGGGAACGAGGCAGTCGGTGAGCCACTGGAACAAGGAACAGAGCAACCTGAACAAGATGGGGATGACCGTCGGCAGCAAAACAGCAAAGAGCGGGCAAAGGCCGATACGGAGCCAGAGGTGTCAAGCTAACGGGCTGCCGCGGGCCGTCGTGCTCGTGTCGCATCGCGTGGCGGCCATCAGGCACTCCACCGCACTGCAGACCACAGCGCGGATCAAGTTGACGCAATCTGCAAAGAGCGGTTAAATACGAGCAAAGCCGTCGTGAATTCAGCCTCGTGACTCGTGGGTGAGACGGCGTGAAGCGCTCGCGGCGCATCCAGCGCCCGCCACGCCGGTACGTCACCCCAACGCGCCGCGCCGGACCGACGGCGAAGGGCACCACTCGTCTTGGGGCCGCACCTGTAGTGACGGCGTCCTTCTCCCAGACGAGAAGCAAACGCGAATTGTGGGACGCCGCGCGTCTCTTCTTGGCGGCGGTGACGGTTGCGGCCGCACACGCCGGCTGACGCAGCCGCGCCGCCCAACCAGCATTGGCGACGCTTGGTGGCCGTCCATGGACACCCACACCTGTTGGCTTTGGCAGTCTGGGACAGGTGGGCATGGCGGCGCACGGGGGGGCGGCGTGTGGGGGACAATTGGGTTGCGGCGAGTCAAGGCCAGCGGCACCAGCGCCTGCCTTTTTCGGTACTTAAAAGTGAGGTGCAGGTCTTCACGTTCTCTGCCACGCATGTCCGAGGCTGTCGGTCGTGCTGCCACCTGTTAGCTCAGTATTGACGGCCAGTCACTCGCCCCCCGCCCCCCGTCAACGGCGCTTGACGGCGTACAGCGCCCCTTTCCGCGGACAATGCCCGCCTTCCACCGGCGCCGGCTCCGCCGTGCCCATCGTCCACACCGTCCCCGCGTCCTCGTAGAGCGGCCCGTCACGGCGCTGCACGACGTCGTTGCGAAAAAAGAGGTTGCCCTTGCCCGGATCCCCGTGAAACGCCGCGCCGCGCTGGAAGGCGCGCCACAGGTGCCACGTGGGGATGTGGATGCGGTTGCGCTCGATGAGGTTGTCCCCATCGTCCCGCTGGTGGAAATTCAAGTCGACGCCAATGGTGTTGTCGACAATGACGCAGCGGGCGGCGCCGCACTGGACCGCCCAGTGGCGCACGTGGGACACCGAGTTGCGGACGGCCAACACGGAGCGGCCCGCGCAGTTGATGCCGTAGCCGTTGCCGTTGGGCCCCTTTTGGAAGGACCCGCGGACCGTGTTGCCCCGCAGCGTAATGTGGCGGCTGTCGCGGCCAATGATCACCCCGTTGCTCCCCGCGTCGAGCACCGCACACCCGTCGACCCAACAGTCGACCGCGTCCTTGATCCACACCGAGTCCACGTACAAGTCCGTCGCGGCCACGTACGCAAAGCCCGGGCGGTCATAGTAGAGGCGCTCATTCTTAAACGCTTGCCCGCGCGTCTCGTACTTGGAAAAGTAGTCAAACGCCCAGTCCGTGTCGAGCGGCAGCACCCGCCGCCCATTGTGCGTCACAACATAGACGAGCGTGAGGTCCTCCAGCCCCGCCCGGGAGACGCCAACCATGGACACGGCGGGCGTCTTGACCGCCGCCGACGCGCCGCGGAAGCGCATGGAAATCTCGACAGTCGTTGCGCCCGCGCCGTCACCGCGGAGGACGACCCCCGAGCACAGGGCGAGCGCCGAGGCCAGCCGGTACGTGCCGGCGGCCAGCCACACAACGCCGCCGCCGACCAGGGAGGCAGCGTCCACCGCCGCCTGGATGCGTGGCCCGTCGTCGCCGGCGCAGCTGGCAGGGGCGGCGACGGCGGGCGTGAGGCGCTCGCGCACGGGAATGGCGGCGCGTGGCGGGATGCCCCCGCGCACCCCGGCCGCCGCCCAGTGGCGCATGGCCGGGAAGTGCGAGTCGTCGGCGTCGTCGTCAAACGTCCAGCCGGGGTCCCCGAGGACCGGCCCGGCGGCGGCAGGGCAGGTCGGCAGCTCCATGGCGACGGCACTGGCTGGGAGGGGACGGTGCAGCGCAGTCCCCAGCATCGAGTCGGGGCGGTGCAAGGCAAAACTATGGCGGGGGGGACCGCTGGGGAAGGTGATTCCTACACAAAGAACGGGCCCAAGAGAGAACCGAAGGGGGGGCGTGGAAAGGACAGCAAGAATCAGTATCGGGCAAAGACCCGTCCAGAGCGTCGAGCCGAACGCCGGACACTTCTTCCAGGGATGGGGAGGGCAGGAAGAGGGATGGCCGCAAGCGAAGAGGACACCTGAGCTGACAATGCATGCACAGCACAGCGGTACATCTGAAAATCCGAACACGACGGAATTAAAGATAGCCAATGGAGTGCTCTGAACCATGTGTGGAAAAAATACACATTCTTGGCGGAAAACTGCGAGTAAGCTATCGGTTATTAAAGCAATCTGTAAATTTAATTGATCGATACATTATTCGGGTATCTTCTTTGTCCAACGCCGACCTGAGCCACCGAGGCCGAGGCGGCCGCGCAGCGGGCCCACATCCATTGTCAAAGCACGACTGCTTTTGAGTTTTTTGGGGCGATCAGGAAATCTGCAAACCGCCATGGGGCTCTGTTCAGGCTGGATTTTCCAGAAACGGCGCCTAAAGCATCTGTTCGCCAGAATAGATGCATCTCCGCTCATAAAAAGAGAGACACAGCATGAGACGTAGGCACTCCTCCCTTCTTGACAGAGAAAATTGCGGAGAAGCATCGATGGCTCTGCTAGCAGGCGCCATGCGTGCAGTGAGGCAAGATTCCGGTTCTCTGAAGCATCAATGTGCAAGGACCTCGCGTCGGACTGCGCGCCACCTGCGGAATCTCCGGGCGTCGGAACTTGCGGGAAAAAGCCCACACGGACAGGATCTACTGGGGGTGATGGACCTCCGTCTACGTTCCGAAGTCGAGCACCTCTACATACGGGAGATCGTTGACAACGACGACTACAAGATTATCTTCTTGCAGAGCGACCAACAGGCGCAGCTTTCTGGGCGTCTCCGCAACTTCCAGGCGGTTGAGACTGTTGACGTGGTGGAGCCTGGATCGGAACTAATGGGGGTCTCCCAAGCAGCCATTGACAGCAGCGCCCCGCATGACCACGACTGGCATCAATTTTCCATCGTGTACGATACGTCCCATCTTTGTCGAGCACCTGTTATGATGAAGTTTGACACTCTTTCTGAGTGGATGCATATGAGAATATGGCACTACCAACGGACACTGCGCTCCTCCTTTCTTTTTTTCTGTTTCCCTCTTTCTAGGTGTTTCCTGTTTTTCTTTTCCGTGGAACAGGGCTTGGATCACAACTCTCAACAAGGCCGTTGTTGTCATGCGGGCCACCCTGATTGGGAAAAATAAGCCTAAGTACTTCGCAGTGTGGCGGTTCTCTTAGCACAACCGCGGCGCTGCAGGGGATCGACCCGCCCGCCCGACAGGGGACCACCCGTGCAGTCAAGCGGTCCGTCGCTGTATCTGTCCTCGGCTTCCCTCCCTCCCCTTCGCCCGGCGCGAGCATCAGCCGTGTCTGCGGCGGGCGCGATGCGACTTTCTCCGACCACAACTGCGCGAGTCCCCCCCCCCTGCGGCTCTCCGAAGGCGGTGGCACCGTCGCCGCCGGCGCGCCCCTCGATTGCGGTCCTATGTCGGAGACTGCCGCGGCCCCCACAATGTGCCCGTGCGGGTCAGCACCCCCCCCCCCCCACCCCCACTGTCATCCAGAAAACGCTCCCTTCTCAGAGAGCAGGCGGCTGTGTCAGACTGGTCGGGTGCGGTCGCAGCGCCCGCCGCCGACGTCCATGAGTCTGAATGCGGAGGGGGAGGGAGCGTGAGCGAGGGCGGCTCTAAATTGAAGGCTGGCGCTTTCAATGCCGCCCGCAACGGGGCTATCCCCCGAGTCATTTATGTCAAGATATTCACTTCCCATCTCACAGCGTCACTCTGACAGCTACTCTTCGATGTCAAATAATTCCCCCGACAACGACCGCATCGCAGTCACAGCGCACTGCAGGCGACGCTCGGCTTCCTTGTGCGCGGTCTCGTTGGACGTGTTCTGGCGTTCAAGGCGCTTGGCCACCGCATGGCACTCGACCACCAGCCGCTGTACCGCCGACGCCCTCGCGTCGAGATGCCTCATCGGCTTCAATGTGGCAGCTGCCCACACCGCTGGCACGGCACCGGCGGGGGAAGAGGCGGCATCGGAAGAAGCGGCGGCGGCGGGGATGGACGCGCTAGCCAGCGGCGGCGGCTGCGGCGGCAGAGGCGGCCGGGGAGGCGGCAGCGGTGACGATGGCGGCGGCGGCGGTGGAGGTGGCGGCGGCGGCGTCAGCGCAGATGACGGTAGGGACGGGGGCGGCGGCAGCGGCGGCTGCGGGATCGTGTGCGCCGGTCTTGCCGTCGCTTTTGGTTGTTAATCAATTACTGGCTGCGACAGTTGAGGTGTCATCGTGGGCATCGCCTCTCGCTCTGGAACGTGTGCCCCGAACAAACGTCGGTGGAGTTGAGGAGGGAGGAGGAGCCCTTGTATTGATGGCGGTGGCGGTGGCGGTGGCGGCGGCGGAGGTAGTTGGAGCCGCCGGGTGCTCGCCCGCTCTCTGGTATGCGAGACGCCGTGCCCGCCACCCCACTCTCGGGTGAAGGCGGTGAGCCGACGCTGGCCTTTCCCATACGTGGGGCGACAGGTCCCTGGCTGTCTCCACTGTCGCCATGGTGGAAAGCCTGTCTCGACCACCGGTGTGCCTCGGCAGTCGGCATCGTCGACGCTGACCGAGTCGAGTGAAAGACTGAAGAAGACATGATGTCTGGGCACGGCGTTGTATCGGGAAGGCGGAAGGGAGGGGAAAGGGAGGTGATGAGTGTGTCGGCGGGATGTGCGGGAAAAATGAAGATGACACAGGTGCAACACCGCCAACAGGAAAGAGAAGATTACTTCTGAGGATGTTAAAGACCAAGCACACCCCAGAGAAGCGCCCGTGCCCCTTTTTGTCCGAAGTGACGTACTGAAGAGGCGCCAACTTGCAGCCGATTCCAAGCTGCGCGCCGCCGTCGCAATCCGATCTGGAAGCACTCCGGATGTATGGCCGGGCAGCAAGCAGCAGCCGTCGTGTCCAGCATAGAGGGACCACATGATCTCGAAGGAAGGCATCGCGCCGCCGGCGAGCATTCCCTGTGAGGCAGCGGCGCGTCTCTGGGCGCGGACACACCCACTGCCGCGGTGTGACGCCAATACTGACGAGGTGCGTCTCGTTGATTGGGGGCGGACCATGGGTGGGCACTGCGAGGCGGCGCATCTCAGCAGCCGCCAGACCAGATGTTTGCGTGGAAGGCGTGCTGCCTAAAGCTCACGTCGAGCGAGAGAGCCGACTCCCGGGCGCAACGGCGTGGCCACTCGCAATGGTGGGCCACCAGGATACTGACCAGCAGCAGCGGATGTTCAAGAAGGGCCTCCTTGCGGCCATTGAGGCAGATGTCGAGGCCACCGCTGGCCTCCTCGCGACTGCCAAACGAGCGCAGTTTGACCGCGCGATGGAGTGCTCTGAGCGTGTTGGCATAAGCCCGCGTGACTCCCGCTTTGCTGTCGCAGCAGATGCGGACATGTATCCGAGCGACGGGTAGGAGGCAGGACCGGCAGAAACTGGCGACCGCGCTCCTGCCAATTTCAAAACGTTCGCCGCGGCGTCAAAGGTACTCACCCTCTCTAGAAGCGCTCTATGCTTGCATGCCCGTCTTTAGGGCGTAAGTGTGAACGCTCGATCGATTTGTCTTTGCGTGCTGTTGACACAGTCTACCAGCGTCTCTGGTTTTTCTGCTTGTTTTCTGGACAGTTGTTGCCCGCATCTCTTCGTGCTTTTCCTTCCTCTCCCTCTCACACTCCACAGAAACGCGGTGAAAACAACGCCGCGCGCTTAGGGGTCATTCTGGGCTCCGTAAAGAGGGCGTGCCCACAACCCGGTGCGATTCAGAGTCGGTCTAAGAAGTGAACGGCGCAGGCGAGCACGCCTCGGCCGGTAGACCCAGCCTTTTCCAACTGTGTGTCGCGGCCCGTGGCCAAAGTGGCGAGCCAGCTGCAGTTGAGCGTCGGATGCGACAGGGCCGCCGTCAACTTCTCCTTCCAGGATTCCGTCGAGAAGAACGACCTCTCCGGCTCGGAAACCGCGTGCCTTCATATAAAGGCTGTTGTCAAGCTGTGTGACGGAAACCTGACAGCGGCGGGTCTTAAAACGATTGGCTTGAATGCTGCTGTGTCTCTGTTTCTCTCGCGCATTCAGTCATCTATTTAGAACGACATAAAAGCATGCTGTGATTCTGCTTCTTTTCTTATTCACATCCACAGATCCCACTGGCATCCACGCGCTGCCCCTCTGTTCTTGTCATTTTGGCCAGGTACCATTCACCTCGAAGTCTGACCCATGCCGCTCAATCGCAGGATGCGCCGCAGTACCGGCATTCCAGGGAAGACAGACACTGGCATCTGCACGAAGATTCTACGGGGATTAGCCCCCCCGAATGGGGGCGAGTGTGGAACTCACAGTCGTAAAGCCACAAGAGCGACACGAACGACCATTCAGAGCGTGACACGTGTACGGCATCCACTCTTCGAAGTACACGTCGCAGATCAATGACGGATCAAGAAAGGACGCCTACAATGCGGTCCTGTCGCACGGCCATGGTCGTTCAGGCTCACCAATCCGCAGAGCGCCGGCAAAGGAAACAGACGAGGCGGAGTGCATTTTTTTCTGCTGAGACTACGCTGTGGGATATGAGTTTGACACAGCTTGAGGATAAGTAGGGTGGGGGGGACGACGAGGCTGGGGGCTCTTGCTCGCAAACATTTCTGGCCCTGTGCACGCTCGCTCGGAGACACAATGGCACAGATTGCGACACAACAGGGAAACGCGTTGAAAAGGATGGGTCCTGCTCCACGTTCCAGTCGGTGAGTGTGAGCGGGACCTCTCCGTTAGAGATCAAACGAAGCGTCTGGATAAGAAAATCATGGCAGATCTCCGAAGGGACGTTTCATACCGCCAGTACAAATGATGGAGGGCGGGGGGTAGAGATGCAAAAATGCACACCAAGGGCAGAGAGTGCATGGCAGAGCTTGGCCGGGACCTTTCCTTATCGCCCGTGACGATAAGCAGCGCGCGGGGCGGGGGTCTTGGGCCGTAAAACCAAGCTGAGAGAAGAAAATGCATGAGAGAGCACGGCAGGGGCGTAACGTACCCGCAAGTGAGCGGCGTAGAGCGGGGAGGCGCCTGGAAAGACCCTCAGATGCAAACTGAGACAAGAAAGGGCATGGAGCACGGCCGGAAGGATATCTCTTTCCAGTGAAGTGAGGCTCCGAGACAAGGGACGCGGAACAGGCCCTCTTTGTAGTGGATCCTGACCTCAAAGCCGACGGGGTATAGCCCCGTCGGAAAGCCCAGCACAGGATGTGGAGCGAAACACGAGAGAACCGACACAAACGCCTGGATCACAGGGCCGAAAGCGCATAAGAGAAACGGAAGTAATGCAAACGCAACGCATTTATTCGAAGGCGCAGGATGACCCCAAAGCATACACTTATATACCCTCAGAACCACGAAGCTGGACGTGCACAATCCCGACCCCCGGACGCCACCATGGGGGGACCGGTGGCCAACGGCCACCGGTCTCAGGCACGGGCATCTAGTGGCCCCTGCCCAGCATCCTCGACTACCCTTCCACTGGAAGAGGTCCCCCGCCCGTCTCGGGGCGGAAGTAGGAAAGTCAGCAAGACTTCCCAGATCTCAGGATTTACCCAAGATCAGTACCTCGGGACATATTCCAAGATTTTTCAAATTTCCCGGATAGAATTCCGGTGGGATTATATCCCTGTTCGAGATCAGATCTCGGTCCGGCTTGCGGAAGCTTCCACAAACTTCCCGGTCCCTCCAGAGGGCCCGGATTCGGGAAAACGCGTCTCTCCCTCGTCTGTGTCAGACCGCTCCAGGGGGGCCCGATCGGGTGCTCGTCACCCCGCGCCCCTCTAGAGAGGCCGTTTCGTGTGTGGCCCTCGGGCTCCGTGGCCACCCGTCCCAGGGGGGTTGTCCTACGCTACCCCCCTACAGGGGTGTTACGTGAGTCGTCGCGATCCGTCCCCGGCTCATGCCGGGGGGCCGTGCCACCCCTGACCGGGAGAGCCCCCACTCGCTTGCAATTGCCCGGAAAAGCCACGTGCATCATTTTAGCCTGTGGCCAGCATCCGCAGCCGCTGTGATAATTTCGGACGCGAACTGACAGCATGAGAATGTGAGAAGTCTGTCCACGAATTGTAGGCGCATCGGTCTTGGAGCGCAGGGGCCGAGCGCGTGCGTTTCCGTGCGCCTCTCTCTCGTGGGATGCCGAGCTTTCTGTGCCTGCCTACCTGTCACGGGAATCGCCTCCCTCTCTCTTTCTTACAAACTGAGCGGCCGCCTGTCCGTACCGCACCCACTCAGCGTCCAATCGTGTGCAGAAACAGCAGGTACGTTGCAGTGGATTCCGAGAACGGGCAGCACCGACCTACGAGCCTGTCGACCCCCTTTCGACCCGACCGCAGGGCAATCACTGCTGTATTTCCCAACACCGTGTGGGCTGTCTCCCCCCCCCCCCCCCCCCCCCCCCCCCCCCCCCCCC
>Ga0115030_1000999_pt1 | contig 12475 bp, 10 predicted proteins | sample SidtaG_4_FD_87174 | JGI IMG/M metagenome (GOLD analysis project Ga0115030, IMG submission 87174) | Marine algal microbial communities from Sidmouth, United Kingdom - Sidmouth_Male1 metaG | ecosystem: Host-associated > Algae > Red algae > Unclassified | place: Sidmouth, United Kingdom | collected... | reverse complement strand
GGGGGGGGGGGGGGGTGGGGGGGGGGGGTGCGTGGGCGGAGGAGGCGGGGGGCAGTCGAGGATGGTGCGTGGTTGTGGGTTGCGTGGCACAAGGGTTCTTGGGGTTCCTTGTTGGGGGCTGCGCTGTATGTTGTACGCGCGTTCGTGAGGTTTTGTGTGTCAAGGTCATTGACCTCGAGGCCGCCTTTGATAGGCTCTCAAGTGGTCGCACTGGTACGGCTGTAGTGCTGTGTCTGTGGTGGCGTGGACACCCGAGCTCGGTGGAGGGGGCGGTGGAAGGAGCAAGATTTTTTTGTTTTTCTCTGTCCAGACCACAACAGGAAGGACAAGCATGCGGGAGTACGCGCACACGCATCTCCGAGGGCACAAGGCCCGCTACACACAAGCAATGCCCAGTCCCAGGCATCCCGGGCACGAAACACACAGGCGCCTACATAACACAAGAGCCGATCCCGTCGACTGCACAACGCACGACGTGCCAACCGTTCTTTGGTCTCCCCCGCCAGCCACCACCCCCGCTCCACGCCCTCCTCCGCACAGGTCAACGTCAGTCTGTCGCAAGCATAGGCGGCCCAAAGGCTACGCCTGCGGCGCCCGCCGGATGAACAGGGCGGCATACAACATGACACAGAAGGGAAGCACAAAGTAGTAGCCACCCGCAATGAGGCCAATAATCCATTTTGGCAGAAACAGCAGCCGGTCCACGAGCGACATGGCGCGGTCCCGGTCCTCTTCCATCGGCCCCAGCTGGCACAGCGGCTCCATGCTCCCGTTCATCGGCTTTGTGCCCGTGATGGTCAGGCCCATAATCAAGCCGTGCGAGCGGACGCCCTTGTACGCCTCGGGGCCAATGTAGCCGACTTGGATGTCGTAGAAGCCGGCCGCCTCGTACCACTTGCGGTACTCGCTCTCCATCGGGAAGAGCATCCACAGGTCGCACCAGAAGCGGGAGAACCAGTTGGTCGCCCGCACCGGCCCAATGATGGTCGCCTTGCCGCCGGGCTTGAGTACCCGGTACGCTTCGGCAATGCCGCGCTGCGGCTCGGGCCAGTACTCAATGCTGCCCGCCGAGGTGTAGCGGTCGGCGTAGCCAGTGGCAAACGGCAGATTCTCCGCGTCGCCCTCGACAAAGGTGACGCCCTGCAAGGCGGGCTTGGCCTTGGCCTTGGCCATTTGGTGCGGCGACTGGTCGAGCAGAGTCACGTATTGGGGGTCGACGTACGCAAGGACGCCCTCCGTGTTGAAGCCGGTCCCACCGCCCACGTCGACCGTGACGAGGTTGCGGCTGGGGGACGCGAGGCCCGCCTGCGCCAAGGACTTGTCGCGCATGCCGACGGTCCAGTGGAAGGGGTTGACAATCGTGTCGTACACGATGGAGAGGAAGCGGTAAAACCAAAAGGCCTCCCGCTTGTGCTGGATCAGGCCGCGGCCCTTGCGGGCCGGCTCCGACGCGGCCGACATGGAGGGGGTCACCGCCCGCGAGCGAGCGGCGGCGGCGCCATGTTGCCGCGCCACCCGCCGCAGCAGGGGGGCGGCAGTGGACACGCCGACTGGGCGGCCGAGGAGGGAGGACGTTGCCGACGCCGAGCGACGCGCCAGCAGCGGCGCGCCAGACGTAACAAACGCCATGGTGGCACGGAGTGGGGGACAGAAGGTGCAGGCGATGGGGACGGGGAAAGGAAAGGAGGCAGGCCGGGCAACCAGAGCGAGCACGTCGCTGCCGTCGACGTCTGCGCGGTCCGGAGATGCAGCCGGCAATGCAGGCACTACACCCAACAGGCGCCAGGCTCAAACGACTACCGGGGACGGGGCCCACGCAGAACGGTTGCCGGCGACGCGGCAGTGCGCGCGCGCGCACGGGCCGTGGAAGGTCGACAACAACCCAATGGACCGACCGAGCGTGCGAGCGGCGCGGCGGCGGCCTATGGGTGGGGAGATGACACCTTTCGGCGGGGGATGGCCCGCGGATGGCGGCGGCGTGCCGCGAGCGACTTCCCGCTTGCAGACCTGGCGACCCGCCCGCGGCTGCCACCAATGGTCGTCCACGGTGGCCGGGGTGTGAGGCGGAGGCACCCCCTCCAATGCCTCAAGTCGGGGCGCCCGTCAGAGCACCACAAGATCGGTTCGTCCGCGCGGCCGCTGTCCGCTGTGCGAGCCGTGTGCGGTCAGATGCTTGCAGACCCGCGCGCCGCGCCGAGGTCAACCGCCGCGTCGAGGCCGAGGGTTCTCAAGGGACTTGGTATCCCTCAAAGGATTGAGTTGGTTGAAATTCTTGAATTGCTGAACCAATTGATACGAAACACTTCCGTCCAGCTGTCCTTCCCGCTCTGGAGGGGGTGTTACTTCAAAGCTGGGTCGGTCAAATCAAGCGGCCGTCGATCTGTGCGCCGCGGGTAGCCAAGAACCATCGACAGTGCGGCGTCCGGCAGCGCGACATTTCCGTCGTGGTCGCGACCAGCACCCGTACCGTCCTCGCTCATCTTCCTTGACACCTTCGTCTCGTTCCCCCCCCCCACTCCTCACCATGGCCAAGAAAAAGAAGACGTCAAACAACCTGGGCGCCCGCCTAGCGCTGGTGATGAAGTCTGGCAAGTACTCGCTGGGCTACAAGAGCACCATCAAGACACTTCGGTCGGACAAGTGCAAGCTGCTGCTGATCGGTATGTTTGACCGCTGAGCTTTGGTTGTTGGGAGAGGGCGGATGCTAATGCAGTGCCTTTATTGGGCTGTACCGCTTGAGTCGCTTCTACGCGGGGATGCGGGAGTGTGCTCGATGTATCTGGTGGTACCTGCCCGTCTCTGGTCTAGAGCGCGTTCGGCAGGGCCGGATCCCCGCTGCTTTTTTTTTTGTTGTCTCTGATGGTCGACGTTGTTGTGTTTGTCTGCTTGGAACCCGTGGCTACGAAGGTTGTCTTGCACAACTGGAGCCTCTAACACGTTCCCGATTGCGCGGTGTCGATCCATTGCTGTCCATGCCTGGCGCTTGACTCGTTATCACTTCCTATCCCATTTCTGCCCTCTTCGTAGCATCCAACACGCCGCCGCTGCGTCGCAGTGAGCTGGAGTACTACGCGATGCTCGCCAAGTGCAACGTTCACCACTACCCGGGGAACAATGTTGACCTTGGCACGGCTTGCGGCAAGTATTTCCGCTGCTCTGCACTGGGCATCACGGACCAGGGCGACTCGGACATTATCCGTGCGCTGGACCCGGCCAACCAGGGTGCTTAGGGTTTCCAACAATACAATCTTGTTCTTGTCAATTCCTGTCGCTCTTGGCACTTGCCTATTACGTGACTTGTTTGTTTCCACCGCCGTGGTCTACGTTTTCCCGGCAGCACAGCTACTCGAGCGTCTCGCACGTCTCGCTCAGCGACCACAAAGCCATGGGCATGCATCCGCTCCATGTCAGCAGCCATCCATTGAGCACTCCTACCTGATGAAGCTATGTTCGTACTTGCATGTCGGACTCGTGACGCAGTTCACTGCGCAAGATATATCATGCAGGGTCAGCTGAGGGCGAGCCCGCCACGTTGCCGCGCGCCCTCAGGGGTGTTTACGCAACAAAGCAAGGCACTGTCGTTTCACCTTGCCGTACACCCGTGCAAGCTCCTCCGTATCAATCGGCCCCGCCCCCGTGTCCGCCTCCTCCAACAGCCGCGCAAACAGGAGGACGTCCTCGTCGTCATTCCGCGGCCGTGACAAATCCCCGCGCCGCACCAGGTCCGCAATCGCCTGCGCCGCGTCTGCCGGCGTCACGGCCTGCCCCACCTCGCTATCGTCGTCGTCCTCGCCGTCGTCGTCGGACCCGCCTGCGCCCTCCCCGTCCTCGTCCGACGCAAACAAAAAGTCGGTCTTGTCGACGAGGAACTGGCACCCGAGCCGAGTGTACATGTCGCTGCACGTCTGGCAGCCGCAAAGGTCGTACCGCCAGTTGGACGCCCAAAAAAAGTCCATCTCAGACTGAATAAGGCGCTCCGCGAGCCGCGACGGCGCCGGCCGGGAGCACCCGTCGCCGACCTTCTTGTTGCGCGCCGCCGTCAGGTCGACGCCCGTGAGAGTGTGGGGCAACTCCACCCCGCGGATGGGGTAATAGTCGGCGAGGAAGGGAAGGCGCTTGGTGCACTCGTGGCAGGAAAACTCAAAGTTCTCGTTGGGGAACCGCCCCCGCTCCCCGTAGCGGATTTCAAAGCCAGACGCGCCGCCGCCGATACGGCCCGACGCGTGGCCCCGGCTCTCCGACCGGCGGGTCGGGAAGCCCATACACGGCTCGTGCCACCAATCCTCACACACCGCGCATTGGAGCATGTCCCCATGCTCGGGGGAGTAGAGCCGGTTGCAGCCGCAGTAGCGGCCGTCAAAGTTGTGGCCGCGCGTGTTGCCATCGTTGGTCACCTGCCGGCGGGCGCGGGCAGCGACGGGGGAAGCCAGACTACACCGATTCTTCATCTTGGCCGTCCCGCAGTCGCAGCGGAAGCCGCGCTTGGAGTAGATGGGCAAGACGTCCGCCTCGTGATCGCCATGGCACCGGTCCTTGCAGGCCGCACAAAAGCCGGCACGGCCGCCGGAGGGCGTGCACCGCCGACACACAAACACCTTTTGGCGGATGTAGCCTTGATCAAACGTACAGTCTGCCTGTGGCTCCATGGTGTCTCGCAGCGCACAAGCTAGGGGCACCGTCGGGGAAGGAGGCAGAGCAGCGACAGGCGAGGGACGTCGGCGCCCCAGACCAGCGATTGCCGCTGCGAGGAGCGCACACAGAGCCAGCTGGCAGGGGCCCCGGACGTACCAGGTGACACGGGAACAAGGAGCCCGCGGGGAGCAACATTCAAGCAAGAGCCGATGACTACGGCTGCTCCGGCTGGATGAACACTCTGCTTGCGTCTCCGAGAGCCGCTCCTGCGTGTCCCGGAAAGAGCGCCACGCGCCGAACTCGGATCAACAAGCAGACCATCCGGAGCACACGAGAGAGGGCTACTTTTCAGAACGAGAAACAACAGAGAAGAAGCTGAGTAGCGTGAGCCAGGACGAACGCAGACACTGTGTATTTTCAGACGGGGTTTTCATCCAAGGCGAGAGACGAGTTGACAGCGTAGGTCATGGAGAATTTTTGGTGCCCTCCTTACGAGAATCACGCACAGGTCACCCAGTGGTAGTGTTGCTCCAACGTTGATGCTTTAAGCCACCACAAGCGACCGCCAAACGTCCCAGCCTACTCCTCCTCGTCATCGGACTCATCTGCCCCCGCTTTCTCCTCATCATCAACATCTTGCTTCTCCGGCTTCTGCTCATCCCCCTCCTCCTCTTCCCCGTCACTGTCGCTGTGCAAGACACGGCGACTACTGCCTCGTTTTCTCCTCTGTCCCGCCCCTCCACCGTCACTTCGGTCACCCTTGTCACCCTTGTCGCCCCTACTCAACCGCTTCATCACCGCCGCATGCCGGGCCACGTGCGACTTGACGTCGGGCAGCTCCAACACCGCTCGCACCCCAAATGTGACCATGACCACGCCGCCCACCCCGGCGGAGGGCTTGATCTGTCGGAGCCAGCGCGCCTTGTGGAAGGACTGGATGGCCTTGCCGGCCTCAGAAATCTTGAGGGTCAGATTGCGTTCCAGCTCGGGCCCGAGCGCCTGCGCGTCGGACATGGTCATGCGGGCCTCTTCCACCTCGAGCAGTGCCTGCACGATGGACTGGAAGAGGGCGACTTGCGGCGGCTGGTACTCAGACGCCAGCTTGGATGACTCGTCATTGATGGTGTTGACGACACCCCAAAAGGTGCCATTGTCGCAGGGGGAGTAGCCCTTGCGGAGTTGGATGTGGAACTTCTCCAGCGGCACGTTCACGGCGCCGATGTAGGTGTCCAGTTTGTCCTCGTCTGGAATAGCCGACGCGTGAGCCGACAGCTCCCGACCGCTCAGCTTCGCAGCGTCCACGGTACAGCGCAAGTAGAGGGCGGCTGTGCGGCGCTCGCTGAGCACCCGGGCCGCCATCATGCCATGAAGGAAGGCACGTTGGGTCTTGGTGAGCCCCATGGAGAGGCAGCAAAGATACGACCTTCAAGTATAGGTAGGGAGAGATGGGGATGTGGAATGGGAGGCGGGGCAGCGGGTGGGGCCAGCAGGCAAGACGAAGTCATGAGCGCCAGAAGGTGGGACTGTCTTGGCGCGCAACTGGTCGGTCTTCTGCACACAGGATCATTGGGTGTTTGGATACCCGCCCAACACGTGGAGACTTTGGCGCGAACTGCAGCTGAACAAGGAAGGAATATTCTGAGGATTAACTACGTATTGACTGATTGTGCGATCTGAACGATTCGGCCTGGCCTTGAGCCACCTCCCCAACCGGTGCAAGACTCGTCTCGATCCCCGTCTCCACGCGTGGGCATCGTGGCGTCCTTCTCACGGCGGCATCCTTTGCGAACCTCACGGAACTACGCCCTTCCCACCCGCCTGCTGCTGCGGCACCACGTTCGTGGCGGTCGTTCACCATGGCTCGCCTGGGGTTCACGGTCGTCCCGGCCGTTTCTGCGCTCAGTGGCGCCACCCACGCGTGGCCAGCGGCGCCGCCGACCTGCACTACAGCAGCGACGGCGTCGCACTTCCTCGGCCGCCGCGACATCGGCCGTGTGCGGCTCCTGCCAGTGACTCGCCCCGCTATCACTCGTCGCAGGTCAATTGCGACTGTGTTGTCGGTGGGCCCTGCGGGGGGGGGGGACGAGCCCATCCAGCCACCAGCGTTCCCGGACGTTGCGCCGTGCCGCGTGGGTCGCGCCGGTGAGGGCCGGCCATGGCGGCAGTGGGCGGCGGCGACGATGGCGGCGCTTGCGTTGGTCATCTCTCCGGGCGCCGCTCGAGCTGCGCGGCGCTCGATGAAAACCAAGGAGGCGCCGGCACCGGCGCCGGCCGAGGCGGTCAGATACGATGGAAAGAAGCAGTTGGCCGAGAACGAGCGGGCTGTGTCGCTGGTCATCACGGGCGGCGCGTTTGCTGGCCTCTTTGGGTGGGCATACCTGTCCAACCGGCGGGATGACCAGGAGGAGAGTGTCCGCGTTCGGGTACGTTTGGTTTGATGCCATCCATGGTGAGGAAAGGGAGCTTGTTGTTGGAGGATGCGCGTTACGTCAGTGGTGAGGCGTCCGCATTTCTTGGTTATTGCTCTTTCGGGTGTGGGATGAGACCTATTCATCGTGCATTCTTCTCACCATCGATAGTGTTGATTTTGGGCCCTGTTTGCTTCTCGTCCTGATTTTTGATGTTGTTCTCTGCTTGCGTTGTACTCCACCCATATGCTCTTGTGACGATGTGCGCTTGTGGGTGGGTACGCTTGCCACGCTTGGTCGGCCCTTGCTGCTGATGATTGCCATGCGCTCGCATCGCCTTTCGCCGATGCATTGCGGGTTACGTCGCGGTGTTCTTGCCACTGCGTACATGCAGGAGGAAGTGGAACGGCTGGAAAAGATCAAGCAAGAATTTGTGGAAGTGGACGGTGACGACAGCGCCCCCGACGATGCTGACATGATGGCGGAGCTCCGCAAGCGCCTTGCCGCAGAAGCGGCGGCTGGGTCCGACCCGACGGACACGACCGCGACCGACGATCCCGACGCGCCCCCGACGCCACCGCCCGTGGCGGGTAGTGACAAGAGCTAGTGGGGCCCTATTTTCGACGGTCTTTGCTTGCTGCGATTTTGTGTTCGCCCGCGACTACCCGGTCGTGATTGTCGCTCCGCCCGTCGCGGTGCGGCGGCGTGCCTTTCAAAAAGAAAATTGTACACCTTGGGGTTTCGCGTGATGCACAGTCGAGGGTGCTTAGGAAAACCTCCAGCTTCGTGTCGATGGTCAAGCGACGACCTTGTGTTGATTCACGTGCTGAGTGCACTCGTCGCCCACAGTGGGCGGGGTCCAGGGGCGGGTGAGGTACACGTACTGTTTTGTTTAAATACGAAGCCATGCCGCGCCGCACCACGAGAATTTACATGGAACAGAGGTGTTGTCCTACAAGGCCTGTGCTGCGTTGGATTCGGCACGGCTCTGTAGCGAGCCCACCGGGACGGCCGCCCCCGGGTCCAACACTCCCGCCGAGGAAGACGAAGCCGCAGATGGCCTCGGCTTTGGAGCAACCACCATCGCCGGGTCCGGTAGGATCTTCTCGCGGCAGAAGTCAACAAACCGGTGCCGGTACACGGGCGGCGGCGCCACCGACATGCTTGTCGGTGAGCAGTACTGCACGGTCTTAAAGGTGTGCTCCAGCTGTTTGCGCACGGTGTAGCCTTGCAGGGTGTCGATGATGCCCAGACAGATGCGGTAGCACGTCCGCTCGCCCGACGCATCGACCTGCGCACCAATGTAGTAGGGTGCTGACTCCTCGTTCTCGCCGTACTGCTCCTTGTACCAGGCGTCGTCCTCCTCGAGCATCTCCGACATGCCAAGCAGCAGGCTGTAGTCCATGATGGCGGTGCGCTCCAAAAAGTCCGCATCTCGGTCCAGCTGCGTCAATAGACGCTCCGTCACGTCGGGGCGGAAGAAGATAGGCGACTGCAGGTCAAGGTCCTTGAGCGTCACGTTCTCCTTCTCGAGCTCACGCGCGGACGCCGTGCGCCCCTTGGTGCTACCCTTCAGGTCATACTTTTTGTCCAGGTAGAGCCCCTGGTCAAAGATGCTCGACATGACAACCATGCGGATGTGGCTACCCCGAGTCGTCCGCACCGAGAAGTTGGCCAGGAACTTGGTCAGCAGCGTCTGGGGGTTCTTTGTGACGTGCTCGTAGTACAGGGGAAGGAGGCTGGCGAGCTTTCGCTGCTCGCCCTTTGTGACGGTCTTCATAAAGTAGCTCTCGTCCTCAGTAATGTAGAAGAGGGCACCCGACTTGCCGGGTGTCGGCAGTTCCCGCACCTTGGACTCGGCGCACGTTGAGCCCAGGAAGTCGGCCTCCGACAGCCCGAAGTGTTCCCGGATGCGCCGGTACACAACAGGGGACGGGTGCTCCCACGACGCGAAAGACGCTACGTTCAACAGCGACCTGTGCTCCTCCGCAGGGTTGAAGTCGAATACCAGGGATTTCTTGAAGTGGCTGCTACTCGGCTCCACCGTCGTGTCGGCTTGGAAGAACTCGCTCGTGTGACGTAGGCCAAACTGGATCGACAGCACAATCTCCCAGTTGCGGTGGCCCTTGTACACCACCTCCCCATCCTTGACCTTGCGTTTACGGCCACGGACCAGCGGCTTGGCCATCTTGGTAACACGCTTAGTGAACTTCTTCTCCCCCACCTTGGCCCCCCGCCCGCTCGCGTGGTGTGCCAGCACACCGGCACTGCTGCTACCTTGCGCCAACCCATCGCCATCACCGCTGCTGCTGGCCGCAGCACCAAACCGCACCTCGTCATCCGAAGCGTGGACATCCCCGCCGCCCCCCGCCACCACGGCGGGATCCTGTGCTGGAGTGATGGCATCGGTGCTAACGGCCTCAATTTTCACGTCCTTGGCCGCCGGGGGCATAAGGATGGCCTTGGAGAAATACGCCGACGTCACTCCCGATGATTGTCGTCGCCTGTGCAGCGTCGTTGGCGCTGTCGGCCTCAACCCATCACGGACACACGGGCGCTGAAGCGTGGCAGCGGGGAGCCCCTCAGGGACGGCGCCTAGCGAGCTCGCGGTGGAGAGTGCAGAGTTGCCCCTTGTCATGCGATGGGCGGGACGACGTGGCGACGTGCCATCAGCAGCAAGCCCCTCTCCGGGCGACTGCCGTAGTGGACTCATGACGGGCTCACTGTGGGAGCCAGTGGATTGAAACGGGGGTGGTGATGGTGACTGCACCGCAAACTGCGGTGGCCGCGGCGAGGCGGATGTCCCGCCATCCTCCCGACCATTCGGCAGCACTGGCGGCGCTTCGGTACGGTCCGGGAATCCTTGCTCACGCTTGTCCGCCAGCCGCCCCTCCCCATCCAACCCGGCCGACGTCCGCGACGCGGGAGTGGTGGGGGAAACGGTGTCGGCAAACGTGACCGAGTGGCCAGGACGAGGAGGCACCGCCGCGACTCCCTTGGCATCCTCCCCACCCGCTGACGAGAGCGCGGGCGTGGCCGCAGTGACCGCAGTGGCCGCCATTGCCACGACTGGCTGCAACGCCCGCCGCGACGGCGAAAGCAGCGGTGGGTGGGGGAGCGGTTGCGGTGCAGGTGGTTGACGACCGTCTGGTTGGTCGCCTTGTGGCGCTACAGACAAGATCAGCCTTCCCGCACTGCGTGCGAGCGCCTCTCCTCACCAGCACCGAGTGCCACCAGAGTGCAGGTACAGCGGCAAAGAGATGCAACGTGGCACAAGCCGACGCAGGCGCCGCGCATTAAAAAATGACAATCGTAGCGGGCTAAAAAGCACACGAGAACCCGACCGTCCGCGACCGCGGCACGAGGGAGAGGGGAGGACACCGCCGCCCAAGTGAGTACCGGGCACGTCCAACAGGCACCCAATGAAAGGGTGGTGCGCCGCCCGGCGGCCCAGCGGCGCGTATGCAATACTCCCCACACCTCCACCGACCGTGTGCGCCAGCCCGGACGGCGGCCGCCCGCTCTCTCGTCGTGGCGTGCACGAGCGGGGCCCCTACGCCCTATGGCAAGGGGGGGTAGGGCATGCGAACACGGCACGCGTCGGCCGCGGTGTCGGACACGGGGGATGCCTGGCACAGAACTTCCCTACTGAAGTGGCGACGGGGCCTCGTGCCAACCAGAGGGGGTGCCGTAATAATTTCCGGCATACTACCATGTAGCTGACAGTGATGTGGCAGTCAAGTGCTTTCACTCCAGCCATGCGAGGATTGTGTGACGCTTTTCAAAAAGAATGTCGGGTCGGCAAACTTTATGGTTTCGTGGCAGCTGCAGGGTGCGACACGTACTGAGGAGCAAAGCACCTGTTGAGCTCTACGCGCGGACGTACTCTCATTATGGTACCCCGCACGTGGCCTCTTCCGGTGCGTTGCACGCGTCGAGTGAGCAGTCGAGTAGAACAAACCAAACACCGTTCACGAGCACGCGCACAAGCCAGTCATTGCATAGCCCGGCGGCTGTGACGGCTGCTGCAGCACCGATTATTCGGCTGACGATTGCCCATGAAGCTGTGCATCCCTACTGGAGACTGCTATCGTATCGACACTTTCCACGGTCTCGCGTCATGAGCAACCCCCCTTCTTCTCCCTCTCCCAACTGTCGCGAGATGCCATCCTCAGTGTCCTTCCCGCCACCGTGCTCACGCTCCTGTTCACCGCCGTTTTTCATTTCTCCCCTTCCCTCCTTGGATTTTCCGTCGCTTTCCAAAGAGCGATCGGCGAGCGGCTGAAGACCTTGGCCTGCCGCGACGGCGCCCGGCCGAGCAGCGGCGGCGGGGACGGCGTGCGCCTGCCCGGTTCAGTGGGCATCCTAATTTGGCCGCCGTTGTGGTGTTGGAATGTGACCCCGCGCCACTTGTACCTCCACTGGCTGCACCTGGTGGCGACCGTCGCCACCGGGTTGGTGACCGCCTTGGGCTTGTCAAAGCCCCAGACGCTCATCGCTATTTGCCTCACCGATTGTGCAAGGGACGTGGAGGGCGCCCTCGTTGCGGTGGCCGGTCTGAGCACCGTCCGGTGACTGGTGGTTGCCCACCATCAGGTTGGATGTGAGGCGGTGGCTGAAGATGTCCAGGAGCGCAGCATCGCCACGGACCACTTCAGGAGCACCGCAGACTTCTCGCGGAGCTGGCGGCCCCGCATTGTTTTCACGGAGGAGCTTTTGGTGGCACTGCTTCTACCGACACAGCCGAGCGTGAACAAAGAGCGGGGGAGCAGTGGCGGGGGGGGTGTGGGTCGGAGGAGCGTCGTCATCTGCGCGACGCTTTCCGTCTGCGCGGGTGGACGCGCCGATGCCCTCCAGATGGGAGGGGGGCGCCGCCTTGCTTGGCCGTCCTCCGTGCCGCTGCCGCCTGCTGGTCTGTAGGGGGGCGACAGTGGGTGGGAGAGTGTAGCATGAAGGATACCTCCCGTCTATTTTGGATTTGCCATCTAGTAGCCCCCTTAAAAGAACTGGAATATTTTTGATGTGAAGGTGGGCCGGCTGGTGGTTCGCATGTCGGGGGGTTACTTACTCCTTGGCTGTGTTGAATAGCGCCAGTTCGAGAAGGAAATACATACAAGTCTTCCTTATCGATGCAAATGGCAGGCTCAGTGCAAAGAAACCACCTGCCCGAGTGTCTCACCAGGACGACCCCAACTGCTGTCCTCCGCCCCCAGCCAATGGCGCCAGCTCTGCGGCGGCCAACCGTTTTCTCGGGATGGACACGCACGTGCCGCCTCACGCGCGGCTGCCCCGCTGCCGCACGCGGTGCCCCTTGCCGGCCAGGACGCGCACGCCCCCCCCCCGCGCCTCGCCCCCGCGCGGTCGACGCCCGGGATGAGCGTCGACGTGGCGGCGCCGCTGCGCGCCCTCCTCCCCCCCCCCCCCCCCCCCCCCCC
>Ga0115030_1000996_pt1 | contig 12491 bp, 14 predicted proteins | sample SidtaG_4_FD_87174 | JGI IMG/M metagenome (GOLD analysis project Ga0115030, IMG submission 87174) | Marine algal microbial communities from Sidmouth, United Kingdom - Sidmouth_Male1 metaG | ecosystem: Host-associated > Algae > Red algae > Unclassified | place: Sidmouth, United Kingdom | collected... | reverse complement strand
CGGTCCCCCCATGGTAGCGCCAGGGGGTCGGGATTGTGCACGTCCTGCGTCTTGTTTCTGAGGGTATATGAGAGTATGCTTTGGGGTCATCGTGCGTGTTCGAATAAATCATCGTTGCGTTTGTGTTGCTTCCGTCGTTTTTGTGCGCTTCGCGCCCAGTGACCCCGGCGTTCGCGTTGTGACTCTGGCGTAGCGATCCGCATCCTGTGCTGGGTTTTCTGACGGGGTTATACCCCGTTGGCTTTGAGGGCAGGATCCACTACACGAGCGTCTCCGAGACGACCTGGCTGCGGAAATCTATCGCGACCGATGGGAACTGGTTGCTCCGTACATTGGGTAGCGTGGCGCTCTTTACGTCAGTTTATCCAAGGCAGGTCCTTTTTTCCGCTGCGCTGGGTTTCTCTTTTCCTACAGATTTGCGTACGAGTCGGTGCTTTACGGCCCGCTGTTCCTCTTTTCCAACCTCTGTTTTGTCTCGCATCCTCCCAGTGGGGATATTGATTGCCCTCAATGTGGGTGTGCCTTCATGCCCGCGTCATGCGGCTGGCACATACTTAGTGGGTCTAGAATGGGCGTGCCGCAGCGAGTACGGGGCCGCCTTGGAAGCGCGGAAGCGGCGCACACAGTCGCGGTGAGGATACTCGGAGTGATGCGGCGGGTGCGGTGGGGGATGTTGGGGAAGCGGGGGCCCCCAAATGCCACGGGGGGGCGGTGGTGCGCTTTCTGTCCCTGTTAAGGCCCACTTTTCCGTGTCTCGACGCCGTTGTGCGACACAGCTCTCCTATGCAGAGGCACTACCAACGGCAAGCGTCGCGGCGCCACGACGGGCGAAGCGCGCGCAGACGCCATGGACGTCGGTGGCGTACCGGCGGCCGGTGCCACAATTCGCCGTGTCGCGGCGGCGGCGGCCGCCGCAGTGGCCCTTACAGGCGTCGGCGCTTCCGCTATCGCCGACACCGGCTTCACTGCCCCCTCGGAGTCGGCAGGGAGCGGCTGAGGGTCGAAGGCGCCATCGCCGCCGCCATCGCAGGGTGAGCAGGCGACCGCGCAGCGGCGTGGCGTGGGGCGGCGGCGGCCGCCGCCACAATCGCCGTCGCAGCCGGCGCCCCTGCCGCCACCGCCGATGCCGTCTTCATTGCTCGCCGAGGCGTCGATGCGGAGCGTCCGCGTGTCGACAGAGCTCCCGCCGCCGCCACCGCAGGGCGAGAAGGCGACCCCGCAGCGGCGTGGCGTAGGGTCTCGGCGGCCGCCGCTGCCGTCGCCGTCTCAGCCTTCGCCGCTAGCGTCATGGACGAGGCCATCTTCACCGCCCGCTGTGGCTGCCGCTGTCGCCGACGCCGTCTTCATCGCTTCTCGCGGAGTCGTCGGGGATCTGCCGGGTGTCGACGTAGCCACCGCCGCCGCCACCGCAGGGCGGGCAGGAGACCCCACAGCGGTGTGGAGTGCGGCGGTTGCCGGTTCGCACCTTCCGCCGCGCGGCGTCTTCCGCGGTGGCCGCCGTCGCTGTCATCGCCGTGGCCGACGCCGTCTGGAGCGCCGGCCACGGTGCCCGAGGGGATCAGCCGGACGTTGACAGCTCCGACGCCGCCGCCTCCGCAGAGCGGGCGGGTGACCCCGCCTCGGCGTGGTGCGGCCGCCGGGTGGGGGGGGTGCGGCGCGGCCCGCTGTCGGCAGACCAGGCGGCGCGGGTGCCGCGGCTGAGAGCGGGGGGGTGGGGACATGCTGTAATTGCGCATGAGGGGCAGGGAGGCGGCGTCATCGGTTGCTATCGTCGCGGCGGCGGTGGCGGCGGCGGCCGCCGCCGCCGTCGCTGTCACCGGCGTGGTCGACGCCGTCTCCGTCGCCGGCCACGGTGCCCGTATGGAGCAGCTGCGAGTTGACAGCGCCACGGCCGCGGCCTACGCGGAACGGGCCGGTGACCCAGCCGACGCGTCAGGCCGCCGCCGGGTGCTGGACGGGCGGCGCCGCCAGCCCCCAGCTGCTAGGGAGGCACAGGTGCTGCGTCTGGTGGGGGGAGGTGGGGCCATGCCGCCCCTGCCTGTCGGGGGCAGGGCGGAGGCGGCGGCGGTAGATATGGTGGTCGCGGTGGCGCCGGCTGGCGGCAGCGGCCGGGGACGTGGACCAGGTTGGTTGGGAGGCGCAGAGCTCAGTGGCAACCTATTGACAATGACTTGATGATTGGCGACCTCGGCAGTGGTCCAGTCTGCGCTGCCCAGGAAAAGGCAGCAATTCGCAGCTTGCGAGTTTACTGCTTTCTGAATGACATATTTTTTTTTTGAGCAGAAGCCGTTGGTACAGCCGCTGAAATGATTCAATCATGCACCTGAAAAATGGCTTCAGAATCCTGCGATGCACTTGGTCCAATAAAATGGCCCAATTGATGGATCAGCACGCCAGCTGTTCCGGTCGATGTCAGACAGCTCTCTCTCGTCAGAAGTGAAAACCAATCAGGGGAGGTGGATCGATGTCATGTAGAAGTCTGAGTGTCGCGTGTCTCAATGCAAATTGATCTGTGTCCGGTGATTGGTTTTCATGTCTCCTCTGCAGCGATCATTATGCAGTGGATGAACGTGTGAGCGAGCTGCGTTTAGTAAGCAGCGGTCGCGCGCCGATGGCCACCGGCATATCGCGCTGGGTAAAGCCCCTCCAGGTGGCGATCTGCGGCTAAAATCGATGGGGCGATGGGCGACAGCGGTGCCCAGGTGCATCATTGAGGTCTGCGTCAGTCTGCACGATAGATCTGAGACGCGCCTTCTTGCATTAGCATTCCCATCTCTTGCGACAATTCTCGCATTTTGGCGAAGATCATCTAATGAGACCGCGTCACATGAGCGCTGTTACGCCACGGAGGGGTCAGGCGGATGGCATATCCGGGAGAATTTGCGACATCAGTACGCAAAACACAGAACAACACCACGGTGCATCCAGCTCGCGCCGCGCAGAGCTCTCTTGATCCGTCCGAGATGTGTGTTGTTGGAGGCGGCTGTGCATGGGCCTTGGAAGGCCTGTCCTAGGCCTTCATGTTGCATAAGAAGGAGGCTATCCCATCCAGGTTCTCGTCCCTTCAGCGCACAGCGTCTTCCGCTGTCTCATCCTCACCCTCGTTCGCCATCCTGGCCCACCTTTTCCTGCGCTCCTGACCTGCCCTAGCCACTGTCACTGTGACCAAGGGTCCACCCGCCCCCCCTCTGCCACTAATCACCTGTGCCTTCCGTCCGTCCTCGCGGGTTCCCCTTCTCCCCTCCCCACCCTCCCCCCGCACCCTGCCCATCTCCTTCCCCACCATACCCCGCCGCGGGTTCCCCGTCTGTCCCCCCGCCTCCCAAGCCCACCCATCGTTTTACTTCGACCGCCATGGCGCGCGTCAAGCGGACGGCGCGGCGCTCGACTGGCGGTGGGAGAGTCCCTTCTTGGCCCACGCTGCCGCCAGGCGGGCGCGGGCGGCCCACATCAAGGCGGCGGCGCCCAGGCGCCGATTCCGGCCTGGGACGATCGCCCTTCGGGACATCTGGAAGTTCCAGTGGTCGGGGGAGCTGCTCATCAGCAAGCTTCCCTTCCAGTTCCTGGTGCGAGAGATCGCGCTGGAGGACAGGGGGGGGAAAAAGTTTACGATCGAATCGGGCGCTCTGAAACGACACCAAGCCGGGTGATCTAGACCTGTTTGAGATCAAGTGGCCTGGAGGCCTCGTTTACTGCCATTGACTTAGTTTTTGGTCGAGTGACCGCGGGCGTTCACCAATGTGGTCATCCGGGTCGGGCATCGACAGCCACAAAGCAGAGTGGTGCTAGTCCGGCAGACGGGCCCACGTCTCACACAGGGCATCAAACAAACCTTCCAGGGACGTTGGGGGCTGCGGCAGGTCCTGTAGACGCTCCTCGAGCTTGGCCCAAATAGCGTTCATGTCGGGGCTCTCCGGAGCCCAGTCGAGGAGCTCCCCGCCATGCAGCGCCATGAAGGTGCCCACCTTAGGGGCGCCGTAAAACCCGCAGTTGTCTTCTGGCAGCCAAAAGTTGCCGGTGCCGCCGTGCTTGTCCTCAATGAACGGAAATAGGTGCTAGTGGATTATGCCCGTATACTGGAACTGATTGAGGTCGCATTTCACGCGCACGACGGGCGTCCTCCCCCACGCTGAAAACGCGGCCCAGACCAACACGCTCAGCCGTTCAGACATGAAGGATGGGCGCAAGCATGGGGGCAGGTAGCGCTCGTGAGAGCGTCGCCACACCCGCGCCTCCCCGCCCTTCGGCTGCACGGTGAGAGTGCTCCCGTCGGAGAAGGCCACATCCTTCCATCGGCTGAGGGGCCAGGAGACCTTGGCCCGAGCCCATCTGAGGCGCTGGGACACGTGGCGGCTTGACAAGAACGGCCTGGTGACCGCCGCGTAGTTGAGCAGAAAGGCCCGGTGAAGGTGGCGACGCACCGCCCGACTGAAACTCCATTGGGTCATAAACCGTTTCACCTCGGCGGTCAGCTGGTCCAGGGACCACATACGGTGCCGGTAGACCAAAAGATGAAGGTGGCGGCCGTCCCGAGCCGACAAAAAGTGGGGGCGGCCGGCACGACGGCGGCGCGCTGCTGTCCCCTCCCGCCGCACCCGCACCGCAATGGTCGCCACCGTTCTCAGGGGCAGCTCCCTGCGGGAAGCAATGAAGCGCTTGGTCAAAACTGCCTCCACCACCGTTCGCATGGACTCTTCGACGGCAGCAAGAGGCTCTTTGGAGCTCTTGGAGCGCCCCGTTGTGGCGATGGGGAAGAAGACAGTAAATCACCCCCCCCCTCGAACGGTCTGAACAGGTGATACTCTGCTCTTCGATAGATCGCATCAGGCCCAAATCAGGTGCGACCGTAAACTTTTGTCCCTCCCCTGTACACTAGCGCTCCTCGCGTTTCGGCTTCTGCTTTTCTGGCGCTGCAGGAGGCGTCCGAGGTCTACCTGGTGGGTCTCTTTCAGGACGCCCAACTGTGCGCCATACATGGAAAGCCTCGGACTGTGATGTCGGAGGACATCCAGCTTGCTCGCCGTCTCCGCGGCGAGCGGGCTTAGAATAATAATCTTCAGAATGATCTGAGTGATGAGCATCGATTCCTTAACATTATACTTCATTACAGTCTTCAATCGTTTGGATACTTCCAGCTTTCATCCAACTCCAAGGTGAACAGGCCACATGAGACACCACAGCCACTGCAAGACCGAGACATGTGGATTGAATAGAGCCAAATCACCGCCGAGATAACACTGGCGCTGTACGAAATCGTTTTGGTGTCCAGTTTGCGCTCTCTACTCGATGTCGCGCGGGACGGCGACTCCTTCTTACCTGTGTTTCCGCAGACGCCCGTCTCGTCTCTCTTCTGATCCACATCGACGGCAGCGGCAGCGGCACCGGCCGCCACCGCCACTGTCGCGGCCTGCAACCGCATCAGGGGCGGCTACACATGTGGCGTCGCCGCCGCGCCTGCAAGCGCCGCCGCCGCTGACGCCACCGCCGCCGTCTGTGCGCCGGGCGGCGGCAGCTCCAGCGCCGCGACAGGCGCAACCGGCACCCCGGAAGCGTCCGCCCGCACCATCTCTACGACGAGCCACCGAACCCACCCCCCCCGCCCCCCCCCCGCCGACTCGCTCCCCCTTCCAAAGTGGTGCGCCACCACTCCTCGCCAGCGGCGACCACACGGCCGAGGCCGGCACCCCCACTCCCTTCCCTTCTCCGCCCCTCACACGGTCACGGGCCACCGACACGCGCGCGGGTGTGCCACGCCCCCTACAAGACTCCGCCGGGGAAGGCGGCCGTCCAGGAGCCACCGCACGGTCTTTGCTGCAACAGACCGCGGCACCGTTCAGTCGGTCCTGAGGAGGTGTGCGCGGCACCTTCTCTCGCCCTCGCTGCCGCCGCCGCCTGTGATGGAACTTCTCTACGGTGTCAATTCCGACCCCGCACCCGCCGCAGGTGGCCCGCCGGCCGCGGCGACCGCCGCCGGCGCATTGGCGTCTGCGCTTGCACGGCTGGCGCTCTCCAGTCGGAGCGAGAGCTCCCCTAGTGCTCCCGCAACGTCGCTCGTGGTGGCGGCGGCGGCGGCGGCGGCGGCCGTGGCGGCGGCGGCGGCGGCGGCGGCGGCCGCCGGCGCCTTTGGTGGTGGCGGCGGAGGCGGCGGCCGCGGGGTCGGCGTCTCCCGAGACCGGCGTCGGTGGTAGCGGCGGGGGCCGCGGTAGTGGTGGTGGTGGTGGCGGCGACTCGCCCGTAGGCACCGCTCGTGGCGGGAGCTGTGGTGGCGTCGCCGGCCGGCAGTGCTCGTGGCTGCGGCGGCGGCGGCCTTGACCGGTTTTAACCGCGGCCCGTCGCGCCGTACGTGGATGCGGCGGCGGCGGTGTCGCCCTCATGTACCGGTGGGGGCGCCGGCGCCGGCGACGTGGGCCTCCCGAAGGGTTAGGGGTGGTGGCGTCGGCGGTGTCGGCCGCCGGCACCTTTTGTGGCGGGAGCGGTGGTATTGTTGGCCCGCGGTGGCACCTGCCGGCGGCGACGTCTGTGGTGACGGCGGCGGTGACGTCTCCCGCCGGCAGCATTGGGGAAGACAGAAGCGGCGGCGTCGCCCGCCGGCGTCTTTGGGGGCGGCGGGTGACGGCGTCGTCGGCCAGTGGTGCCGGCTGCTGGCAGCTCCGTGGCTGACGGCGGCGGCCGAGACGTCGCCTGCCTCTACCATTGCCGCGGGAGGCAGCCGCCGCGTCTCCTGGAAATGGCGGCGACCGTCAGCTCCGTGGTTGGCTGCGGCGGCTTCGACGTCAATCGGCGGCACCGTTGGGGGCGGTTGCGGCGGCGGCGTAGGTAGGCAATGGCGGCGGCCGGCGGCAACGTCGGTGGCGGCGGCGGCGTCGCTTTTGCTCGACGGAAACAATCACGGGGGTGGGAATGGCTGCGTCGGCTGGAAAGCATGGCGGCCGGCGAAGGCGTCAGCGGCGGCGGCGGCGGCGACGTCGCCTGCCGGCAGTGTTGGGGGCGGCCGCTGCCGCAGCTTCTGCCAGTGGTGGCAGCGGCCGTCGGCTTCGTGGATGGCGGCGGCTGCTGAGACGTCGGCCGCCACCACCATTGGCAGGGCCGGCACCGTTGCCGAGAGCGGAGGCGGCGACGCTGTCGGCCGGCGCCGTTTGAGGTGGCGGCGGCGGCGACGTCAGCCAATGGTGGCGGGGGCCGGCGGCTCCGCGGTTGGCGGCGGCGGCGGAGACGTCTGCCGCGACAACCTTTGGGGGCGGCTGTGGAGGCTGCGTCGGCCGGTGCGGCCGGCGGCCGTCGGCATTATGACTGGCGGAAGTTTCGGGGACGTCCGCCGCTACCATGTTTGGGGGCGGCGGCCCCGTTGGGGAGGGCGGCGGCAGCTACGTCGCTGGCGGCGGTGGCGGCGGCGGCGAAGTCGCCAGCCGGCACCTTTGGTGGCGGCAGCCGCAGCGGTGTCGGCCGGCAGTGGTCTCGGTAGGCAGCGATGCTGGCGGCGGCGGTGGCGGCGACGTCTCCCGCCGGCACGATTGTTGGCGGCCACGGCATCGGCGTCGGCCGATGGTGGCGTCTGTCGGCGGCGACGTCGGAGGCGGCGGCGGCGGCCACGTCTCCCACAGGCACCGTCGGAGAGAGCGGCGGCGGCCAGGTCGCCCGCCGGCGCCGTCGGGAGCGGCGGCCGCGGTGTCATCAGCCGGTTGCGGCGGCGGCCGGCGGTTCCGTGGTTCGCGCCGGCGGCGGAGACGTCAACCGCCGGAACCGCTGAAGGCGGCGGCGGCGGCGGAGTCAGCCAGTGGTGGCGGCGGCCGGTGGCTCCGTGGTTGACGGTGGCGGCAACCACGTCGCCCGGTGGAGCTGATGCAGGCGGCGGCGGCAGCGGGGTCAGCCGGTCGTGGTGGCGGCCGGCGGCTGCGAGGTTGGAGGCGGCTGCGGCGACGTCGGCAGCCGCAACCGTTCGGGGGGGTGAGCGACGGTTGCGACATTGCCCGCCGGCACCGTCGTTGGCGGCCGCAGCGGCGGCGTCGGCTGGCGGCGCCGGCCTTGCCGCCGTCCTGGGGAAGAGAAGCGCCTGAGCATCGCTGCCAGGCCGCCCAGGTCAGCCGCCCGACGCTGGGAAAGCAATCGCGTCGGAGTATAGGTGCAGGGGGGTTCCTGAAACGTACGATCGAATTGGCCATTCTTGTTAGGAACCAGGTTAACCAATCGACATCTGGTTTAGGAAATTGGCCTCTAGAGGCTGTTCATAACGATTGACTTGATCATTGGTGGAGTGACCGCTCGCTACCGCCAGAGCGCCCACCCTCCGCGGCATCCCCTCCGAGAAACCCGCAAAGAGAGAGTCAGGAAGACTGTCCCACTCCTCGCAAAGGCATCAAACAACTTGTCCAACGTGGTGGGTGGCGTCGGGCGGGCACGCGGAGGCCGCCCGAGGACGCTCCAAACGTTCTCAATCGGGTTCATATCTGGACTCTGAGGAGCCCAGTAGACGCGCTCCAGTCCATGAAAAGCCGTGTAGAAGCGCGCCGCACGAGCCCTGTGGGGCTCACAGTTGTCGTCGAGCAGCTTGGAGTTGCTCGTCTCACTGTGCTTGGCCTCGAAAAACGGGAGAAGGTGGTTGTGCGAAATGTCAATATACTTGTGTTGGTTAAAACGACCCTCCACGCGTACCAGGGGCGTCCCTCCGCACGCAGAGAAGCCCCCCCACACCAATAGGCTCAGCCAACCCGACTTGAAGGATGGGCGGCGGTATGCGGGCAAGTAGCGCTCCGTCGGACGCTGCCAGACGTGTGCTTCGACTCGCGCTGGCCGCACCGTAAAAGTGCGCTCATCGGCAAAAGTAGCCTTTCCTCAGGCCTCGGAGGTGCTGCTACTGTCGTCTCGGGCTCATTTTCGTCCCGGGGAAACGTTGCGGGGCGTCAACAACAGCTTAGTGGCTGCGGCGCCGCTCCGCAGGCAGGCGCGGAGGAGGTAGCGACACACAGTGCTTTCGCTCAGCCGGAGAGCCACCGATTGGTTGAAGTCTTGTGTCAGCCGGGCCAGGGACAAGCTGAGGTGGCGGTAGACCAGCAACTGTGACATGCGGGCGTCACGAGCGGAGAGGAGGCGGGGGCGACCTCTGTGGTGGCGGCATCCAGCCGTCCCCTCGCATCGAACCCGCGCGGCAATGGTCGCCACAGTGCTCCCAGGCAACTGGAGAAGGGAAGCAATGAAGGAACTGGTAAGCGTTGAGTTTATAAAAGCAGCTGTGGCCGCCCTGGTGGCGGCGGGCACCGCCTTGGAGCCCGTGCGGCGTCGCATGGTTGCGACTGGGCAGGAAGCCGACGGATCCCGACCCCCCCACCCCCCTCAAATGCATCGAAGTGGGCGGATTTCTGGGGGTCGGGCGATCGTCTGAGCGTGGAACTTCGAGCAATTGTACAGATTTGGATCCTCCCTGTACCTTTCAAAAGACTTATCACTCCTTGCCAACGTTCATATCCCCCACAGAGGGTGAAATCATAGCACACACTGGAGAGAAGTGTTACGCAAGGAATAGAGAACTTCGGCATGTCACATGTGGGTTGACGGCGTGGGTCGTGGACACGCTTCAGGCCACGATAAGTCTTCGACCCACATTTCCATCCCATTTATGGCTAAGGAGGCCCTTCGACCCACGTCAAGAACCAGTACCGACCGAGGTGACCGCAGCCATGTAGCAGTCCATGAGTAGCTTGCATGGAAGTTTCCGCCAATCGCTAGCATCTGTTGGCTTTCGATGCCCAATCTTACGGATTCCACAGGACAGTCGCCCGATCGCTCTTCTGGCACACGTCCGCCAAGGCGTCGTCACCCGGGCCGAAAGGAGTCTCCACCTGGTCACACTGTGAGCGAGTCCACAAGGAGTGTGGCAGGACTGCCGACCCACGTTAGATACATGCCGAAGCGCCGAAGGGGTGGATGTGGCTTCCTTAAGAGACCAGCCGGGCGACCCACAAATTAATCACATTCGAAACCCACGTCGCAGTTGCCGAAGGTCTCTAATATCTCAAGATGTTGTTCGGCACGAGACAGTAGTCTCGGGCACTTTTTGAGGGCATGGTTGACCACTCGCTCGGCCATATCCAAGGGACATAAACGCGTACCATTGAATGTGATTCATGGAAACGTAGCCTATCCCGATGTTCGATCGCGCACAACGCCATTTCGCGGTTGCCTGCAGGCTTTGGGCATTTGCCCATCGCCAACCCCCCCATCTGTGTGCCGCCACGAATGTGGGGATTGGTTTCCCAGCCCCCGATGGGCGAAGGCGTCGGCGGGCCGGTATGCGGCGCCACCGGTGGGGGCGGCGCCCGCCAGAAGAGAGGTGGGCGCCTCCCGCCGCGGGGTTGGGCGAGGGGAAAGACGGGCACGAGCGGGACTCTGTTGCCGCCACCGCCAACACGCCTCCGGCATGTGGCGGCGGTGGTGGCGCAAGCCCGTGAGGGGGGAAGGTGGCCCTCGATGGCTTTCGGCTTGTAGGGGAGACACACCACAGTGTTTGATAGCCCCTGGGCTGCATGTGAGGCAGGGGTGGTCAGAATACCGTTTATGTGCACTGATGAGATTTTTTCCATCGGTCATGTCGGAAGTCCAAATATGGATAAGCTCAATTCGGAGGCCTATGGATACGGATAGAGTCATTCTCCATTTCTGTTGCTTTCTTTACTATGCAGGGGTGCATAGCAACGAAAGTAGGTCGGCCGACAAACGTGGTCCACGCCGGCGATCGTCCCCAGTGGCTCGGAGTGGCAATTGAGAATCAGTTAAGAGTACCTCGACAAGTCGTGCAAACGCATTTAAAAACAACGCACCTGCCCTCGCCGCAGCCGCCGCCGTCGCTCATCCACCATCATCGTCGCACCCGTCATCCACGCCCCATCCCCGTCCCCCGCTATCCACCCCGGTCCTCCGCCGATCTCTCTTCCCCCCCCCCGCACAATGTTCCCTCGCGCCACCCGCTGATTCGCCTTCTATCCCCCGCTGATCCCCCCCCCACCCCCACCCCACAATTCCTGGCCCCCCCCAGCCGATCCACCTCCGATTATCACCGATCCTCCCTCTACCCCCTTCCCCATACTTCCTTGCCTCTCCCGTTGCTCCCTTGCTGGCATTCGTACTGCCCCTCGTCGTCTAGGTACCTTGGATGTCTCTGTTGTTCCGGTTCCCGCAGGAAGGTGCTCTTTGTGGTCTGGGTCGCATTTCCCCTCACTATGGCGGGGTAGGTGTACTAGTTGGCATTGGTGGTTCCCGTCATGTTTATGCAGAGAGCCATAAAGCTGTGCCAGACAATTTATCAGAGACCTGAGGAAGGGTGCGGGGTGGCGGCCTGCGAACACGGGCGCGCGTGGCAGATAAAGGCAGGCGGCGTGAAAGATTTCCCCAGTCGCTGCCTACAAAGGCCAACTTATAAAAAGGCGGCTGCAGACGGGCGGGGGGTGGCATAGAAGCTTCACGATCGTGGGTGCGGCGTGCTCAAGTTGAAGTGAGGGGGTGTCCAGCGACGTTATGCTACTTCTCTGACAATGGCGAAAACGAAGAACATGGCGAAGTCGAGAGCGCATTGCGACGAGGACGGACAAACAATGGGAACAGCACAATCAATGAATTTGCTGCATGGATGGATTCGACTACCGAAAAACTCCTACGATCATCGGCGCTCCACTAGGGAGTCAGCAACAGATCCTTAGATCCTTCCTGATCCATCATTGATCTGGCGCAGAATGGAACGCGATTGGGCTGGGTTTCTCGTCGTAGTTCTCCCAGGACGATCGTCAAGAGGGGTGCTTAGGAATGGAGAAAGACTGTACACGATCGGAATATGGAAAAAATACCTCAGAATATACTCATTTTCGGCCAGAGAATTCTGTATAGGATGTTGATTTAAACTCCGATGTAATCAATGAACACCAGTCTGAGCCAGGTCCGTAAGGACGGAATTTCCCGCCACGCGGGAAGTCGACGTGCCAAGCCCTGCGGGACCCCCCACGCCGAACGCGGCACTTGCCGCAGCCCTTCTGAGTCGCCGCCCAGAGAACTGATCACCTCTTTCGCCGACTGATACACACCGCCGCAGCCTGCCCACGGCTTTGGCGGCCTTCGGCGAGCTGCCGTCAGCTCCGAAGTCGCCGCCAACGGCAGAACATTCGGACGCAGCCGGCGTGGCCGACGCGCGGGACCACCATCGCCCTCTGGGCGGTGCTCCTCCCTCTGCCGGGTACATGAACGTGCAGTCTGTCGGTGATGGGCGCGCTGCTATCTGCATCGGCTGTACCCGTCGAGGTCACGGTTGCGGAGGCGGTGACCAGCTCGCGGACGTTGCTGCGGGCGTGGCCGACGGCCGCGGAAGAGCGCGCGGCGCGAGAGGCGAGGCCGCGTCCGGCTTCAGAGGGGGGGGGGGGGGGGGCGGGCCCCCACGCTCTCCCAAAACCCCCGGCGAACACCCCCACCAAGGCCGCCCCCCGTTTGCCGCCCGGGGGCCCCTTCCTCCCCGG
>Ga0115030_1000993_pt1 | contig 12520 bp, 10 predicted proteins | sample SidtaG_4_FD_87174 | JGI IMG/M metagenome (GOLD analysis project Ga0115030, IMG submission 87174) | Marine algal microbial communities from Sidmouth, United Kingdom - Sidmouth_Male1 metaG | ecosystem: Host-associated > Algae > Red algae > Unclassified | place: Sidmouth, United Kingdom | collected... | reverse complement strand
GGTCTCCAACAGGGCCGTTTAGAGGCCGGAATCGACCCTCGGCACGGCACGCAAACGCCATGCGGATCGTGCCTGGCCGACAGCCAATAGGATCCGTAGAAGTCCCCCCCTGAATGGGCTTATGGGCGCATTGGGAATTGCTCCCAGCCCGGTTCTGGGCTGCTCGGCTGAATTTTTGCAGGCCCTTTCCGCGAAATTGCGGGCGCCCCAGGGGCTCATCTGGGGCGGGTCGCTTGTCGTGGACCTGCGGTCGTTCATTGGTCAAAAACTGCTGTCAGCCAGTCATATAGGCGCATGCACTTCGGGGCCCAGCGATCACCCACCAATGAGATATGACCCCGGGACCACTGGTGGCCAAATGGTGGTCCGTTCCTCGTTGAAAGCGCGCCCTCCGAAATCGGGCACCGGGTGACTGTTGTTGGCCCGGCCAGCGTGGCGCCCAGCGTGGCGCCCACGCGCCCCGCCGCCACCGCCGCCACCGGCGCCCCCGCCGCCGCCACCGGCGCCCCCGCCGCCACCGGCGCCCCCGCCGCCACCGGCGCCGCCGCCGCCACCGGCGCCCCCGCCGCTGCCACGCCTGCGTCCGCCGCCGTCGCGGCGGCGGGCTACCGCCGGCCGCTCCTCGGCCGCTGCTAGCTGCCGTCGCGTTTGCCGCCACCGCTGTCTGCGGCGGCCACGACCACTGCCAACCACCACTGGCAGCAGGTGCTCCCTCCGCACGCTGTGGCGACCGCCTTCTTGCCGGCGATTGCCGCCGCCCGCGGCGTGTGCCCTCCCCCCCCTCGCCTTTTGCCCTCTCTTGCACGGTCGGCGTTTGCGAGATCTGCCCTGCATGACGTTTCTGGCTGCACGACCGCCACGCCTGACTACGACTGCGGCCATATGCAACGGCCTCGGCTGCGGGGCGGCTTCTTGTCGCGCCCGCCTGTCATTTACGATCGCGTTGACACTGGCGTGATTGTCGTTGGATCATCCAACTTCGGACTGCGTGTCGTGCCGGAGGACGTGCGGCGGATTGAGATTCTTCAAGCTCTCCAAGGTGGGCCTGGCGATGGTTCGGACGGGGAAGGGAGAGAGGGACATGATGGGGCTGGTGGGGACGAGCTCGGCGGGGGGGGGGATGAGCTTGTAGGCGGGGGGGAGGGAGGGGGTGCCCGTCGCGACGGGTCGACTGCGTCAACTGCCACTGCCGATGGTACGGCTGACGGCGGCGACGGGGCTCCAGCATATCGGGCTCGAGATGCCCGTGCCACCGGTCAAGATGGTGGTCTTCGTGACGGGGGGGCCGCGGCAGTTACCGCGGCGGGCGGGGCGCCCTCGGCATCCGGCACATCTGCTTCACCCGGCTCTCCCCTTGCCCCTGATCCAACCGCGGCAACGGTTTCTCCCGCATCCCGTCGCCTGCTTCACCCGGCTCTCGCCGGGTCACCCGGGGCTACGGCGCCCCCTCCGTCCTGCCCTCCCCGGCGCGCTCCGCAACCTCCTGGTGCCGACCGCCAACCCGTCGACGAGGACACCCTGCTCGGCGTCTACTTGCTGCAGCTGCGTGCCGCGGTTGATCTGACGGCAAGGATGGCAAGCGCACAAGCCGTACAGTCGGCATGCGTTCACGGCGCGAACGTTCTTGTCACGGTCGAAGCGTACGACCCCATTGCCACCTGGACGCAGTACAAGGACGGCACGCTGCTTTCCCTGTGCAGCTGCGCTCGCGTGCTCGGGCTCGGGCGGTCGTCGATCCGCGGGCTCCCCATGGAGTATGCGCAGATGGAGGCGGCGCTGAACCGCAGCTGCACCTGTCGACACGCAAAGGCGCTACTGCGGGCCTACGACGAGCTTGGCCACGACGTGGGCGCGGTCAACCACGGCGACCTCTTTCGTGCGTGCCCTGCCCTGCTCGGGCCGCTCACACATGACGCGGACGAAGCGCCGGTCGGGACGATCACGTACCTTGTCCTGCACTCGGGCAAGCGGCGGAGCATCCCCGTGTACGTGGTGTATTACAACCATGCGTGGGCACCCGTCGTCGTCCGACCGACGGCCAACAAGTTCAGGTTGGCAACCTGCTGTCAAATGCCCTGTCAGACAAGACCGTGGGGCTGCATACACGCCAAGGCCGTGAACAAGGTTACGCGGGCGGACGCGTCCTCGGCGGCAGCGCGCGCCGAGATGGAGCGCGAGGAGGCATTGCAGTTTGGTCCTGACGGCTTGCTACGCGAGACAGAGACGGCGACTGACGCGCCAACTCCTGCCACGCGCCGGCCCGCAGCACCGATGCCTGCTCCTGCACCCGCGCCGCTGCACAAGCGGCGCGCTCGCAACATGTTTCCATGCGCGTCGGAGGTCGCCATGTGCGACTCGTACAGCGCCGCACTCGACGCGTTGCGCGACAACAACAAGGTACGCGAGCTCACCCCGGTCCACGCGGAGGAGTCGTGCCTGGATTGCGGCGAGGAGCGGAACGGCAAGCAAGTGACGGCGTGGGCGGCGCTCCTTTTCACGATGCGCGGGAGGTTGCAGATCAAAGTCGGCGTTTGGATGTGTAACAAGGGGCATGTCGTGCACTACGACGGCGCAGAGGACGGGCTGTTTGCCTCTTCCCCCGAGACGGTGTACGTGCGCGTCTTTTTGGACGCGGTGCTGGGCATTTGTGTCATCGGGCGTTCAACGATGGCGGCAGCGGCGGAGTACCTGACCAGCCTGCTCCGCAACACCGGGGCGTACGCGGAGGGCGAGTTTGGGCAAGCAAGGCAGCTCCTCTCCGACGCATGCGGGGACTTCTCCGAGACCCTCATCATCCCCGACGCGGCGTTTAAGTGCACCAACTGTGGGGAGGACGAGGAAAGCGGCGGGCGCTTCGAGTGCGTCCTCATGGACGGCCAGGTCTTGGCCGTCTTGCAGGAGCACATCCTCCCCATGATGCGGCCGGGAATGGACGCCCCAAGGGTGGACTTGGCAATCACCTACGCCTGTGCCGTGCGCAACGCCACGGTGCGGGCGGTGATTCGGCATCGTGTGCGCTCCGGGGCCGACGACGCGGTGGCGCTCACTTTGGAAGAGGCCCGGAAGTACCGGGCCTTTGCCGTGGAGCCCTTTACGGAGCGACCGGCGCCCCCCCCGCCTCCATCTGAGACAAGTCGTGGGCTGCGGTCGCCGCTCGAGGCGGAGCAGGCCCTGCGCTGGGCGGCGTCCAAACTGTTCTCCACCTTTTTCACTGTGCCCAACATTGGCGCTGTCGGTTCTCTTCCTGCCGGAGCTGCTGCGGCTGCTGGTCGGGCGGATGATGCAGCGGGCGAGCACTCGGGGGGCAGCGAAGAAGACAGCCTGGTCGACTTGGTCAGCGCCGCCGGCAGCGCCGACGGCAGCTCATCCGAGTACTCAAGCGCGGAGATGAACATGTCTAGGGGGGAGGATAGCAGCGCGGACTCTGTCATCGGTGACGACGACAGCCACCAGACGGCGACCGTGTTGGCCGCCACCTTTGCCTCGTCGGAGGAGGACGCGGCAGCTGACGTCGGTGCAGGTGAGGCTACCGATGCTGCCGACGCGGCGAGACTGGCGGGGGACCTCCACGGTCTGGGGCTCGATGAGCCGGCGCCCACCAACTTGTCGTCCCCTTTGCCATCCACGCCCCCTACGCCCCCGCCGGCGAGTGATGGTACCGAGTTTCTCTTGGCGGCGCCGGCTGAAGAGGAGGACGCCGACGTGCCAGACGAGTTCGAGTCTGTCCGAGCGCGCGTTCCCAAGACCAAGTGCCGGTGGCATGTGCCGCTGTCGTCGGTCGTGCCGGCGTCCGATCTGCCGGCCGAGGACGAGCACCCCGTCGCCCTCAACCCGGCTGACCCGAACTCCCAGCTCACGCAAAGGGCATTGAAGGAGGTCAACCAGATTTTCAAGAAGAAGCGGACGGGCGAGCTGCTGCCCATCGTCCAGCACGGCGCCATCCCCCTCTACTCTGTCAACTTCCACAACCTGCTGCCGGGGAAATGGGTGGACGACGAGGGCATCAACGCGTACACGCTGTTGTTGGAGTGGCGCCACAAGACGACGCTCCAGCTCATCCCGACCGCCCCCAAGCTCTATTTCTTCAACACGTTCCTGTACAAGCAGCTGTGGTTCATGCACGACTACTCATACGACATTGTGCAGCGGTGGACCAAAAAGGTCGACATCTTCTCCATCGACAAGATTTTCATCCCAGTTAACTGGGCAGACTCCCACTGGGTCCTGGTGGTCGTGCGGGTCGGCGACGAGACGGGCACTATCTCTTTGTACGACTCCCTGGGCTCTCAGATTTCGCGCATCACGTCCTCCATCAAGCAGTGGCTCATCGACGAGGCTAACGACAAGGGCAAGCCTCAGCGCGAGTGGACAATCCACTACCCCAAGTGCCGCAGCCAGGAGAACTCGGACGACTGCGGGGTGTTCATGTTAAGGACGATGGACCTCCTGGCGCGCGGCATGCCCCTGTCCTTCAACACGAGGAGCACCGCGTACTACCGCTGCCGCATTGCTGCCGAGCTGTTGGCGGGTTGCATTGGTGGGGAGGGATAACTTATGAGGGCGGCGTGCGACAAGGTGTTTTACGGACTGCGGGGGAGCAACAGGAACTGTCTATCGTGGGTGCGGCGAGGGTAGGGTGCGGGGGTTGGTACCATCTCTTCCTGCGCAACGGTGCATGGTTTATGTTCTTTTTTCTTTTGGTGGGCTCTTGGAACAGGCGAGGAACAAAGTGCATGCCCTTGTGCACCGGTCATTGCTCGTTCTCTGCTCTCTGTCTCGGCCATGGTGGCCGTTCAGGGACTTCGTCGGATCGTAGGTCGTCTTCTTCGAGCCCTCTGCCGTCAGCGGGCCTGCAGCTGCGGCCAGGTGACGAGTTCACAGGGGGGCAACCTTTGCCTTGATTGGTGCAGTTAGATGGAAACTATGGAATTATGAATACTACACATGTACAGCTCATCGCGAGCCTCATCAGAGAGGGTCTGTAGACGCCGACACTTCATTCTATCTGCCAGAGCTTGAATACAATTACCTCGGACTGGATAAAGGTAGCGCTCCCGTACCTCGTCCAATCGGTTTCGTCCGCTTCACAGCTCAGTCGGCGAAGTGGACCGAGAATCGTGGGATACGGGCCCGTCCAGCGTGTCGTTACAGTTCGTCCTGTGCAGGCGCCTGTCAGTCAATAAGCGGAGCTTGCGGCACGACGGCGCTTCGTTGCCCCTCTCGACAGTCTCGCGCGTCTCTGGTGGCCCTTTCGCAATGGCCCCCTTTGCTCCCGCCGGCTGCCTCTACCAACGACCCAGTTTTGGACGCTCTCGGCTGTCCCTGAGTTGTCGCCCGATGGCCCCCGTCGCTGCGACCGGCACCTGGAGCCCCCACGGCCACCCTGCTTTCCCCCTCTCGCGTGCGCTTTCTCGCTTCTGGGGCCCGCCTCAGACGACCCCTCGACAGGATGCCGTGGCCCAGTGTCCTCGGCACCATGCGTTTCTTGTCTGCTCCTCTCGCCCCTCCGCACCGCCGAGACCATGTGGAGCCGCCACCCACGACCGGCCCGCACTGCGTGCGTCTTCAAGGGCCCTACCCAGCCACCCTCTATCCGAGACCGCCGTGCCGAGAGCGGCGCCACCCACACCCTGCAATACCCACGTACCCCTCGGAGTGCTCTCCCCTACCACCCCCTCCCCAAGACCGCCGCTCTAGACGCTGTTTGCTGACTGCAGTGGTGGTCTTCCTTTCTCCGTCTTCTTCACCTTTGCGCGGCCATGGCCGGTGGTGATGGCGGAGCAGTGGCACGTGCTCGCGCCGGCGCCGCGGCAGCTGCCGCCGGGGAGGACGGCCACATGGCGGTTGGTGGTGGCGGAGCAGCGGCACGTGCTCGCGCCGGCTCCTCGGCAGCTGCCACCGTAGAGGATGGCGACGCCCACGACAACAGCCTCCAACACATGGCTGTCAATGCGGGATGGAGCCGGGTGGTGCCAGACCTGGTCGGGGGCACGGCGCCCGAGTCGCTGCCGGAAGGCGAGTGGACGCGAGCGGCCGACCCGCTGCTACTAGACGACCCCGCGCTCTCTGTCGAGGCGCTCATGGCGGCGAACCCGTCAACAGTGATTGTCCACCGCTCGACGGACGGGTTGGGAACGTTGCGTGGGATTGAGCCGCCGTTGGCGGTCGAAGGCGTGGCTTCTGTGCTGGAATGGCGGGCTGGCGACCAGTTGCAGACGGACCACGTGGAGTGGCAGACAAACAACCTGCTGCAGACGGACCACCTGCGGCAAGCGGAAGAGTCACTGCCCTCGACCGAGCCCCCGCCCTCGACCGAGCCGACGCCGTCGACCGAGCCGCCATCTTTCACCGAGGCGCCGCAGTCGATCGAGCCGCCGCCGTTGGCCGACATGCCGCCGTCGACCGACAGGCCGCCGTTGGCAGACACGCCGCTGCCGACCGACGCGCCGCTACCGACAGACACGCCGCCGTCGACCGACGCGGCGCCGTCGACCGACACGCTGCCATCGACCGACACGCCGCCGTCGGCCCAGCCGCCGCCGTCAACAGAGGCGCAGCCGGGAGCGGGTGCTGCCCCCGCCGCTGACGAGATTGTCTGCATCTGTACGGACTTCTTCCGTGAGACAGACGACCCCGACGTTGACAAGGACCGGTGGATGACGGTGCGGACGTTCATCTCTGCGATGCTGGCGGAGCCAGTGCTGAACGTGTTCGGGGGGTGCGACGCGATTGACGTCGAGGTGTTGGCGCGTGCGCTCATCAACGCTGTGCCGAGCGCTGTGTGGATACAGCTCGCGCCGGCTGTGACTCCCGTCGTTTTCGTTTGGCAGTTCTTGCTGCTGTTGCGCGACGCGATGGATGCGTCCCCTTCCCTTTGCCAGGCTGTCGGCGAGCTGATCTTCTTCTGCGTCACGGCCGAGGAGGAGACGATGCCGCGCTGGGAGGCCAAGGCGGGGCGGGCGGCCAAAGACTACCGGAAGCAGTGGCAAGACGGCGATGCCACCGTGTACAAGGAGTGGCTGCAGACGCTCGGCATTGAGCCGGCGGTCAGCCACGTCGTCGCCGGCGACGCCTCCAAGCCGCGCGTCGTGGAGCAAGCCAACGAGGAGCGGACTGGCCAGGCGTGGCCGGGCCGAGAGGTCCTCCGCGCCTTCCCCGAGGACTCGACGGCTGAGCGGCAGCGGGCCAAGGCGGCGGACAAGCGCAAGGACGACAAGCCAAAGACCAAGGAGGCCAAGAAGGCGTGGGACGCTGACGACTGTCGGCACGACTACCCGGTGAGCGTGCTGCGGGCGCCGGGTGTAATCACCTTTATGTGTGGGTGTGGCTACAGTATCGGGTTTGAACTCCTACGAGAGACCGAGAGCCCTGCGCACGCGGTGGCTGCATTGGTACAGAGATTCAAAACCCTACCCCGTGTTATCTACTTTGATACTGCTTGCCAAGCGCAGCGCAACGCTTTGCGCCGGGTGCCGTGGCTGATGGACGGCTGCTGCACGGCGTGGTTTATTGACAGGTTTCATCGCTGCAACCACAAGTGCAGCCCGGTTTTTAATGCCGACCAGTTCCCACAGCTTACCCGCGGGCACGACACCTCGGGGGCAGAGCGCCAGCACTCGATCAAGAAGCGGTCCAAGAACAGCCTGTCCTACATGACGCAGCGCCGTTTTATTGTCCGCTCGCGCTTCATCGCGGCTCACAACAACATCCGCGTGTCGCAGCGGCGCCAGGCGACGGCCATGGCGGCCGCTACGCGCGTCAAGGGGGAGCCTAAGACGGCCGTGGAGATCCAGCACAAGCCCGTGGAGGCATACTACCACCACTTCGTCGTGAGCCATTGCGAGTTGGGGGATGCGTGCCCATGCCGCCAAGAGGTGAAGCGCACGGGACCAGCGGGGCTGGAGAGGAAGGCGTGACAAAAATCAGCATTGTTAGTTAGGCTTTCCATCATCGCCAAGGCAGAATACAGCGCAAAGATGATACACGAGTGTGGTAGCAGCCATTGCACGGGGACAGCAGACACACAACCACAAAACAGACGTACCATAGGACTGCTTCAGGGCCGAGACCCCCCTAACGGGTGTCGGAAACGCCCGTAGCTTGCCGCACTGTCACAACTGCAAGCACAGAATGGTTACAAGGAAACATTCACAGCAAAAAGTGCCAGAGAAGCAGAGAGCACGTTGCATCAGTGGGCTGCGTGTGACCGTGCCACCTGCAGGACTCCAGGTCAAAGATCACGAAAACCGACGCACACACACCTTCCTGTCGACGTGACGCTGCGGGCAGTGCGCTGCGGCACCCGGGGGCATGACCCACGGGAAGAGGGGGGGAGGAAGCGACCGTGCGTCCACTACAGGAATGGTTGCTGTGGAAGAAGCGGTCAAGGGGAGCCCAGTCCTCCATCGCCGCAAGAAAGAGAAGGCCGTGTCCAAGCCCCCACCGCAACCAGCAGCAAGCGCCAGGCTCCCCGACCGTGCAGCTGTCGCCAATGGATGCCTCCATCACCCGAAGAAAGGCAAAAAGAAACAAGACGACTAACAGCCAGTGCCAGCGATGGTCCACGGCGTGCAGGAGCACGGCCATGCCTCGGAAAGCAGGAGCGACTGAGGTCGGAGCCCGTCGGTTGCTGCCCGTGGGTGGCACCGGATCCACACTGGGCCAGGTGGTGGAAGGCCCCTGCAAGCACTGGAAGCGTGGGCGGCGGGTGCCACGCATTCAGGAACGTGCGGCACCCATGTCATTGCGTGTCAGCGATCTTTGCGTTTACAGATGGGGCGCAATGCGAGGACAGCAGGTTGCCGCGCGTGGCCGAAGGCCACTGGCCATCAAAAGTGTCTGCATGGTCGGCACACGAAGGCCGATCACCGCTGATATCTCGCACCAGGCGAGACTCCCGATCCAAGAACCAGGCGTACAACTCTTTTACAAGTCCGTTAAGTGCTCATAGTAGCCCCCTTCATTGACGGCATGCGCCTTTTTCTATTCAAATTTGAACGACACTATTCGAATGACGCGCTGCGAGTGGGGGCGTCAGGCATCTACCGAGGATCCCGTAGCTCCCCTCGGCCGTACATAGCATCTGTCGGTCGCCGACGCCGGAAGGTGTGAGACCGTCGTCCCATGCGCCAGCTACGTCAGCGGCAGCGGTTTCCAGTCCTGCCTGCCTACGTGCGAGCGCGTGTCCGCACAGAAACTACTGCACCCACCCTGTTATGGGCATCTGTCTTTGCCACTGGCATACCCTTTTCCTCGGCCGGGCCTGTTTCTGCTCGTCGCCTGTACTTGTTGGACATACCTCCGCCACCCCCCATCGGAAAACCATTCATCATACACACATAAGCCAGAGTCGTTCTGAACTGTGATTGTCACCCCTAAAGTCAGAGCTCATTCCCATCTTGGTTCTTTAGTCGCGCACGCATCCAGGGGGCATGCGCCACACATCCAATCGCCAGCGCGACAGCTCCACGTCCGCAGCCCCAGACCTTGCGCTGGCAGAGTGCTCCTGAGCTCGCCAATTGCGTATCCAGCCACCGCACGACGCTGTCGAGCCATGCTGGCAGCCACATACGTCCGACGTTGTTCATGATATGAATGATTAACTGTCGACCGCGGCGCACAAACCAGAGGCAAGTGGGCTGCAGCGCACCCCAACTCGACCCTTTCAGACTGTGTTCTGCATTGACGGAGCATCTTCTCTGGGGTCCATCAGCAAGACTTGGAATGCAGATAGAGCCGGCAGGGCACATAAAACTGATGGCAGCTGAGGAGGGGGCCCATTTGCGGTGGTGTGATCCGTACTGGAGTGGTAGGATGGCCCCGAACTTTGCGTGCTACCAACAAGTCACACAAGCTTTGAGAAACACCTCCACGTCGGTGGCGCCTCGCTGGCCACGCTTTGCGGCTAGGCCCTGTCGACATGTGGTCATGGCTGCTGGTGCGTGCCACCGGCGGCGGGTCCTGTTGAATAAGGAAGTCTACTGGTACGAGTCAGTGCTCATAGGATCACTGGTGGATACATCCAACACGTGGGAACGAATTGTTGCCAGTGCTGTGGTCCCCACACCATACGCTGCACAGGTCGAGCTGAAAGGAGCCAAGTACGAAAGACAAAATGCTTTGGTGTTTGTATCCCTGGCACCCGCGTTCCACTGCGGAGGGCGCCCACCTGTGGTGGTGCGATACAAACTGGAGTGGTAGGATGGCCCCGAACTTGGCGTGCTACCAACCAGTCACACCAGCTCTGAGAAACACCTCCGCGTTGGTGTCTCCGCGCTGGCCACGCTTTGCGGCTAGGCCTTTTCGACAGCTGTTCATGGATACTGGTGCGTGCCACCGGCGGCGGGTCCCGTTGAATCAGGAAGTCTACTGGTACGAGCCAGTGCTCACAGAATCACTGGTGGAGATATCCAACAAGTGGTAACTAATTGTTGCCAGTGCTGTCGTCCCCACACCATACCCTGCACAGGTCAAGCTGAAGAGAGCCAGATACATAAGACAACATGCTCTTGTGTTGTGTATCCCTAGAACCTCCTTCCCGTTCTATTGACACGCTCCCGCCAAACGTGAACCCCCCACAACTTCCCGCACCCGACCGCCCACGTCCCCTGCCACACCCCACACTCACTGCTTTTGCACAACAGCGTCATAGTCCTGTGAAGTGAACAAGTGATACATGTACGTCGAAACATTGGTCGGGATGCGGGTGCACCCGGGGGGCGGCTTCAGCATCGTCAAAAGCGCCTTGCCCTCCTCAGGTGTAGACGTCGCGCGGTAGGCTGCCGCCAACGCGGCGGGCACCTTGAACGCTCCCTGCACAACTGTGTTGCCCCGTGCCGGGCCGATGCCAGGCATCACGATCAGCTGCAGCGCCCACATCTGCTGCAGCGTCGCGAAGCCCCGCATCTTAGCCATCTCGCTCTCCCACAGAGAGTACGTCAACACGCCGTGCGCGCCGGGGACGCCACCGTCAGTGGCACGGTTGGCTGAGAGCCACCCCGCTAAGCCGTCGGCGCTACCCAGCCGACGGCCTCGGTGGCGCACTAGAGAAGCAAAGTAGGCCGCCGTCTCGTTGAGGTTGCCAGTGTACTTGATGAAGAACGGCGTGGAGACAGTGAGCGTCGCCAAGAAGGTCTCGGCCGCCACGCGCATGCTGGCATCATCCCGCGTCGCAGCTTCCAAGTTCCCCTCCACAATACAGATCAGAGACGAGCGACCCGACGCGGCCATGTAGTACGTCTGCTCGTCCAGCCGACCGTCACGCAAGGAGGCGATGACGTCCGCCGCCGTCTTGCGCTCGACCAGCTGGTCGAGCATAATCTCCGTCCCCGCAGGCGGCGCGCCCGCCACAGCCGCCGCTCCCGAGGTCGTCACGCGCGCGACCAAAAGCGCGTCTCCTACTGGCAACCGCCGCCGCACGACCCTGTCCGCCAGGCCAGGGTTGATGCGGAGGCGGGCCAGGAAAGCGGCGCGCGACGGTTCGCCGCCCCCCGTCTCGCGGTCGTCGACGACGAGGTACACCTCTGCTGCCGACGGGCCCGAGGTGGACGGGGGCATGGAGTACGTCAGCTCCAATGGCACACGCGCTAGCGCCATACCGCCGACAGGGGTGGAGGGAATCCCTGCAGAAGGAGAAAGTGCGGAGGCGCCAAGCAGGTCCGCAGCAGTTTGTAGGTGCGTACCGGCCCTGCCATTGTCGGCAGTGGTAGTCGTGCCGGCCTGTGCGGGCACACTTTCCGCCCTCCCAGCCTCTTGCTCGCGACTGCCGGACAGGCCCGCCACCGCAGTGACCGTGGCATCCGCCGCATCGGTAGCTCTGGAGCGGGAGACGGGGTGCGCCACGAGGGTGTCGGAGTCGCCGTCCGAGATGACGACGTGCGCCATGGGGGTGGCAGAGTGCGCCACGAGGGTGTCGGAGTCGCCGTCCGAGATGACGACGTGCGCCATGGGGGTGGCAGAGTGCGCCACGAGGGTGTTGGAGTCGCCGTCCGAGATGACGACGTGCGCCATGGGGGTGGCAGAGTCGCCGTCCGAGATGAAAACGACGTCACTGTCGTGGCGTACGACCGTCGGCACAGCCGCGGCGGCTCCCCCTGGAGCAGCATCTCGTCCCCGCTTGCGCCCCACACCCAGCCCGGCAATCTGCGACGGTGGTAGCGGAGGACCGCTCCCGCCGTCCGCGTCACCTCCGCCGCCGCCAGGAGCGTAGGATGCCATGGTCGATGCACAATGGCACCAACTCCGGAGAAGAGTGCAGCTGAGTGACGAGGGTTGAGGAGGGGGAGGTAGGGGCGAAGGGGAAGGGGAGCCACGAGAGAGAGGGTGGGAAGGTCCCTCGTGTGGATGGGAATGGTTTGAGGTTGGAGAAAGGCGGCGGGAGTCCGGGGGGGGGGGGGAAACACAAAGGGGGGGGGGGGGGGGGAAGGGGGGGGGGGGGGAAGGAACAAAGCGCGGGGGGGAGGGGGGGGGGGCCGGGGCGAGGGGACCCGGGGGGGCAACCCCCCCCGACGCCCAAGAGGGG
>Ga0115030_1000992_pt1 | contig 12521 bp, 11 predicted proteins | sample SidtaG_4_FD_87174 | JGI IMG/M metagenome (GOLD analysis project Ga0115030, IMG submission 87174) | Marine algal microbial communities from Sidmouth, United Kingdom - Sidmouth_Male1 metaG | ecosystem: Host-associated > Algae > Red algae > Unclassified | place: Sidmouth, United Kingdom | collected... | reverse complement strand
TTGAAGAAACTCGTAGAGGAACAGTAACAGAATTAGCAGAACACTATACAAATAAACCGCCTAAAGGAGAAATTGTTTTGATTGTTGCGGGGAAATAATTCTTTAAATTTTTGCAGTAATTTTTAAAAATACTAACACTTAGTGTGCCTTGTTAAAACTTGTATACATGCGAATATGGGCAATAATAGTCAGGCTCTTATAATGTTTACAATCAGTATAATCTTCTAAATAAAAATAGTTTAAAGTCATCTTTTTTTGTTGCCTTTCCAGATATATTAAAGTTTGTAGATAAAAGAATATTTTGTTTAAATATTTTACTTTTTTTGAACTCAGTCATTTTACAAAGAAAAAGTTAAGTGGCTGAAGAAATAATTATGGAGTAGTGTTAAGGGTTTGGTTTTTAGTGTGTTATTTTAATGTGATATGAGAGAAATCAACTAAGATTACATGAAGGTTTATTCTAAAATTTTCTATAAAAATTAAGATGTAATTTTAGTGCAAGCTACGCTTTTGAGCAACGCAATAATTTATAGCAAGTCTAAACGAATTTAATGCCTTTTTTTGTATTTTTGTCGTTCTGTAGTTCAATGAATTGCAACCATAATAGAAAATAATAAATAAGTCGAAATCAATATGGCAACAACATTATTTGACAAGGTTTGGGATTCGCACGTAGTCCGTCAAGTACAAGACGGACCCGATGTGTTCTTTATCGACCGTCATTTTATACACGAAGTTACAAGTCCAGTAGCTTTTATTGGATTAGAAAGTAGAGGAAACAGTGTAGTATATCCAGCGCGTACATTCGCAGTTGCAGATCATAATACACCAACTATTAATCAACATTTACCGGTAGAAGATGCTTTGTCTGCTAACCAGTTAGATACTTTAGGAAGAAATGCTAAGAAGTACGGAATTTCTCACTGGGGATTAGGAGATGTAAACAACGGTATTGTACATGTAGTAGGTCCTGAAAACGGAATTACATTACCTGGTGCAACTATTGTTTGTGGAGATTCTCACACATCTACACACGGTGCCTTTGGAGCTATTGCTTTTGGTATTGGTACTTCTGAAGTTGAGATGGTATTGTCTACTCAGTGTATTATGCAGTCTAAGCCTAAGGCAATGCGTATCAACGTAAATGGTAAATTAGGATTAGGAGTTACTCCTAAAGACGTTGCTTTGTACATTATTTCTAAACAAACTACTTCTGGAGCTACAGGTTACTTTGTAGAGTACGCAGGAGATGTTTTTGAAGATATGTCGATGGAAGGTCGTATGACTGTGTGTAACCTTACTATTGAGATGGGTGCACGTGGAGGTATGATTGCTCCAGATCAAAAAACATACGATTATATTGATGGACGTGCTCAAACTCCTACAGGAGCTGATTGGGACAAGGCAAAGGCTTATTGGGATACTTTATCTACGGATAAAGGAGCTAAGTTTGATGCTGAGTTTACGTACGATGCAGCAGATATTGAACCAATGATTACCTACGGAACCAACCCAGGAATGGGAATGGGAGTAACTAAGGATATTCCGAATGCGGAGTCTGTAGAAGGTGGAGTTGAAACTTACAAGAAGTCTTTAGGATATATGGACTTTAACGAAGGAGACTCTATGATTGGTAAAACAATTGATTTTGTCTTTTTAGGATCTTGTACAAACGGACGTATTGAAGATTTTAGAGCTTTTTGTTCTATTGTTAAAGGACGTAAAAAAGCAGATCACGTAACCGCTTGGTTGGTACCAGGATCTCCTAAAGTAGTAGATCAAATTAAGGCAGAAGGATTAGATAAAATAATTACAGATGCAGGGTTTGTATTGAGAGAGCCAGGATGTTCAGCTTGTTTGGCAATGAACGACGATAAAATTCCTGCAGGGAAATTATCGGTTTCTACCTCTAATCGTAACTTTGAGGGTCGTCAAGGACCAGGATCTAGAACTTTATTAGCTTCTCCATTAGTCGCTGCAGCATCTGCTGTAGAAGGTGTGGTTACCGATCCGAGAACAATCTTAACTGCTAACGCTAACGCTTAAATATAGAATACAATGGCTTACGATAAATTTGAAGTACTAACAAGTACAGCATATCCATTAACTACAGAAAATGTAGATACGGATCAAATAATCCCTGCTCGTTTCTTAAAAGCAACTGAGCGTAAAGATTTTGATATTAACTTTTTCCGTGACTGGAGATTTAATGCAGATGGTTCACCAAAAATGGACTTTCCTTTAAACAACCCTAAATACGCTGGATCTAAAATTTTAGTAGGTGGACGTAATTTTGGTTCTGGTTCTTCTAGAGAGCATGCAGCTTGGTCTGTGTACGATTTTGGATTAAGATGTGTAATCTCTGCGGAGTTTGCTGATATTTTTAAAAACAACTGTTTAAATGTTGGTGTATTACCAGTACAAGTATCTGCAGCATTTGCAGATAAATTGTTTGCTGCTATTGAAGCTGATGCTAAAACAGAAATCAAAGTAGATTTACCTGCTCAAACTGTAACTTTAGTAGCTACAGGAGATTCTGAGTCTTTTGCAATTAACACTTACAAAAAAGACAATATGTTAAATGGGTTTGACGATATTGACTATTTAAAAAACATTGAAGGAGAAATTACTGCTTTTGCAGAAAACAGACCTTTCTAATTTTTTAGAATTATAAAGTTTAAAAGCGTTTCACAACTATGTGAAACGCTTTTTTTTTATATCCAATAGTAATTTTAAACTGAGTCTGTAAAGGTAATAAGATTTACGAATTTAAATTTCATATATTCAGGCATGAGAAAACATCTCTCATTTGAGGTGTTTTAAACGTCATTAGAAGTTCGTTCTATGATATGCAAAGAGTCGAATTTAAAAAATATCTTAGGGCTACAATCCTTACTTCATATCAAAGAAAAGACATTTATAGAACAATCTGATTTAGCGAGTCATTTGGGTTATTATGTTTGTAGTACGGTTTAAAAACTTATAATATGAGTTATTCTTATTTTACATTAATAGATTATATGATTGCTATTTTTGAAACCAAAATAAAACAGCTAAGAAATATCCATATAAAGAAAAAACTAGAAACTCAGGCTGATTTTTTAAAATTTACTTAATGTTATTTCGTAAATAAGATTAAGTCTAAATAAATATTTACAGATTCGTTTAACTTGTGTTTTCATGATGAAGTCAGTTTTGGATGAGAACAAAGGTATGTACAGTTGTTACAGCCAAAGCAGTTGCTCCAAAAATGAAGTCTTAACGCTGTATTCAATAATTTAACGCAACAAATCTAAAACGAATAGATTTGTAAAATGAGTACTATAAAACATCGAAAATCTATTCTAGGTAATCATCATTACATAAATGTTTTTTATACCAAGTAAAAAATCGTACGAGACCATCTTTTTCTGGTAGGTGCTTTTCATATATAATACTATTATGATGAATTATGTTACACAGTAAAACCATTTTGACTAAAGACTCTAAGTTTAAAACATCAATTAGTAGAATAGCCAAAGCACAAAAGGTCAATATCTCTAATTTGATGAGTCGTAAATAATTGATCTTTGGTAGTACCCTAATTATTTGTTGCATTTTTATATCGTCGAATAAAAATGCAATAATTATTTTTTAGATTGGTTAGAGTTTATAGCTTAACAATAGAAATCAAAAAAAGGAAATACATGTAACGGACGCTATTGCTGCGAAAAGGTTTTCTTTGTTTCTTTACATTAATGTCTATCTGAATAAATGCATCTCGCTATATTTGTAAATAGAATTAAAATTCAACTACAATGAACAAAAAAGTAATCTTAATGATCCTTGATGGATGGGGGTTAACTCAAGATCCAAAAGTATCTGCCGTTTTTAATGCAAACACATCGTACATTGACTCTTTATATGGCAAATATCCTAATGCTACCTTGCGTACAGATGGAGAACATGTTGGTTTACCTGATGGACAAATGGGGAATTCTGAAGTAGGTCATATGAATTTAGGTGCAGGTAGAATAGTATATCAGAACTTAACTAGGATAAACATTGCAGTTAGAGAAAAAACTTTAGGTCAAGAAAAAGTATTGGTTGATACCTATAAATATGCCAAAGAAAATAATAAAAAAGTTCACTTGTTAGGACTGGTTTCTAACGGTGGAATTCATGCACATATAGACCATATTAAAGGTTTGTTAGATGTTGCAAAAGAGAACGAAGTAGAAAATGTATTTTTACATGCTTTTACAGATGGTAGAGATACAGACCCTAAGGCTGGAGCTACATTTATAAAAGATGTACAGGATCATATGGATAAAACTACGGGAGAATTGGCTTCTATGACAGGTCGTTACTTTGCTATGGATAGAGACAATCGATGGGAGCGTGTTGCTAAAGCTTATCACGCTGTTGTAAACGCAGATGGAACAAAATCTACAGATGCCATTGCTACCTTGAACGAAAATTATGCAGCGGGAGTTACCGATGAGTTTTTAGAACCAGTAATTATGACAAACACTGATGGAACTCCAAAAGCAAAAATTGAAGAAGGAGATGTTGTTTTGTTCTTTAACTATAGAACGGATAGAGGTAGAGAATTGACAAATATGTTGTCTCAGAACGACTTTGCAGATCACAATACCAAGAAGTTAGACCTGTACTACACAACTATTACTTTGTATGATGAAACCTTTAAAGGAATTAATGTAATTTATAACAACGATAATATTAAGAATACAATTGGTGAAGTTTTATCTGATGCGGGTAAAAAACAAATACGTATTGCAGAAACTGAAAAGTATCCGCATGTAACTTTCTTTTTCTCCGGAGGACAAGAAGATCCGTTTGATGGAGAATCTCGTATTTTGAGAAATTCTCCCAAAGTGGCTACTTATGATTTAAAGCCAGAAATGAGTGCTTATGAATTAACGGATGCTTTGTGTGATGATTTAGAAAAAGGCGAGGCTGATTTTGTATGCCTAAACTTTGCAAATGGTGATATGGTTGGACATACTGGAATGATGGATGCAGCCATCAAGGCTTGTGAAGCTGTAGACGCGTGTGCTAAAAGGGTAATTGAAACTGGTTTAGAAAACGGTTATACTACTTTGGTAATTGCCGATCATGGTAATTGCGAGGTGATGATGAATCCTGACGGATCTCCAAATACTGCTCATACCACCAATCCTGTTCCTATGATTTTAGTAGATAGCGAATTGAAAGAAATTAAAGATGGTGTTTTAGGAGACGTAGCTCCAACCATTTTAAAGTTAATAGGCGTTGATCAACCAAAAGAAATGACACGTTTTCCACTAGTGTAATCTTCAAAAAAAGCATACTTTATTAAGTATGCTTTTTTTTGAAAATATAATCAATTATAATATTTTTTCAAGACTATTTTAAATCAACACCCTTTTGTAATGCTAGCCACAGCTAAAAAACACTGATACTTTTGAAGTATCTCTAGACTAGCTTGTAGACGAAAATGCAACAGTGAACTTTTACAAACAAAGCATGAAAAGACTAAAAGATATAGAAATTTTGGATGACCAAGGTAAGCAGCATTTATATGCTTTGATGGATACTTTTCTAAGAGATTTTAAAACAAGAAAATCGTACTCTTAAAACATAAAAAACACCAAAATCTATAAAAACTTCGGTGTTTTATACTTTTTAAATTAAGTAATTATTCTTTTAACAAATCTACAGAACTTCTTTTTTTTTGAAACTGTAAGAAATATTTAGACAAATTTTGTATAACAATTTCTCTTCCACTCCCTGTTTTATTCGCTGATTCAGTCAAATATTTTGGGTTTTCTATAAAAAATAATCGAGATAAATTTAATGAATCTATAATCGCTCTAACCAGTGTATCATTATTAATATCAATATTTAACCCCTGATATGTTAAAACGGAGTTAATATCTAAATTATCTAACCCTCCTTGATTTTGTAAAAATTCATCAACCGAACTTGTAGTAGTACTACAAGTTATACATGCGGCTCTACCTGTGCTCTATATACAAACTGAGAAATCGTTACAAATTGATTACATTCTTGATTTTGAGCTGAAAGGCTAATTATGTTTACTAAAAGTAAAAACTGTATTAAAATATTTTTTATAATTGATTATTCAAACAAGTTCTTCAGTAACCTTTTTAGAGTTACTGCATTAATTTTTGTTCAATCAATGATTGCAGTTTTCATTTAACAACCATGCGTTGCCGTAGTTTCAGCTATAAATATTGTTGTCTGAACATCTAGGCCTTGTATACAGTCCTTTGCCTCCTCATAGCAACAATCTGTTGTTTTACTCGGGTCTGTATAATTGCAATCATACTTTTAGGCTTTTATGATGTAGTTAAAACATATACTTCCTAGACAAAATAATATAACTTTTTATTAGCGATATATATAAAACACAAAACCCTTTAGATTAAAATCTAAAGGGTTTTGTAAATTTTTTATTTATATGAGATTCATTACTATTCTTTAGCAGTTAACACAACACGTCTATTTAACGCTCTACCTGCACTTGTTTTGTTTGTAGCAATAGGTTTTGCTTCTCCATAACCAATAGCTTTTAATCGAGAACCTTTAATTCCGTGACTTGCTAAATAATCTACAACTGCTTGAGCTCTTCTTTGTGACAACTTTAAGTTTTTATCGTCATTACCATGGCTATCAGCATGTCCTTCAACATCAAAATTAATTCCCTCAAATTGGTTCATAACCTTAGCTACTTTGTCTAACGTAGCAGTTACACCAGGTTTAAATGTTGCTTTTCCAGAGTTAAATTGAATTGTTTTAGCATATTTACCTAAAGTAGCTTTAGCTTCTACACTTAGTTTCATTGGGCAACCATTGTTAGTAGCAGTACCTTTTACGTCAATACACTTATCATCTTTGTCATAAACTCCATCACCATCAGTGTCTTTTGGACATCCGTTAACGTCATCCCCAGGTAATTTTGGACATTTGTCATCTTTATCAGCAACTCCATCTCCGTCAGAGTCAGGACAACCTTTTAAAGTTCCTGCAACAGTAGGACATTCGTCATCTTTGTCAGCAATACCATCTTTATCAGAATCTGGACAACCATTCAAAGTTCCTGCAACAGTAGGACACTTGTCGTCTTTATCAGCAATACTATCTCCATCAGAATCTGGACAACCGTTTAAGGTTCCTGCAATTGTAGGACATTCGTCAACTGTGTCTAAAAATCCATCACCATCTTTATCGGCACAAGCCGTACCTACCACGCCACTTGTACTAATACATACACCATTTTTTGTAATTGCAGTTACATCAGCGCTATCTACTACGTTACAACAAATTTGTGCAAATGACATAGATGTAGCTAACATACCTATCAAAAATAAAGTTTTTTTCATAATTGTTTGTTTTATAAGGTCAAATATAAAATATCTAGCAAAGAATACAATGAAAGATATTGTATTTTTGCACAAAAATTTTAATTGAGTAAAAAAAACTGTTTTTCAGGGGGCTAATATTCTATTTTTTAAAACAATTTGTTTACTAAATCTTCAATCTTAGAAACCTTTGTTATTTCGATACTCGTATTTTTTTGAGATATTTTGCAAAATTTAGAAATAAATATTTTTTCAAAACCTAGTTTTTCTGCTTCACCAATGCGTTGATCTACTCTATTGACAGGTCTAATTTCACCAGCCAAACCAACCTCTGCGGCAAAAGTGTAGTTTTGCGGTATAGCTTCGTCTTCACTACTAGACAGTATAGCAACTATTACTGCAAGGTCTATAGCTGGGTCATCCACAGAAATTCCTCCCGTAATATTTAAAAATACATCTTTTGACCCTAATCTAAAACCTGCTCTTTTTTCCAAAACAGCTAAAATCATGTTTAATCGTTTTAAATTGTAGCCTGTAGAAGATCGTTGTGGAGTTCCATATACAGCCGTACTTACCAGCGCTTGAACTTCTATCATTAAAGGTCTCATTCCTTCTAAGGTTGCTGCTATGGCAGTTCCGCTTAAATCACCTTCTTTTTTTGAAATTAAAATTTCTGACGGATTTTTTACCTCCCTAAGCCCTCCGCTTCTCATTTCAAAAATGCCTAACTCTTGTGTAGAACCAAAACGATTTTTTAAAGCTCTCAGTATCCTGTATGTATGATTTCTATCTCCTTCAAACTGCAAAACAACATCTACCATATGCTCTAGTATTTTAGGCCCTGCGATACTCCCTTCTTTATTTATGTGTCCAATGACTAGGACAGGTGTCCCAGTTTCTTTAGCAAATTTTATCAACTCTGTTGTTGTTTCTTTTATTTGAGATACTGAACCTGCTGAGCTTTCTACATAATCTGTGTGTAAGGTTTGTATAGAATCAATAACTAGTATTTGGGGCTGTTCAATTTGTATGGCTTTAAATATCTTTTGGGTGTTGGTTTCTGTTAAAATTAAACAATCCTCGTTAAGATTTTGGACTCGTTCTGCTCTTAATTTAATTTGTGTCTGACTTTCTTCTCCGGATACATACAAAACTTTATATTTCATACTAAGAGCAACTTGAAGCATTAAAGTAGATTTACCAATTCCAGGTTCACCCCCCAGTAATATAATAGAACCAGGTACAATTCCGCCTCCTAAAACATTATTTAACTCTGTACTAACGGCATTGTATCTAAGCTCATCTTTTACCTCAATATCTTTTACTTTTAAAGGTAAATTGGCTTTTCTAGGTTGGTCATCTATTTTCCAGTCTGCTTTTTCCTCTTTAACAACTACTTCTTCAACAATAGTATTCCATTCTTTACAAGTTCCGCATTGTCCCATCCATTTAGAATGTTGAGTACCACAATTTTGACAAAAAAAAGTTGTTTTTGTTTTAGCCATTTTAAATAAAGTAAAAAGTATTTGTAAATTTCTATTTACACAAAGAAACAAAACTTATGTGTGTGGACTATCTGCTTTTGTTTAGAATAGGTAAAAGAATAAAAGATAAGCCTCCTAAAACAATAATTAATAAGGTTTGAGATGTCCACATAATCCATCCAAAACTTGCACCAATTGCTTCAGGAATTAAGTATAAGAGTAATGTTTGCTGTATAATATACGGATAAGATCCTATACCACCGTTTGTTGTAGCAAAAGCAAATGTTCCCATTACAAAGCAAATTAAAACAGCACCTAGTCCTATCTTTTCAGTTTCAGGAAGCGCAAAAATAACAACATACAACATTAGTACATAAGCAAACCATATAAAAAGCGTATGCGCTATAAAAGCCCATTTCTTTTCCATGGTTAGAATTGTCTGAATTCCTTCGTACAATCCTTTAGTGAAAGATCTAATTTTCTTAAAAAATGAATTTTGAGAATTTTTAATTGCTTTAAAAAAGAGAAAACCTCCAATAATTATAATTGTTAAAATAAAGAGAATTAAAGTTGGGTTTTTAGGTGTTTTAGTAATTAACAAATCTCGGATCAAATCATATTGGGCAATAAAAGCCAAGGCTATTAAAAAGAAGTAAACAATCATGTCTGCTAGTCTTTCCGCAACAATAGTCCCAAAAGCTTTTTCAAACGGAACATTTTCGTATTGTTGTATAGTTGCTGCTCTGCTAATTTCACCTGCTCTTGGTATACCCAGATTTACTAAATAGGCAATAAATACAGACATTGCAGAATTGTAAAATTTAGGTTGATATCCCAGAGGTTTTAACATAAACTTCCATCGGTAAGCTCTAGATAAATGGCTTAAGACACCTATACAAAGAGACAATGCAACCCACCAATAATTTGCATTATAGAAAGAATTACTAATTTTATGTATTTCAGATTCGGTAAGTTTAGAAAGCGATATCCAAATTAAAAATGCTCCCAACAAGAGTGGGATTGCTGTTTTTAATATGTTTTTAGTTTTAGCGTTCAATCTTAGTTTAACAAGTTAGTTTGTTCGTTAGGAAAAACGATAGAAGGGATGAACTTTTTTGCTTTATCAATATCTAAAATTCCATATGAAATAATAATAATGATATCTCCAGGAGCAACACGTCTGGCTGCCGGTCCATTTAAAATAATTTCACCACTATTTTTATCGCCAGGAATTATGTACGTTTCTAAACGTTCTCCATTGTTGATGTTTACGATAGATACTTTTTCTCCTTCAATCATATTTGCGGCATCCATCAACGTTTTGTCAATAGTGATGCTTCCAATATAATTTAGATCGGCTCCAGTAACCTTTACCCTGTGTATTTTAGACTTTACGACTTCAATTTGCATGTTGCAAAATTAATTATTTATATTGAAACTTTAACTTAAAACGAGTTAATAAAGTACAATGTTATCAATTAACCTAATTTCTCCTGCAAAGACGGCTATAAAACCTCGTGTTTTTTGGTTCTTCTCAAATTTTCTAACAGGTTTCAAATTTTCTTCGTTGGAAATGATAAAATATTCTAATTTTAAGTTAGGATGTTTTTTAAATTTATCACAAACGTATTTTTCTATTTCCTTAGGAGTAAATTTATAAGCTAATTTAGCAACTTCTTCTAGTGTTTTGTATATAAAAGGAGCACTCTCTCTATCCTTTCTAAGAAGTCTTGTGTTTCTAGAACTCATCGCTAGTCCATCATTCTCCCTGTAAATAGGACAGCCTACTATATTTACATTGAGGTGGGTTAATTCTACAAGTTTTTTGATGATTTGTAATTGTTGAAAATCCTTTTCACCAAAATATGCATTGGTAGGAAGGAGGGTTTCAAATAATTTTTTTACCACCGTACCTACACCATTAAAATGATTGTCTCTAAACTTTCCTTCCATTTCATCATCTAGACCCTGAAAATCATAAATAGTTGTTATCTCATCATCTGCATACATTTCAGATGCGTTGGGAGTAAATACAATATCACAATTAATTCCTTGTAATTTTTCTAAATCACCATCTAGTGTTCTTGGGTATTTTTCTAAATCACTTAAATTATCAAACTGTGTTGGGTTTACAAAAATACTTACAACTACAATATCATTAACTTCTTTAGCTTGTTTTACTAAAGACAAATGTCCATTATGTAGTGCTCCCATTGTAGGCACTAAACCTATAGTTACATGTTTCTCTTTAAGTTTACGTATGTAAGATTTGGCTAAATCTTTAGTAGTGAATACTTTCATTCCATAGAATTAAATTAAACGGAATGCAAACTTAGTATAAATCCTTAAATATTAGGTATTTTTTCGTACTTTTGCAAAATTATATTCAATAAATGAATGATTTATGAAGAATAAGAGAGTTTTATACGTTTCTAGTGAAGTAACACCTTATACCACGCCAAATGAAATGTCAAGAATGTCTTTTGAAGCTGCTAAAAAAGCACATCACAAAGGAGTACAGACAAGGATTTTTATGCCTAGATATGGTATGATTAACGAGAGAAGACATCAGTTACACGAAGTGATTAGACTTTCAGGAATGAATTTAATTATTAATGACATTGACATGCCTTTAATTATAAAGGTAGCATCTATTCCTAAAGAAAGAATGCAAGTTTATTTTATTGATAACGAAGAATATTTTAAAAGAAAAGCTACGTTTACAGATGAAAACGATGTAATGTTTCCAGATAATGACGAAAGAGCTATCTTTTTTGCCAAGGGAGTTGTAGAAACAATCAAAAAATTAAATTGGGCACCAGACATTATTCATGTACATGGTTGGATGGCATGTTTGTTGCCACTATATTTAAAGGAGTATTACAAAGACGATGCCTTGTTTGCAAATACTAAAATAGTAACTTCTGTATATGACAATGAATTTGAGGAGCCTTTAGTTGGGAAATTAGCTGATAAAATTCGCTACGATGAGATTTCTGAAGACAAAATAAAGATTTTAAACGAACCAACGTTTGTTAATATTCTTAAAAGTGCTATTGATAACTCTGATGCTGTTATTAAAGCAAGTAGATTTGTTAACGATGATCTTGAAGATTATTTAGATGATTTAGAAAAACCATTTTTAGATTATCAAACAGAAGATACTTTTGCCGAGGCATATATTGAGTTTTATACTGAAAAGGTGATTAACTAAAAGTAAAATATGACACTTTTAATAAATAAAAATTTTAAAACCATGGCCTTATTTGGTGTTGTGGTTTTTTTTATGAGTTGTACAAATGATATCGCAGACTCTGCAGGGGGAGTAATTGATAACGATAGTTTTAAGCGTGTTAGATTGAATCTAGATTTAGATGGTAAAATAACTACGAAAAACGTTGGAGAAGAGCATTTAAAGCCTTTAAGAACGGATTTGTTAACAAAGCATTTGTTAGGAGATTATAAAAATGCCGAATTTGGAACTGTAAATTCGGGTTTTGTAGCACAAATTACTTCAACAAATTATCCTGTAAAAAGAACAAACGCGTTGGGAGCAACCGATGTTGTGAGCAGTGATGTGAAAGCTTTTTTAGAAATCCCTTTACCTTTAGCTTTAAAGGCTAGTAATGTACCAGATGAATATGGATTAACGGATGTTTTAGGTGATATA
>Ga0115030_1000987_pt1 | contig 12538 bp, 14 predicted proteins | sample SidtaG_4_FD_87174 | JGI IMG/M metagenome (GOLD analysis project Ga0115030, IMG submission 87174) | Marine algal microbial communities from Sidmouth, United Kingdom - Sidmouth_Male1 metaG | ecosystem: Host-associated > Algae > Red algae > Unclassified | place: Sidmouth, United Kingdom | collected... | reverse complement strand
GGGCACCCCCCGGATGGGTGTGGGAAACCCCCCCGGCCCCCCCCCCCCGTCGGAGCTGCGCCGGTGACCACGGTAACACCGACCGGTCTCCGCGCGCAGCCGCCCCCCATCCCGACGGGCAGCGCGAAAAAAAGTCCGCCAACAACCTCCCGACAGCTAGCTGCCGCCGGCAGAGCAACGCCCTACCGCCGCTCGGGTCTCGGAGCGGGACGCACAGGCCCGCTCCATGGACCGAGAAACAGGCGGTGCACGCCATGGAAAAGTGCGGTGGGGGAAAAGCGCACAACAGGGGCAGACGCCGTCGCCGACCCGTCACCGCAGGCGGCCGCAGCCCCCCCCCCCCGGCGCCCCACCACCGGCGCCGTCGCCACCAGGCGGCAGCGGCGACACGCCGCCCGCCGCGCAAAACGAGCGGCGGCCGTGCGGCGGGGCTGTCAGCGGCGCCGGCGGGCTCGACGAGCGACGCGTCGGCGACGGACGCGGGCGCGTCGGCCACCGAGGTGTCCCGGCCCGCCCACGCGTGGCCGGCAGTGGCAAACGCAGCCGCGGCCGCGTCGGCGGGCCAGGCGCACCGGCACAGGGCTCGCCCGCCGGCGGCCAGAGGTTCCGCAGCCGCCAAGGGGACAAGACCCTGCAGGGGGGAGCGGGAACGCCCCCATCCGGCCGCGCCGGTGGCGACCGCACGGTGGCGGGGGGTGGCCCGTGCAGAGTGCCGCGCGCGTCGCGACGCGTCCCGGGAGGGGGGAGGGGGGAGGGCGGGCACCCACCCAGCCACTGGCGTCAAAGGCGTCGCACGCACAGGGCGTGGTCAACGACGGAACCAGCGGCCGCGCTCACGAGGCAAGGGTCCAGACCGACGAAAGGGGGGAGGGCGGGAGAAGGCGGGCATGACAACACACAAGGACCAGAGGGAGAGGCATACCAAGAGGGAAAGGGCAAGAGGAGACGGCTATGGGGGGGGAAAGGGACTCACTGAGCGGGAGTGGATGGTTAAGGCAGGGAGACAGGGGAGGTGCGGGTACGTGAGGGACGGGGGCAGCCTCGCCATGCCAACGCCGCTGGCCCCGTTCACGCGGCATACTGTATTGCTCTCTTCCCAACTGAAAGCGCGTACGCGAAAACACCCTGGCCTGAAGTTGTGCTGGGATCGAAGACCATCTTTTTGTGGAAGTTCCGAAGCATTATTCAGGCTTGAAACATGCCGCGTCTCCGCTTCACTTGGCACGTGGATATATTAAGAAGGATGATCCACAGTGTGAAACTGTGTCTCTTCTACAGTGATTTCTCGCTACATATCAGATTGCCGGCCATAAGATCGTTTCCGAAATGACCTACCTGCGTTTCTAGGTCGTCAAGGGGTAACTATGAAATTCTGCAAGGGTCTTTCTGAAGCACACCCGATCTTATACCGAAAAATTACTGTGCTAGAAAATGGCGGATGCAGAGAACGAGGATGCAGTCTACAGCACGAGACACAAAATAAACGATTAAATTGGCCGATGCTCCGGCCTTCTACCAACTGTTGGCTTGGATCAAGTGTTAGCCTTCTCGCAAGCCAATGATGTGCTCCGGCTGAAAGGTTGCAGAGCGCCTGCACTCGAATCGAGATAATCAGAGATTTTCTGCAGATTCTTCTAGGCCGAACGTCTCCAAGAGACCTGGTGGGTCCGGACGTGATATTTCTTGGGAGATTGTGGTTTTTCTTGAGATTCTTTAGATGCCGATGTGCGTTTCCAGACCATAGCGCCATCAAGGAGCAATGGTCTGGAAACGCACATCGGCATTCCGGCGATTCCATTGGTCCACGTACGCTGTTTGATTGCAACCACTCTGCAACCGCCAGTCCTGGGAGGGGTCTGCAGTACTACAGCATGCTGTAAACCCTCTGCTGGCCGACACACCTTGCCGTCGCCCATCAGAGGCCAACCCGTGAGACGATCCCGATGATTGGCACGGGCGCAGCGCGCCCAACACCCACCCCAGTGTACGCGGGCGCAACAGCACGTGGTGGGGTATTTCCTCGTGGCGAGCAGTGGCGAATTCCGCGTGGCCGACATCGGGGCGACACGACCAACGGCAATCTCCCCTGCACAGCTGCGGACCGCGCATCTGCGGTCGGAACGCGGTGGCCGCGTGGCTGCCACCTGTCATGGTCCAGGCTGGATGATAGACAGTGGCGATGGCAACATGCTAACCTCGACTACGTACTCATATGGCCCGCCTGTGCGAGCCTCGCCTCGACGCGGCGGCGGTGGTCCTCCGCCACCCTCGCCGCCCCCCCCGTAGGCCCCGCCCCCGCCGCCCTATCGGCCACAGGCGGCAGACCCACGCTCCCCTCGACGAGCCCTCAGCGCCGCAGAGACGACTGACGGTTCTCAACGGCCGAGCCGCGCTCGACAGTCGCGTCGGTCGTGGTAACGAGCGCCGCGTCCACGGCCCCCACAGCGGCCACCGCGGCCGCCTCCTCCGCCGAGTCCGCTGGCGCGGGGGGGAGGCGCGGCAGCGGCCCACTCCACAGGTGGAGCTCACAGTGCATGTACGTGAACAGGTTAGGCAGGACGTCGTCGTCGTTGTCCTCGTCGTCCGCCGCCGCGATAGTGAAAGTAAACTGCCGTCGGCGATTCGTATCAGCCGTATCATCCCCATCCCATCAACGTCATTGAGAGTGCCGACCACCAAATGACCTGATATGGGGGAGGGTGTGTGAAGGAGAAGCTGAGGAGCCAGCGGGGGCTGTTGCGACAGAGGGTTGTCGCCCTCGGATGCCGCGGTAGTGGTGGGCAGCGCATGGCGCTCAGCTTCGACGGAGGGCTGGGCTTGGGCCTGTGAAGGGGGCGGGGAGGTCGAGTCCGACACGGGTTGCGGAAGACGCTGGCTTGAATGCGATCCATCACGACCCTCGTCATTGGAGCGAGCGGGCTGCATCTTGGCGGGTGACTGGAGCTTGATGACCTGGCTCCAGAGGGATTATCAAGCTCTCCTGTCAGGGGTCCGTCCAGGCCTTAGTAGAGTGGAGCCCGTAGAAGACGACATCCAGGGGTTCATGCAGTGCGTCAAGTTAGAGTTTAGAGGTGCAGACAGAGCGCCATCCTCCCCTCGCCAGCTCACTCGTTCTTGCCGCTGTTCCGAAAAGAGGAAAGACCCGGTACATGCCGAGTACATCATGCTCCGCACCCAGTCGATGCCCCCCGGTGTCGCCGGACTACGCGCCAGGCGGTGGGACCGCAAGGTAGCGAACTTTCGCCCCCCCCATGCACATTCACGAGCGTACCTGCAGCACTCCGTCTGCTCGAGCTCTACGGACGTGGCGAGATAACAGCCGTTGTCAATGACTCTGGACGAGGTCGATGGGGGGAGCAGATTGAATGTGGCAAGCGAAGGGGCTGGCAATAAACGTAGGGAGGCCACTGACGACAGCCGTGGACGCCTAGTGGTCCACCCTGCTACGCCACGGCACCTCACGCCCGGTTCAAGGCTGACGACAGGGTCTGCTCTTCCAGAGGGAAGCCCTCACACGAGCAGGAGTGGCATTGTTGCCTCTTGCGCTGACAGATCGGTCACACACACGCTTGGGTTGATTGTAGACCACCCACTGAGGCTCATGACATCCCATTGGCCAAAATCAAGACGGTGGCAGAACCATGGTATGACAGACGTTTTTTCCACGACTCAACAACCCCGACACTGTTGCGAATCGGCCTCCACCGCAGCGTAGAATTTGTAGCAGTGGGGCAACAGTTGGAGCGAGGTTGTCGAGGAAAAGGCAGTGACCAGGCATGAACACTGTAGGTATGACACGCGCACCGGCGTCCTGGTCCATCGGGAGGCCCAGATGACGAGGTTCCGCCACGCATCAATTGAGGCTCTATTATCGTCAGTCCGCGACAACAATCGTAATTCGGTACCGTCCGTCTCGGCGGCACACAGAAAAACACTGTGCACTATTTATGGGCTCAATACAGGCACGTCACATCACGAGAGGACTTTAAGGCCAATCGTGGCAGCCCGTGGGGCTTCGCATGCAGGGGTGCTGCGGGGAAGCTGTGAACGCAGACGTGACCGATCCCCCCGTCCAATCATTCTTCCGGAGCAATGAGACGCAAATGGGTTGTTCCTTTCCAATCACGCTCATGAGCGCGAGATAAAAACAGAAATCTCGCGCACACAAACGTGTTCAGCTTAAATGCGCCAAACGAGCGCGTTTCAACTCGTCACTACTTCGAGCGTGGGATCGCACTGTCGGTCAGTTTGGTGCTAAAATTATTCGCGCGATTGGTGGTGTGTACACCACCGGCCTGTGTGCACTGTGCGTGCACACACGTGTGTGCACGCACAGTGCACACAGGGCCTGAGTGATGTCACGCACGAGCGCCATTGGCCACGCTGTTTGTCGCATGATGACTCATGAGGATGGGTCACGGCTCCAAAGAAGTAAGTAGCGGGTGTAGTGAGTAAGTATGGAACATTCTAAATTTAGTGAGTAACGGAGCCATGTTACTCGCTGCGAAACGAAATACAATACCTGGTCCTCAGCAGCAATTAAGGTGGAAGTGCCGTCACAGAGTTCCGCCACAGCATCATGCTGCACATTGACGGTGCAGAGGAGACGCACATGCCCACCGGCTCGAAAGACAACGGCGGCAGTGATATTGTGTACGACAGCTCTGAAGGGCGGTGGGCAGCCTAAAAACACAGGGCAACAAACGGCAATAGAAGTGTATGCCTGTTCATGCTGTCCCGCTCGTTCCGGGCACCCATCTCGCCTTGGTCGCCAAGGCCGACTAAAACGCACGGGGGGCCACGGAGGGACGCTCTCGACAGACAAGAGAGGTGGGGGGGGGGGAGGGGGACCACAGCTCAACCATGCACGGCCGGTAAAGGCGCGTGGGCAGCGACGCGCCGACGTCCGCACACCACCGCCCTTCGGGAGGGGTAGCGGTGGCTGTGGTGAGCGTGGGGGCCGCAACAGAAAAGGGAGCGGCGATGTCGCCCGTAACCTCGGTCACGCAGCCGTCCCACCCCGCCTGGACGCGCCGCCGCAGGCGGCGGCAATGTCGTTTGCGACGCGAAGAACCTGTGGCGTGATCGGGTGTGGATGGCAAAGTGGCAGTCGGGAGAGTGTAGGTGCAGCGAAACGGGGGTCGGGAACCACGACGATAGCGAGTAGCAAAAGAAAGTTGGTGAGCAGGAGTCACACATCCAGCATTCCTGCGCTCAGACGGCGACGATGGCAATGATGGTAGCGGAGGGGAGGGCTCAGCTGTTGGGCTGGAGATCCAGTGACAACGAGGCGACAGGGGGGTGCCGACGAAGGTAGGAGGGGGGGAACGGTGTGGCGGTGCGAGGGGCTAGCAATGGTGGTAGGGAGGGGGACGGGGACGAGTGCGATGGGCTCATGATGGTGTCCCAAGGTGACAACGGTTGGCCGCAACGGCAGCGCTTCAAGAGGAAGCGCACCATCGACAACTTTCAATCTGAAGATCGAATCCCACTGCTTGCCTGACTGACTTAATTAGAACCCCAAAGCCGGATCGTCGCGAAATTGTACCACGTCCTGCAGGAGTCGAAGCGCATGAAAAGTCCCATCTGACAGTATCTTTGATGTGGGTAGCGCGCATCAGCCGGATTCGATGGAGGACCGATGCGCAGCGCGCCCGAGAAAACGATCCCGCCCAGTCAGTCCCCGACGCGCGGATGGGCGGCGCCCGTGTCGCCGCGTGCCGCGCCGCCGTGCCGCGCGCCGCCGTGGCTGCGCTGCGGCCAGTCCCGGGCGGCCGCTCGACGCGGGCGCCCGACAGGACGGTCTGCTTGTCTCCCCGGCGGCGCGCGGCGTGCTGCCCACCCATGGGTGGGCGTGCCGCCGGGGAGGTGTACCTGCCGCCCACCCATCCCCCGCCGTCGACGGCCGCCTGCCGGTGACGCGCCAGCCCCGTCTGTCCTCCACGTCTGGTGCCTCCCCTGGTTTCGCCCCCACTCCCGCTGCCACCCTTTTCCGTCTCCCCTCTACCCGCCACCGCCGTCGCCCATTCCGTCCGCTCGCGTTCCTCCCGTCCTCCCCCCAGCCTATCCCACCAAGCACGGGACGCGGCGAGTCCGCCGGCCCGGTGCCGGCCCGCTTGTCACTGGAGGGTCTGCTCGCGGCGGTCAAGACGTGCCCGCGGGAGCGGCGGGCGGACCAGCAAGCGCCTGCCGACACGGTGGCCGTCGGCGAGGCGTTACCGAGCTGGCCGCTACAGAGTGGTCATACCCTGCCGGCGGACCGTCACCACCGTCTCTGGTGCGCCGGCCGTCAATGCAGAGCGCGGCCGGCGGGCCGTCGACGCTGCGCCCGCAGCATCGACAGTCGCGCGGACCAAGGACCGCCAGAGCGCCGCCGGCCACGCCGCCCCAGCCGAGGCGGCCGCTGCAGCCGCCGCAAAGGCAGCTGCGGCAGCGGCCAACACAGCAGCTGACGCTGCAGCCGCGGCGGCCGACGCAGTGCCAGTGGCCACCGACGCGGCGGCGCCCCCCCTCCTCCCCGGCACCGAGACCGTCGACGCAGCGTCTCACCTCCCCTGTGCCATGTGCCTCGAGGCGATTTCCTTTCCCCAGACCACCCCCCCTCCCCCGCAGTGGCGGCGTTGCCGAGGCGCTCACCTGCGAGCACGTCATTCAGGCGCGGTGCGTGGTCTCCGCCCCCCGCATCTGCCGCGCATGCCCCGTCTGCCGCGCGCGTCCCGTCTGCTGCTCCCCCGTCAAGAGGAGGGGGGCAGTCGAGGCCGCGAGGCCCCCACCATCGCTCGGCGACGGCAGCCGCAAGGACACAAGGCGGGCGTGAACCGACCGCCCCCGCCCCTCGGCGTCTGCGTTGACCGGGGTGGGGTGGTCTCCCTCCTTGAAGCCGTCGTCTCCATCCGCCCTCCCGTCGTCGTGCCGCCCGGCGGAATGGGTGGCACGCCCGGCGGGTGGCGCCGCCGACGCCCCGCGGGCAGGTGCGGCACTGCTGACGTTGCGGGTGCGGTGGCTGCCCACACAGCCCCGCACCCGTGGCCTCAATGGCGGGCGTCGTTGTCTCCGGACGGCGCACGGGCGTGGTGGATCCATCCGCCGCCACCGCCGTTGGCCGCAGACCTGGCAGTACGTGCACGGCGTTGGCGTCGGCGGGTTTCACTGTCCGGGTCGCCGCCCGAAGGGTGGGCGTCGTGGTCGCGCGACTAGCGCGTCACTGACAGATTGTCCTCGCTTCCTTCATGCTAGGCTGGTCGGCTTGTTTGGGGTGCTGCTGCCACTATTAGGGGGGGGGAGGCAGCTGCCGACGACAGACGGGGTCGAGGCCGGGAGGCGGTGCCGTGAACGTGCTTTGGAACAACCGGGAGCCACATCCATGATGTCAGGCCCAGGGCGTGGTCCTAGAAACTGTGTGGGTGGAGCGGGACGCCAGGCGGATGATCGAGAAAAACGCCCGCACCCCAAGTCGCTGATGTGTCTCGCGCGTGTGGATGCGCGGGACGACCGTGGCCCACCGCGTGGGGATCCGCACGGACAGTGGAAGAAGGGGGGGGGCGCGCCGGGAGGGTCTGTTGCCCTCGGCGGCGGGACCACTGAGGGCATGGAGGAGGACGGGAGGGAACGGGGATGGACCACCACGAGGGAGGGCGTACCAAAATGGGAAAACAGGCAACGGGAGCCGGCGCGTTGTCGAGGGACCGTTGTGCGAGGAAGTGGATCCAATGGCGGAGCTGCAAGCGAGCGGGTGAACGTCAGCCAGGTTGTATTTGAATAAAGACTTGAATAGAGAACACAAAATGTTCGACTATATATTTGTTCAGTTCGGAGCAGGCACTACTCCCATTTTCAAAGCGACGACCTCGAAACAACGGCCATACACATGGACGGACCATAAAATTCAAATTCGTTGTCCAGAAAATGGTTCGCAAACGGAGCTTTGACAGATGAGGCGGCCGTCTAGTCATCACCACTTCTCCAACGATCCACAGCTGAGCGAGACACCTCACCGTCGCGTGGCAGGCATCATGCCTGCCATCATTCCAGTAAGGGGGTTTCAAAACACTTGTGCTGGACCTGGCACCTGGCAGCGCGCAAATGTCAGCCATTGGGGCATCTGGCCAACTTCTGTTGGAAGTCTGACCGAAGCCTTCACGACCAACGAATAAGAGAACTATGATTTGGCCAATGTCAATCTAAGGTCCACGCTCAGCTCAAATAACATGCAAGTTACGAGCTAGTTCACACACAGTTCATGTCATTCAGTCGGCTGATAGGCCGTCTGTACTGCCGTACAGACGACCTCTCCGCCGACTTGATGACGTGAACTGTGCGTCGGGTGGCCAAGAGTGCCTCAACAGGCCTGTCGAGGCACTCTTTGCCACCCGAGGTCTGAACACGATGAACGCCACTGATCAAGACTGACAAACTAGGTCTATGCAAAGGTAATGTTTTCCTTGATTGTCATGTAAATATAGGCCACTGGTAAATTTCTGACGTACGTCCAGCCCAAATGCCAAAGCAACAACCTGTGCTTTCGACTAGGATCATCTACCAAATCTGCTGAACTGTGTATGGCTCGCGTTGAACTACGTGATCATCACGTCAATGCCACGGGGTTAGACCGGTCTCTTGTCCAGCGCACGAGGGGGAATCGGATTTCTAAAGCAATCTATTGGCGGCTGCGACGGGTTGCGCCAGCCCCAAAACCTCCTCCCCCAGCGCGGTGTTGCACCGAGGCGGACCCAGTGGAACGGCGATGGCCCCACGATCTTTCGGGCAGGGCTCGTGCCGGCTGCACGGTGCGGCAATCTTGCTTACGCCCCGCACGGTGCGGCAATCTCCCTTCCGCCCCGCTCGTCGGCGGCGGGGACGCGCGGGCCCCGCCCCCCGGGCGCCGCCCTCCCCACGCCGCCGCCGGCCGGCGGGGGTGCGCCCCCGCTGGCACCTTTCATTGACCAGACTGGGTAGTACTACACAGTAGCAACGAAAACAAGCAAACCTCCTATGTACACATGGCCCGCCGCTGCGCGCCTCGCCCCGACGCGGCGGCGGTGCGCCTCCGCCGCCGCCACCGCCGCCCCCCGCGGGCCCCGCCCTCCGCCCCGACGGCCACGGGCGGCCGCCCCACGCCCCTCTCGACGGGCCTTCAACGCTGCAGAGTCGGATAGCCATTCTCGACGGGCAAGCCGGGCTCCACCGCCTCCTCGGTCGTGCCAACAAGGGGGGCGTCCACGGCCCCCGCGGCGGCCACCGCGTCCGCCTCGCCCGCCAGGCCCGCTGGCGCGGAGGGGTAGGGCGGTATGGGACCGCGCAAGATGTAGAGCTCATGGCGCATGTACATGCACAGGTTGGGCACAACGTCGCTGTCGCTGTCCTCCTCGTCTTCCGCGGCCGGCCTGGTGTCAGACACACTGCCGTCCGTGCCGGATGTGACGTCGCTGTCGCTGTCCTCCTCGTCGTCCGACGCCACCATGATGTCAGACACACTGCCGTCCGTGCCGGATGTGACGTCGCTGTCGCTGTCCTCCTCGTCGTCCGGCACCACCATGATGTCAGACACACTGCCGTCCGTGACAGATGCGACGTCGCTGTCACTGTCCTCCTCGTCGTCCGGCACCACCATGATGTCAGACACACTGCCGTCGGCATTGGACACGACGTCGTTGTCGTTCTCCTCCTCAACGTCCGCCGCCACCATGGTGCCAGACACACTGTCGTCGGCATTGGACACGACGTCGTTGTCGTTCTCCTCCTCAACGTCCGCCGCCACCATGGTGGCAGACACACTGTCGTCGGCATTGGACACGACGTCGTTGTCGTTCTCCTCCTCAACGTCCGCCGCCACCATGGTGTCAGACACACTGTCGTCCATGTTGTGCGTCAGCCGCGCCGTCGCCACCCCAGCGACATGATGGAGCTGCTGCGGTCGGAGGTTGTCGTCCTCGGGTGCCTCGTCAGTGGAGCGCAGTGCGTTGCGCTCGGCTTGAATGGAGGGTTCAGCAGGTGCCTGAACAGAGGAAGAAGAGGTTGAGTGCGACAAGGGATTCGGAAGACGCCGACTTGCATGCGCGCCACCACGACCACAACCGGTGGATCCAGGAGTAGTCATCTTGGCGGATGGCTGGCGCTTGACGGCCAGGCTGCAGAGAGGGTATCAAGCTCTCCTTTCCAGAATAGGTCCAGGCCCCGGTCAACCATAACCAGCAACAGACGACATCAAGGGAGCTCCGCATTGCAGCACGTTAGACTAGGGCGGCGCGGACGACGGACCATCATACCCACCTCATTTGCACTCGCCGCTCCCCCAAGCGGGGGCGGGGGGCAAGTGCGTGTTCAAGGATATGATGCTCCACATCATGTCGGTGACCAACGATATCGCGTCAGGCGGTGTGGCCACGAGATAGCCGATCCCCCCGCCCCCTCTGCACACACACGAGCTTACCTGCAATACGCCCCCGGTTCGAGCTGTGCGCGCGTGGTGAAGTCACAGCCGCCGACGTTGACTCTGAGTGTGGTCGGTGGGAGCAGTGTATCGTGTGGTGGGCGAATGGAGTCACGAAAAAGGTATAGGGAGGTTGATGGCAGCCGTCGACGCAAGTGTCGCTGTCGCATCACCAGCGTGCGCGCTGGCGTGTCCTGGTTAGAGTCTGGTGCCGCAGTCTGAGCACGGCACCCCCACGGAACCTTTCTGAAACGTTTATTGCAGTCTGCTCAACGTTGCCGGTCTCACGACCGAGTCTCAGCCATCTATTCAACAGGATACGTGCTGCTGGCCAATGGGATTCCGTCCTGGTTGTGTTTTGTTCGGACTCAGACTGGTACAATTGATCCGCCTGCCAATAGAGCACAGCAGACACGGCTTGTGTCCTGATCGGTTTGATGCTTGACCTGCGTCAGTCATGGAACGAAAAAAAGGAGCTGATTGGCTGCACGGCGTCATGAGACCGCCCACGCTATTGGTGGGATGCAAAAGAGTCGTTTGCAACGGCAGTAGACTGCGAGTACAGTACTGTACGAACACTACGTGTGCGAGCTGATTCCACGACGTCCACAGAAACGCACAATCTGCATCTCGAGCTGTCTGCTGCGCCACTGGTGGGTCTCCCGAGTGCCTCAGTCGTTGTGTGGCATCGGTCGAGCTCTCCCACGCTTGAATCTATTTCTTTTACTGTACCGAAGTGTACCGACGTTGAGAAAATCGACCATACTAGTTTTCTACCGGGATACCGATCCTTACCGATTTCGCGTATCGATCAAACTTTAATGATCTGCCAACCTTCGTTTTATCCCGGTTCCGGCCCAACTGGTCCGAGCCGGTGATCCCGGTTGAATCCTGCGTCTGTCCAGCCGAGGTTATTTCCGTCGGGCGAGCGCTTCATTGCGCAAGCGCACAGCGGCGGACAAGATCCGCTTTCCTACAATCCCACTCGCCCCTCCACCACTTGGCCCAGTTTTCGGGCCACTGCCACGCCGGCCCCACCCCTCATTGACCCGCTGCGGTCCGCTTGGCGGCCAGCCGCGCCGACCGTCGCAGCAGGCGGTAAATGAACCAGGCGCGCCCGAGCTCGTCCCGCTTCAGCCCATAGTTTTCGGGCAGCCGGTCCTCGGCGCGAGGGGCGGGGGCAGCCGCGACGGCGGCGGCGGCCGCCGCCACCGCTGCCTTTCCGCGTCGGCGGCTGCCGCCACCGCCGCCGACGGCGCCCGTTGCTTGGCGGGTGGGTGCCGTAGCCCCACCGCCATGGTGCTCGTCGTTGACCCACCCGGCCCCACCATCGGCGTGGGCGGCATCAGAATCGGAGGCAAACATGGCGGTCGACGCAGACGCGGGCGGGGGCGAACTTTGGGCGGCGCTGCCGAGGCCGTGGCACAGGCGGCGGAGAAGCAAGACACACGCAGCTGTGAGGAGAGCAAGCAGGCCGTGCACACCCAAAAGATGTACGGTAGGGGCGAGCAGCGATCACCCACAAAAGTCCCCAACGGTGTTCTAAAGCAGCCTCGTCAGTGTGTGTCCGTAACGGCCCCCCCCACGAGTGTCCCGCGTCATGGCACCGTCGGGGAAACGCGTGGTTCGTAGCAACCCCTCCGGTCAGCGCGTCTCTCCCATTCCCACCCTGCCCCCCCCAAAACGTACCGACCACAACCCGCATGGCGTCACCAACCGCCCCCACCTTGTCGAGCGCCCCGTCGAGCACCGCGCCAGCCGCCGCCGCGCCCCGCCCCGCCGTCGCGGCGCGCGCCGACGCGAGCGCGGCGGCGGCCTGTGCCGCGGCGGCAGCCGCCGCCGCCGCCGCGTCAGCGTCGGCGCGCGCACGGGCGGCGCGGGCATCGAGCGTCACTGCTTGCGCGGCGGTGCCGTCGGTGACGGCTGCGGCGACGGCGTCGACCCAGGCGCCGACGCCAGTGAAGAAGGACACGGTCATGGCCGCGGGGGTGGGGGAAGGGAGGGCGGGGGGGGGGGGGGGGGGTGAGAAGGGGGGGGGACGGGGGGGGGGGGGGGGGGGGGAACCCAAAGGGGGGCGGGGCCGGCGCGGGGGGGGGCGCCCCAGCGCGG
>Ga0115030_1000986_pt1 | contig 12541 bp, 14 predicted proteins | sample SidtaG_4_FD_87174 | JGI IMG/M metagenome (GOLD analysis project Ga0115030, IMG submission 87174) | Marine algal microbial communities from Sidmouth, United Kingdom - Sidmouth_Male1 metaG | ecosystem: Host-associated > Algae > Red algae > Unclassified | place: Sidmouth, United Kingdom | collected... | reverse complement strand
GGGGGGGGGCACAGCGGCGTGGTGCACCCCCGACCGGGCTGTGGGCGGGTGCCGTTGGGCCCCGCCGGGCGGGGCGGGGGTGTCGCCGGCGCTCGTCGGGGCTGTCCCGTTGTGGCAGCCCATCCCAACGACGGCGTGTTGTGGTGCCCGTTCGTCGACGGCGCGGGCGTGCTGGGGTGGCCGTCGGCCCCGTAGGCGCCCCAGACGCGTGGCGTGCGTGCGCGCGACCGAGTCCCACGGGTCGCCCCTCGGTGCGGCGTCGCACGGAGCGGTAGGGGGCGGGCGCGTGTCGCCTGCCCCTGTCCCCACGGTGGCGGAGGTGGTCGGCGGGGCGGTGAGTGTCTCTTACTTTTCGTATTTTGTTTTTTTCTCGTTGGTTTCTCAATGCCGGCGGTTGTGTGTCCTGGCGTGTCGTGTTTTTGCGCATGGAGAGGTGTCATGTAAAGATGCGATGTGGTGTGCAGCGTGCGTGTCGGCGGCGACCGAGATGCGTTCGTGCATCTTTTTCCTTCCATGTGGGGCAAAGGAGAGCACGACGAGCGAGCGGGTGAGAAGCGCGCTGCCTGGGACCGGGACGCAGCTGTGGTTTGCCCCGTCACGGCACGCGCAGGACGTCAAGCTTCACGAGTGTCATCGCTCACAAGCGGGTCAGTGGGCGGGTACGGACGGCCTGGAGGCGCGCGCATGACAGGCGCGATGAAACTGTATGGCGGAGCGCCCGTCAATGCAGACAGCGCCGTCCAAGAGAGCAACAAAGGACAAAAACAATCGCGTTGTTCTAAACGTCCACACCATCAAGTGCTCGTTGCTACCCCTCGTCTCCCAACTACAGATCCCAAGCACGCACAAGGCGCACCCGCGAGCCCGCAGGCGCCGCACCATCGACACGAGCTGCAGGAGCAGCGACCGTGCAAGAAAACCCGCCAGGCACACCACGTCGGCAAAACACCAGACAGCGAGGCACAAAACGAGGAACACCCAGGTCAGGAACAGGAACGGTCAAAACACGTGCAGAGCACGTGCTTCAGACTCGGTCGCGGTCGGTCGGCGTGCGCTATCCCTCAGACAAAACGTGGATCATCTTGACTCCGTTGGGATGGCCTCGTTAAGAAGCACATCGAAGAGGTCAGCTATATGCTTGTCGTTGTACAATCATCGCAGGGAAGACGCCAGACCCGGCCGAGGCGGGGAGGGGGGGGGGGCAAGAGGAGCAGGCGGGGAGCAGCGGCCAAGCGCACCGCTCGTGGTTGAAACGAACCTGAACGCAGACAAAGACCGGAAGCCCCGTGTCGAACAATAGAGGTCACGGCATACTCCCTACCACCGCCACCAACAAGCTCGGTAAGAGACCAGGCGGTGGCGACGACAGTGGTGTGATAGCTTGTGGAGATGACGATGCGGGCGCCGCAGCGAGGCGGGACTGTGATGATGACACCAGCCTGGCGACGACGGCGCAGCGCTGCAGCGCGTAGGCCACATTTCAGTAGGCTGATCGGGGTTCAACTATGGTTCTTGTCCAAATCGAAACAATTCTCACACATGATCCGCTCTGAACACGTGGACAATCGTGCAAGTGCACACGACATTGCCAACCAAGTTCAGCACTGTCAAAGTAACTTCGGTGCAGCTCGCTCGCTATGGCGGTGCGCTTCACCATTGCCACTGGGCCTCCGCAATACCAAAGGCCACGACCTGTCGTACGCGTCCTCTTGTCCCGCTCACCCACCTGACGCCACGCGCCACAGAGTTGGTCGCTTTCCGCCCGCCTCGGTGCCCACGCGGCCCTGCCCCTGCGCTCACCTGCCGGCCTGACGTCCTGTCAGGTGAGGGCGTGGCACGGGGAGCAGCGGCGGAGGGGTGTCTGGGCGACGTCGTCCGAGGACTCTGCGGGTGCCATGCGGCGAGGAGTCAGTTTCGGCTTTGCCCTTTCGGCTGCTGCTACCAGGTCGGGGGCGTTCCGCCACCCCCGCTGTCACTGCACCCCACGGCGGCGGACGCCGAGGGGGTGATGGGTTTCGACGCACGGAATTCGCGGCAGCCCGCCGCTTTGCCTGCCCCATCTCCCCGCGTGCGTGTATTCACGGGGTCCTGTGAGTGGGGGTGCCCACGACTTGTCTGCAGCAGACTGCTTCAGGAGCTGCCTCACGCCCGCGGAGGGCGCGCAGGCGGGACATATCCTGGACGCGGCCACCGTCGGGGCGTTGGCCGCGTCGAGTAGCACAGACGGCGAAAAGGGTGCCAGCAAAAGCAACCAACACTCACAGGTGTATCCTCATTGTTCCAGGCGCATGGAAAGAGGCAATCAGCGACAGGTAGGCACTGGCGGCGGTTGCACGACAAACTACGACACCCCGGCCACAGTCGACGTAGTCCCCAACCTTGGCAGCACGTTTTCGCCGCCAGTGTCGGAATCTTGGTGTGTGCCACCATCCACGGGCGGTGGTTGTCCGCGGTCACGAAGACTTGCCACAACCAGTGACGGGGAGGGACAATGGTAAAGATGACGTGGGGCACGCTACAAAGAGGTTGAGACGGTATCAACTACGTGCGTCTGGTAGGAATGGGGCACCAGCAGTGCGATGTCCGTGACCAAGTTGCAGTTGCGTCCACCACCCTGCCGGTCGCCGGCGCGGTGACCATCGGGGACACAGGCGGCAAAGGCGGGCATGGCGGTAACGGAGGGCCAGCTCGGCGGAGCCGGCGGCATGCTTCACTTCATCACCATCAACGTAAGGGAGAGGGGGGATACGGAACATGACACACTCGGTGATTCCTAGGACAACGGGGAGTGCTCCGTGAAGATGGACTCATCTCCCTCTGTTCAAACTCGATTGTGTCTGCTGTTTTTCTGCCCCCCTTCCTGGACACAGCGTGCGCGCCGTGGTTGCGGGCGGCGGGGCGCCAGCCATGATGGCGGTTCATCGGGGGGGGGCACGGGTCAGCTATGATTGCCGCCGCCACGTCATCACCGCCTTTACCCCCCCCCCCCACTTCGCCCACGGGCCGCCTGTCTGACCTGCCATGCAGCACAGGCATTCCGCGTGCGGACAGGGCGTGTGCGCGTGACGCCACGCGCGTGCCGCCGCCGGGCGGCCGGGCAGGCACGGGAGCGGCCCTGCAACGCCGAATATTTGGGGGCGCCCAGCCACGCTCATGAGGCGGCCCTGCGGCAGCCCGTGTGTCCTGTTCCCGCTGCCCCCTCCCGCCCCCACTCACGGGATGCGCAGAGGGGGTAAGGGGCCGAGAGGGGGGAGCGGGGCCGCGGCCAACCGCCCTGGACGCACTCCTGATACATGCGCGGCCTTGCGAGGGGCGTCGCAGCACAACAACCGTCCCGACGGGACTGGAGTCCACGACATCGCCAGGGAGGGACGGTTGCGTGCACTGCCCAGCGGGGTGGGGGAAAGCGGCGGGGGGACGGCCGCAGGTACAAGGCAGGGGGGGGAGACTGGCACGTGGCCCGCAGGTGGCCCGGCGGCGGGCGTCTGTGAGAGTCGGGGGTCGGGCGGGGCCGCGCGTCGGCCGACGGTCGCTGCGTGCCGGCGCACTGTCACGCACCGCTCTGGCGGCGCTGCTCTGCCGCCCCCAACCCCACTGTCTGCGCTCCCGCCATTGGCACCGTCGACGGCCGCCCGCGCCGCGGCCCGCACGCGCCACCTGACCGTCGTCGTCGGGGACGCCTCCACCGCGCCGCCGGTCCGCCCCGGCCCGCATCTCACCGACTCCTCTCCCCCGGCGGGTAGAGCCGACACTATGGCGACCATGCGGCAACGAAGCGACGACGGGGCGGCAGCGGCGGCAGCAACGGCATCGGTGGCCGACAATAGCATCTCGCCGGCCCTTTCCCCTGGGTCTACCCCTAGGAGCGGAGGCGCCGCCGCCGCCCGCGGACGGCCGTCAGTGGCGTCGCCTCGGGCGCTTCCCCCCGACGGTGGGAGCGAGAGCGACGGGACGGGCGGGGTGGGCTCGCCCGCGGCGCTCGCTGGTGGTGGCGGGGGCAGAGGCGTCTTGTCCGACGTGGGGGCGCGGGGAGAAGGCACCTGCGACGGGGACGATAGCGGCAGCAGCAGCGGTGTGCTGGGGGGGGCGGGGCTCCTCGGCCGCAAGCGCCGGGCCGGGTTGCTTGGTGGGGTCGGCGGGGTGAACATGGATGTGTCGGGGACGGGTGGGTCGGCCGCACCAGTGAGGAGCGAGCAGCGAGGCGAGGACGGCGGTGGGAGGGGGCTGGGCCACCCGCTGACGGGCGACGGAGCGGGCCGCAGCACAGACGGCGGTGGCGCCGACGGGACGCCGACGGCGGGCGCGAGCACCGAGGCGCCGGCAGCGGACCCGGCGGCGGAGCGGTCCGACGAGGAGGCGGCGCGGCGGCTCGGCCACCTCCACGTTGCCGGGGGCGCCGCCGCCACCGTGCGGCTGCCGTTGTCAGAGCAGACGGGCGGCTCCAAGCGCCTCCGCGCGTGGTCTGGTGTAGACAGGTACGTCCGCGGCGGCCGCTCTTTGCACCGCCCCGCTTGACCGTGGGGACTGTATGGCTTGTTGCCTTGGCGCGAGATGGTGGGAGGCACGCAGCCTCCACGTAACCAGACGATTTAGTGACGCTGGTGATTCACAAGCACCAAATGGGGCCCCAACCGACCGGCCACGTGGCGGCGCGCATGCGCGCTCGGTGCGGGGTGCCGCACTCACATCCCCCCTAGCCACCTCGCTGAACGGGGCGTTGTGGGGGGGGGGGGGCTGCCTCGAGGGCAGACACCCGGCACCCCACTTTTTGAGGGATTGGTGGGCTGATTCCTGCGCACACCGATTTGCTCTGCTGGTGCCCCGCCGCCGCGAGCCCGCCGCGCCTCCGCCGCGGGGGTGTTGGGCCGAGCGGCCGCGGACCTCCGCCCTCCCCGCGGCGCGCCGACGCCCTCGCCCCGGCGCTGTTTGCCGTCCTCTGGGGCGCAAGACACCCGCCCGCCGCGGTGTTGCCCCTGTGGCCCTGGCGTGTGCCGTCGTCGCACGGCCCTCGCCGGCGACCACGCCGGTGACGGTTGTGGCGTCGGCGGCGGCGGCACGCACGCGGCCGGGACGGCAGCGGCGCGGGTGGTCGGGTGCGGCGGGCCTCCCCACGCGCGGCGCGGGGCGCGGGCGCGCGGGCGCCGCCCCCCCCCCGCGTCCGCCCCACGGCGCCCCCGCATGAATGAGTAAGACTAACGCGCGTTCTTTGACGACCACCGGGGTTCCGCCGGCAACCAACTGTGCATGGACGACGACGATGACGGGGCGGGCGGCACGGCTCGGCTGTCGACCGACCTCTACTTGCCACGCAGGGGGGGAGGGGGAGCGGACGGAGGGGCCTTGTCAACGGGACAAGACCGTGGTTGGGCGGGTGGCGCGCCGGGCGGTGGCCCCGGTGCCGAGCCGGCCGGCGCCGTTGCGCTGCGGCCGCCAGTGGCCATGCCGGCGGCGGCGGGGGCGGCGGCGGGCGTCGGCGGCGGCGGCAGTGGTAGTGGCGTCGAAGAGTTTTACGTGCCAGGCGCAGACGTGGGGGCCGACTTTGGCGACGTTGGCGGCGGCGGCAGCGGCGGAGGTGGGAGATGGGCCTCCGCCACCCCTCGCCACCAGATCGGTGTTGTCTATGACGGACGCCCACGCAACACTTGCGTTGTCGCATCCCCCCGCGGTCGGATGGCGGTCGGCGATGGCCTCGCGGGGGGTTCGGGCCCCCTCCCGACAATCGCCGCCGATTCGGTGCCAAAGATGGTTGCGGACGTGGAGGCTTTCCTCGCGTATGTTGCGAGCAAGCCCCGGCTGGCCGCGGGCTCTGCATCATTTGCGCGTGACTACCTGCGGACGCTGCTCATGACGCAGACGGTGGCGGTCGAGGCTGAAGCGGCGGCCATTGCCGACGCGGTCGCGCCCGTGGACCCGGTAGTGGCGGCGCGTGTGGCCAGTCGTGCCGCCGCCGCTGCGGCGGCGGCACAGGGGGGCGACGCAACGGCCGTGGCCGTGGCGGCTACGGCGGCCGCCGAAGCTGCCGGCATCGCCGCAGCGGCTCGCCCGCCACCGCCCCCTGGCGTCGATTACTTTGCGTGGCTTCCCGACGAGCTGTGCAAACACATCTTTTCCTTCCTCGACGGACGTTCGCTCGCCTCCCTGCGGTTGGTGAGCTGGGGGTGGCGTGGCTTGTCTGAAGACGAGTCGCTGTGGAAGGCGCTGACGCTCCAAATGTGGCGGTCGCTCGCAACCGACGCGGCCGCGTGGCCACTCGCGTCGGGGGGGGAGGTGTCTGCAACGGACCCCTGCCGCTGGCGACGAGTGTACCCCATTGTCGCGCGCGGCGCGCAGTGGCAGGTGCGGCTGCAAAAGACTGGGCGGTTTATCTGCAACTTGGTCGCCCACCATATTTCCGGCGCGCCGCTGTCGGCGCCCGCGCCGGGGGCCGGCGGCGACGGGGGTGATGGCGGCGGCGGCGGCGGCGTCGGCGGCGGCGGCGGCGCGGCGGGGGCTGTCGGCGGCGGTGCTGGCGGCGGCGGCGGTGGAGCCGTTGCCGCGGGTGGCGGCGGTGGTGGTGGCGGGGGGGGCGGCGGCGGAGGTGGCAATGGCGGCGGCGGCGGTCTGCCCTACGTGTTGGTTGTGGAGCGGCGGTTCAACATCCAGCACCTGGAGAGCTTTGTGGTACCGGACGCGTCGCTGCTCTACTTTGAGCCCCAAGCCGAAGCGGACGTGGACGGCTTTACCGAGTTTATCGAGTACCTCACGAAGCGCTCCCGGGCGGGGCTCGCGCTCGACGACAACCGGCGGTTCATCTTTGTGCCGCCGTGTGCGTTTGCGCGCAACCGCAACTACACGGGCGAGTCGCTGCTTGGGGTCGTTCAAGACGCCTACCCCCCCATGAACCCGTAGCGGGCGGCAGTGGGCTGCATGGCGGGGGCCTGGGGCAGTGGGTAGCGTGTGGGCGGGCGTTCGGGTGGGGAGAATTCTTGTCGAGGCTGTGGTGAACGGGGTGTGGGGGCGTCGTGTTCATACACGGCGTGTGTTGACACAGCCTCAGTGTTGTGCGTACGTGATTTTGATGCTTTTTTTCTTTTGTCTGCGTCTTTGTGTGCTTGTTCACTGCCTCTTTGCTGCTGTCTGTGTGGTCGCCTCGGCTGCCGTTCTTTTTTTCGCGCGCCGGCTCGGAGGCGCATTCTGCAATGCCTCTGTGTTTGCTGTTGACTGCTGACGGTCGTGGACGCACCCATCGGAAGTGCACGTTGCGCCGCTGTCTAATGCATCGAGCATTTTCCGGCGCACGAGGCAAAGTGCGCCCGCAGGAACGAGAGCCCTCGCACAATGCCGGCGCGTCTGCGGTCAGTCCAATGGACAGCGTGCGGCGCATAGAGTAGACGCGGACAGCGTCTTCGTCCGGCAACACCCCTTGGGTTGCATGGGACACGACCTCGACGCACGCAGCTGTTCCGACATCGCTCCAAAGCAACTCGTGGGCGGGTGGGAGGGGGGCGCACGCGCACCGCGACAGTCGTTCATACAATGCCGCACCGTCACAGTCGTCTAAAGAAACACGCCATAAAGCCGCCAGGGCATAAAAAAGCACCAATGCAGAAACGCTCATGCAAAGCAGACCACCGTCACTTTCCCAACTTTGGACGAGGGGCACACCTACGCTATCGACACTGGCACATCGGCGCTACGGTCAGCGAGCTGGCCTCGCCGTGGCGCCCTAAAAGATGGGCACAAAGTTGTTGATCCGCCGCTTCTGCTTCTGGGAGATGCACTCGGAAATCCACACCACGTTGCGCACCTCCTGCTCCTTGAGGCGCAGCCAGGCGTAGAAAATGGCATAGTTGAACTGGTGCTCGAACATCTCCTTGCACAGTGCGACCTCGTTCTCAAAGAAGGCGTCCTCTAACGACTTCTCCGGGTTGTCCGCCGCCGATTGGAACAACCTCCGGTACACCGAGTAGGGTTCAATGGCCGCACCAACGGCAGTCGAGTCGTCCGCGCGCTGCAGGCGCATAGTACCTTCGGGAACGAGAAGCCCGATCGACGGGTACAGCTTGCTGCGCTCGTCCCGGGACAGCTCGGTGCCAAATGAGTTGAGCGTGATGTTGATGGCACGGCGGTCAGCCTCAAACGCAAGTGCCTGTGACATGAGCTCCGCCGTCTCCCCGCCCATCCTGTTACAGAAGGTGTTGAAGTCGGCAAAGTAGGCCTTGTACAGACTGTTGCGGATGATCTCAATGTTGACATCCGTCAAATCGTCGAGTGACACGCACTCGACAAAGTAAGGCGCCAGGGGCGTGTCGACAATGATCTCCCGGTACAGCTCCTCAGGCGTGGACGCGATGCAGAGAGAAGCCATCGAGTCAAACAAGCCGAGCGGGTGGCACTTGTCGATGAGCTCCGAGATGTCCCGCCCGTGTACCGTGCCGGTGATGAGCAGCACCAGGTTGTCAATCATGTACGGGTAGGTCAGGTAGTCGAGAAACTTGGACAAGGGTTCCACCGCCTGCGTGCGGAGGAAGCGGAACTCGTCCACAAGCTTCTTTGTGCAATTTTCCGAGATGGTGGCCGTTGACAGCGGCGCGGGCTCGTTTTGCAAGAACGTGCCGTAGTCCGTCCCCTGTAAACCATGCAATTGAAAACAAGGTGTGAGGCGGCAAACGGAGCGAGAGCGGCGATGCAGCGAGAGCAGACAAAAAAAAAAAAAAGATACGAGCGGAGCTGTGTCAGAGAATGAGGCACACAACAAGCGGCATGCGTCGCGCTCCGCGCAACAGCCGAGGACTGGGCGGAAGAGCACTTGCGGACACACACACTGGCACGACGCAACCAAGCCGAGCGCCATCGGGACCGCCTAGACGCTTGAAGCAAAGAAAACGGCGCCCCACGTACCGTCAGGTGCATGCGAACATCCTCCAGGTTCTCACATTGGGTCAGGTTGATGTAGTCGGTTGTCGTGAGGATACCCTGTCGTCCCACCGGGACACAGACATCCGCAGGTATCGCGACGAACAAGACAGCAGCATATCGACAAGAGCATCAGACGCACCAAGCATTAGAATTGGTACAACACAACGCAACTGCTGCGCCCGAAACCAGCGGACAGCAGGTCGCACCACAGCGCTGCCGTTCATCCACATCCTTCGCTGAAGACGACGACACGTACCGAGCGGTAGCCTCGGAGGATGGCTTCCAAGTAACCATCGTCCACATTGAACGTCAGCATACTCCCAGGCGCCATGGCGAACGGCTCTGCGACGCACCCGCCCTTCTGTAGAGATTGGCGATGGATGCGGCAAAGGGGCGTGTACACACCACACTGGCGGCGGGGGCGCGGGTAGGTCGAGTGGATGCACCGAACCAAGGGCTATGTCAGCCAGGCATCGCCATCCAATATTCATACCCTGAATTAATCGGAACTTGTTTTAAAACGTTCCTAGACTTACTCGTGTGAACTTGAGTCCGACTGTCTACAATACTGCGGAAACCTTGTGATGCAGAAGCGAATATGGCGCGTCGCCAAAGAATGATCGTATCTGAGAAACGCTCACAGAAAGTCACAACAGTTCACAACAGCTCACCACAGAGATTCCAAAATTGCTGTGACCGTCTTTCCCTCTCAGAGAGCCATTCAAGGGCCCCCTAGCAGTCAATTTATTTTCACAGAGGGTCACAGCATGCTGTGACTTGCTGTGAACTTTTCTCGGATCCGATCATTCTTTGGCGAAGCGCCATAACCTGAAACGCAACACACCCCACACACACACAGATGGAGGTCACGGCCTCTGCGAATGAGGTTCTACGGCAATGCGCCATCAGTGTGCCAGTGCTGGACGTGCAAGGAAAGGCTCATCATGCTTCTCTCTAACTCGCCAATGCACAGTGAGTCCTGGCTGTTTGTTGACGACCCAACAGCTCCCTGGCGTATGGAAGCTGACAGAGAGATGGCACCACACGTGTACGCGCCCACGTCGGGTGCAGTGTATGGTGGAGAGGGTCCGAGAGACGACAGCTCGTCAGGTGTGAAGGGTCTCACCTCGGCTCGGCCAATCTTCGTCACGGTGGCCATCTGCCACCAAGTGCGGTGCCCCACGATGCTTGGTTGCCGTCCCCCAGTGTCGAGCACTCCAACCGGACTGTCGTCGGCGATTGCAGCGCAGCCGGACAGCTCGGGCGCATAGGAACGGGCGGTCGAGCGTCCCACCCGATTGGACCGAAGTGGAAAGCCAGAGAGACGACCTCTGCATACTTCCGCGCTGTTTGACACCGCATCTACCCGCTGACGCTGCGGCGCATCCCAACCGGGTTGCGCCCCCGGTAAGTGGCAGAGCTCCATCAGTGTGTGCCATCAACGCCCCTCCAGAGCATCTACCACATGTGGGGAGCGCGACGGTGTATTCCACGTTGAGAGACACCCCCACGTCGGTGCCCCTCGTACCTTGGCCGCATCACTCTGCATCGATTAGTTTCCTGGACTTCCCCCCTCCCACATTCCCTTGTGTCTGTTCTGATGGCGCTCCTTCGGGCGGCCGCCTTGGCCCTCCTGCTTGCGACGATGCCAGCGGTGGCCCAAGTCATTGGTACCACCGCCAACGATTCATGCACGCCGGCTCTGGCCGAGTGCCTATCGACGCTGACCACAGGCGGCTCCTGCGAGCCGCTCCTCCCCGTGCCCCGCTCCGAGCTGCCAGCGCCCATCCGCCCTGTCGGTTACAACTTGACCGCCCTCCGCCCCGGCGTGCACGCCTACCTCGACGGCGGTTACACGGCGCTATTCGTGACGAGCAGCAACAAGCGGCGGGTGGTCGTTGTCGACTTGCCCGATTCGCCCGGCTCCAACTTGCCCAACGGCACGGGCACCCGCCTCACCGCCGCCTTGGAGGAGGTGCTCGGCGGCGTGACGCCCTGGCGGGTGGACTTAATCTACTCCCACGCCCACCTAGACCACATTGGGGCAGCGGCACGCTTCCGTGCCTACCTCCGCCGCATGTTCCCCCGTGCGTCGGTGCGGGTTTGGGGCACCGTCGAGGCTTTCAACCTTGTGCGTCGTTCGACGTCCGGCCGCGCGGTGACGCCGACCCACATTGTGCGGCGGGGCGGCGCCGTCGTGCACGTCGAGCGGGGGTTGCGGCTCAACCTCGATATTGTTGGCGGGCACACGCAGGAGGACTTGGCCATCCACGTGCCCCCCTCGCGCGGCCACCTGGGGGTGCTGCACTACGTGGATGTCATTTTCCCGGGGTGGGCGCCCCCCTTCACCCTCGCCCTTACGCCCGACGTTGAACGCTTCCGGGACGTCCACGGGGATCTGCTCAAGTTGGACTGGAAGGTGTTTAGCGGTGGTCACCTGTCGCGCCTCGGCGACCGCGGGGACGTGGAGGCGAGCCACCGCTACACCGTCGACCTCATTGACGCGGCCGCGGCGGCGTTGGCGAGCGTCGACGGCCCGGCGTTGTTGGCGGGCGGCCTGGGCCGGGTGTTTGACCCGGCCGCGCGGGAGTTTGGCAACTCCTGGTTTTCCTTTGCGGGCGTACAACGCAAGCTGGAGCGGGATGCTTGTACGGCAACGATGCTGGCCAAGTGGGGGTGCCGCCTGGCGGGCGTCGACCTGATGATCCGGGACAACTGCTTCTCAGCCATCTCGTACCTGCAGCTCGATGCGTAAGGGGAGGGGTCGGCGGCAGGCGGTGTGGGGGTGGCGCTGTCGGTGTGCAGGATGGATGGCATGCGGCAGCGGGTCCTGAGTGTTGCTCAGAGCTGGACAAAGAGGGAAAGAGAACGGGGAGAACAAAGTCTGCAGCGCCCTTCTCGCCGCTCCACTACTGTATGTGGAGCTGGGTCGGCCACCATCACGTCGCGTCCGGATCTTGCAATTCTGGGTCGGGACGGCGACTTCGACTGGTTGCACGGCGAGTGCGAACAATTTTCAAACACGCAGATGGACGAAGTTGAATATAAAAATGTAATCTCGACCCCGCAGGGACTCGAACCCTGAATCTTTCGCATCGGAAACGAACGCGGGGAATCCGACGGGAAGCCGGTTTATCCATTACGCCACGGGGCCACTCGTTGAAAGTGTGACAGTCAACTGGTTTATCAACACTGTGCATCAATCGCGTATGCATCTCCCCGCAGTGGAGCAGAAACCCGCCTGCCACCTCACCATGGAGGACCCACGCTCCTTCCCCCCACCAGCCCCTTCCTGGCGATGGCGTCCACTGCTATGGCCGCCGTGGGCTTTGCCTCCTCTCCGACCGTGCTGCCGACCCATTCCACCGGCCGCCGCCTTTCTGCCACCCGCCGGCAAGGCGGGCGGCGGACCACCGCGCGCGCGCCCCCCCCCCCCCCCCCCCCCCCCCCCCCCCCCCCCCCCCCCCCCGCCCCCCCCCCCCCCCCCCCCCCCCCCTCCCCCCCCCCCCCCCCCCCCCGGGGGCGGCCCGCCCCCCCCCCCCCCCCCCCCCCCCCCCCCCCCCAGCGGCGGCTCGACCCGCCGCCGCGTGCTCTCCGCCGCCGCCGCAGCGGCGGTCGCCGCCGCTGCCGCGGGAGCCCCCCC
>Ga0115030_1000985_pt1 | contig 12550 bp, 12 predicted proteins | sample SidtaG_4_FD_87174 | JGI IMG/M metagenome (GOLD analysis project Ga0115030, IMG submission 87174) | Marine algal microbial communities from Sidmouth, United Kingdom - Sidmouth_Male1 metaG | ecosystem: Host-associated > Algae > Red algae > Unclassified | place: Sidmouth, United Kingdom | collected... | reverse complement strand
GTCAATATTATTTCTTCGGATTTTCCTGGCCAGAAAGAGGACAGTGCTTACCGTTATCAGCGATCGCACGAAGTTGTCGAGATTCTCAAGCAGGCCTGGACAAAGGAGGAGATCAATTTCAAAGGTGAGATTTACCAGTTTGAAGATTTAACGTCAGACCCCGTCAAACCTTATCAAACCAATGGAGGTCCATTGTTGTATTTTGGCGGCTACTCGCCGCCTGCGCTCAATCTTTGTGGGGAACATTGCGATGTGTATCTTATGTGGCCGGAAAAAAGGGAAGCGCTAGCCGAGCGAATGATTGCGGTCAACGCCTGTGCCGCTGCCCACGGTCGTGTTCTGGACTATGGATTACGTGTGCACATGATTGTCAGGGAAACCGAACAGGAAGCAAGAGAGCATGCGCGCATGCTGGTGTCGAAACTGGATGACGAGCAAGGTCAGCTAATTCGCGAGCGTGCTCAGGATGCATCATCACTGGGCGTCTCCCTTCAAGCCAGAAATCGAGCATTGGCAGATGTGGAGGGCTACGTAGAACCTCATCTGTGGACCGGTGTAGGACGTGCACGTTCCGGATGCGGCGCCGCACTTGTTGGTAGTCCCGAACAAATACTGAGTGCTATCGAAGAATATAAAGCGATGGGGATTCGTGCCTTTATTTTCTCCGGCTATCCGCATCTGGAAGAATGCGAGCATTTTGGACGATTGGTGCTCCCGCATATGGAAACCTGCTCACTGCCACAAATACATGGTCGTGTTCCAAATCGAGCTCCTGCAACGCCATTGGGTACCGGCCAGAGGCGTTAGCATGATTTTCAAGACGTATAAATACACCACAACACACTAGAGGAATTCACTCATGACCAGAATAAGCGCCCACTGTACTTTGGCCCTCGCAGCCGCAGGTCTGCTGGGAGTAACGCCTGTAGTTGCCGATGAAATCAAGTTCCTGTGTTATCAGGACGCAAACGAATGCGAAGTGCTTGAAGAGCTGGCTGAAGCGTTCAAGGCCGAATCAGGGCATAGCGTTGTAACCGAGACCGTGGGTTACGACATTATTCGCGATCAGTTGGAAAATCAGCTACAGACCGATGCTGCGCCCGATCTGGCCCGTGTGACCAACCTGGGCGGCTTTAACGAATTCTACCTCGATCTTACCGAGTACGTTGATACTGAGAGCTGGCAAAAAAACTATTCTGCAGTTCTTCCGTGGTTCCGCAAGCCTGGTGGCGAGGATGATGGCATATATGGCTGGATGACACAGCTGACTGTTACCGGTCCATTTATCAATGTCACAATGTTCGATGATGCAGGTGTCGATATTCCAGCCGATGGTGCAACCTGGGATGACTGGGCGGAGGCGTTGCGTCAAGTCAAAACCGAGTTGGGTATCAATGCGGGTCTGGCAATGGATCGAACTGCACACCGTATGGCCGGCCCCGCGTTTTCCTTCGGTGCAAAATTCTTTGATAACAACGGAGAACCCATCCTTGTCGACGAGGGTTTCAAATCGTTCGCCGAGACATTTGTCGGTTGGCATGAAGAGGGCCTTATGCCGGCTGAAGGCTGGCCTGCCGGATCTGGAACGCAATATCAGAATGCCGCACCTTTGTTTCTTTCTGGCGAAGTTGCCATGCACATGTCTGGTTCGTGGATGATCAGCAACTATGCTGATAATGTCAAAGATTTTGAATGGCAGGCTGTGCCTATACCGTGCGGTACTGGCGGATGTGGTGCCATGCCAGGCGGGTCGGCCATAACTGCTTTCAAGTCAACAGAATCGCCTGAGGCGGCTGCCATGTTCATTGATTTTCTTGCACAGGAAGATAACGCCGAGAAATTTGCCGCGGCTACCAAGAATATCTCTGCGCATCAGGGCTTGCAGCAAACCGGTGTCGACTACGGCGATACCTCTCCGGCAGTTGCACAAGCCTTAGCCGTGTTTGCAGCGAATGCAGGCAAGGCCGCCGAGACAACACCTCAAGCGTACACGTTCCAGGGCTATCCGAAGAATTTCGTCATCTACTCGGTTGTGCCTGATTACATCACGCAAGCAATCACGGGTGAAATCACACTTGATGAGGCATACACTGCTATCGATGCCGATGTTGCAGCGAAGATTGCCGAGTAAATATTCGACGGTGGCTGTGTCCCATCAACGCAGGGTTGATGGCGCCGCCACTAGAATATCCAGATACCGCTGATGCTTGATGCCATTATCAATGCGTTTGCGGGTAGCCGGTGGCCTGTTGGTATAGCAATCTATCTGTTGGTGGGGCTGGTTGTTCTTCGGCCCTCCGGAAGTATCGGTTCGCGCTTTATGAGTGCACTGGGCTGGCCTTTGGAGCTTACCCAGCGCACTGCCGGTGCCATCGGTTTGCCTTATCTTTTTCTGTTGCCAAACATGTTGGTGTTCGCTCTTTTCACGTTTGCCCCAATGTTTATCAACATCGGGTTTTCAGTTACTGACGGGCAAAGTATTAACTTTGAGCAAAGGGTTTTTTCAGGCTCTGACAATTTCCAGCGGCTGACTTTCGATATTCAACCCGATACCGGTGGCGTGAACCAGGAAGATGACAAATTTCGGCAATCGGTAGCTGACACATTTACGTTTGTAATATTTCAGGTGCCTGTCATGATCCTGGTGGCACTGATCACAGCGCTGACCTTGAACCGGGATATTGCCGGGCGAGGATTCTGGCGATCCATTTTTTTTTATCCCGTGATGCTCAGCCCGGTGGTGGTCGGCTTTTTGTGGACGTTGATTCTCAAGCGTCAGGGGGTCTTGTCATTGACCCTGATGGATTGGGGCCTGATAGACGAGCCAATACAATGGCTACAGGACCCAGCCTGGACCATGTTCTGGTCTGTGTTTGTCTACACATGGGCGCATCTGGGATTTTATATGCTTATTCTTCTTGCCGGGCTTCAGGCTATTCCAAAAGACTTGTACGAAGCTGCCAGCATGGACGGTACATCTGACTGGCGCGTGTTGCGAAAGATCACGCTACCACTATTGATGCCGACGCTACTCGTGGTTACCGTTTTGTCTTTAGTGAAAGCGTTTCAGGCATTTGAAGAGCTCTATGCCATGAATGTACGCTGGCAGTCGCTGGTTGCCTATATTTTCGAGACCTCAGGCTTGCGTGGTCAACCTACAGCCTTTGGTCTGGGCATAGCGGCAACCGCTTCCATGTTGGTGGCAGGGTTGTTAATGCTACTGTCATTGTTGCAGATGTATCTGTCGCGCAATAAGGACTCTGTTTCAATTTGAGCACAACATGGTCATTTCTCAGTCGTACACAAGGCCAGCATGGCAGACTGACGCTGACCGATTATGCTGCATATCTTTATCTTGCCTTCGGTTTTCTCATAATTTTTATTCCGGTTAGCTGGATAGGCCTGAATTCGGTCAAGAGTGCCTTTCAGCTTGAAAAACAAGATCTTTCATTACTGCCAACAGACTACTTACGCGTTGGGCGAGGTACCCTGAATGGTCCGGACGGGCGTCAGATATTCATCATCTCCTCACTGCCAGATTGGGTACTTAACTGGTCGGAGCTGCGCCCGGAAGAGAAGGCGTCTCATGATGTAGAGGCCTTTCTGGAGGGAGTAGAGGGCCGCGAGTACTATGTGTTACGCAGTCATCTAGGGCTGGTGCCGCAGTATGCCCGGCAGATGATTGACGATAAATTGTTGCCGGATTGGCTTGTGCGGTATGCATCGATGCTGCCGGCAGCCCGTAAGGCGCTGGATCTGGATGGCGTGTTGGCCTCACTTGATACAGAGGAACGCCGTATATTATTGGAGTATCTGGGCGTAGAACCCTACAAGGCTAATCGTCTGGTCAGTCAGGTGCTGGTGAACGCACCTGATCCTGAAACGGGTGAGCTGAAGCAATATTCGGTTGCCAGCGCGACTACCCGGCAGGAAATGGTTTCTGCTCGAGCTGTTGATGATCCTTTAGCCAAGGTCGTACGTTTGCCGGCCGACTCAATGATCGCAACCAGCGTTATACGCCCGGCTTGGAACAATTTTACCGATCCCTTAGGTGGCAAGGCTTATGGTGTGAATGTCGATTTTGTCACGTGCATAACCAATTCTGTCCTGGTCACAGTATTGGCTACCCTATTAACCCTGCTTATAAATTCCATGGCAGCGTTTGCCCTGTCCAAGTATCGATTTCGTGGTGAGACATTTTTTTTCGTGGTTATTCTGGCAACATTGATGGTACCTGCCACCATAACCCTTGTGGGGGTTTTTAAAGCGATCAATGCGACTGGCCTTTCCGGGTCCATTTGGGGTGTGATTGTGCCTGGAGCTGCAACACCTGCAGGGGTTTTTCTCTTGCGTCAATACATGCTCACCATACCCGAGGAGCTACTGGAAGCGGCCCGTATGGATGCTGCCAGTGAATGGAAGGTGTATTGGCGTATCGTTTTACCATTGGCATTGCCAGCCCTTGCAGCGCTAGGCATACTTTCTGTCATCTGGCGCTGGAATGATTTGATATTACCGATGATTGCGGTAGCTACCACCAAAGAGGCTTATACCATTCAGTTGTGCCTGTTGGAATTTCGTGGTGAGCACTTGAGTCAGGAACACTATCGTTTGGCGATGACCATGATCAGTCTGATACCGACCACGCTTGTGTTTGTCTTTTTGCAACGCTATATCACTACCGGTATCGCTAACACAGGGCTGAAATAGTTGTGGCTACGCTTGCGCTGAAAGAGCTACGAAAAGCTTATGGATCAACGAAGGTTATTCATGGCATAGATCTAGTGGTGGACAGTGGAGATTTTTGCGTCTTTGTAGGCCCGTCAGGTTGTGGCAAATCTACATTACTACGCATGATTGCGGGTCTGGAGGGCATTGACTCAGGGGAGGTGTATATCGATGATGAGCTTGTTAACAACATAACGGCTGCCCGACGCGGTCTTGCCATGGTTTTCCAATCGTATGCGCTCTACCCCCACATGAGCGTGCGCCAGAACCTTTCGTTCGGCCTGGAAAACCTTAACATGCCAAAAGCTGACATCGCACAACGGGTGGATGACGCTGGCCGCATGTTGCAGATAGGGGAGTTGATGAAACGCAAGCCTGGACAGCTGTCGGGCGGGCAAAGGCAGCGCGTGGCTATTGGCCGAGCGGTGGTCAGAGAGCCCCGCATATTTCTCTTTGATGAGCCTTTGTCCAATCTGGATGCTGAGCTGCGTGTTGCCATGCGTGGAGAGATAGCGGCGTTGCATAAACGACTGGGTAACACCATGATCTACGTAACGCATGATCAGGTTGAGGCCATGACGATGGCCGACAAGATTGCGGTGTTGCGTCAGGGCAGGATAGAGCAGTATGGTCGTGCTCTGGATTTGTATAATTATCCGAGGAATACGTTTGTTGCAGGTTTTATCGGTTCTCCGAGAATGAATTTTCTCGACGCTGTGGTCAGTGCGCGAGTGGCTGACAACTTGACGCTAAAGCTTGTCCATGGCGATGAAATTTCGGTCAATGGTGCAGGCTTTGCAGTTAACACTGATGACCAGGTAGAACTTGGCATACGCGCTAACCATATGCAAATTAGTGATGCCTCAGCAGGCCAGATGCAGGTAAAGGTTAATTCGACAGAACAGCTCGGTGGGGAGACATACATATACGGAGAGGTTTCGGAGCATGCACCGCTGACGCTTCACCTGCCAGGGCAAGTGTATGTTCAGAGTGGCCAGAGCATATCTGTCAGCCTTGCACATAAACACATACACTTGTTTTCAAAGGCTTCTGGTCATTCACTTCGACTGTAGATAACAGCAATACAAGATGTTGGCAACGGGCTATCGGCTTTCGTCAAACGGATTGTCCGTATCACGAAAATAGATCAGCAATACTCCAACAGGCAGGGAAATAAGTCCAAGCAGGCCATACATTACCATCATCGGCTCAGTGCTATTCTGAGTATCATCCATTAGTCCGATATAAACCCTGGTAAGTAGCGCTAGTCCGAAGGCAAATATAATGAGACCTAGCAATGCTTCGTATACGGCATAGATAATACGCAGCCAACGTCGATGCTTGCGTGTGATGGATTTACGTTTTGAACCGTGTCTTTGTCGCTTCAGGAAAAGCCTGTTAAACAAGCCGTTGGGTTTTCGTGTGAACAGTACCTGACCATTGGCGGCAATGTGCTTGCTGAAGGTCAGCCTGTAGGCGGCGGCACCCAACAGCATGAGCAAAATCAGGAGCATGGCGACTCCCAGAGCAGAATTGAGCTGAAAAAGTGTACTCAGATATTTGATGACCTCACTCATAGAGTGTGATTTTAGATCAGTGCACGTAACTTGCAAACTGAAATGCCATTGTGCATGGATTCAGGTAAATCGCCTTACGCAGGCATCGCCTGTCTTTGCCATTGGTAGTTGGCTTATCTTCTAACGCATTCGGCTGTAGTTTGCTCATGGCAGGATTTCCCACACATGTATTTGCCGGTTGTGGTCCGGTTCATTTGCAGCAGGGCGATTGGACGTCTGATAGTCAGTTCCTGAGCGCCTTGCGTACATCATGGATTCAGCAGTACGCCGATTACATGGGTGAGGAGGCTGCGGCGCGCCATATTAAGCAGCTAAGTGCACAAGGCAGGCTTTTCGCACCCCACGAGCCATTGACTATTCATGCCTGGATAGATGATCGTATTGTAGGTATCAGTGCCTTACGTCCGCTGTCAGGGATCGATTTGATCACCATGCTGGAAGTCCTTCCTGAGTTTCGTAACCGGGGTATTGGTGTTCAGCTGGTGCAGGCTCTGTGCAGCGCTAGCAAGAGTCTGATGGCGCATGTATCGATTCACCAGCCGGGTGTTAAACGATTTTACATGCGTGCAGGTTTTCACCTGCTGGACAGAGCCGAGGTGCGCCATGGGGAGCATGTACTGGAGTTTGATGTTGTTGCCAGGCATACTGTTGGTGTGCCCTAGTGGGTCCGACAACGTCATGTTTCAAAATCCTGTGATATGACGTTGTCGGGCCATCAGGGTTGCATTCAGGGAACGGCGTCGCCTGCCCGCAACCACTCAAACATCAGACCCTTGGCTGATCTATCCTCAAAGCCCGCCCAGTAGGTGTGTTCTTCAGTGAAGGCTCCGTCTTCGTCTACTGAATAGACACCATCATTGGAATCCGGAATTAGATCCAGGTACTGGTCTGCTGCGGCATCTTGTTTGAGGTAGCGCTCAAGCCAGACGGTAGAGAAGTGCTGTGCGATGTTATTCATGCGAGTGGTATCCCACACCGCGTCAGCGTAGTGACCAAAAGGCGCATAACCCAGTGATGCACTGACTTCATAGCTCTCTGCAGGAGCAGGCATTGGGGCTGCGGCATTGTGATTGGCGTTTTCAAACGTCAGTAACGCGCGGTCTATATTGCTTGCTTCTTCCCAGATGGCTCGCACACCATCTCCATACAAGGAAACATCATCCTGTGAACCTGCTACGAACAGCATTGGAATTTGCAGGCCCGCCAGGCCATCGGCATCGAAGAAACCCGAGTTCCGGCCCCAAGGTGCAAATGCAATAGCGGTTTTGATGCGTGAATCTGGTAATGCATTGTGAGTATCACTACCACTCTGGTGGATGCCCAGCGTGCCAAATGGCGGGCTGAAGGGGAACTGTACCGATGCCTCTGTTACACCACCTCCCGCAGTGATCACAGCACCATAACCCCCCATGGAATAGCCCACTATGGCCGTGTTGTCAGTATCGATCAGACCGTTAAGAAAACTTGCGGGGTCATCGTCAAGTCTTGCCATTTCATTGAGTACAAACAATTGATCCAGCGAGCGGTTACGTAGAGTGGAACCAAAAGCTGACTGTGTGCGATAGGTGGAATCGGTGTGATCAATTGATGCGACGATATAACCCTTTGACGCAATATTTTCTGCCAAATGAGATAGCAGGAAGCGATTACCAGGATAGCCGTGGGACACTATAACCAGCGGGAACGGACCATCGCTGCTAACCGGCGCTGCCCACTTGGTTGCTTTTCCGGAAATATCGACTTCTGTTTGCGCGTCACGAAGGAAAACCTTAAGATTTTTACTTCCGGTGGCACCCGGATAAGCGGGATACCACATCTGCACGGGTAGCGATCGGTCATAGAGTGGTAACTCATCAGGTTGATCAGCTTCCGGGTCAAGTGCAAGCACGTCAATCTGCCCGGAATTGATAAGCTCAATGGGTCTTGTGCCGATCTCATAATCTCCATAGGCGGCGCGCTCAGGAGCATCGGGTCGTTGTGTGTCTATTCGATTCTGTGCATGCACGCTGTTGAATCCGATTGTGCAGAGTAGGGAGGTACTCAAGGTGGTGAACTTTAAAATCAATCTCATGGTTGTCTCGGCGTTTAAAGATGAGTTACTGTTTGACAATACGGTTCTAATCCATGGACCGGTGGAATCTGCGGCAATAGTGCGGTACGTAGTGTGGTTATAGTACCGAGTCTATTAACCGTACCATAGGAATATGGCGATCGCTAATGCTATGGATAAATTGATTTTTCAAGGTTTATCAAATTAAGCACTAAGCGCTCTTCATGTCTGGTATTGCGGTTTGCTGGTGAATTCAGATGACAAGCCTGTTCTGCAGGTGCGATACTGGACATCGGTTCTATCGTGGATAAACAGGCTTTGAATAAATATCGCACCAGGCCCATCGGCAAAACCTCGCTTGCAGTCACAGAACTTGGATTGGGCTGCGCAGCCATGGCTGGCAATCATCGATCAGTCTCTGATGCAGACATTGAAGCAGCAATAGATGAAGGTTTGTCGAGTGGGCTGAATTTCGCCGATACCGCCCCTTTTTATGGTTTTGGTCGTTCTGAACATTTCGTAGGTCGCGGACTAAGGCACCGTGATAATTGGGTGTTGTCCACCAAGGCGGGCAGGCTGCTGCAACAAGGCTATCCCAAAGATGCATCGGCTGCGGAATGGCCTGGTAGTTTCCCGTTCCACCAAAAATATGATTACACCTACGATGGAGTGATGCGCTCCTACGAACACAGTTTGCATCGTATGGGTGTAGAGCGCATTGACATATTGTTGTTACACGATATCGGTGAAATGCAGCATGGCAAACAGGCCAACGCAGCACATTTTTCTGATGCTATGTCAGGAGGCTACAAAGCGCTCGATGAATTGCGCCGTGCAGGGGATATCAAGGCCATAGGCTTGGGTGTCAATGAAAAAGAGGTGTGTGAGCAGGCAATGGAGCACGGCCACTGGGACGCCTTCCTGCTTGCCGGTCGCTACACCTTACTTGAACAATCACCGATCGACGGCCTGTTTCCAGCTTGTTCAAAGACAGGCACCTCCATTATTCTGGGAGGGCCGTTTAACTCCGGCATCCTGGCCGGTGGCGACACATGGAATTATGCGAGTGCCCCGCAAGAGGTCGTTGACAAGGCGCGAGCCATTGAAAAAGTATGCCGTTCTCACGGTATTGATCTGGCAGCTGCTGCCTTACAGTTTCCCCTGGGTTCCACTCTGGTATCCAGCGTCATACCCGGACCACGCTCACGGGCAGAGATGAAACAGATCATTCAGTGGTTCAATACTGAAATTCCAGCAAGCTTGTGGTCCGATCTGAAAAGCGAAGGGCTTATTCACTCTGAGGCTCAGCTACCTGCTTGAATAATCATGACTCGTTTTCTTTCATCAGAAGTCTGCGGCACTGAACTCAATTTCTGCCTCAGTCAATGTCTGATATGGGCCGATTTAGCAAATCATTAAAATCAGAATTTGTGGGTTTATCCAAAACCAGTTATCGTAAAATCCATCGCAGCAAGAACCTGATACCGGCAATGCTCCAGAGTGCCAATGGGTTTTGATGACACGTGATCAGGTACCGCAGAAATCTGCGGTGTCATCAATATGAAACGCTGTTCGTTAAATGGCGCGATAGGGTCGTGGCTTGCCTGTCCTTGTCGCTCCATCTACTGTAATTCAGCTTTGTCTATTGAGTTAATAGGCGTTTCGGTGCTCGTGCGGCCAATCATCTGACAATAATGTCGGCCTGGCTACACATTTACAATTCAGTGTATTTATTAGGTTATAAACTCACAGTTGTCACGCGTCCGAAGTACATATTAACGCTCGTTTTAACGCTCGTTTTTCGACCGATCGTAACGGTAGTGAGCTATGTTCTGCAACCGTTAGATCCTGACAGACGCATACGATGTATTAAAGCTTGCACCTTGGCTTGGCCATTTTTGCTAATGTTCGGTTGGTGGCTTAGGCAGATAACTTTCAGTGTAGTCTTTGCAGTAAAGATTTCCACTGACTTCGTACTGATAACATTTTGGCAATTATCTTTTATTGTCCTCACCAGAAGTTGCGCATGATGCATGTGCACGAGACAGGTACTAACTTGGAAAAGGCATGGACTTGGTACCTGAATTTTATCTGTGACGCTATTATTAAATTTCACTTTGATCAAGTCCAGAGCCTTCCCGAATCAAAAGTTATTCCATCAAAAGGTACCAATGAAACCCTCAGATCATCTCGCACCGTTAATACCAATACCCAGCGGCCATCAACTGATTCATATACCTCAATAAGCCTGTCTACTGGATCCACAATCCAGTAGTAACCAATATGCTCACGGGCATACACATCACGTTTGGTTGACCGATCATATCTATGGGTCGAAGGCGAGATAATTTCGCCCACAATATAGTCCGGCAATTTAAGTAGATCGTAGGAAGCTGAACGTGTGACTGGTGTGCTCCATAAACCAAGGATAGTCTTCCTACCGCACATTCACAACTATTCGCTAAATATATATGCTGTCCAATAGACGACGTAAACTGTTCCCTTTTTTACCACAGCCCCGGAACATCACATGTAAAAAAATGATCAGAAATAGCCATGAAAGTAAGCTTTCAGCCCTAAGTCAGTGCCATTCGTGTCAGGCAGTAAAACGCCTTACAGCATCCTCGTTCCAGTCAACACCGGTACCAACGGAATCGCCGATAACGGCCATACCATTTTCAATGTGCAGTGGTTCCGCTAGGATGGGATTCCACCAGTCCGTATACTCTAGCCAATGCGCTGTGGGAGTACAGCATAAGAGGCGAGAACTTATTTCCGGCCATAGGTGGCTGGATACCTTTAGGCTTTTTGCGTGCGCAAGTGCCGCAGCCCTGAGCCAACCTGTCACCCCGCCTATCTTCATAACGTCTGGCATGACGAAGTTAGATGCCTGTGCGTCGATCGCATGTTGAAGATCGAGCACTCCCCACCAATTTTCTCCACACTGAATTGGTGTCCTTGTTTCGCGTGTCACTATCGAGTGCCCTGCATAGTCGTGAGCTAGCGTCGGCTCTTCAATCCACACCAGGCCTTCATCGTCCAGAACGCGGATGCGCTGTATCGCTTCAGTCGGAGTCAGGCACTGATTATAATCCACCATAATTGAGACATCGCTACCCACTGCCTCGCGAATGGCACGTACTACTGCTAGATCCTCCTGAACACTCGGATAACCGATTTTAGCTTTGACGCCCAAGTACCCTTGTTTCGCCCAACTTTCGGCGACACTCGCTGATTTTTTAATTCCTTCATATCCAATTGCCCCGTAAGCCTGGATAGGTTTTTCCACTCCACCCAGCAGCTGCACGAGTGACGTTTCATGTACTCGGGCAAGAGCATCCCATATCGCCATGTCAATCGCAGCGAGTGCGATACCGACCAAGCCTTGTGTGCCAAGTAACCTCAATCGCTTTGTCAGTTTCTGCTCAATCTCCGTCGGAGCCAATGCTTCGCCCGTCACCAGGGATTCGAGATTTTGAATTAGATCGGCAGTTGGTTTCAGCGCTGCTGGCGTGTATGTGAATACGATGCTATGTCCAACGATTCCGGTGTCAGTTATAACGTCGGTTAAAATCAAAGGGGATTCTGTAATACTGCCGCCAGCGGTCAGATGGGGTTCGTTCATTGGCACACGAACCGCTCGGACTCTAAGACTCTTGATTGTCGGTCGCAAATCTTTTGACATATTACTTCGCTCACTATTTAGCTGATTTAACTGGTGTAGTTTTCAAAACATTTTGCACTTTCTACCGTTGTGCGTCTTGCAAAGTCCGTCGTTGACACACGATTGACGCTATTGCGCCCGTGTTGCATTTAACTGTCAGCGAATGGCGTTTGGAGTACCCAATGCATACAATCAGCTCGACTAGCGATGTCATTCTACAGAGAGGCGATGCAGAGATTCCAATGTCATCCTTATATCTTATGCTTAATATCGAGAAGCGACATCTAGACGAAATTGTTCGTTCATCAGCTGAGCAACCAGGTGCATTGCTATGCGATGAATCCCGAGAATTCGAAAAATCCGGAAGAATCTTTGACAAGGCCCAAATACTTATCCCTAGTGTTGCACAAAATTTCGAGTCCAGAAGCTTATAGAGCTGTATATAAGGGGCTGCACGGAGTTTTTACTGGATTGAGCCTAGTCACTCTAGGTGAGATCCAGGAAAAATGAGTACAGCCCCTTAGATGCTGC
>Ga0115030_1000968_pt1 | contig 12651 bp, 15 predicted proteins | sample SidtaG_4_FD_87174 | JGI IMG/M metagenome (GOLD analysis project Ga0115030, IMG submission 87174) | Marine algal microbial communities from Sidmouth, United Kingdom - Sidmouth_Male1 metaG | ecosystem: Host-associated > Algae > Red algae > Unclassified | place: Sidmouth, United Kingdom | collected... | reverse complement strand
GTCCTTCTGTCGCCCCCCGGGCCACCCCCCCCGTCCTTCCCCCCCCCCCCCCCCGGGCCCTTCTGCGGCCGGCGGCAGCCATGTCGAGCGCCGGACCCCCCCCACCCCCCAAGACTTTCCGCTTGGGTGACGGAACCTCACTCAGTTTCCATTGCGCTCTCCCTCCAGGGGCGCGTGCGGCCGCGGCGTTTCGGCAGCCCCCCGCGGCCGGCCGTAGGTGGGGCCTCGACCGGAGGCGGTGGCGGCGGCCGCGGCAGTAGTGGCGGCGGAGATGGCAGGAAGGGCGCCCGCGGCGGCGTCTGGGCACAGCGAGTCGCGTCGTCGCCGTGGGTACAGCACCGCATTCGCAACAAGAAAAAACGCGCAGCAAGACATGCATTGCATACGTTGATTAATTTAAAAATGCAATATTTTATTGAATCATTCATGGATTACAGTGCGTTCTCGTTATAAGAGAATCGTTTACAAGAGAATATGGGTCGCGAGTCTTCCATTCCGGACCATGTAGGCCACATTTTACTCATTTTGAGCTGAATCAGCTGTCTCTTATAACGAGAACGCACTGTAATCACATGGCGATGTACAAAATACGGATTTTTTCCATCCATGCTTCAGATAGCACTTGTGCGGATACTGATATCCTTAGGTCGTGCGCATGGCGTTGGTGGTCTTCTTTTTCTCCAAAGAGCAAACGAGGACGCATATTTCTCGACATATTCTCGGATAACAGCAGGAACGCGGCGCGGAGTCGATTCCACCGGGTCGGCGTCGCGCACCACCAAGGGCGTCGGCTCGGCGGGTCTGGCGGCAGCCGATTGCACCACCTTCCACACGGGGGGTGGGTCGCCGCCGTCGGGTCGGCGCCGCGCACCACCCAGGGCGTCGGCTCGGCGGGTCTGGCGGCAGCTGACTGCACCAATGTCCACGCCGCAAGCACGAGACAAGCGCCCACACAGAGGTTGCTGCCATCAATCCGGGGGGGGCCGCAGCCGTCGGGTCGGCGCCGCGCGCCGCCAAGGGCGTCGGCTCGGCGGGACTGGTGGTTGCCGAGTGCGCCAACGTCCACACCGCAAGCACATGACAAGTGCCCATTCCCTTGTTTTCATCAAGGGGGCGGGGGGGTCGCCGCCGTCGGGTCGACGCCACGCGCCGTCAAGGGCGTCGGCTCGGCGGGTCTAGCGGCAGCCAATTGCACCAGCGTCCACACCGCACGCAAGAGACAAGCACCCACGCGCACATTGCAGCCATACACAGGGGGGGGGGTCGCCGCCGTCTGGTCGGCGCCGCGCGCCGCCAAGGGCGTCGGCTCGGCGGGTCTGGCGGCAGCTGACTGCACCAACGTCCACGCCGCACGCACGAGACAAGCGCCCACACAGACGTCGCTGCCATAAACTGGGGGGGAGTCTCCGACGTCGGGTCGGCGCCGCGCGCCGCCAAGGGCGTCGGCTCGGCGGGTCTGGCGGCAGCCGACTGCACCAACGTCCACGCCGCACGCACGAGACAAGCGCCCACACAGAGGTTTCTGACATCAGTCCGGGGGGGGTCGCGGCCGTCGGGTCGGCGCCGCGCGCTGTCAAGGGCGTCGGCTCGGCGGGTCCGGTGGCTGCCGAGTGCGCCAACGTCCGCACCGCAAGCACATGACAAGGGCCCATTCCATTGTTGTCATCAAGGGGGCGGCGGGGTCGCCGCCGTCGTGTCGACGCGATGCGCCACCAAGGGCGTCGGCTCGGCGGGTCTAGCGGCAGCCAATTTCACGAACGTCCACGCCGCACGCAAGAGACAAGCACCCACGCGGACATTGTTGACATAAACGGGGGAGGGGTCGCCGCCGTCGGGTCGGCACCGCGCACCCCCAAGGGAGTCGGCTCGGCGGGTCTGGCGGCAGCCGGTTGCACCAACGTCCACTCCGCCCGCGGATCACGATTGACCACGAGGATATTACTGGACTCATCAAGGGGGCCGTCGCCGCCGTCGGGTCGGCGCCGCGCGCCTCCAAGGGCGTCGGCTCGGTGTGTCTGGTGGCGGTTGAGTGCTTCAAGGTTGCGTCGTCAGACGAGGAGGTGGCTGCAAGGGACGGTCACCGTTCTGTGGAGTGATGCATGAGATTCGCGCCTCCCAAGAGACGCAATCGTCTGCGCCGCGCGGCGTGGCCGGGAGCGCCACCGCGTCTCAAGGGCGTTCCAGGGGGCTGTTGCTTCCTCAAAAGCGGCGGACCGATGGTCAGGGACATGAATCTGGAGCCATCGAAGATGTGGCAGAGAAAATCCACGTTGGCGGGCGACACGATCGAGACTATCCTGGCGTTGTGCGGCGACTCTGGAAAAAACGTGCACTTACGACGATGCGGAGTACCGACGCATGGAGAAGTCGACCGTGTCGCGCAAGATGCGGTCCGCAATGTGGGGCTTCGTAGAGCTGTACGAGCTCTCAAGCGCCATGGAGCAACACATGGTCGCATTGTTCTGTCTTTTCCACCGGATTGGCAAGCAGGCCCTGATCTTTTCGCGAAGAGGGAACAACTCCAATGGGAACAAGCACTTTGAGTACCACGCCAACAAAGACATGCCAACCGTGAAGCAGCTCTCACACGCCCGGGCGACCTTGGACATCTTTCGGAAAGTAAGCGGCGGCACCAGAGGAAGGCGGCTGGGCGAAGACAACAAGATCACCAAGTACTTCAAGCACAATCAGCGCGCGCACCACCTGAGCTTTGTGAGAATGCAGGTGATGACCATGTCGCCGCATTCCATCGCATCCGACGCTTTCATGCGCTCCTTTCTTGCCGAGCTGTCCACCTACACGCCACCAGCACCCGACAACATCACGCACCACTTGTGGGAGCTCCACATGTACCTTTTGAGCCTTGTGAGGAGCAAGATCTCCCGCGTCAAGACGGAGTTTCGCGCCATGGTATTCTGACACGTGCTCTGCGACCTGTGGACGGAGAAGCACCGTTCTAACGCCTTTGGCTCGGTGGTCTTCCGCTACGTGGACCTGATGAGCATCACAATGGAGGAGGTACACCTGGGCGTCTCGCTCTTTGTGGTCCGGCACGACAATGCCAACATCCGCTGCTGGCTCGTTCGGGTGCTCGCAAGCTTTGGTCCATCTGAAGCGGACATTTCGTCCACGAAGACCGACTCAGGGGCCAACGTGCGCAAGGCCATGCGCAGCTTGCAGGCCGCATGGCTGCCGTGCTTCTCCCACTCGCTGAACAACGCCGTCCAATTCTCTTTGAGCTGGACTGGCGACGCCGGCACAACAGCCAGCGTGACGGACTCGGACCTGGTTGTGATTGTGCGACCGGACCAGAGCAAGAACGCGCGCGTCAAGACGGTCTTGGGTAGAATGCGAAAGCTGCTCGGCCACTTCAACCATTCCGAGCGAAGCGCGGAGCTGTACAACCGAGTGCCTGTGCCACTTCCTGACCCGCAGTCGCTGCCGCTACCCCCAATGTCGCTTCTTACGGACATTATCACACGCTGGAGCTCCACGTACCGGGACATCGCGCGTCTTTACACGTGCCACGACCGGCTCGCGGCTTTCTTTGCGTCCCCTGACGTGGGCGACGTGCCTAGAAGGCGGGAGCTGTCGCCCGAAGACTGGGATCGCCTGCGCCAAGTCCTCGGGGTTCTCCGAAATTCCATTGAGGTGACGACGCGGGCGCAGAGCGCCCTTGAACCTGTGTTCGGCCTCGTGTCCCTGATTTTCTCCCTACGGCAGGCCCTGTACGCGCCGTGCTTTCGCATGCCGGTCCCCCCCAGGACCGCCCTGGCGGTGGGAGACGACGGCATTGAGAAGTACTGCGCCGCCCACTCGGAGCAGTTGGTGATTGAAGTGAATAACAACCTGTACGCGGCCGAGGACTGGTACGTGAAGCCAACCCCGGGAAAGAAGGCGATGTGCGAGGAGGCGGCTGCGGTTGTCGCGGTGCTCCGAACACGGGTGGATTTGCGGTTCTTCAACCGGGACGACGCTTCCCGCAATATCCTCGAGTGTCCGGCTGTGCTGGCTTCGTGCATGATGACGCCGGGTGTCCCCCGCCTCTTTTGCGAGGTAGCCCGTCCTGTCGGTCAATCCGACCCTGTATAGAGGGCTACTTTGATCGTGCACGACCTTTGCGCCAAGTTCGTCCCGCCTTCCTTGACGCCCCCCACCGCGCGGCCGTCATAGACTCCCTCTGCAAGGCACCGGGCGCGGTCCTGCCTCGTCGATCTGTGCGCAGACGACGACGACAATGCGGGTGCAGACGCCATACCTGCAGCATCTGCTGCGCAGGAGGAGCTCGAGGTGTTCCTGAAGTCGCCCGGTATTTCTAAGAAACGTGACGCCATCCAGTACTGGGGCTCACATAAGGCCAAGTTTCCCTTGCTAGTTGTGGTGGCAGCGTCGGTGTTGGGGGCCGTGGCGTCCTCAGCGGTGTCGGAGCGGGACTTCTCTCTCGCGGGTAACATCATGCGCAAGTCGAGGGCGCCGCTTCTCCCTCGCCATTTGGCCATGCATTTTTTAATTCACGACAACGTCGACTTGCTCCCCGCCAACCTCGACGACGTGCCGCGGCTCACCATGGACGAGGAGAAGAAGGCACGCGCTGACATGACGTCTGGGGGCTCGAGTGAGGATCAAGAGGACGATACTGATGGGTCTGATAATGAAGAGCTGTGACTAGGGTGTATTGCAGGCCGTAAAACACATCTATCCGATTGACTCGCAAACAATGAGAGCCCGACGGGTGCTTCATTGGGATTTTCATGCAGAACGGTGCCGGTAGAGGTATAAAAAAACACAAGCGTAGTTTGCAACTTGAGTGGCGGCGCCGCACCATGTAGACTTTGGCTGCGGCTTCGACTAGGGATCGGGGCGGGCTGAACTGTAGAAGCCCAGGCAGCTTGCTGGCGTCGTTCCATGTGGCTTGCACAGCCGCTTTTTGGGGCAGAAGGAAACGCAGTGGGGTAGGACGGGACGAGAGTCGGTAGTGGGAGAGGCACGAAAAGTGGAACCGCGGGGGGGCGGCGCAGAACCTGGGGGGGGAGAGTGGAACAGGGAGAGGAGGGTTATGAATTCTGCTGCCCATGGGGTCTACTGTGCCAAGCACGCTCTTCAGTAGCTCTTTCGAAAAAAGCGCGACTTACGCACCATGCCTCAGAAAGTCATTCAATTACGCTTACTGGTAAGAACTAGAGCTGGAAATGTCGATCTACGCCTCGCTATTGGGTCACGCAGGGCTGCAACTCCCACTCAGTTCGTTTGACTAGGAGGCATTACGCAACGCACAGTGAAAAGTGATACGCTTGGGAAGCCCTGGACTTTATCCCTCGTCGAGATCAGATCTCGGTCCGGCGTACGCTCAGATCGCGGAGCTTGCACAAGCTTCCCGGTCACTTAAAAGTAGGCTTGTACTTCACGCCCCCAAACCCGGGGCGTGTGAGCGTCTCACACCCGATCACGCCCGATCACGACCTATTCACGCCCTCTTCGGGGCGAGAACACACAAAGGTTGCACCTATTGTCCATCGAATCTACTTTCTCCGTGATTATGTGGCACCCCATTTGTATGGGCGGCGATCATTGTGACCTGCTCTAGGGCTGCATTGAACGATTCTATCACAGTCCGAAGGTTGCCTTGGCATCCTTCAAAGACCACTCTGTGTCAAACAGGTACAAGAAGAGGACGCATCCCCCATCGTGGGTGGCCAACATGCAGATGGCCTTGACCGTACGTCACTGAGAGGGCGGCGGCTGCCACTGAGAGTCCAGAAACGGTGGCCGCGGCTGCCGCTAACCTACGAGAAGCGGCCCTGGATACGACCACGGGCGCGTCTGCGGAGGCCGTGGCCATAGCCGCCGCCGCCGTGGGCATTGCAGCCGCCGACGTAGCGGAGGCCACCTTGGACACGGCCATCACAATACAGCCATTGATGGTCGCCAGCGCGGCCTGGATGGCGCCACTCCATCCTCCCTAGTTGTGGCCGTTGCGGGCAAAGAGCGAGGCGGTGGCGGTTCCCGCTGCCGAACGCGTGACTTACTGCGGCTGCGCTTGTGTCGCGACCACGCGTTTGGGGGTGAAGCGCCAGTCGAGTCACTTGCAAGCCTCCCCGCTGTGTTCTGGCGCCGCGGTTCTCACTGCGGTCACCGGCGCCGCAACGTATTGAAACGGGGCAGCATCGGTAGCATCGGTTGCGGATGCTTGTAGAGAGACCACCCGATGTACAGTGACTGTCCGCGCCGCTGCTGCCGGCGGGGCGGCGGGCCTGACCGGTGCCGCGGGCCCAGCCTTGCTGGATGTCTGTGAAGCCACAGACTCATCAGGCCCCGCGGCAATCGCCACCGCGACCGCCGCGGCATCGCAAACAACATTGGCAGCCGCCAACGCCGCGTCTGGAGGCACACCATGGAGACATGTAGAACACACGCACAGCCACGTGACAGCCGCAGTCTCAAAAGCTACCGTCGCAGCCGCAGCCACTGAAGAAAACCATACGGGAGTGTACTGTACCAATCTGGAAGAGAGCGTACCCCATAGTGTTTGGGACATGGCGAGGACCGGCGGGGCTACGGTCTTGGGGCGCAGCAGGGCGCCCCGCCCCTCGTCCCCAGTGCATTGGATTGCACAGTGTTAAGTTCGTCGTTGGAGTAGTTTTTCCATGAGATCACGCCCCAGTTCACGCCCTTTTCAGCTGGGGCGTGATCAGGGATCACTTACAAAACGTGCATGTGATCACGTAAAACATGACTTCCCGATCACGTAAAGGACCTTTTGAAGTAGGCGTGAAGTACAAGCCTACTTCAAAGGGCCCGGTTTCGGGAACACGCCTGTATCCCTCGGCTGTGTCAGACCCCTCCAGGGGGGCCCAATCGGGTGCTCATCACCCCGTGCCCCTCTAGAGGGGTCGTTTCGCGTGTGGCCCTCGGAACACCTGGCCACCAGCACAAGGGCGGTGTCCCACGCTACCCCCCTAGAGGGGTGTTACGTGGTCTTCGCGACCCGTCTCCAGCTCATGCCGGGAGCCGGGTTACCCCTGACAGGGGGGTTCCCCCACCTATCCCCCACCTCAGGGTCCATGTCTCGCGGGACCGGGGGCGGCGTCTCGCCAGCCCCCACTAGGCCAAGGTGGAAACCCCTGCCCGTGACGCCTTCTCAGCGTGCCCCTGGGGGCCGGCTCCGGGATGCCGCACAAGTCGTTAGACTCACGGGTTCACCGAGCCGGGTGAGCCTCGGGACGGTCCCATAAGGTGGTCACCGCTAGCGGTCTCCGGCGGTGCAGGTTCTCTGAACGGAACCCTTGTCGTCAACCAGGGGAGACGACTCCGTTGGACGCGGCCGGGGTCTTTCCGCGTCCCGAGTTGCGCTTGTACCCCACCTTAGGGTGGGGCTTCTTTATCTTCCCCAGTTCCCCGCCTCTCGAGGCGGAACGGCTTCTGTCGACGCTTCCGACACAGCGGCCGCCATGGCGGTCGACCGTGAAGCCCACGGGGCCGGCGCCGTTCCGGGCCCCGAGAAGGACATCGACGCCTATGTGCTGTCCAACTTAGAGTTGGCCTCGTGGTGGCTACAGAGCCCCCGTCGGCCCCGGCCTCGACGGCTGCCGTTCCCGCCGTCCTGAGGCCGCCTTTTTCTGGGCGCGGTATCGCGCCTGGTTTATGTGCCCCGAGGGGCAGGTCTGCAAAGGCGTACTCGTCGAGCCTTCCCCATTGGGGGTGGCAGTGAGACGTCTGCCCTTCTTGGGGGACTCTCGGGTCCGCCCTTGGCGCCCCTTCCTCTTTTTACTTGGAAGAGGTCGGCCCAGCTGGGGACCCCTTGTCACGTTAACTTTGCCATATGGTCGAGCTTGGGGTGCTCCCGAGGCGAGCTCCCGTCCATCCTCAATAAGGATGTGGTCCATAAGCTTATTATGGCGTTAATCCGCACCTTGGCGCGGCTTCGCAACGAGGTGACCACGACTATGTCCGGCCCTATGCGTGAACGGGACGCCGAGCGGCTGTACCATCGTAGTACAGCCGGGAAGTTCCGCCATTTAGTGACGGAGGAGTACGGTGTCGCTGTAGCGGACACTATATGTGGATCTCACGTATTAAAACCTCTACCGGCGACGCATGTTCAGGCCCACCAGAGACGGAAATCAACGCACCCAATGCCAAATGTCCCTCTATAGAAAGAACCACCAACTCGAAAGACTCGAGTCTACGCGAGCCGTTCTTGTGTGCGGACTGCATTTTGGCGCTTTGTCGTCTGTGAAAAATATGTAGGGTGCCGATTTTGTGGTATTTTTTGCGCTCTCGTTGTCGTAGTGCTTCTACTGTGGGGCTGTGAGGCGTGCTCGACCGCGGAAAGCTGTAAGCATGTACACGAAAAGCCTTGTAGCCAGTCAGAACTCGAGATTGAGAATTGCGGAGCGCTGGCGGTCGGGACCGAAAGTGAAGCGCCGGCCCTTGAACATGGCCGGATCGTTTCATGCCACTCGCCCGTCGCACAGATAAAGAAGCGGGGGGCTCCTGTTCAATTGCACTCGCCCGCCTTCTTTTTCGCCTCATGCAAGCCAGCCGGCTAGATCCGGGTCACTGGCCCGCCCTCATGACCGGCTTGATCCGCGAAAACTGTGGACAAGGATGCAGCGGACGCCAGCTCTGCGCCCGTCTGCACCCTCGCTCTCCCATTGCAGGTAAACGCCTGTGTGCCGACCGCGTGCGTTCTCCCGCCCACGCTGTGCAAACAGGCTTGCTACCCACCCGCGCCCCCCTCTTCTCCCCCAGCCCGCTCCGCCTTCCTCTGCCTGAGGGATGGTGGTGTGCCCGCACCGTGCGGTGGAAGTATGACGCGCAAGCGTGCTCCCCGTGATCGTGATGTGGCCCCGCCCGCGGGCCCGAGCGCCAAGCGCACCCGTTCGCTCCGCGTTTCACACACTGGTGCAGGCTCCATTGTACTGAGTTTTCGTGGTTCTTTCCAGCGTGAGTTTGTGACCGGCCGAGCCACCAAGTGTCGCCAGGTGGCAGAGCGCACTGCGGAGGCTACGTAATTGAGTCTGTCCGTCAGTAAGCACCTTAACGAGAGCGGGTGTGGTGAGCAGCCTGCTGATAGAGCTCCCGAGACCCGCCACTGAAATAGGCGGGTCCCCCCCGAGGAGCTGGCGCGGGTGCGGCCCGCGATCTACCACCAAGATCGAATTCCAATGATGCCTTCTTCGGATAGCAGCCTGGAGCTTCTTAACGCTCCGGAGGACGCTACTGGTGGCGCGGGTGGCGCTGCTGAAGGTGACGCCAGTGGTCCCGGGGGTGCGACTGCAGATGGCAGCTCGCCCGGGGCGGGCCCTGTTGCAAACGTGGGGCCCGATGGCGGGGAGATTGGGAGTGAATCGGGATCGCGTGTCAGTTCCCAGCGACGTTTTCCATGTCAGTCGGGGAGCCGGTCTTCGTTGTCTGGCAGTGGAGGGTCCCCAGGCCGGGGTGGGGCCCCGGTTGGAACCGAAGGCGGGGAGGGGGGGGAACGCGGCGCGGGTGAGTCGGCCAATTGGGGAACGGCTCGATTTGTGTGGTCGCGTGCAACACTGCACCGTGCGATGTAAGATATTGGCTTTTCCTTCAGTCGGGGACCGAACCATTATGAGGTGACTCGCGAAAAGCTGTCGGTGCGGAAGCAGCGGAACAACTTCATCGAGAGGCGGAGCGGAAGATCTACTACACGGACGAAACTTGGCTCAACAAAAACATGACGACTAACCGCAGCTGGAATGACGGCAGTACCCACTCTTCACTCAAGGTTCCATATGGCAAAGCCGCAAGAATCATCGTCGCGCACGCTGGATCGCGTAAGGACGGACTTGTCCACGGCGCTGCATGGGTTTTCACTGGCAGAATGAAGTCTTCTGACTGCCAGTCCGAAATGAATTCTACCTCATGGCTGCAGTGGCTCGAGGACTCCGTACTACCCAACACCCGGGACGGTGTCCTCTTCATCGAACGGGCTCCTTACCATCTCGTACGTATCGAAACTACTCCGCCAGCGGCAAGTAAGTTCCGCAAGGCGGAGTTCGCGGGTTGGATCTAGAAGCACAACCTCGTTTTGCCCGAGTGGGGGCCGAACTGGCGAACTAGTTGTACGTGGGCGGTGCTGAAGCAGCGAGCGGACGAGAACCGACCCACCCCGCGCTACCTCGTGCAGGACCTGGCCGCTCGATTTGGGGTCACGATCCTAATCTCAACGGTCGCTCACCCAGAAATCAACCCCATAGAGATGGCGTGGGGAACGGTTAAGATGTCGCTGAAGTGGGCCAACGTCACGTTCTCCGTTGCGACCGTTCGGAGCATGGCCGAGGTCGAGTTTGTGAAAATCACCGGGGAGGTATGGGCCCTGTATGATGACCACTCGATCAAGGCCGAGACCTACTACAGGGCCGTTGACGCTGTGTATGCCTAGGTTGAGGCCGCGTTTGCTGAGGACCGGGACGATGACGAGGTGGAGGGGTGTGATTTGGGGGGGGATAGCGTGGGCGAGGAGGGTGACATGTCTCAGTAGGCGCATTGTACGCCGCACAGCATCTGTTCGTTTCTTTTTATGTCTTTCTGGCTCAGATGTGAGGTGAACAATGGGTGCGACAGGTCCTTCGATGTGATTCCCCAATTCAAGGCGTGATCCGAAGGTAGCACCCTGCCAATTTGAGAAAACTGTCTTTTTTCAGCTGGATCAATGTTGCAATGGCTGTTGCTGCGCTGCAAACCTGACGCAGCGCTTCACCAGTGTCGCCAGACCCAAGCGCTCTCAGGCTCTTCTTGCATTCAAAGCCCCATTTTTTCGGAGTATCGCCTGAACTCCTATATCCATCATCTGCGAGACTTTGGGTCATGGTGTTCCATTTCCGACGCTCCCACATCGATTTTGGGATAAGTTTTAGTGCAATAGATATACCTTTAGTACGGTTGTGGCCGGTTCGTCCCTTCGGCACTTGGCCGGCTCAGCGGCCCCTCCCAGAGGGGCCGCAATGCCGGCGGCGTCTCCGCGTCCGCCGTCTCCTTCCCCGCCCCACTATGGGGCGGACTCTAGTTCCTCGGCGCAGCCCTTTGATGGGGTAGACTCAGGCCCGTCGCTGAATTCGCCGTATTTCTCGAGTCGGCAGTACCATGCACCCGAGGATGACTCCAGCCAGGTCCGTGACCCTGGCTATGGTGCCCGTTCCGGGGGTTGGTGACGTGGTCACTCTGGGGTGACCGGCCGTCTCATATATCCCCCTTCTGCTTTGTTTGCTGCCCGTTATCGCCCCTCCTAAGGGGTTGGGCGCCGTCTTTCTTACGATAGACTGGTCTCAGGCCCCGTAGGGAATGACAGGCTTAGCTTTTCTTCTTGTGTTATTTTCTTTGCTGGTGACTTCAAGTCACAAGGGTCCCGAAAGCTTGTCCCCCGACTTGGTCAGACAAGAAGAAAGCTCCTCGTGTCAAGGCGGCGAGTTTGACACGTTTGCGTAAGCAATATTTACGAATTGCCTCCCTGAGGAGGTAGAAGGCAAATTGCCACGTGGCTTCCTTTTCAGGAAACCCGAACCATTTGACCAGGACCTTCAATTACAGTCGTGCCACAAAAAACCCAGCGCTCCAAAATTTGCAACAGTGATACCACAAGGGACGCTTTCTGGTGACACGAGCGTCAAAACTGGCACCGTGTCATCCTCAAACCCACTTTCTATGGACTCTATGCGGGCACCATGTTTCTCAGGGCATTCACGCCTCGTCTGACCTCCGTATTCAAGGGCCCTGCGCGGTGATGGTGGAGCCACGGCGAGCAACCAGCCAATTCGGTTAGACAGCGGCTCATTTCGTGCCAGAGACCAGCAGAGGTTGATCTCGTTGGCTCGGAGACTGATTAAAGGTTGAGGGGCTGCCCTGGTAATTCCACCCCAGTGTGATTTGAGATCGCAGCAGATTTTGTGCGAGTTCACGCCCGTGAACACCGCCCGGAATCGAATTGCAGACTTCGCTGGTTCGGATTTGGAAAGCGGTGGTGGATCGCGAGCGAGAATATGTGACGAGTCCCAGGGTGATGTTCAACAGTCGACGAGCGGACGCTGTCGACGATGCGCATCTCGCCGCGACCGCATCTTCCGGCCCCCCACCCCCCGCCTTCCTCCCTGTCATTCATCCACCGCCATCGCTGTTGCTGCCGCTGACGACCTCACCCGTCCTCCCCCACCGCAGTCGACCGCTGCAAGTGCGGTCTGCGCTTTGGTGTGGTGTGGTGTGGTGTGTTTGGTAGTGGTGTGTTGAGCTTTTCTTAAAGCCTTCTGGTGGTCTTTTCGACATTACGCTCGGGAGCGTTTTCTCTGCCATGTTTCTGCTTCACCCTCTGTGGGACACCCCACGTCACGCAGAGAAATTAAGGGATGTGCGTGACGACAGCATTGCCGAAAACTAGAGTTCAAGCCCATGGACGAGAGCACGTAACAGCGCACAGAGAGAGCACCTGGACACTTTATCTGCGATGGGACGAGAGCTAAACATCAAAAAAGATGCAGTACCGCACCCGTCGAGTGCGGGGGCGGGGGGGGCGGGGAGGTCGTCAGCGGCAGCAACAGCGACGGCGGTGGATGGAGGACGGGGGGGGGGGGGGGGGGGGCCGCCCGGAGGGCGGGGGCGGCGGCGGCGCGCCCCTCGCGGGCGCCGCCCCCG
>Ga0115030_1000966_pt1 | contig 12654 bp, 10 predicted proteins | sample SidtaG_4_FD_87174 | JGI IMG/M metagenome (GOLD analysis project Ga0115030, IMG submission 87174) | Marine algal microbial communities from Sidmouth, United Kingdom - Sidmouth_Male1 metaG | ecosystem: Host-associated > Algae > Red algae > Unclassified | place: Sidmouth, United Kingdom | collected... | reverse complement strand
TTCTCGAGTGGGACGGCGGTGGGGGGGCGAATGACAGCCAGCCCGCTCACGATCGGTCGCGGCGGTTCGTCCGGTCGAACAGGCACACAGGCTGTCCTCATTTCCTAAATCAATTCGATTCTGCACACAGGAAGACTGCACATTCTTCGGCACGGTGTGACCACAGGGCTTTATGGACTCTAAACGCCGCGTCTCCGTGCTCTAATCGACCCTCGGCACGGCACGCAACCGCCAGGAGGCCCGTGCCGTGGCAACAGCCAATAGGAACCCCGAAATTCCCCTCCTGACGGGCCTTATGAGCGCATTCCAAATTGCGCCTGGCCTGGTACGGCGCCGGTGCGGGCTGCAATTTGCAGGCCGCACGAGCCCCTCTGCACGTGCTGTGGTGCCTCATCAGGGGGGGTTCTGCCAGGTGGCCCTGTGCTCGTCTATTGGCCGATTTTTGCTGTAAGGACATGCCTGAGCGTATGCACTTCCGCTGCTTCAGATCACGGGCAGATGAGATATGGCCCGGGGTCCACTGGGGGCGTCTTGGTGGTCCGTCAGGTACAGACAGCGCGCGCGGCGGAATCGGCCACCTGGTGACCACTGCTGGCCCGGACACCAGCATGCACGGGCCGTCCGCCCCCGCATCCCGCCGCCACCGCCCGCGTCTGGCCCGCCACCACCGCCCCCGTCCGCCCCGCCGCCACCGCCCCCGCCCGGCCTGCCGCCGCCGGGCGGGGCGGCCGCCACCGCCCCCGCTCGCCCCGCCGCCACCGGGCGGGGCGGCCGCCACCGCCCCCGCCCGGCCCGCCGCCACCGGGCGGGGCGGCCGCCACCGCCCCCTCCCGGCCCACCGCCACCGGGCGGGGTGGCCGCCACCGCCCCCGCTCGCCCCGCCGCCACCGGGCGGGGCGGCCGCCACCTCCCCCGCCCGGCCCGCGGCCACCGGGCGGGGCGGCGGCCACCGCCCCCGCCCGCCGCCACCGCCCCCGTCCGCCCCGCCGCCACCGCCCACGCCCGCCCCGCCGCCGCCGGGCGGGGCGGCCGCCACCGCCGCCGCCACCCCCGCTGCGTCAGGGCGGGGCGGCCGGGGGCCCTACCGTCGCTGCGCCCGGCGTCTTCCCGCCCAGCCTCTTCCCGCCCTACCGCCCGGTGTGGCGACCCCGCGCCCGGCCGCCCAAACGTCGCGTCCTCTAGGATTTTCGCGCGTCCGGCTGACGTCGTCGTGCGATGGAGCGACGACGGGGTGGCTTCCTTTTGCGCCCCCCGGTCATCTACGATCGCGTCGACAATGGCGTGATGGTCATCGCGTCGTCCTCGTTTAGCCTACGTGTCGTGCCGAAGGACTTGGTGCGGATCTCCGCCCCACAAGTGCAGCATGCGGGCGCTCGGGACCGTGGCAATGTGGAAGAGGGCGACCATGACGGGGCAGGTGGAGGACGTGATGGGCTTGAAGAGAGCCGACGCGCTGCGGGCACTAGTGGGGGAGCGTCGGTTGGAGCAGATGGTGATGAGTCGAACGGAGGTGGCGGGGGTGATGCATTCGACGGCAGTGCTGCGGACGGGACAAGCGGCTGCGACGAAGGCGCAGTGGATGGAGGGGACAACAGCAATGATGATCCTGCGCAAGCAGATCCGGACGGGGCGGCCGCGGCGGCGGCCACGGCGGCGGCCACGGCGGCGGCCGCGTCGGCGGCCGCGGCGGCGGCCGCGGCGGAATCCACAGTCGGGTCAGATGAAGCTGCCGCTGCGCCTACGGATCCTACCTCCCCCGCTCCATTGGCGGCGACTGCATCACCGGCACGCCGACGCCTTCTTCATGCTGCTCTCTCTGAGCAGCCCAACGCCGCTGTGGTCAACCCAGTGACGCCCCGTCAACCCCGCGCTTCGATCCGCGGCGCTGCTGCCCACCACCACCCCCTACCCGTGGATGAGGACACCCTTTTTCACGAGTATTTGCGGCAGCTGCGCGCCGAGGTGAACCTGACTGCTCGGATGGCGGGTGCTCAAGCCGTGCCATGTGCGTGCGTGCACGGTGCTCAAGTATTGATCACGGTGGAGGCTTTTGACCCCATAGCCACATGGACCCACTACAAAGACGGCATTCTCTTGGCGTTGAGCAGCTGCGCCGGGGTGCTAGGGCTCGGTCGCTCCTCCTTGCGCGGGCTACCGATGGTGTTTTCGCAGATGGAGGCGGCTCTAGGCCGCAGCTGCACGTGCCGGCACGCGACGGCGCTGCTGCGCGCCTACGATGAGCTGGGGCACAACGTCGGCGCCGTCAGCCTCCCCGACCTCTTCCGGGCGTGCCCGGCTTTGCGTGGGCCGCTAACCGACGACGATGACGGCGGTCCGGTCGGCACGCTCACCTACCTCGTCATGCACTCGGGCAAGCGTCACAACGTCCCCATCTACGCCGTGTTTTACAACAACGCGTGGGCGACGGTGGTCGTGCGGCCAACCTCTAACAAGTTCAAGCTGGCAACCTGCTGCCAGATGCCCTGCCAGACCCGGCCGTGGGGTTGCATCCACGCAAAGGCAGTGAACAAGGTGACGCGGGCGGATGCGTCCTCGACGGTGGCGCGGGCCGAGCTTGAACGCGAGGACGCGCTTCAGTTTGGTCCCAACGGCGTTCTCAACGAGGAGGATCCAGGCACGGGGCCATCACCGGCGGCGCCACAGCCCAAGAAGAAGCTGCCGGCGACCGCATCGGCCCCGCGGCACAAGCGGCGGTCCCGCAACATGTTTCCGTGCGCCGCGGAGGTCGCCATGTGCGACTCGTACAGTGCGGCGCTCGATGCGCTGCGCGACAACAAGCAGGACCACGTCCTCACCCCCGTGCACGCGGAGGAGTCGTGCATTGAATGTGGACAGCAGCGCGACGGCAAGAAGATGACAGCGTGGGCGGCGCTCCTTTTTACCATCCGTGGACGGCTGCAGATCAACGTGGGCGTCTGGATGTGCGACAACGGCCACATTGTGCACTATGACGGTGCAGAGGACGGCCTCTTTGCCACCTCCCCCGAGACGGTGTACGTGCGCGTCTTTTTGGACGCGGTGCTGGGCATTTGCGTGATTGCCCGTTCGACGATGGCGGCCGCGGCCGAGTACCTGTCGAGTCTGCTCCGCAACACCGGCGCTTACAAGGAGGGCGAGCATGGCCAAGCGCGGCAGCTGCTGTCGGATGCGTGCGGCGAGTTCTCCGAGACGCTGGTCATCCCCGACTCGGCGTTCAAATGCGGCGACTGCGGCGCGAAGGAGGCGGAAGGCGGGCGCTTCGACTGCGTGCTGATGGACGGGCAGATCTTGGCCGTCCTCCAGGAACACATCTTGCCGATGTTGCGGCCGGGGATGGACGCGCCGAGAGTGAACTTGCCGATCACGTACGCGTGCGCGGTGCGCAACGCGACCGTGCGCGCCGTAATCCGCCACCGCGTCCGCTCGGGGGCAGAAGACCCCGTCGCTCTCACGACGGAGGAGGCGCGCAAGTACCGGGCGTTCATGCTGGATCCGTTTTCGCAGCGCCCCGCGCCGCCGCCAACACCGACGGAGACAAGTCGCGGGTTAAGGACGCCCGCTGACGCGGAGACGGCTCTGCACTGGGCGTCGTTTAGGTTGTTCACCGCCTTTTTCGACGTGCCCAACATTGAGTCGGTCATCATCTCATCGGCTGCTCGGCGCGCGGGCGCTGCCCATTCGTCGGACGGCAGCGACAACGAGAGCTTGGTCGACTTGGTGAGCGCCGGCAACAGCGATGACGGCAGCGCGTCGGAGTACTCAAGCGACGAGATCCGCATGTCGGCAGAGGAGGACGGGGACACGGTGGAGAGCAGCGCAGACTCTGTGGTGGGGGACGCGGGCAACCATATGACGGACCAAACGACGGCCGACCCAACGACGGTCACCTTGACGGACCCCGGGGCGCCGCCGGTCGACTTAGCTGGCGTGCACGACGCAGCCGGACCATCTGGCGTTGAGCAAGGCCTCCAAGACTTGGCACTGCACGGGTCGGCGCCAACGGGGTCGACGGCCCCTACCTCGTCGCCCCCCTCCACACCCCCACCTGTCGGCGACGGCACCGAGTTTTTGCTCTCCGCGCCGGCGGGAACCGACGACGATGCAGAGCCACCTGCGATTGAGTCGATCTTTGCGCAAGTGGACAGGACCGCTTGCTCTTGGGCGGTGCCGCTCTCTTCCGTGCAGCCAGCGTCGGAGCAGCCGAGCGGGGAGCAGAACGCCTTCTTGGAGAACCCGGCCGACCCGGCGTCCCGGTTGACGCAGGCGGCCATGAAGGCCGTCAACGCGATCTTCAAGTCGAAGCGCACGGGCGACTTGCTGCCCACCGCCAAGATTGGCGCCATCCCCTTGTTCAAAGGAAACTTTTCGCGCCTGCTCCCCGGCAACTGGCTAGACGACGAGGCCATGAACGCCTACGGCGCTCTCCTCAAGCGGCGGAACGAGAAGACGCTCTCCATCATCCCGGCGACGCCCAAGCACTACTTTTTCAACACGTTCTTCTACAAACAGCTTTGGTACCTGCAGGAGTACTCGTTCTACATGGTGAAGCGGTGGACCAAGAAGGTCGACATCTTCTCCATGGACAAGATCTTCATCCCGGTCCACCTAGCCGACTCCCACTGGGTCTTGCTGGTGGTGCGCGTCGGCGCCGACGCGGGAACCATTTCCCTGTACGACTCCTTGGGGTCGCGGCAGGAGCGGGTCACGCTCACCATTCGGCAATGGTTGACGGACGAGGCCAACGACAAAGGCAAGCCACAGCGCGCGTGGGAGATTGAGTACCCCGAGTGTCGCCAACAGGAGAACTCTGACGACTGCGGGGTGTTCACGTTGATGAACATGGACCTCATTGCCCGCGGGTTGGACCACTTGACAATGGCTAAGAGCACGGCCTACTACCGCTGCCGGATAGCCGCTGAGATTTTGGCAGGGTGTGTGGCGGGGCAGGGTTGATGTAGTAGACGAGGCGGGGAGAGGTGCTGCAGCTGGTCATCGCGGTCCGTTGGTACTGGACCAAATCTTGGGTACCGCGCGGGGGCGGGGGGCGGGGGGGGACGTAGGCGTGTCACGGTCGTTTATTCTCGCAGGTGCATGTTTTTCCTCCGTTTTTTCTGTGTTCTGCTGTTGAACAAGGTAAGCAACAAAGTGCATGCCCTTGCGCACCCGTTGCTCTGCGCTCCTTGCCGCCCTCCATGTCGGTGGGCTCCGCTCTGGCACTTGGTAGAAACGCACGTTGTCATCGTCTTCAGAACCGTGGCCAACGAGCTTGCCGGTCGTTCGGGTGGAAAGGCGACAGGGGGGCAACCTTCAACTTGAAGCAGACTAGTGGATTGGGTCAATGAAATTGCATCATGTGGCGTGTACAGCGCGTCTCCCACCCCCCCAGGTACCACAATCACAAAGGGTATCTCCCAATCGTTTTCACACAGCGAATGCAATGCAGACGGAATGGCAAAAGGTAGCGCTCCCGTAAGGCCCATAAATCTTTTTCATCTATGCGCCAAGCGAAGCTTCCGAAGGGATGCGCGGACGTCTCAATGCGTCGAATGGGCTCTCGGCACACTGACAGAAGGGCCGCGATGACAGTGCACAGCGCGATGGCGTGAAAGCGCCTAACAGGGCCACCAGCAAGCGCTATTGCTAGGGCTTCTTCAAGGAGCATGATGGCCCGTTAGCTGGTGCTGTCTACCCATGCTCAGCGGCCCCTCGTTGGTCGCTCTCGAGGTAACCGCACTTGCGACCGAACCGTGCTCCCTGCACGGGGACGTTCCGAACGGCTCTCCTCCCACCACCCATGGACCGCGCCCCGCGTCCGGCCCGCCACCGCCTCCTGGACCGCCACCAAACCCCCTCCACGGCCCATAGACCGCGCGCCGCGTCCGGCTCGCCACCGCCTCCTGGACCGCCACCAAACCCCCTCCACGGCCCATAGACCGCGCCCCGCGTCCGGCCCGCCACCGCCTCCTGGACCGCCACCAAACCCCCTCCACGGCCCTGTGTGTGCCCCCAGCCATGGCTGTCCCACGACTCCCTGGTAACCGCTTTCGCTTACGTCCCACACGTCTCTTGACGAGCCGCACGACGGGCGTCCCACCCGAGGAGTCCCCCTCCCTGCGCCTCTGGTGTCGTCCCTCCCCGCTGCATCCACCCTCTGCGCTCGTGGCTGGCAACGGCGGGGCCGACATCCTCGCTGTTGCCCTCCTCCATCATCTCGCGGTGGCCTTGAGGCGCTCGTTTCCCCCCTGTCCGTCGCGGGTGATGACCCCCGCGCCGTTGCACACGTGCACTCTTCTCCTCGTTTTGGCGGCACGGACGGAGACGGGACGATGGGGGACACCCCGGTCCTGGAGGCCCAGCAGCTTCCGGCCGAGCCGCAGCTGGTTGGCGACATGCGGTTGGCGGGGGACCCGCCGCTGGCCGACGGGGAGCTGCCTCCGGTACAACCCCTCTCTTCGGCCGAGCCCCTCCTGTCGGCCGAGCCGCTGCCGGCGACCGAGCCGCAACCGGCGGCCGAGCCGCTGCCTGCGGCCGAGCCACTGACGGCGGCCGAGCCACTGCCGACGGCCAGGTCGCTGCCGGCGGTCGAGTCCATGCCGACAGCCGAGGCGATGCCGGCGGCCGATTCGCTGCCGGCGACCGAGACGCTGCCGGTGGCCGCGTCGCTATCTGCGGACGCCCTCCGAGAGACGGGCGCCGCGGAAGCGTTGCTGAGGACCGAATCCTACCCGTTGTTGGCGGAGGAGTACCTGACGGACGAGTACCTGCTCATGGAGCAGAGGCTGCTCGAGGAAGAGTCGGTGCAGACGGACGCGTCGGCGCAGACGGATGAGTCGGGGCAGAGGGACGAGTTGCAGGCGGCGGAGGCGGACTTGCCGCTGTTGGCGGCCGAGCCGGCTGCCGAGCCGGTGGCCGAGCCGGCGGCCGCGCCTGCGGCCACTCCAACCGCGGCCGAGCTGGTATGCGTGTGCACGGATTTCTTCCCGGCCACGGACGACCCGGACATTGAGAAGGACAGGTGGATGACCGTCCGTACGTTCCTCTCGGCGATGCTGGCCGAGCCGGTCATCAACATCTTCGGCGGCTGTGAGCTGATTGACGTGGAGGTGCTCGCCCGGGCCCTCATTGACGCCGTGCCTAGCGCGGTCTGGATCCAGCTCGCGCCGGCCGTGACGCCGGTGGTGTTTGTGTGGCAGTTCTTGCTGCTCGTGCGCGACGCGATGGACGAGTCGCCCTCCCTCTGCCAAGCAGTTGGCGAGCTGCTGCTGTTCTGCATCAACGCCGAGGAGCAGACAATGCCGCGATGGGAGGCCAAGGCCGGGCGGGCGGCCAAGGACTACCGCAAGATGTGGGAGAGTGGCGACGCAGCCACGTACAAGGCGTGGTTGGTCTCGCTCGGCATCGAGCCGGCGGTCAGCAACGTCGTCGCTTGCGAGGCGTCGAAGGAGCGCGTGCAAGAGCAAGCCAACGAGGAGAGGACGGGCCAGGCGTGGCCGGGCCGGGAGGTCCTCCGAGCCTTCCCCGAGGACTCCACCGCGGAGCGGCAGCGGGCCAAGGCGGCGGAGAAGCGGCAGGACGACAAGCCCAAGGCCAAGGACCCCAAGAACGCGTGGGACTACGACGACTGTCGACACGACTACCCCGTGAGCGTGCTGCGGGCGCCCGGCGTGATCACGTTCATGTGTGCATGCGGGTACATCATTGGCTTTGAGCTTCTACGTGAGACCGAGAGCCCCGCTCACGCGGTGGCTGCTCTGGTGCAGAGGTTTAAAGAGATGCCTCGTGTCATTTATTTTGATACCGCCTGCCAAGCCCAGCGCAACGCCCTGCGACGGGTGCCCTGGATGATGGACGGCGTCTGCACTGCCTGGTTCATCGACAGGTTCCACCGTTGTAACCACAAGTGCAGCCCAGTCTTCAACGCCGACCAATTTCCGCACCTCACTCGCGGGCACGACACATCGGGAGCAGAGCGACAGCACTCCATCAAGAAAAAGTCAAAGAACAGTTTGTCGTACATGACACAACGTCGCTTTATCGTGCGCTCCCGGTTTATCGCTGCGCACAACAACATCCGTGTATCGCAGCGGCGACAAGCAACAGCCTTGGCGGAAAAGACGCGCGTGAAGGGGGATCCCAAGACGGCGGTCGAGATCCAACACAAGCCCGTCGAGGCTTACTACCACCACTTCATCGTCAGCCACTGTGAGTTGGGGGATACGTGTCCGTGCCGCAAGGAGGTCGAGCGGGAGGGGCCGGTGGGGTTGGAGAGAAAGACATGACCGGGAGAGTATTTGTCAGTGTGCTGTTTGGTCATAGAGGCAGGTGACACTATCGGTTGTGCAACAGATACGAAAGAAAAAGGGCAAAGAAAAAATATGTGGAAGAGCCCACTTACCTGTGGCCATCGACAGGGCAGAGGCTACCCCCACGGTCCTGCTGCTAACGGCTGGACACCTGTTGACTTGTCACAACTGAAAGCACAATGGGGCGCCACCGCACAGTCCAGCCCAACCAGTACAGAGAGAATAGAGGAGAGAGTTGACAGACCAGACGTAGTGTCAGGAACTAGCATTCTTGAAAGCACACAGAAGCTTGTCCTCGAGACCGCCGCAATGCGCTCCTCTCTAAAGCAATCAGAACGAAGGCGCGTCACGTACCTGATGATGTGACGCTGTTGCGAGCTGCCGGCGGCACCCAGGGGCATGCCCCGTGATGCGCAGGCGACAGGAGTGGAACGAATGGCCACTGAAGGAATGGTTGCGATGGAAAAAGCGGTCCAGGGGAACCCATCCCCCCTTCATTGCGAACAACAGCAGACCGCGACCAAATCCCCACCGCAGCCAGCAGCACGTTCCCGGCTCCCCGAGCGCGTGGCCGCCGCCGGCGGATGCCGGCATTGTGAGAAGGCCACGAACTAGGCCCAGTCGAGCGGGAGATCGAGAAACAGGCAGGCTCCAGCGCGACAAGGCCAACGGGTTTGGCGAAGACCAGCTGTTGGAAGTGAAAGAGGCACGATGTCCACGAATGGGCGGTCTATGGGATGCGTATCGAGCACCAGCCATGGCGGCCCGAGCGCAGCCACCTCTGTCGGGCTCGTGGCACATCGTGCGTGAGTGGTCGCGGTGTCCGCCCCTGCGGCACGATCTACGGATCTCAACGTGACGCGAACGGCCAGCGCAAGAGCCTCACGGCGCAACGCACTGGCTGCGACCGGTCGCGTGTGGCCATTGGATGGGCCCGAGGGAAAGAGCGCAGCGGTGGATCACCACAAGATCATGGGATCCAAGGAAACGTCGACCGAAACGTGCTAGAATCAAGCAAGAAACTCCTCCTAAGTTCACCAATTCCACATAGTAGCCTCCCTTGTCAGCGTTCAGAGATGTTTCCCAGTTCGAAATTTGTACATCGCTGTTCACCCAGTTGCTTTGAACTGCGGTGGGAGAGGCAGGCCTCCCGCAGCCAGTCACACGTTCATGCGGCGCATTGCTGACGCTGTGCTCGCTGGACCTGGTGCGGGCGAGTCCGCCGGCGGTGCCACCCGGCGACGCAAACCATACCTGTTGATCTCCTGCCCACACGATGCCGCCAGTGCGCAGAGCGCCAGCCGCCCCCATTCTGTGACGACGCAGGATCTCCGCCCGCCGGTGCCGTGGCGCTGGTGTATACGGGGGACTGTCTTTCACTACGAAGCTAGTCAGTAACCGCCCGCGCCGAAGGACCACGCAGGTTGGGCGCCCATGCGCGGGCCGGCGCCGATCGATACAGCCTTAGTCATCCCCACGCTGTGACACTGAATATTGCAGGAGCCGCCCCTGGTCAGCGCCCGCGCACGCAGGATGCCCGCCAGCGCTCCATCGCTGGTCCACTCTGCGCCAGTCGCCTTGTACGCCTTTCCTCATGCAGCGCGCACCTCTTGCCTGTGGCTCTTTCGCCGCGGCCAGGGGGACCTTGTTTCAGGAACGTTGGAACCTGATTCCGTCGCAATAGGGGCGGTCACCACCAGCACCTACGCTCACTTTCGCCTCTCGTTTTTCAGGCAACCGGACCGATGCGGGTGGGCGTTGCTCAGAGCTTTTGCCCCTAGCGAAAGCTTTGCGCTCATGTACCATGAGTCGCACTTGCTGTACAATCCAACAGCATGCATCGCCGCTACAACGGGCCAGTAAGCCCGTGTGCCAGACAGTCACCCTTCCGTATTCTCATGTGTTCGAGTGTAAGAGCTCCCCACTGCGGTCATCTCCGAATGCTACCGGTGCACAGCAGACAACAGCTGTCTGGCGACGCTTTGGGACGTGAAACGTTACCAGCAGAGCCAGAAGTATGAAGTCCAGCATGTGATCAGACGCCATGAAGTGTTGGACTGATCATGATCACACGGGCATAGACGAACTGGGCGTGAGCAGCTCTGGTGTCTGGAAGCTAGGCAATGACAGAATGAGCAGGGTGGTGCTACAAACCCTTTTGGACGCGTTGTGCAACGAAGGCACTCATGCCGCGCTGACATATCCGGCAATCCTCCGGGTACAGTGCGCGATCCCACCCGTAGCCCGTGACTGGCGTGCCATTGACATATCGGCAGCGTCAGACCGTGCGTGCGCGTCATAGTTACGAGGCGATGGTTCTCATGCGGGACACGCCAAACACGCCCACAGGCTCTCCCTCTTCACGCCCGCATTACTTGACAGCTCCGATATCCTATGTGATCCCCGTTCGTCTCGGGCGGCGGCAGCCCTAGCTACCTTCCGACGCTGATCCTACATCCAGTCATATCCACGCGTGTGGTAGATATGCTGCCGGTGCCACCCTCCCCACACTATGCCCTGCATTCGTCATCGGCACGAGAGCTATAGAACAAAGACGGGCATTGGATGTATGTCTGTAAGGCCGCGCTTCTCACTTCTCTTTCTCAGTCTAAACCCCGCCCGCCCCCACTGCATCTGTTAAGCCCGCACCGCTCACTCCCATCGCCCGCCACGCTCACACATGCGGCGCCGGACCACCGTACTCCTGCGCCATAAAAAAGTCATACATATAGGTAGACACAGGCATCGGGATGCCGGCGCACCCCGGGGGCGGCGTCAGCTGCGCCAAGAGCGCCTTGCCCTCCTCCGCGGTTGAAGTCGCACGATACGCCTCCGCCAACGCAGTGGGAACCTCGAATGAGCCTTGAATGATGGTGTTCACGCGCGCCTTGCCAATGCCTGGCACAACAAGCAACTGTAGCGCCCACATCTGCTGCAGCGTTGTCGTCTGCCGCATCTTGGTCATCTCCTCTTCCCACAGGGAGTACGTGAGCACGCCGTCCGCACCAGGGACTGCACCGTCCGTAGCACGATGCGCAGACAGCCAGTCAGCCAAGCCGCTCACGGTACCTAGGCGGCGGCTGCGGTGGCGCACCAAGGACGCGAAGTAGGCGGCCGTCTCGTTCAGACCGTCAGTGTACTTGACGAAAAAGGAGGAGGCGACGGAGAGCGCTGCCAGGAAGGTCTTGGCCGCCTCCCGCATGTCTGCGTCGTTCTGCGTCGCGCCGTCCAGGTCCCCCTCGACGATGCACGTTAACGACGAGCGGCCCGACGCGGCCATAAAGTAGGTCTGCTCGTGCAGGCGGCCGTCCCTCAAGGAGGCGACTACGTCTTCCGCCGTCTTGCGCTCCATCAACTGGTCGAGTAAGACCTCGGTTCCTTCCGGTGGAGCGCCCTCGTAGGCTGCGGCACCCGTGGCCGTGACCCGAGCCACCAGCAACGCGTCGCCAACTGGTAGCCGCCGCCGCACGACCCGGTCGTCCAAGCCAGGGTTGACTGTCAGGCGGGCCAGGAAGGCGGCGCGCGACGGCCCGACACCCGTTGTCTCTCTGTCGTCGACCACCAAGTACACCTCAGCAGCCAGTTGGCTCGAGGAGGAGGGAGGCATCGGGTACGTCAGCTCCAGCGGCGCCTTCGCATGCGGCATGCCACTGACGGGGGGGGGAACAATCCCGGCAGTGGCAGCAAGGGAGGAGGCCGCCAGCAGGTCCGCCGCAGTCTGCAGGTGCGTTCCGACGTTGCCTCCGGCGTCACCGGCGGTCGAGCCGGCCGGGGTCGATGCACTCGGAAGCCCAGCCGCAGAACGCTCGTGCGCGCCCGACCGGCTTTGCTCGGTGGCAAGGTCGATGGTAGGCAAGCCAGCCACGGGGGACTCAGTTGCCGACCACCCCGCCGACTCCGCGCGTCCGCCAGTCTGCACGGACGGGGTCGCGGCGACGACGTCTGTCGCGTGGGTGTCGGCCTCGTCGTCAGGGATGACGATGACATCATGGCCGCTGCAAAGCGGCGTCGGCCCCGGCGAGTCGCCGCCCTCCGGTTCTGCGTCCCGTCGGCGCTTGCGGTCGCACGCCAGCCTCGCCGTACGCGACGGCGCCGGCGGCCGGCCATCGCCGTCGTCCGCTCCAGAGCAGCTGCCGCCGGGGTCGCGAGCAGCCATGGCCGATGCGCGATGGTCAGGTGGTCAGCGAAGGGCGGGCTATCGTAAGGCAATACGAATGGAGGGGTGGGTGGGGGGGGGGGGGGGGGGGGGGGGGGGGGGGGGGGGGGGGGGGGGGGAGGGGGGGGGGGGGGGGGGGGGGGGGGGGGGGGGGGGGGGGGGGGGGGGGGGGGGGGGGGGGGGGGGGGGGGGGGG
>Ga0115030_1000964_pt1 | contig 12661 bp, 10 predicted proteins | sample SidtaG_4_FD_87174 | JGI IMG/M metagenome (GOLD analysis project Ga0115030, IMG submission 87174) | Marine algal microbial communities from Sidmouth, United Kingdom - Sidmouth_Male1 metaG | ecosystem: Host-associated > Algae > Red algae > Unclassified | place: Sidmouth, United Kingdom | collected... | reverse complement strand
GGCGCGGGGGGCGGGGGGGGGGGGGGGGGGGGGTGGGGGGGGCGGGCGGGGCGTGGGGGGGTGGGGGCGGGGGGGGGGGGGGGGGGGGTGGGGAGGGAGGGCGGTGGGGGGGGAGGGGGGGAGCCGCCGGCGAGCGCGTGCAGGTGCGGGTGCCAACGGGCGCGAGAGGGAGGAATGCCATGATGGGCGGGTCCTAGACTGGGCGCCTGAGCAACCAAGCACGCTTGGCAGCCGTGTGCTGGTTCTATCGGTCGTCCAACGGGGCCGCGGGTCGTACACGAGCTCGACCTTGAAACGGCAGTGGTGCATCTCGACCACCTCAAAAGTGACACCCCACCGACATCGGCGATTAGGTATTGCAGCATGACAGGTGTAAGGACGTTGCCAAGGTCCCACGGTCACGGAACAGACAACAAGCGCGCTCGTTCGAGACCAGAGCAACGGCTTGATGTAAGAAACAAGTCGTATGGTCGTTCCGCCAAAAGTTGGACAGTCCAAGACAGTCCGATCGACGTTTGGGCCAATCAAACGCACAAAAGCGCCTCTCTGACAGGCCTGGACTCTCCACTTTTTGGCGGAACGACAATAGCAAACAGCCTACAGGTTGTCACACGTGATGGTGATGAAGCAGCAATCCAACTACATCGAAAAAAGGCAGCCAGCGCGGGACGGCGCGGCCCAGCAACAACCCTATGTGAGCGAACAGGCGACAGAAGAAGCAACATCCGTTTGACGCTACAAATCTCTGAACCAAAGCGACGCGATCTGGCAAAAAAAAGACGACAAGTACCCAAGTACGAGGGGTTCCGCCGTCGCGGATGGACACCCTCGCCCCCCGCACTCTCACGCTAGCTGTCCGCACCCGCCGAACCGCCCGCATGGTTCGCGCCGCCCCCGACCCCCGCCGCCCCATTGCCGAGCAGCTTGGCGTGCGCCGCCGGCGACAGCGGCGCGAGCGCCGCCTCCAAAGCCCCCGCCGGCAGCACTGCTTGCATGCGCGCAATGACCGTCACGGCGCGGCCGCTGTACTCATCGTCGAGCAGTTCCGTGCCACTGACGTCGGCCAGGACGGCTAACACCCTCGGCAGCCCCGCGAACGGCGTGCCCCCAAACACCCGCTCGTCCCCGCGCTCACAAGCGCGGACGAGCGCAGCGTGGACGACGCGCGCCTCGGCCACGTCCGCGCGGAGGGGCAAGTAGCTGAGCCACACGCCCGTCAGGCGCGAGGCTACTGCGTCGCCGCCGACGCAGCCGGCTTGCATCTCGAGAACCTTGCCCAGCGCGCACACGGCATTGTCAGTCGCCATCTCCGAGCCCTCCTCACGCGAGGTGGGAGCCGGAATGACCGCCTCGAGGGCAAGTGCCGCCTTGGCCCCCCCGCCAGTCATCGTCAGAAAAGTCGACACCCTGAACGGGAGCCACTCCCGTTCATCCTCCCGTCCTTGAACGAGCTTCTGAACGGGAACGACTCCCGTCCAAGACCTGTTCAGATGCAAGGCTCCAGTCTCGTGCTCTCGGCCGTTCCGAGGCCACCATGGGCTTAAATCTTCCACGACGGGCGTTGGTAAGGACCGATGGGATCGGCGAAAAGTCCATCGGCGCATATGTGCATTTATTCTTCCACGATGCACCTGGCCGCACGGCCGTCGACCGGCGCGTCGCCTATTATTTTCGGGCGTCCGTCCTGCCGTCCTGCGCGACGTTTTTCGTCTGGTTTCATATGCACTTTGTTGTGCGACTCGGTGGGAGTTCGACGCACCCCACACGGAGCGACGAAGGGCTGGTACGGCAGCACGCAGAGTGACAGAAAACAAGGACCACGGTGGCGCCCCCTCCCTCCCGGGGCGTGGGTTGACTACGTCGACCACCAGCATACTACACTAATAAAAAGAGAAACAACAAGACTGTGGTCGCCGCGCGCTGACGGGGTGTGGTGAGAGCGTGCCAAACCCCACGTGGACAACAATAGATCCAGCCGCACCAGGGACAGGAAACCGCAGGTGCTCAACGCCAGTGGGATCAGTCCACCTCCTCGTATGTCCCCGCCATGGCGTGAGCAGCGGCAGCATGCGCGGCGGCCACTGCCTCCTGCTCCATTGACCCGGCCGCGTCCGCATCGAGCGGCTCCTCGCCGTTGCCACGGCCATCGACCGAGCCGTTCATGACGGCGCCGGCGGCGTGCATGACGTCGTTGATAATCGGCGGCGCGGTGGGAACAGGCGGCGTGCTGCCGGCGGCCGAGGTCGGCGCCAACGGCTCGCGGTACGACGGGTCGTCGCGACGCGGCTGCTCGCCGTCCGTCAGACGCAGGCCATTGCACGCGCGGCCGCCTTGGCTCGCCAACAGGTGGCGAACAGTGGCCAGCTGCTCCACCCATTCCGCACGGTGCCCCCCGTTGAGGCCGGGCGTCGTGTCGATCGCATCTTCGTCGTCCGAGTCGCTGGCGGCGCGCTTCTTCAGGCACGCCCTGATCTTCATGCTCACCAATGCGAAGTGCGCCGTCAGACAGGCGATAACGTCGGAGCTGCCGGGTGCAGCGCCGGCCTCTGAGAAGAGATGCAGCACGCCGAGCACAGAAAAGACAACATGCAGCGCGCGAACGACACCCGCGCGGTAGACCAGGTCGGTGATGAACGTGTCGCTGGCCAGTAGATCCGCCGCCTCGTCTGGCGCGAACACCACCTCGACCTTGGTGCGCGTGCCGCGGGTGCGCTGAAGGGTGCCCAACCCCGAGTGGTCGTTGACGAAAGTCGAAAACGCTGACACGGCCTTGTTGCCGACGCGTTGGTAGAAGTGCGATACCGCCCGGTGCAGGTAGCGGTACGCCAAGGTTGTGCTGCGGCGGACGGGGAAGACGGACTCGACGTCTGGAGCGTCGGCCGCCAGCGCCGCGGCAGGCACGTGGCGTCGGCGTTGCGGCAGGTTCCAGCGACCGGACAGCATCTTGTCCGCCACGCGCTGGACGACATGGAAGCGCTGTGCCGTCCACTCTTGCATGAATACGTTGACGTCGGTGATGTACACCCACACATCGGCGGGGCCGCGCGGGTGCCCAAACTTCTGCAGCAGGAACTCGACAACCTTGGGCTGCAGGAGGCGACGGGGGAGCAAGTCAGGGGGCGCACAACAACAAAGCCAAAGCGGAGCAGTCGGGTCAGTAGCCGAAATAGGGAAGAAGCCAGGGCCTCCACGGCATCCAATAGCCCCCACAAAAACTGGCACACGTCAGCACGCACATGAAGAACCAGACCGGGCGCAGCCCTGCGCGCACCGCGGTCCAGAGGCAGTCCCACTCGAGGTACCTATCGAGACGAACCGTACCTTCAGATCAAGGACCCACTGGGCATCCTGCTCCTCCGTGGCCACTGGCGTCTGAGCATCGTCACCAGCCCAGGGACTAGCCGCTCCCGCTCCACCACCCCCGTCCGTGCTGCCCGTCGCAGGTGGCGACAGAGTCTTTCCGTTCACAGCAACGTGGGACAAGACAGTCGTGACGTCGCCAGACATTGCCACCAGCGCGCGGCGCTGAAAAATGAGCGACGCCGTCAAGCGGTCAGCCAGCACAGCAATTTCGTCAACCTTCTTAGTCACCCCCCGCAGCTGGCTGTTCATGATGGCGACCTCCTTACGTTGGGTGGTGATCTCGCGGCGGACGCCAGCTAATCCGACGCCAGTCGTCCGCATGATGTCGTTGACGTGCGCCACCGTGACGAGGCCCGCGGATGAGGATCCGTCCGGCGCTGCCGTTGACGACGCGCCGCCAGCACGGGCAGGCGGTGTGGCGCCGCTGGCGGCCGCCGTCGTCCCGCGAGTACGCGGCGACACGGCTCCGATTTCAGGAAGACGCGCGCCGCTCCCTGCCGACGAGCCGACACGCGGCTGCTGCGACGGGCCGCCACCGACGCTGGCGCAGGCGCCCGCAGCGACAGCCGCGCCGGTGCCAGCTGCGGCCCCACCAGCTCCCGGGGGCCCCCCGCGCCGCGTCAGTGACGAGGTTGGTGGCGAACAGCGGGTCGTGGCAGCGCCGCGCTGCTTTTTGTGCATTGGCAACGTCGAAAGGACCCCCGTCATGGGTCGCGGCGTCGCCAGTCCTCGTGAGCCTTGCGGCGTGTGCTCCTCGTCGCCATGTCCAACCTCCTCACCGTCGTCATCGTCGACAGGGCCTCGGCGCACAAAGGAGCTCGCCGCGGGCACCCCCGGAGGCACAGTAAGACGAAAATGGAAGTGCGGGCCGCTCAACGGCGCGTGCGCCGACGACCCGGTGTCTTGCTCGGCTGCCGGCCACGCGGCTTGGTGCTCCGCGGCTGACCCAAAAGCGGCCGCACCACTGCTCCCATTGTCGTACGCGGACGCGCACGCCGCTCCCGGCGCGTTCACGAGCGTCGACAGACGTGCGGCGGCCGACGCCGAGGCCCCGCCACTGCCGCCGCCACGGCCGTAAGAAGATGCCAACACCATGGCGGAGGCATGGTGACCCAGGTTACCATCAATCGCACCCCGAGTCTGGGGGGATGCGCCCGCCGACCCGGACGCGTGCCCGCGGGGCCACGCGGTAAGGGCGCCGAGCCCCTGAGGTGCCGACCGAACCCCCTGCGCGTTGCGCAGTGGCGTGGATGGACGACCGTCCGCCCCAGCTTGACCATCTGCCACTTCTGAGGCGTAGTGCAGTCCCGTCATGAACCTGGAAGGACCCCCCCCGTCAGGCGCCGCCGAGTTTCCGACCTGGTTGTTGACAAACGCGAGCGGGGCAGCCCGCACAAAGCCGCACAGTGCGAACATTGCGGCTTGGGGCTGCAGCGACTGTACGCCGGAGACGTGTTGTGGAAAGGGGACAGGACCAGGGAGGCAGAGGGCGTGGAAACAAGCGACGGCAGTGGAGAGGTGTGGGAGCGGGTCGCGGGGGGCGGTCATGCGTTGGAGAGCTAGATCAGATGCCAGGCGGCGCGGATCAGGCGCTCTTATACGTTTCGACAGATCCGCGCCGACGCGGTCCTCGGCGCCTCGCTGCTCGTCCCCAGCGGGGCATGTCGCCACGGCCACGGAGGGGGAACCCCGCCGTCAGAGAAGGGGTCCACAACACACATGCAAATGCACGCCGGACCCACAAGCGGCCACAGCATGCTGGACCAGGCGACATCGCCGCAACGCATGCGACACCGATGGGGGCGTGGGGGGGGGGGGGCGCACGGCAGGAGGGCCGCGTGCAGAGCAAGCCAGGCAGAGCGTGCCTCCCTCGCGCAATGTCAGGCGCAGACACCGCCAACGGGCCGTCGCCGAAGACCGTCAAGGAGAGGGGGGAGACAGGCGGGTACGCTGGCACGCGGGGACAACCAGACAAAAGACAAGCGCGACGGGCGGGGCGAGAAAGCGTCGCGACAAAATGCCGTACCGGCACGCTCGGAGGAGGAGCTCAGAAGCGGCGGCGAGGCCTCCGCTTATGGGAGGCACGGGCACTCAAAGGCGCAGTCACCGAGTGGCGAGGGGCTGTCGAACCGTGCTGACGATTGCCAAAGGCAGCGATCTCCGTCGTGTCCGAAACATCCCGACGATGAGTTCGAAGAGTGAGGACGTTCTCAGCACTAGAAATGAACTCGCATCTTTCACAATTGCATTCGTCAGAATCAATGTTCGAGGGTGCTACAGTGTGCAGGACGCTTTATCATTGGCAAAAGCCCGCTGTCGAATTACATCGTACATCGAAGCCCCCCTCATTTGAGAAGAACTTGTGCAGGACATCATACAATTGTCAGACGCCACTCCACAACATGGGTGAAAAAAGTCGTCAAATCATGGTTTTGGCGTCATCTGCAGGCCTCTAAAACGGAGTTTCGCTCGGAGCCGTTTTGAGCTCAGTCGTCCTCCGAGCGCAGTCCTCCAGCTGCAACGCCGAAGATCGTTTATTTGACTTTGACAGTGCATCGTCGGCGACTACGGCATCCCGCTTGGGCCTCCCATACCTGGGGCCATTCCGGACGATGCACCAACGAGTCTCCGCATCATCCCCACCTGGGTGACTTTATCCGACAGTGGATACAGGACGCGGGCTGCCGTCGAGGACGGGCCAATCGACTGGCGCCTTTGCCCCAACGCGGTCAAGCGCTCGGCTTTGTGCCGCTTGCGCAACCGACGACGGGCTCGCGGTCACGCCGCCAACGGTCGCCGGTAAGTGGAGGGGCGGTAGTGCGCGCCGCCAGAGTTCAGCGTCCGGGCGAGGCGGTGGGGTCTGAGGTGCTTGTCGTGGTGTGGGGTGATCCGCGGCGCCATCCGCGGTCGAGGGTCAGAGGGACGGCCGACGCCTGCCGCTGGTGGATCTAGCGTGCGAGGGGTCCGGTGGCGTGTTGCCCCGCTAGCGACAGTGCACGGCATGCGGTCGGTTGGGCGCCGCCGGGAGAGGGCCCTCGGGTCAGTGCCTCAGCTGCATCTGGCACCCTGGCGCGAGGACTGGGGGCGAGACTCTGTTGCAGCAGCACACTCATCGGTGGGGGCCATGTCGTGTGCAAGTGGGTGGACACAGTGAGGCCGCCGCCGCATGCACTGACGCGGGTTCTCTCGTCGTGCCCGAGCTGCTGCGGACCTGCTTATAAGCCCGCGTCTGCATGCCACCTGTTCCTTTCTACAGGCGCCCACCCATCCCACGACGCCTCTATCACGCTGGTTGTCATGCAGCTGCTCCCTTGCTGCTACTCTCCTTTCCAGCGCACCACTTGGCCTTTCTCAGCCTCCCCGCTACCGTCTGACGCCGAGGCGTGACCATGGCGCCGCCGCGGGCGGTGTCGGCGTATCCAATCGCGTGCCCCTTTTGCTGCCTGTCGTTCCGGAAGACCCCAAACTTGGCCCGCCACGTGCAGACGTCGCACAAGAACGAGAGCCGATGCGCGGCGGCGGCTGCGGCCGCGACCGCCATCTCCCAGTCATTCGAACGCGGCTCCGTGGCCGCCATGGCGAGCGCACCTGGGCCGGCGCTTCTTGACGCTGACGCCACCGTCGCGGAAGACACGGTCCTTCCGTCGCCTGCCGTCATTCGAACGGCAGGTACGGACGCGGGAGCGCCGCATCCATTTGTTGTCGGGGCCGCACCTGGTGTGGCCACCGACGCGGCGCCCGACGCCAACGCGGTCAGCGTCGCGGCCAACATGGGCTCTTCCACGGCCGCACGCGTCGTCGACGTCACGGCCGCGGTGAACCAGGCCACGGCCGGCACCTTTCTCGCCGCCGACGACGGCGGCCCGCCGCCCAACGAGCTCACCACCGCCGCCTCGGGTGGTGCCGGCGAATCAGCACCGCCGCATGAGGCGGACAACGTCGGCGACGTGCTCGTCGGTGAGTGGCTGTACGACACCGACGATGAGGAGGAAGGAGTAGGGGGGGCCGAGGAGGGTGACACCATCGGCGCGGCTGCCGTCGACTTGCTGGCGGCCCTGCCGCAGCACGTGTTCCTCTCCAGCACAGCAGCGCGCATCCGCGCATACTACCTGGCGTTTCCCGAGACGTCTCAGTCGACTGCGGTTGTTCCGCCGTCGTGGGCGAGCCGCCCGTCTCGGTTTGGCTCTCCAGCGCTGCGTGGCGCTCTGCGCTTTGCGCTCACGGCTGGCGGCTGCGGACTAACGGAGCGAGACCACCTTTCGTACGCGCAGTCGCTGTGTGCGGCTGAAAAGGAGGCCACCAGAGGTACCAGCCTTGTTGGCCCTGTCTCGGCCGCCTTCCCATCCGCGCATGGCTTCCTCACGGCGACACGCCATGAGGAAAACCGCGTGCTCGCCAGGCGCAGGTGGATGCAGGTTACCATTGAGATTGGCGGTCGCTCCTTCGTGTACTACTACAGAGACATTCTTAAGGTTTGTCTGGACGCCCTGGCGTCCGCCGATAAGGTGTCGTTTGGTCGTGTACCATCGGCGGGGGACGGCGCGGCGGTCGGTGGTGACGAATTCAACGACGACCACGAACGCCGCGGGACGCTCGACGCCGACCTGTACGTCAACGAGAGCCGCAGCGCGCGGCGTCTGCATGGCCCCGACGCGCGCGTTTTGGGGGTTCTTCTCCACGCTGATGAGGCGCTGGTGTCTTGGAGTGGGGCGCACTACATGTTCCCCGTGCGCGTCAACGTCACGAACGCGCTCGACAACGGCGGCCAGTGGCAGACGGTCAGGTACATCCAGCATATCGCCAAGGCGGTCGGGCGAACGGCGGGCGCCATGCTGGCCGTGAGTGATATGCGCAACGACCTCTTCCAGCGCTGCCTGGCCGTCTCGGTGCGCGCTTTTACCTGTGCGAGCGAAGAGGGCGTTACGTCGCACGTTGCTGGACACGGACCGGTCCTCCTTGTTCCGCGGGTGGTCGGCATCGTCGTTGACCAAGTTGAGGAGCGTACTATGCTTGCGCTGATGGGCAACCGCTGTCGCTTTTTCTGCTCTCCCTGCATGGAGAGCAAAGACGTGAGCGGCGGCTTGCTCGGAGTACGAGCGATCGACCGTGAGGTGGTCACCACCCTCGACGCGCAGCTGGCGGCCGCAGTTGTCCGGGCGGAGGACCCGCGTGCGAGCCGTCGCCGCGCCCTGGGTCGGGAGCACAGCGCGTTGGCGTTTGCTCCCGCCCTTGGTGCCGTCCACGGCCTCGGTACTGTCCCGTACAACCTCTATCGTGTCGTGTCCTTCGACCTCCTACACGTGTGGAAGTTGGGCATCTTGCGCCTCCTGGCGCAGCACCTCCCAGCTGTCATGCGAGCGCTGTGTATGGGCACTGGTCAGGCGCGTCTCGGCTCCGTGCAGGACACGCTCGACGCTCTCAATCTGCGAGGATTTGAGCTTGGTCGCAACTGCAAGATGGCACCATCTGCGCCAGGGTACGTTGTTTCTTTACTACTCGGGCGCGGGGGGGGAGGGCGGGCAGCCAGAGAGAGTTGAATGGGGCGGAACTGGGTGGAGAAGGTTGATGCGACTTTGAGCAACGTAGCCCTGGGCGCTTCGTTGCACGCATGAGTATCACATTGCACTGCGACGGTATTGACGCGGGACAACGTTGTTCAGCGCTACTTTTCCCTGTCGTCTGTCCTTTGGCGTGGTTCTATTTATCAGCTGCTTTGTGCCGACATCCGAGGCACAGGCAACGATGACGGGTCGCAGCTGGCGGAATTTCAGCGTCTTCTGGCCGTTCATGGTGGCCGGCCTTATCGGCCACCCAGACGCAGCCGCCACCGCCCCCGCGACCGCTGACGGCATGCCGGTGGCGCCTACAGCGGGGATTCCCCGCGCGCCATCTTTGGCCCGCAGTGCGGCCAGCGACGACTCGAGCGGCGACGACGGCGACGCGAGCAGTGCGTCTCTCGGCGGCTCGGGGGGGGATACCAACAATGACGGTGACGACGGCTGGCGGGCCGTCCCAGGTGACGATTTGGCCATCGCCGAGCAGCAGGGTGGCGCCCTGCCCGACGCCCGCCTCGCCTTTTCAAAGGCCTACGCGGACCATTTTGACGGCATGCCTTTGCATGACGCCTACCTGGAGCTGTTCTGTCAGGCGGCGCGCGTGGGGAGATTGCTCTTTGGAGATAACGTGGCCAACACAACTGTTATCACCGAAGCGGCGGTGAGAGATATCGACGAGGCGGCGGAAGTGCTCGGCGTCGACTTCATCCAGACGCTGTATGGCCATGTGAACACTACAAAGCTGCACCGCCTGGTGCAACACCTGGGCGATGAGCTGCGTAACCGTGGAAACCTGTGGGAGGGCGACACTTCTTTGAACGAGAAGCTGCACGGCAGCTGCAAACGCATGTTCAAACGAAGCAACAAGCGCGGACCAGGTGTCGCTCTTCAAATGATGCGATGCGAGGAGGCCCAGTCAGCGGTCATCCGGGAGCTTTGCGACGCGGACGAGGATGCGACGGAATCGGTTCCTGTCGGGCGGTATGCTGCACGCCGACGCGACGACGAGCGCGCCACCGCCGTCGGTGCCACCGGCGCCGGCAGCGGGTCCACCGGTGGTGCGGGCGATGGGGCGTTGGAATGGGCGACGGGTGGCGACGGGGTGTCGAGCGCCGGCAGGTCCAGCTCGGGCCAGGACACGCCTATGCAGACGTGGCAGCTGTCATTCACTGGCCGCGCGCAGCGGGTGGCCGTCGGTGACCTCCGCCGCATCCCGGCGCTATACAACCTCGATGCCGTCCTCGGCATGGCCGACGACGGCTGCGTCACGCAGCACCGCACCATGCGCATCATGGCGCGTTTTGAGTGGGGAGCCCCTCCGGCGTTGCAGCACCTGCGTGCCGCGGACAGCTTTTTCGGCAAGTCATGGTACTCGTTCATCCGTTACGAGGATAATGGCGGCGGCTTGTGCCTGGGACGTATGCGCCTGGTCTTGCGCTCCTTGGGCGGCAAGCCCCGGAGCTGCGTCGTCGTCCAGCGCATGCGCCGCTGTGCGAGCCGGCCGGGCTGCGTCCTGACGAGTTACGGGTGTGTGCGCCTGGCGTGGGACTTTGAGCATGACGGCTCTACTCACCCCGCTCTGGAGCTCGTGAACGCGGACCGCATCCTGCGAGCCGAGGACGTCCAGGTCGATTGGTTCGACTTGGGAGACCGCCTTGGACTGCACGCCACGCCGAGCAACAAGATCAACTCGACGGCAGAGCGCCGCCTGGCGCGCTACTTCACCAACGTCTGGTACCCGTGGACCAGCCGTGACCAGCAGCCAGGCCTGTAGCTCGACACTCTGCTGTAGCGGTGGGCGCGCGTTGTGGCGCACGTAGTCATGGAGAGTGTTCCTCTGCTCCCTTTTTCCTTTGTTGCCTCATCCGCTTCTGTATCGTACTAGTTCATGCGTACCGTGTGTCTGTACTGTATGATAACAAACGGTCATCGCGTCGCGTGCTATTCTTACTTCATCCTGGCGCCCCTCCTGTCACCAACTCGACCAGCTCCCCGCGTCGTACTGCCGCCCGGCACTTTGGTTCTGACAGGCAGTGGCCAGACAACGACGATGGAGCCGCTTCACGAACCCAGCACGGGCTTGCACTCGCGAAGATAAAAAAACGCACGTACCTACGGCGGCTGGGAGCCAGTTGTGTCTCTTTCTCGACGCGGTCGCGGCAGGCCAAGGAGTCCGGGCGACGCTCGGGACTCTGCGTCTCAAGTGCTCAATGCCTACTGGCAAAAGCCGCCTGCGGGCGCAATTTCCAGGCGCGTTACCTCGTTCCAGCGGTGCATGAGATGCAATAGAAGCGAGATCGACGTGATCGTGCCACTTAGCCCTCCCATTGGCCAGCCTTAGGTTTTGACTAGGGTGTGACATCGAGACAGGTAAAGTCCTGCGAGGGGAGCAGACCAGAGGCTTGCAGGATTCTGCTGAACGGGAGCCCCTCCCGTGCAGGCTCCCGTTCGCGAACGGGAGCCTGAACGGGAGTGGCTCCCGTTCAGGCTGCCCGCGAACGGAACTCCCGTTCAGCTTCCCGTCCATGTTGCAAGGGTTCTGACGATAAAGGCAGCACTGGCTACGGCGCCACTCAGCGCGCACACCTCGGCCGCGGCGCCGACGCCATACGTGGCCGCCTGCCGTCGTCTGGATCCTCATTGGTCGCGTACACACAGAGCGCGGGGAGGACGCGCGGAATCCACGCCAAGCCCGCCGCACCGCCATGCTCAATGTCGCATTTCGCGTCCCAGACCACGCCCCTTGGCTGGCCAGGAGGTCGTTGGTGCGCCGGGCGACGCGACTGAAGTGTCACGCCCCGGTTCGGACCGGTGGCGCTGGCGGTGCTGGGTGGGATCTTGATTGATTGTGGGTCGTTTGCATTTGTATGTCAATTGCTTGAATTATCTGCTTTACAGTCGGAAGGTCCACTGTTATGGATCCCCAGATCTCCCCATGGGGAGGCTACTGCGTGGGATTCGGGGCCATTTGGGCCCGCTTGCTCGGTTAGCTTAAGGGGACAGCGGGGTGCCCGTGTCCCGGCTTCCCCACAAAAAAACAACTGCGTTCTCACCTCTTTCCTCCCTCTTCGCGCCTTCGGGTGTTTTCCTAGGTGACCGTGTCACCGGGCGAGAGCAAAGCAAGGGTGTGCGAGTGGGTTCCCTCAGCTGGGCAGGTGTCCCTATCTGCTTCTGTGGGCTGGGGTGACACGGCGTTTTATGCGACAAATTGGTGGAGCAGCAGGGGATTCTCTGGCTGACATCAAGTGCCGGTACGCGTGTAACGGGCGAGCTTTCCTGTGTAACGGGTGAGCTCTCGTGTGCGTGGCCTTGCCCGGACGGGATTACAATCTCCCGACTCGTGTCGGGATTCTCTCCTTGTACCTCGTTGCCACCCCTTCTTTTTTGGTTGTACGTGTCTCCCGGTTCGCCTGGCTGTTGAGCGCCAGAGACCACTATGCCGACCCCGACGTCGTCCCCGGGGAAGACGTCGCCCCGGCGTACGTCAACGGACACGCCCCCGGCTCCGGCCGGGGCTGGGATGCCTGGTTTCTCGGGTTTGGTTCCGCCCCCGCCGACGCCGGCTGACATGGCTGGGCCTGGTGGTTCCTCCCGGGTGACAACGACCGACAAGACCGAGCTGCCGAGACCCGCGGTGGCGGGCACCGGCACGTCCAAGGGCAAGCAGGAGTGGACCCCGACTCCAGCTAGCCCGGGTCGACGTGATGCGAGCGGTGTCCCCCCGGACGTCGCATCCTCTCCGG
>Ga0115030_1000961_pt1 | contig 12673 bp, 9 predicted proteins | sample SidtaG_4_FD_87174 | JGI IMG/M metagenome (GOLD analysis project Ga0115030, IMG submission 87174) | Marine algal microbial communities from Sidmouth, United Kingdom - Sidmouth_Male1 metaG | ecosystem: Host-associated > Algae > Red algae > Unclassified | place: Sidmouth, United Kingdom | collected... | reverse complement strand
TCTCGCCCGGCGCAGCCACTCGTCTTCGAGCCGCCTCGAGCGGGTAATCGTAGATTGTTCACCAGCTTCATCTCGTGGGGTGTGAATTGGGAGATTCGCTCCTCACCTCTTCCAGAGGTGACTGGGCCAAGTTCAGTCAGGCAACTAAGACTCACAGCGTTGTGCACGGCGCGGCCCAGCCACCTGCCAACAGCGGCCACCCGCGGGAGGGGGGCCGGCTTGGCCACCCCGGCCGCTTGCCGACCGACCCCACCGGTCGCTGCTGGCCACCACCGGTGACGCCTCCGCCCCGGTCCGCGAGCCGGTCCCGCGGCCGTGGCCGTGCCCCCCCCCGCCCCCCGCCCTCCCGCCGCCCCCTCCTGCCACCCCCCCCGCCTCCTCTCCACGGCGGCCATGGCAGCGTCGGCGCACCCCCCCCCGCCGCCAGGTTACCGCCTGGGCGCCGGCGTGCGGGTGACGCTCTGCGGCGGCGGCGGCGGCGGCCTGCCGTCGACTGTCGAGGGCGCCGTCGCCGCGTATAACGCGGCGTGCGACGTGCTTGTACTGCGGCTGCCCGGGGGGGGGTTGCGCCTGATCCCGGGTCGCCAGATTGCGGGGGTCGTCGCCGCGCCGGCGGCGGCCGGCAGCCCGGTGACGGCGGCGGCGGCGGTGGCGAGCGCGGGGGGTGTGCCTGCGGCGACGCGGGAGAAGCTGGCGGCCGCTGCGCGGCGGGTCGGGGAGGTGGTTGGCCGTGAGCGCGCGCGGGTGGGGGTGGGTGTCGGCGCAGAGGGCCAGGCCGTATTTGATGCGCTTGCCAAGACGTACGTTTTGTTGGTGAGGAGCTTGCATGGGGTTGCGCGGGACGGGGGCAATCCTGTTGTGGGGGGCCGGGGGGGTCAAGCGACGGCTGGCATGTGCCGCGAGAAGCTGCTGCGGCGATTTGGGAACGAGGGGGCGCGATTGCATGCGATAGCACGCACATACATGGGCTGTGGTTGTTGCGCACGCCTGCGGCTGGCAATGGCGGTGGTGGCTGTTGTCCGTCGCCCGCTGTAGCAGCAGCTTTGCGCTCCTGTGGGCGACGTGTCGGTCTGCTACGGGGAGTGCCCGTTGGCGACACGTGCGCCGTGCATGGACAATGCATGGAGAAGCTAACCTGCCCCATGCGCTCATTTGGTTTTGATGTGTTTCTCTTCGGTGGTGGTGCAAACTGCTCTTTGTCATGGGTTCTGTGTACCCGTACTTTTGCTTGGACGCCGTCTTCTTGTTGTCTGTCTTCCCACCGCCTTCCCCGTTTTGCACCCAAACAGTCTGCCCGTCTCGTGGCAGGGCACGACCATTACAATCCTGGACACCCTCCACCTGCCGCCGCCCTACACCCCCGCTGCGCTGCGGCCCGTGTCGGCGGGCGGGGCGGTGGACGAGCTTGCCCGCGTGCGGATGGTCTTGACCAACGAGCGGGCCAAGCTGGACCTGCCGGCCGCCCCGGCTGCCGCACCGTCGGTGGCGACGGTGGCGGCACCGTTGGCCGTCGCGCCGGTGACGGGTGCGGGGCCGACTGCCGCCGTCGCGCCGGCGGTGAGGGGGGCGTGGCGCTCGAGGGGGCAGCCTGGAGTGTAAGGCGGGTGGTTTGCGGCGGGGCAGGGGGGGGAGGAGCGGCGGGGCAAGGGGGGCGTGGCGGACGGAAGGTGAAGTGGTGGAGCGTGTCGTCCGATGGCGCCGCTGCGTGTGGGGCGGTCAGGTGCTCGCGTGGGCGGGTGGTGCCCGGGGGTGCCGCCGCCGCCGGGTGGCTGCCGCCGATGGGGCGGGTGGGGTGGACGGGCGGCGGCCGAGTGGCGGGTGCGGCCATCGGTGGGGTGGTGGACGGCGACGGCGCGGCCGGACCAACGCCGGTAGAGCGACTAAGCGGCGGGGCGACTGTAGGAGGGCAAGGCGGGGCGGCCTTACCACCTCGGCCGCAACAGGAGTGGACGTACTCTCTGTGACGCGGTTGGGACGGGGGAGTTTGAGGGGAAGAGGGGGCAACGAGGACAGGGGGGTGGTTCCATCGTCGACGCATGTGGTCGCCTACGGTGGTGACGGCGGTTGGGGGCGCTTGCACTTGCTTATGTGTGCCGTGTGGAGATGTGCAGAGGGTTGGGGGTGTCAGGGGGGGCGGCAAGAAGTGTCGAGCGCTGCTGCGACGCAGAGACGATGTGAAGGATAGTTGCTTCGGGGTGTCTGTGGTGGAGGTGGAAAGGGTGAACGGGGTGGTCGAGCCGATAAACGTCAACAGCATCGGACGCACTGGTCCAGTGCCTCGTACCACGCTCATCGGGAGTGCACGTCGGGACCGGGACATCATACTGTTCGCTCCGTACGTAGCGGGCCGCGTATGTCGGCGGCCTCTGTTGTGGTGACGCCCGCTTCATCAGCGAACCCCCTTTTTAGGCGTCGCCGCGACGCGGCACCTCCGGCTCGCGTCGGCGCTACCTCCCCAAATCGTATCGCCACCGTGTCTCCGGGGGGGGCAAACGAAGAACGATCCGGTGGTGTGCCGCCGTGGCGGTAGCGAATGTCCTCAATCCAAGCACAGACCCAAGGACAAACAGAAACAAAGAAGAACGCTGTCTGACTGTTGGTGCGCAGAACAACTCTACGCATGTGCGGCCCGTAGTCCGTGATTCAAAAACTGTCCCCAGCTCCGTTGCAATCGACCGCCGCAGCCGCCAACTCGCCCACTTACACCGGATAGACCACCCCCGTGACCTCCTCACTCTTGGCCCACAAAGCCGCCGCCGCCTCATCCGACACCACTAGCCCCGTGCGCGCCGACGAGCGCGTCGGGGGCCCCTTGTCATGGAAGAAGGACGGCTCTCAGTAGTCGTTGGTGGCTACCCCCGCCTCGGTCGCGGCGTATAACAGGCAGCATGCGCCGGCCTCTGCCGCCTGGATGAGGAAGGGCTTGAGGCCGGCTATGAAGATCGACGTGGACAGTTCGGGCGTGGCCTTGACCAACAGCGAGGTGGTGCACCAGCCGGGTTGCGCCGCGGCGGCCAAGACGGGGGACCCGGCCGCGGCCAAGCGGCGCGCCAACTCCCGCGCAAAAAGCATATTGGCCGCCTTGGATCGCACGTAGGCAACGGTCGGTGAATACCCCTGCTCCATCGTCCAATCGTCGAGGGACAGGTCGACGCCATGCCGCTGCGCGTCGGACGAAACGCTTACTACGCGAGCACCCGGCGTGGCCATCAGCAGCGGCAGCAGCAGCCCCGTAAGCGCAAAGTGGCCGAGGTGGTTGGTCGCCATCTGCATCTCTTGACCGTCCGCCGTGAGCGTGCGTGGCAACATCATGACGCCGGCGTTGAGGATGAGCCCGTGGAGCTCCGTATGGGCGGCGTTGAGCGTTGCCGCCCCGGCCTTGACCGACGCCAAATCCGACAAGTCGATGGTGGCCAGGCGCACCGACCCGCCGGGGGTGGCATCGGTGCCCGCCAGAGCCGCTTGGATACGCGAGACAGCATCATTTCCACGCTCCGCGTTGCGACAAGCAATTACGACCGTGGCACCGCGACGGGCCAGGTGCAGCACGCATTCAAAGCCAGTGCCTGAGTTGCCGCCCGTTACGAGAAAGGTTTTGCCAGCTTGGGGCTCGAGGTCGGCCATGGTCCATGACGTCGACGGAGCCATGTTGAACGGCGCATGGAGAACCTTGACAGGCGGGCCTCCAGAAGCACCAGGATGGATGGTAGAGCCCTGCGCCCAAGGCGCTCCGCCCTACCATCGTCTTCAGGAGCAACACGCTTCGCGCATGGGCTGTATGGGCAGATGGATTGTGCTGGACGAACAGTGATGTGCTGACCGCGGACAATCTTGAAAACAGTGGCTCAGCCTCGAGTGATTGGCATGAAAATGTTGATTTGTTACTGCACTAAGTACGATTACAGTGTATTGCTCGTCTGGTTGATCCAACAGTTGTATTCTATCCATATAAGTATCACCTACGGGACACTGCCAGCGGTTCCTTCCCGGACGACGGACTTCCGATGATCGCCGACGCGGTGTGTACAGTATCGACGGTGCGCCGCGTCGCGAACAGCCCTGGTGGGGTTCTTGTCCCCGCGCACTTTAGCCGCACACCCCGCCCCGCCCAGACCTTTTGTTTGCTATTCCTTTGGTTCGACCATCATGTTTGGCGGTGGAGGTGGTGGCGCCGCTGGCGGCATGCCGTTTGGCATGAATGTCGTGCCGTCTATCTTGCAGCAGGGCGCGTCGGAGGATCGCGGCGAGGGAGCCCGGATGAACGCGTTTGTCGGCGCGCTGGCGGTGACCGACTTGGTAAAGACCACCCTCGGTCCCAAGGTACGGTTCGAGGGCCCTTGAGGGTCTTTTGAAGCTCTGTTCGGTTGCCTTTGAGTAGCATGCCGCTGGATGGCAGCCCCTTTTTAAGTGGCGTCCCAGCAGGAGTCTTAAGTAGGGTTGTGTTGGTGCGGTCCCTGTTGAGCTTGGTCTGCGCTGCTGTGCAGCTGTTGCTCCACTGAGTTCACTGGCTGTGGTACCCATTCAAGCGCCTGTGGCAGAGGAATTTGCGTTACGATCATCCACAGGGCTGTTGCTGACAGGCGCTTCTTTGCTGGCGGCTTTTTGCTGTGGTGACTTCTTTGATATGCTCGTTGGTTGCATGGAGCAGGGTATGGACAAAATCCTTCAGAGCACGGGTGGTGACGTGCAGGTGACGAACGATGGGGCGACAATCCTCAAGTCGATTCACATCGACAACGCGGCTGCCAAGGTATGTGCCTTTCGCTGGTCTCTCATGGATGGTCCTGGGCGTCGCTTGTGACTTGAGAGCGTAAGCCTCTGCGTGATGTTTGGTGTGCTGACTGGTTGGATTCTAGCTCATTTGGTGTATCGTGGTATTCATGTTTGTCTGGCATTGGTTTGACGCTGGTACAGGTACTGGTGGATATCTCGAAGACGCAAGACGACGAGGTGGGTGATGGCACCACCTCGGTTTGTTGCCTGGCGGGCGAGCTCCTGCGTGAAGCCGAGAAGCTGCTCGACCTCAAAATGCACCCGCAGACGGTCGTCTCGGGGTACCGGCTTGCTGCCACCGCGGCGGCCAAGGCCCTGGAAGCAGCGACGGTAGACAACGGCACGGACGTTGACGCCTTCCGCGTGGACTTGCTGAACATCGCTCGCACGACGCTCTCGTCCAAGGTCCTGTCCCAGGCCAAGGAATTGTTTGCCAAGATCTCGGTCGACGCGGTCCTTCGTCTCAAGGGCTCGACCAACTTGGACCATGTTCAGATTATCAAGAAGGCCGGTGGCTCCCTGGCTGACTCGTGGTTGGAGCCGGGCTTCATCCTGGAGAAGAAGCTGGGCGTCGGCCAGCCCAAGCGCATTGAGAACGCCAACATCCTCATTGCCAACACGGCTATGGACACGGACAAGGTCAAGATCTACGCGTCGCGTGTGCGGGTCGACTCGCTGACGCGGGTGGCCGCTATCGAGGAGGCCGAGGCGGAAAAGATGACTGCCAAAGTCAACAAGATTCTGGCGCACGGCTGCAACGTGTTTATCAACAGGCAGCTCATCTACAACCGGCCGGAGCAGGCCTTCACGGCGGCGGGCGTAATGGCCATCGAGCACGCTGACTTTGACGGCGTGGAGCGCCTTGCGCTGGTGACTGGCGGCGAGATTGTGTCGACCTTTGATGACCCCAGCGCTGTTTCGCTCGGCCACTGCGACGTGGTGTCAGAGGACATGATTGGAGAGGACGCGGTCATCCGCTTCTCTGGGTGCAAGTCGGGCGCCGCCTGCACCATTGTGCTGCGGGGCGCTACGGGCCAGCTGCTGGATGAGGCCGAGCGGTCGCTCCACGACGCCCTGTGCGTTCTCTCCCAGACGGCGGTCGACACGCGCACTGTCCTGGGCGGCGGCGCTGCTGAGGCGCTCATGGCGCGGGCGGTGGATGAGCTGGCGCCGACGGTCGCGGGCAAAGCCAGTTTGGCTGTTGAGGCGTTTGGACGCGCCCTCCGCGCCCTACCCGCCATTATCGCGGACAATGCGGGATACGACTCGGCGGAGCTGGTCGCCCAGCTACGCGCCGCGCACGCGGCGGGCGACGCCGAGGCCGGGTTGGACATGAACCGGGGAACGATTGGGAGTATGCGGGCACTGGGCATCACGGAGAGCTTCAAGCTCAAACGTCAGATGCTGTCGTCGGCGGTGGAGGCGGCTGAGATGATCATCCGCGTGGACGACATCATCAAGGCCGCGCCGCGGGCTCGGGACAATCCGCACCCTCACATGTAGGCGGCGGCCGTGCCAATAAAATCTGGCAACCACAGCACAGGGCGCGTTCCATGCGGAGCGGACGAGTTGTGTTCTCGGCAGGACCCTTGGCTCATGGCAAAAAGAGCGCGCGCTGGGTATCTTTGTAGGCTCAATGTCCGCGAAGAGCTGATCGAGACGTCTTGTATGTGCGAGAGCGCTGCTGTGGTCGGTGCACGTCCAGCACAAGACTGTCCAGGTGACGGCTATTCGTCGAGCACGCAAACCAAAAGCACTGTACATTGCGCGCAACGGCATTGCAGGCGAGCAACCGATCCCAGAACACGCGATTGAAGCCCTTAACCGCATTGCCCGCAGTCCATCGTAGCTGCACGCGTCTCCGTCAGCGTCCGGACGCGTTGCCGAAGATACCTGTGGGTGTTCAGAACCAGGGAACGGCTGACCACCAGCTGCTGCACCACCACAATTGCTACTCAGCGAAAAGAACCAAGGAAGGCGCTTGCATAGAGGGACCGCCAAAAAACAGTATACACAGTAGGGAGAATCGAGAACCGAAGCGCTGGGCCCCACCGCTCGCCGCTCGGCAAGGGGCGTAACCACCCGAGCACGCAAATCGACACATCCCCTTGACGAGCACACGCGGCGGCTACTCTACCTCGCTGAGGTAGTCCTTGACCTCCGCGGGCGTCAGCTTCTTGAACTTGAGGTCATCTGATACGATGCCAACCTCGATGTTGTTCTCCGTCACCTGCCCTTCAAAGCCCTCCTTGATTGTAAGCAGAGCGGTGTGGATGGCATCTTCCAGCTCCATGTCGTCCGAGTACCGCTTCTCCAGGAAGGTCTTGCCGTTCACCATGTTCTTTCCAATGGCCGACGCCTTCCAAGCAAAGTACGAGCCCGACGGGTCGACCTGGTACAGGTGCGGCCCTTCATCGTCAAAACCCGCGACCAGCAGGGACACGCCAAACGGCCGCACACCGCCCGACTGCGTGAACTCCTGCATCACCGACGCGACTTGGCGCACCAGCTGGCTGACGGGAATGGACTCCTTGTAAACGCGGTAGTAGGACTGCGCATAGTTGCGCGCCTTCTTCAGCAGTACCCGCGAGTCGGGGCCCATGCCCGCGTACACCATGCCAATGTTGGCAGTGATTGAGGTCACCTTGTCAATAGTCGATTCGTCCATCAACGGGCTCGGCAATCGCTTCTCTGTTGCAAGTACAATGCCATTCTTGGCTGTCGTGGGGGTACGGGTCGCACGGGGGGAAGGAACAGAACCCAAGAGGCAGGGGTCAGGCAGAAGCAACTAGAGCATTAGAAACGGAAACCACCGTCGGGCTACATATGCCTGCAGCGATGCCAGCAGAGCAGCTGACCGCCAGCGAGAGCAAGGAGGCCTGCGGACGACACGAGGCAGCAGCAATCGGTTGCACACCGACGCCTCACGAGCAGTTCATATCCAGTAGCGGGAAAGACTTCACAGCGTACCCTTGATGCCCAGCGATGTCGCGCCAGCCGCAACGGCATTCAGCGCGTACTCGATCTGCACGAGCTTGCCGCTGGGGCTGAAGGTTGTCAGCGAAAAGGAGTAGTCGGACTCCCCCATGGTGACCCGCCACGAAGGAACAGGCACAGTATCCGACGGGATCGAAGTTCAACCGACAAAGAGCCCCAGAAGCAGAGCACAATCGCCAAACGAGCCAACTAAACGAACGCCCGCAGGGCAGGGATGGGGCAAGACAGCCGAGCGCAACCAAGTCGGTGCCACCAGCAGGCCAAGCGGGGGCGCGCGTAGCATTCGCATAGAGTGAGTGGATCATCAGCAGGACAGCAACCCTTCTTGTAATTGTCAGGACCCGGTCGTAGGTGGAGAGAAAGTCTTTCCGTCTGTATTTGTGTGCGGTCTGTTGTTCACTGTAAGAAACCGGAGCTGCATCGTTGTGGTGACCAATCAACAGTGTGGCCACACAAGTGGCGCTCTCATGCCCTATCGTCAAAATCTCCACCATCGGAGCAGAACCGCGGAGCCCTGGCTGTCTTTTGTGCCTCGACGAGCGCTGCCCGCTGCCCCTGTCTTGCACCCGTTCAGCAGCGGTGGCCCACGTCGGAGGCACGGGAGCGGCTGCCTTCCTTGGTGCGGCACGACACGCTGCGGCCGCGTTGCAGCATGTCGTTCCCTTCCTCCTCTGTCTCCAACTCGCGCGTGACGTTTGTGTTGCGTTGTGAAACCGAGTTCGGTCAACGGTGCGTTTTTTTTGCGCCTCGCATCCGCCGCCCATTGCGTGTCGGCCACTGGCGTGGAGCATTGGCCCTGGTTCGCTCCCTGGGAGTAGGGGCTGTGGTTGCTATGTGGTTCCCATCACGCTTTTGGTGGGCGCACCAGTCACCCTTCTAGGCCGGACGGTTTAGAGGTGGTCTCGAATGCCATTACCCAGAATGGGGGTGCCTGCGTGTGCTTCCCCTCGTTCTAGCATTCCTCGGGTCCTGTTCTTGAGGCGGCGTGGCCACTGCCGACGACGTGTACTGACTTGACATATGTTGTCTGCTCTCGGCCGATCTCGGATCTGTTGCGGTGTTGGTGTGCGGGCTGCGCAGGGTCCGCGTCATTGGAAATGACTCGCGTCTCGGTGGCTGGGACCCGCGTCGGGGCGTGGAGCTGACAACCTCGACGGGTGCGTGGCCATCATGGCGCGTCTCCGTTGACCTTCCGGCTGGGCACAAGGTGGAGTACAAGTACGTCGTGCTGCAGAGCAACCCCAGCGCCCTAGCCGGTGACACTCTGGTGGTCGGCAGCCCTGACGGTCCCGGTATGAAAGCGTCAAAGCCGGTTGCTGGGGGAGGCGCAGAGGGCAGCGGCTCGGGTAGCAACGCGGGCATCCTCAGTCCTGAATCGGTGGACGGCACCATGCAATGGGAGCTGTTTGAGGAGAACCGCACCCTCACCACCCGCTCGGGCCAGATGATCGTGAACGACGGGGAGTTTGGGAAGTGGAACGACAAGGAAGAAGGTCGCGTCAAGTGCTTTCTCACGACGGACGAGGGGTTTGGCGATTCCATCGAGAGCCTGGTCATCGTGCTTTACCGGCTGCCCATCCTTTCGAAGCGCGACCCCACAACGGGGGCGTGGGACTTCAAGTGGGATGACGACGCCCTGTACCTCACGTCAACGGGCTTGCGAAAGGGCCTGGAGCAGCTCAAGGTGGCGCCCCTGTGGGTCGGCATCCTCAACTCGGACGAGGAGGTACCGATGCGAGAGCGAGACGGCGTGGCCGACCGTCTTCTGGAGGAGTTTAACTGCGTTCCGGTCTTCATCCCGCACGACACGCTCAAGCAGTTCTATGAGGGCTTCTGCAAGGGCGTCCTGTGGCCGCTCTTCCACATGGTGTCGACAGCAACGGACCACACGCAGCACACTACCCGCTTCGATGACCGTCTCTGGCGGGTGTACATGAACGTCAACCGGATGTTCCGAGACAAGGTGGTTGAGGTGTACGACGGCGACCGGCAGCTGATTTGGGTGCACGACTATCACCTGATGTTGCTGCCTCAGGCGCTGCGCTCGCGCTTATCGGGAGTGAAGATTGGCTTTTTCCTGCACATCCCGTGGCCCTCCTCGGAGGTCTATCGTGTGCTTCCGTGGCGGAACGAGCTTCTCAAGGGTATGCTATCGGCCACCCTGCTCGGCTTCCACCTGTTTGACTATGCCCGCCACTTTCTCTCCGCGTGCGTGCGGCTGCTCAATCTGGAGCATGAGGCCAACCGGGGCTCGCTTGGCCTCGAGTACGACGGTCGCCACGTCATGCTGCGCGTGAGTCACATCGGCGTCGACCCTGAACGCTTCTCCGAGGGCCTCAACGAATCGTCTCTGGCTGACCGGGTGGCCGAGTTCAAGCAGCGGTTTGCTGACTGCATTGTCCTGGGCGCGGTGGACGACTTGGATCTGATCAAGGGGATCTCCCTCAAGTTGTTGGGATTCCAGCGGTACCTGGACACTGCGCCTAACATGCGGGGAAAGGTCGTCCTCGTGCAAGTGGCCATCCCTAAGGCCGCCCGCGTTAAGGAGTCGGTCCGCAACGAGATCCGGGAGCTGGTAGCCGCCATCAACGATAAGCACGGTGACGGGTCGGGAAGGCGACCGGTGTGGTACCTGGAGGAGAGCATCAGCTTTGAGAGCCGCCTGGCCCTGTACAGCATCATGGACGCGCTGGTGCTGACACCCATCCGAGACGGCCTCAACCTCATCCCGTACGAGTACATCGTGTCGACCTCGGAGGGCAAGGGTCAACTCGTCCTCTCGGAGTTCACGGGCTGCTCCAGGGCTCTCTCCTCGGCCGTGCGTGTCAACCCGTGGGACATTGAGGAGCTGCGCAGCGTGCTGGACGTCGTTGTACAAAAGGCTCTCAGCAAGGCGCCCGAAGTGGAGCTCAAGCGTCGGGCCGACAAGTCGTACGTGTCGGCCCACTCGTCCCAGCAATGGGCGCAATCCTTTCTGCACGACCTGAAGGAGGCGTCCGAGCCAGCACGGGCGGTCGTCAAGGTCGGTCCGCTCGCCGGGCTGCCGGGCGTCCTAACGTATGATGAGTTCACCCTCCTCAACCGCTCCTCTGTCCTGCGTGCTTATAAGGCTGCCAAGAGGCGCCTCTTCCTCTTTGACTACGACGGGACATTGACCTCCATCACCGAGCAGTCCTCCCAGATGGCTCACGCGTGGGCGCGGCCGAACGAGAGTGTGGTTGCCAACTTGGACACGCTCTCCAAGGACCCGCTCAACGACGTCTACATTATGTCGGGTCGCAAGACGGAGGTACTGGAGGCCGGTCTCAACAACTCCCCCGCCATTGGGATTGCGGCGGAACATGGTTTCTACTTCCGCAAGAAGAACTCGACAGAGTGGAACAAGCTGCTCGAAGACGCAGACCTGTCGTGGATGGAGCTGGCGTTGCGGATTATGCTCATGTACACCGACCGCACAGACGGATCGTACGTGGAGCAGAAGAAGGCGGGCCTCGTGTGGCACTACCTCGATGCGGACCGGGAGTTTGGCTCGTGGCAGGCCAAGGAAATGCGCGACCACCTCGAGTCGCTCCTCTCCCCCTTCTCTGTGCAGGTGGTTTCTGGCTACGGGTGGCTGCAGGTCCGGATGTCGGCAATGAACAAGGGCGTCACGGTCGAGACCATCCTGCGCGACATGCCCGAAGCGCCGGACTTTGTGCTGTGCTGCGGCGACGACCGAACAGACGAGGACATGTTTGCATACCTGGACACGCACCTGGACCCGTCTGTGAAGCAATTCACCTGTACAGTGGGCGTCAAGCCTAGCCACGCGCGCTACTACCTGCACTCGTCCAACGAGGTCGGTGCGCTTCTCGAGACGCTGGTCACCGGGGCTTACCCCCGCGGCGGGCGCTCCCGCCACGGCGGTGCCATGTCCCTGGCCGACATGGTCGCGGATGACGAGCCGAGCCCCCCACCGCCGCCGCCGCAGAGCAACAATGGACCGCGGCCGGCGGCCAACTCGTCGGGCCAAAAGAGGCGAGGCCTGGCGTCCTCCTTGTCGGGCCTTTAGCGGCTCTGTTATCGTGGGCCTCACCCCCGGTCCCTCTCTTTTATACTCCTCTGGCTGGTGTGCACCCGCTTTGGTTGGCTGCACGGCGTCTGTTGGCCGCCTGGTCTCCATTTGTTTCAGGTTTTTTTCGCTGCTCCGCCCAGCACGGGGCGGCTTGTGGGGGGTGACTTGTTGTGGCCACTGCCGATGTCGACTGGGCCTGGCCGCGGGCCGGCCATGGGGTTAAAACGCTTCACTGTTCGTGGGCACCGTAGAATCTTGCTTTTCTACGCGTCGGACCCGTCGCCAGATCACGGGCGATGCATCCCTCGACCGCCCGGGATGAAGATGGGACGCAAGCGAGCGCGTGGCAGCGAGAGGGACCAGCGGCACCCCATATCCAGGGTAGTCTCGTTGTGCAGGTCGGCAGCCGCACCCGGCCATGGAATCCGCCGTGCAGGCCTTGCGCTGTGAAGCGTCGGCGCCACCGCCGGGGCGCACGCGGTGGGCGGCCGCCGCACCGGGAGCGCGGGAGACTGCCGCTCGGTGACACGCGTGCACCCCCCATCAGACGATACACCTGCGGCCTGTCATTGACCTGCACGACCTTCCCCGCCGACCGCTCCTCCCTCCGCAGCCCCCACGTCTGCCCCATCCCCGTCCATGGTGTTGCCGTCGCCAACCTCCTCGACGGCAGCCGCCTCCGCCGCGGCCGGCTCGTCGGCACCCGTGTCTGGCGCACCCGCCCCGCCAGACGCACCCGGCGGCGGCCGCCCCCCCCCCCCCCCCCCCCCCCCCCCCCCCCCCCCCCCCCCCCCCCCCCCCCCCGCCCCCCCCCCCCCCCCCCCCCCCCCCCCCCCCCCCCCCCCCCCC
>Ga0115030_1000957_pt1 | contig 12699 bp, 13 predicted proteins | sample SidtaG_4_FD_87174 | JGI IMG/M metagenome (GOLD analysis project Ga0115030, IMG submission 87174) | Marine algal microbial communities from Sidmouth, United Kingdom - Sidmouth_Male1 metaG | ecosystem: Host-associated > Algae > Red algae > Unclassified | place: Sidmouth, United Kingdom | collected... | reverse complement strand
GGGGGGAGGGGCCGAGGCCCCGGGGGGCCGCCCCCCCCCCCCCCCCCCCCAACCCCCACCACACACACACACACGCACGGCGCGAATGCGCGCACACGCTGGGCGGTGCACAAACTCGCACGCCCGCCCCACCGACAACACGCTTCCCTCTCTCCACCGGCGGACCGAGTCGTCCCGCCGCGCAACGGCGGCGGGTGCGAGGCGCGGGCGCAACGGCGGCGGTCGCGCGGGGGCGGCGGCGGAGAGGCAGCGCGCGCGCAGCGGCGGCACCGTCGCGGAGACACGATGTGGGAGCGGTGGAGGCGACGCGGGGCCGCGTCGTTGGGTGGGTTGACGGGGGGGGGGGCGTGCGGCGTCATGGCTCGCGCCGCGGCGTGGCGGCCCGCGTAAAAAAAACGGGGCGACCTGACTGTTGGGCCCCGCGCGGACGCTCTTCCTCAGGTCGTTCCTCCAAAGCAACAAAATGGGCAAGGAGGGCCACCAAGCGCAAGGATGGATGTTGGAATCTTGATCGCCCGGTTGTCCAAAAAGGCGTAAATGTAGGGAGGTCACTATTTCTGGGACCTTCATTTAGACACATAGAGCTGCATACTTGTTTTGGATGCTCATCGAATTCTGAAAGAGCGTTCGCGAAAATATCCTAGATTTTCGAAACGAAAAAACCATTTTCACACAACGAGAGATAGACAAGCGCGTCACGAGCACCTTCTGAGGGTGTGCTCTGACAACTTGCCACGCCTCTCAGACACAAGTTCACCTCAACCGCACGCGTGAGGCGTCGGTGGCGCGCCACTGCTGCCGCGGCCGTGAGAGCACACGCGCGGCGCCTCGGTGCGGGGAGCGGCCCGGGATGCGCCCGACCGGGAGCCCCCGCCCAATCGGTCGGCGGGGCTGCCGACGCGTGTCCGCGGCCGCTGCCACGCGGAGTGGGGTGGTGCCGACCCTGCGGCGCTGGGAACCATCGGGGCGGCCAACAACGCCTTCGTCCCACGCACGCACATACGCGGCGTCGACGGGGGCCGTCCGCCGGCAGGGGCGACGACCACCTGCGGCGGGGGGCAGAGTCGGGCGTGCCCCAAGCCCGACCGGGCGCCACGCAGTCGGGGAGGGCGTCCAAGGCCAGCACCGCCGCCGCCGTCGGCGGCTCGATGGCGCCCCACCGCGGGCGGCGGTGGCGGCGCCCGCCGGCCTGCCGGCGCCGTGGCGTGCGAGAGGGATCTGCGACGTCGCAGCGGCGGGGCGGTGACGTGGCCGTGACGGTAGCTACCGCCGCGGTCGACACCGCCGCCGCCATGCCCCCCGCGGGGGCCATGCGGGCGGCCGCCCGTCGCCGTGTGCGGGCGCGCGTCGTGCGCGCGGTCGTCCACCGCCCAACGCCGCGTCGGCGGCAGGCGCAGCGACAACGCCGCCAGCGGCGGTGGCCACCGCCCCCACCCGCCGCGCGCGGGTGTTGCGGGAACAAACGCGACCACGAAGACCGCCGCGCATTCAGCGCCGACACGACCCCCTGTTTGAAAAATCAGAACGGACGTCTCCCACAGGGCCCCCAGAGCCCGATTCTGGCCAACTACCGCGAAATTCCGACATCATGGCCGTTCGTGGAAGAGTCCACCTGCCCCCACGGTAGGGTTGGTGAGCACGAGCCATTAGATGCGGGCAGCCCCGGCGCATGTTCCCATAGTCAAGAAAGCGCCGGGGGACGCCCTCCAACGGCGTAGGGAGCCAAACGGACCGCCAAGAACGATTCTTTAAGTACTCCCGCAACGTGCAACTAGAAAAACGGACTATTTTTTCGACGTGTGGGTATGGAAAGCACCCTAGACTTAAAAGTCCAGGGAATAGTCTTTCTCCATGGCTGCGACATTCACGAATGTAGATCGACCGGCCTTGTCAGTGCGATCAAGGCCGACTCCGGTGTGCGATCAAGGCCGACTCCGGTGTGCGATCAAGGCCGACTCCGGTGTGCGATCGTCTGCCACGTACGCAAATCGGGTGTCACGTAGGCAGAATACGATCGCCACAAAGGGTGCCCAGCAGTGGAGAAAGACTGTACGCAGCAGTGGAGCATGTCTGATGCGTGAGGCAAGCTCTGACGTTAGCCAGCAAAACACACGCACCCCGAGGCATAGTACACCGCGGTGTGGGGCCTCCGTTGAGACCGTGAGCTGGACCACGTCAGCACTGCCGCGGCCCTTGCCGACAACAACAGCCCTGAGGAGGGCGCGAGGGACAAGGCGTTAGCAGAAGAGCTGCCGTGCGCGTTGGTTTCCTTTCGCTCTTTATCTTCACACACAACGCCCGACATCAGCATTCTTGTGGCAGCAAGTCTCATCCCGACGCCGTTCCTCCAGGCGTCGGAGCTGCCGGTGCCGGCCGCTTGCGCGATGACCGGCGAGCACCGCCGGCTGCCGCCACCGGCAGTGAAGGCGGCAGTGGGGGCGGCGGTGGCGGCAATGCTGGCGGTGCTACGGCGGCGGCGCCCGTCACCGCCGCAGAAACCGGGGCGGCGGCGCCCGGCGTGCCTGGGAAGAATCCTCCCCCCGCTGCACCGCCACTCATCATTGCCATCATCGCCATCGGGTTGGACGCCATCGCCGCCGCCATGGGGTTGGTTGCCATCGAAGACGCCATGGCGGAAAACATGTCCGCGGGCGTGGCCGCCGCCGCAGACGCCGCCGTCGCCGGCGTGCCCGCCGCCGCGGTCACCGTGGCCGGCGGTGATGCGTCGCGATTTCCCGCCGCCATCGCCTCTGCCCGCTCCCGTTGCAACGCAATGATGCGATTCTGCTCATCAATTTGCGCCTGCATCTGCTTCATCTGCTGCATGGCACTCATCATCGTCATCATCAGTTGCATCTGTTGCAAGCCGTTGACGTCGGCGGCAGGGGCGGGAGTAGGCGCCGCCGCGGGAGCACCAGGGAAGCCGGGCATGCCCATCATCGCCATCATTGCGGCCATATTAGCAGGTGCCGCCGCCGCGGCAGCGGGGGCGGTGTTCGTTGGCGTTGCTGGCGCAGCCGCGACGCCACTCACGGGGGCGGCCAAAGTGGCAGAAGCGGCAGGGGCTGGAGCCATCACCGCCGCCACAGACGGCACAGCCGCCGCTGCCGTCGCTGCCGCAGCCGGTGGTGTTGCTGCAGGTTGTGATGTTAGCACGGGTGGCGGTAATGGCGCCGCCACTGCCGCAGGTACAGGAGCCGGAGGTGTTGCCGTAGTCGCCGCTGTTGCCTGGCTCGTGCCGCCGCCAGTCACGATGCGGCCGGCAAGCACGACTCCAGAATCGGACGGCCCGCCCGCTGGTGCAGCGCTCTGCGCCTGCGACGCTGTGCCAGCAGTCGTTGTGTTTGCAGAAACAGCAGCAGCAGCCGATGCTGCCGCCGCCGCCGCTGCCGCTGGATTCAACCCGGTCGATGCTAACAACGGGCGCGCGCCTGGCGGAGCAGTTGATGCCACCGGCATCGCGCGAGTCGGCGGGGCGAGGCGCACCGCAGACGCCGCTGGCGGCGCCGGCGGTTGCGGTGCCTCGTCGCCGCCATCATCCTCGTCAATTGCCGAATCGCTGTCGCCGCCACCGGTGTTGCCCCTGTTCGCCAGCGCCGCCGCTGCGCTCGCAGCACTCCAGTCCACATTGGCAAAATAACGCGCCGCCGCCGGCTTAGGCGCGTACCCCGGGGGCACCAGCTCGCCCAGCCGCCCCATCAACTCCTTGACGACCTTGCGGAGCGTCACTTCGGTTAGAGCCGTCGCGCGGCAAATCTCGGCTTGCGTCTTGCGCACGTCCTCCAGCTGGCACGCCACGTGCACCGCCGCTGCTGAAACAGACACGGGATTACGGCGCGTGCAAAGCTTAAGGGTCCCCGCCCGCTCAGCAATGGTCGTCGCCAGGTTGCTGACAGAGGCAGGGAGCTTCAAGCGAGCCGCAAAAGCGGGCATGTGGGCGGCCACAGATGACGGAGCCGCCGACGACGACGCCACCAGCTCCTTGATAGCCAGCTTGTGGTAGCGCTCGAGCTCCCGGGGCTCCACCCCGACCGCCGCAGCCACGTCGGCCAATAGAGGGCAGCGGACGGGCCGGGGGGGATCCGCATGACGTCCAAGTTCCGCAGCCGCTGCGACTGCCGCCGCCATCAATAACTGAGCCTTGGCAGAAAGAGCAGCTATGTTGGCGGCCGCGGACACCTCGGTGGCAGCAACAGCGACGGCAGAGAGTCCCGCGGCCTCGCCAGAGGCACCCGCGGTGGCCTCTGCCGACGCCAATGCCACCGCCGCGGATCGGGCAGAGTCCGCTGCAGACGAGGCGGCAGCGGCCAATTGCGATCGCTTCAACGCGTGCAGCCGCGCCTCGGAGCGGCGGCGCTGGCCTGCCACCACAACTGACGCCGCAGCCAGTGCTTCGACTGACTTGTTGCGGAGGCTGGCGTGAGCCGCCACGTGCCGAAACACCCGTACCGCCATATCGACCGTGTCCTTGTCCACGTCGAGCAGCTCGGCCAGCTCAACAATTTGAAAGTAAGCAACCAGCGTATGTCGCGCGTCGCCCGACGCGGCAGGGCCCGACGCCGGCGGCGCGCTTTTGGCCCGAGCAGGCGACGCGGCCGCGGCCTTGGCCTCCCGGCCATCCTCATCCTGCTCATCGTCGGCTGACGTACCCGAGCGGGCGCCGCTGGCAGACGCAGTCGCCCCGCCATTTATGGCAGCGGCCGCCGCCGCCGCAGCCGCTGCCGCCCCCGCGTTGGATTTAGACGACTTCGGCAGTGGCCGCCCAGGCGCGCGGCCGTTGTAGCCGACATAGCTTGAGTAGATGGCGGGCCCAATCTGCCGCTCCAGCTCCGCCAATGCTCCAGACACGCTCCGGGCGGTCGATGCAAACACCGGCTCCCGTGTTGGTGACAGCAGCCGAAACGCGGTGATGAGGCCAGGCGTGGAATACGGGTCGTCGTCGTCCGCATCAATGTTCTCCTCATCCACAGCATTGTCCACCATTGCCGTACCGCCTTCGTTCTGTATAGAAAAGAAGTTAAAACACGAAATCATGAGTCCAACGAAGCGGTACAAAACCACAATGACAGGCAACAAGAAAATAAAATCGTCCAGAGTAGACAGAAGGTACTGGTCAGCCCACGTCCCGGTCACCAGAGCCACAACATCAACACGACCTGTTGCCACTACAGGTCTCGTAGTCATTCTCTCAGCACACAATGATCCCCCCCACACTCCACAAACTCACAGGCCCCAAGCAATCTGGCGTCACCACGCAGTGCAGTTCTTCAGGCTGCAGCGGCCCCGCGTATTCAAACAGGTCGTTCATGCGCTCTTCCAGCATCGTTAAGCATTCTGTGCATTGTACAGTGCGATTGATGCCACTGTCGTTGAATGACAGAAAAATAGCACAAATGCAGCGCGTCAGCGAACGAAAAAATCGAGAGAACGAACAAGACGAACGGGAAGAAAGGGTAACAACCGTTAGGGTTCGCACATCCCCGTCACACGACACAATCACACCACCACCTTGATGGGTGCAAGCCTGGTCCGGGCCAAGTGGCTACTGCCCCACCGCGGATGTCGTGGCAATAGACATGCTCTGCTGGTATGCGCCGCACGTACGACGCCAGCACAAGAAATGCATGCCACGCAAGCACCAATAAAAAAAGTAGCAAAGAAAAAAAAACGTACTTGCGACGGAGGCGCTCGCAGCCACAATTAAAGCAGCTTGACACCGACCCGAAAAATACGCCCTTCCCCGCCCGCCCATCAGCTCCCATCGACGCCACCACCACTGTGGGCGCGGCAGGGACTGCGTCGACAGCCGCAACCGCCGCAACGGCGGCCGCGCCAACCCCCGCCGCAATGGTCTTGGACAAGTCCTCCGCCGCTGCTGTGGCCATCCCTGGCGGCGCGGTGGCCGCCATCATCCAGGAGAGGAGGAGGCACGCAGCCGTGGGCGTCGGCGAGCACGCAAGGCACGACGTCGGTAGTCCAGCTTCTGGCGAAGAACAGCAAACGGAGACGACGGTGGATGCACGGCTTGAAGGGGGCAGCCGCGCTTGGCGCCACCTCGGGCACAGGCAGGGATGAGGGCCAAGCCCACGGGCCGCCTCGCTGGATGGTGCTCGTCGTTGGAGGCGGCCGAGTTAGCGTTGCCAGACGCAGGACCACATCGATGGTAGCACCCCTTCGCATTGGCGCAGATTCGTTCGACTTATTGCTCAGGCTAGAATTGTTTCAAGATGGAATCCATCGAGGCGAGTTAGCGATGAAATCGGGCCTCCATAGTGGCGCCCCCCCGAAACCGTGGGCTTCCAGCAGAGCCGTCGAAGCCAAGGACGGAGGGAAGGCCCGTCGTCGAGTCACAAGCACCTTGACCTTCTTCACGGATCCGCGACGTCCACTCGCGCCGCCATCGTACCGCATCCGGTGCAAGCGCTCTCGTCTTCGCCACCCTTACGCTTCTTCTTATTTTCTTCCTGCTCCCCGCTGCGCCATCTCCTGTCTTCTCCCCTGCCCTCCGTGCCCGCAGACGCCATGGATGCTGCGGTTGCGGCCGAAGCGTCGGGCCGCGCTGTCATGGAGGCGCGGGCACGGGCACCCCCCCCTTCGACCTCTGTAGTCACCTGTGTGGCCTGCCGCGTGCGGCTGCACGGCCCCGAGACACGCCGCACGCATTATTTGTCCGACTGGCACCGGATGAACATCAAGCGCAAGCTCGCCGGGCTAATGCCTCTCCCCGCCGACGAATATGCGCGGCGGGTAGACGCACTGGCTTCCGCGGCAGGGGGTGGTGATGCTGCACTTCGTGAGGCTGGCGGCGGCGGTAACAGCCGTGGCAGCGACGACTTGCCACCGACCGGCGTGGTGATGACGCCCACCGGCGCATTTTGCAACATTTGTTCTAAGCGCTTCTCGTCGACCAAGGCGGCGGAGAACCACCTCAACTCTCGGCGGCACATTGACAAGGCGCGGGATGCGGAGGTGGAGGGTGCGGCAGGCCGCGGGTCGGGGTCGGGGACAAGTGCCGCCGTCGATGCCGGCGCTCATGTCGGTGTGGAGGCCAATGTTCAGGAGGACGAAGACGATATGGAGCTTGAGGCGCGCCTTGAAGATGGCGGCACGCCCTTCCCGCCGACTACTTGCGTCTTTGACGGCAAGGCGTGTGCGTCTGTCGAGGCCAACCTGGCGCACATGGCGTCTGTACATGGCTTTTTTATGCCCTACATTGAGCACCTTGTCGACGCACCCGGCCTGCTTGCCTACCTTGGCGAGAAGGTCGGACTCGGCTATGCTTGTGTTGCGTGCGACCGGCCCTTCACAAGCGTTGAGGCGGTGCAGCGGCATATGGTTGACAAGGCTCACATGCGGATGGTCGATGACGACGAGCGATGGGTAGACGAGTACGCGCCCTTCTTCACGGTCGACGGCGATGAGGAGGAAGAGGCTGACGCCGCTGCCGACGAGGAGGATGGCGAGTGGGAGGAGGTGGAAGATGATGGGGAGGCCGCGGAGCTGCTCGAAGCCGCGGGCTTGTCGGTGAAAGCAACGACCACGTCGGGGGTGGCGGCGGTTGTGCAGCTCGCTGGTGGCGGCCGAGCGGCGGGCCGGCAAGTCGTCGCCACCGCTGATGCGGCAGACCCGCCTTTCCGCGGCGGTGACGACGTCGGGGAGGTGATGGACAAGATCACATCCTCGCTCGTCCTGCCGAACGGCAGGGTGCTCGGCCACCGGGACTTGGCGCGCTACTACAAGCAACGCCCTGCGCCAGCAGAGTCGCGCGACGCGGCTATCGCCCGCCGCACTATGCGCTCGTCAGTTCTCAACAATTACCAGCGCCTCGGCTGGGCGGGGCCGGCCACGTCCAAGGTCGTTGCCAAGGATCAACGGATGCAGCTGCTGCGGTTCAAGCGGGACCACCTGCGCGTCGGGCAGTCGAACTACTACACGCGCAAGGCGGCCATTCGGCCACAGTTGGGGGTGCTCAACTCTGGTTACCGGCCGTAGAGGGGGTCTCTGGGAGTGCTCCAATTGTGTACATGGACGCATCTTCTTTGTTCTTTCTTTGTACGCCGATTTGTCGGGGATCATTACTGTAGTCGGCACCGGTGTCCTATCTTGTCCTGGCGTCTGAGCAGAAAAATAGTCTGTAAGTGACTGAGCCACCTGGGTAATTGATGAGGGAGTTGCTGCGTCGACGTCCTCGACGCCAGTGCGGAGCGCCGCGTCCTCACCAGCAACTTCCCTGCCGCCGTCGTACTGTAGCTCCTTGTTGCAATACGTACCGCTCCTTCCCGTTCCCTTTTCCCCACTGTTCTTCATTCGCTCCCTTCGCTACGTTTTTGTTCTTTCTTGAGACGGCGTACGGTACTCCCGTGTTCCTTCACATTCTTCAACTGCCTCACTGTTCTTCCCGGCTGCCACCATTACAATGGTTTCCCCAACGCTCTCCCAATCCCGCCTTGTCGTGCAGCTGATGCGTTCGGTCGTCAAAACGCCCGCGTCCGTTAAAGCTACGGTGCGGGCGATGGGCCTTCGCCGCACCTACCAGTCGGTCGTCCTCCCAGACGGGCCGACCACGTGGGGGCAAATCACTAAGGTCAGCTACCTGGTCGACGTCCGCCGCGTCGGCGTTGACGAGGTCGATGCCAGGATCGCGGGGCGCCGGGGCTAGCGCGTCCCTAGTCGGGAGGGGATCAAGGGGGCGGACGCACGGTCGTGACGGCTGTGGAGTGGCGCTGTGGCTCGGGTCACGACGTGACGCGTTGGTTGGCGGTCAGGCGCGCGGCACGGACTGCCTCTCGAGGCGGCCGCGGTGAGACTTGCGGTGGTGGTTGGCATGCATGTTTGCTTCCCTTGGCGCGTGCGTCCCATGCTACGGTGGTGTGTTGTGTTTCTGTGGTGTCGGCGGCAAAGCGTCCACGCGGTGCCGAGGGCAACTACAGCGGGGACGTGTAGCGGTGTGCCCAGGGCCAAGATGCGTCTGTCCTCCGAGGGAGGAACCACGAACGAAGAATCGTTGTCCGACTCCTCAGCGGGACCCCGTGTGATCACTGATTTTTTTTGTTCTTTACATCTGTCCAAAGGATTGCTCTAGGGCTGCGAGCGATCGCCCCCACGCCGCACGCCTCGCAGCGCCATGCCCCACACGGCGCTGCAGCGCAAATAAAAACACACTCGCCCTAAACAAGAGCTTGACGGCCACCCACGCAGGCCGTGTTGGTCTTCCATGACGCGCCCGCCCATTGCGCGTCCGTCGCCACCGCCGCGCAGCGGGCAGCGACGTCGCCCCACCCCTACATCCAGTTGGCCAACCGGCGGAGCGCGCAACGCGACGACAGTGGCGTCGGGTCGCGACGGACCGAGCAACCGCTGTGGAGTGAGGCATCCTCGAGCAGGTGGGGCGGCACGAAGCCCGCTGAACCGACCGGCGCGGTGTCGTCATCGTCCTCGTCCTCGTCCTCGTCGTACGAACCGCTGTCATCGTCGTCATCATCGACGTCGCCCCTCCAATCAACGCTCACCCCGCCCACCGCCAAGGGGACGGGGGCAGCATTCGACGCGGTAGCGGCCGTCGATGGGCGGCCACCGCCGCCCCGCGCTAACAGTTCATCGAAGCTCCAGCTCTGGGGCAATGGGGTTGCCGACCAGCGGCTGCCGTGCGCTTGTTGCCTCACCGAAGACGGGGAGGTCGGGGGCAAGCGACGGCCGCTAAGGCGGCCGCAGCGGCCACCCGCCGCAGCTGGCCCGCCATCCGCGTCGGCGTCGATACCGCCTGCCGACGCGCCTGCGGCAGCAACAGCGGCTGTCGCCGCGTCCAACCCCGACCGCTTCTCGCGAACGGTGACGGCGGTACCCCATTGGGAGGGTGCCGCCCCCCAGCCAACCGGGCAAGTGGCCAGGCGGGCGCCACCAGCTGTCGCTCCAACCGTGGGTTGCCGTCCAGCAATGCACATGGGCGCCGACGTGGCGTGGGAGTAGCCTGTCGCGTGGGCGTACCTCGCCGGGGGGGCGGGGGAGGGCTCTGTCGGCGGCGACGCGACGAGCGCATGCGCTAGGGGAGAGCGTGCCTCCATGGTCCCGTCCGTGCGGAGGAGCGACGAGAAGGGGCGTATGGCGCGGGGAACAAGTCAAAGCAGGGCAATGGTGAGGAAGGGGAATGCGGAAGAGGGTGGGGGAGATGGAAGGAAGGGTCAAGGACGATGCGGGTGGCCGTGGTCGTCGTCTGGGGGCTTCGGTTGCGGTCGGAACTGGACGACGGCGACGCGCGGCGGGGGGAGGTGGAGAAGAGTGCCGCTGGGTGGCGTTCGGCGCTGTGAACTGAGCAGCAGCTGGGGGGTCCTTGGGGGCTCGGGAGCATCGACCAGCTCGGGCCCGCAGTCGTGCGGCACACCCAAAAACCGGCGTCTGGGCCCAACCCGAGCGACGACGGCGGCGCAGACAGGAGCTCACTTGGCGAACGCCCTGGAACAGAGACAAGAGGCGCCCAAAATTCATGCCGTCGGTGGCAAGCAGGTCCTCGCTGGCAGGCGACGATGCGTCAATCCGTCAAAGGGGGGGCCAGGAGAGGGGGTCTGGCCTGTGGCCCGGCTGCAAGACCAGAATTTTTTTTCGCCCGCGACGAATATCTGTTGGCGTGCCTCATGCAAGGTCATAAATGCCGCTCCGAGCGGGGCATTGTTCACGCCGTGGGAGGGCCTCCTCGTGGTGCGGCACTGCTGGCAATTGAATCTAGCCAATCGATGGGCGGGATGGTGGCCCGAGGCCCGAGACGATGCGTGGCAGCCAGCTGACCCGTTCCTGGTCACAAACGACGGGGGTCGGAGGGACGGAGAGTAGAATGGACCCACGCCAGCAAAAAATGAAAGCAGTTGACTCAGCCGGGCCAGCACACTGCCAGCAAGAATATTCAAACGAGGGTCTGTCGGGCTCGCCACGTTTGCTTGGGCCCACACCCGGCGGCCGACACGGACGTCCGTGCGCTGGAGATGTTGTCCGATGGAGGTGGACGGCACAGGCCACCAGGGGCCGCCTGCATGGCCGTGCCTCGGAGATTGGGAAATCTCGGTTGAGCCAGGCTTCGAAACAGCACCTACGGTTGGTCGTCGACGGGCGTGGGCACGCCCCACTCGGTGCTGCAGAGGGATTCCGACCCCTGTCCAGCACCCACCTTGCAGGCAGAGCCGCTGGCTCCACTGGGTCGCTCGTGGTTGCGCCCGGGCTGCACTGTCACTTACGGCCTGGCCAGGGTGAGAGCTCCTCCGGGGCAAACATCGAAATCTGGCCGGCTCGCAGGACTGTCAGTGGCCCGACCTCACAGAGTGACTACCTGTCCAGGACAGGACCATCACCCTGCAACACGTGGCATCACGATACGCAGAGCAAGCAGGATACGCAGCCACTGGCGATGCCGGGCTGCGGGAAAATCATGAGGAGGAGCGTGGCAGGAGCTAGAAGCTTCTCACCGTGTTGTCAGCCTCCATTCATTGGTCCAGCGAGCATCGCGAGTGCCAGCGTTCGCGATGTTCGCTGGACCATGCTGTAGCTTCTAATTCAGTGCCAGAATCGAGGACAGAGTGTAATGACACAAAACAGAACAACTCTTTAGGTCGGCTGTATCTGTTTATCAGACAACACAGGTCAGCAGAGTGATTTGGCATGTAATCTGACGGTCTCTTTCGACGGTATCTCGACCGTAGCTGAGTGAATATACGATTCCGGCCACTGTCAGCCATGTTGTCAACCCCGCGCACGGCGTGATGGGCGGCCTTGGTAGTGGCCAATGACGGGCCGCGGAGGTGTGGTGGGACCGCGCGGGCTTCCTGATTGGCTGGATTGGGCGCCGCCGATGGTGGGCCGGGCGGCGCCACGTTGCGATTGTGATGTGCTTTAACGGGCCGACCCGCTTGGGGAGGACCCGGCGCCTACGTAGGGGCGCCGGAGAGCCCCCGGTGACGGCTAGTGTCTATTCCCCTGAGAGAATCAATTGATCCTTTAAGGATCATTTGTTCCTTTTTTTCAAGTATTCATAGCTCCGTTTGGCGCCAGTTCTAGTCAATTCTGACTCCAAAAACGGAATCAGCGGTGCCTGTTTACCCGTCGGAACTCTTGGCAGTCCAAGAAAACGCGGGGTGTTCATGCTAGAGTCGTTTGAACGCAGATGCCCTGTGCCCTCCGTACCATCCTCCCTGTCCGCCTTCTCCCCCTTCGGCCTTTCTCCCTTTCCCTCATCACCCTCCCCCCGGTTCCACCGGCGCCTCCCGGTGGCACTGTTCCCCTCTGGAACCCATGATGGGCCGGTCTGACGACCCGCGCCTCGTGGTGGGCGCCACAGTGCACGCAATGGCGGTGCACATCGTGCTCTATGCTGAGTGTGCCCGTCCGTACGTGTAGCATATCTCCTTAATATTCGGATATTGGGCCCGGTAGCCCCCCCTGACTGGTCAGTATTCACGTGGAGGATTGAACTGACTTGTGGCTCGCCCTTTGGGAGCTTTCTTCCGTCTTGTATATCTGTCCTTTCTTTTATCGTCTCTGTTTTGGTGGTTATTCGATCTTTATGATCGCTCGGTCGATCGACCCCGCCCCTTGACCGTCTGATAATAAAAGCATCATGGGACCGGGGTTCGCCGTCGTCGGCACCCCCGGCTCCCCATCGGATGTTGCACGAACAAAGGTTCTTCTTCCTCGCCTCTAAGGCGATAGCGTTCGCTT
>Ga0115030_1000955_pt1 | contig 12718 bp, 17 predicted proteins | sample SidtaG_4_FD_87174 | JGI IMG/M metagenome (GOLD analysis project Ga0115030, IMG submission 87174) | Marine algal microbial communities from Sidmouth, United Kingdom - Sidmouth_Male1 metaG | ecosystem: Host-associated > Algae > Red algae > Unclassified | place: Sidmouth, United Kingdom | collected... | reverse complement strand
GGGGGGGGGGGGGGGGGGGGGGGGGGGCGGGGGGGGGGGGGGGTGGGGGGGAGGGCGCGCCTCACCCGCGGCCGCCGGATCGCCCCCCCGCAGGGCCCGTGCCAGGCCGTGAGCACGAGAGGTGAACGACCACCCCGCCCCCAGACGGTCGCGTCGGGGAGAGGGAGCGGGGTCCACCACCCAGCAAGACGGACGCCCCGAGTGCGCCGCTGGCCCAAACGGCCACGGCCGGCGGTACGACCTCGACTGTGTGGAACCAAGGTGCGGGGGGGAGGCAGGCGGGGGGGGAAGAGGGACAGAGGGCGGGTCGGATTGACAGTGCGCAAAACGTCGGCGGGGCCCCCGCGCCGTCTGGGCGCCGGCGGACGACGGAGGGCGCGCCGACCAGCGGGTGGCGCGCGCAACCTCCGCGGTCAGAGCTTCTCACCCACCCCCCCTCGAGCCGCGCTGTGGAAGGGGGTGGCACGCCGCCGGCAGCGCCAACGGCGGGCGTCGGCACAAACACGCGAGAGGGGGGTCGGCGGGGGCCGTGGCCGCGTTTTTGACGAGACACTCGCGACCGCGGAGTGCGCACCTGACCGCTTCTGGGCCCAATACGCGTCGGACGGCGCCAGCGGTCCCAGCCAAGTGGGGGCCTCGACGACGAGGCTCGTGAAACTCGAAAATTGGATCAGGCCATGGTCCAGCACACTCGATTGCTTGTCCACTCTCGAGGGTGACGAAGACTTCAGTCCTCCAACACACAGAATGGGACGGATCTCGTAAATACTAAATGTCGGATTTTGGGATAGGGAGCATGAGTGCAAAAGCGATGCGAGGAAGTACTCATTGAATGGAGCATTCATAAAAAACTGCATGTGGAGAGTTCGCTCGATCAGTGTCTGATTATTTCAATTCAGCATGACAACAAAAATATTGCCTGGTGTCTATTCCCCCGACACGTAGGATCAAATGATCCTCACTGTACGGGCATTTCCATCCACACAAATCCGAAAAGACCAAGTGGCTCCCGTACAGTATCTCGCTAATGACTGCACGCCAGCGCCTGACCGCTCTCGGGGGTGCAAGAGCCGCCGTCCTGACGCTCACAACGATGTGCGGAAGGCCTCTAACGCACCCCGGGTACTGCTTTCGTAAACTCGTAGAAAACAGGCGTCGAAAACTGAGAAAATATCGATTGTGACACCTTTCTCGGTCCTTTGCGGATTCTGCAGGTGTTCATCGTGTGTCCCAAGAAAGAAGAGACTGCGCTGAGTCCGTTTCTGAGGTCAAAAAGTGTCACTGATGGCAGGAAGTGCCCGAAAAACGGTACTCAAAAACGGGATCATTTGATCCGGACCGGATAATATGATCCGGTCGGGGGGATAGACACTAGGCTTTCAGGACAGGGTGCCCTCAAGTAGGGTTTGCCGTAGCGCCCCTAATTCTGAGACGCGGGGGCGGGACAGCGCTTACAGCGCGCAAACAGCGCCCCAACCAAGACCAATAGCGCCCCCAGAGCGCCCCTTGTAGCCCCCCAAAAACAAATCCTGTTCGGAAGTAGCACCAGAGTGGAATCTATTCTGTACTCTCAAAGTCGAGACCTCCCCTATTCGTGCCTCCACTGGTCGTGGTGTCACTGCTGGAGCCGCCATCAAACCAGAGCTACTCCTCAAGTCATTCCCGTCGGTACACACGCTTCGCATCCGCCAGGTACCATGCTTCGTCAAAGATGTCGCCGAGCAGAACTTCCTTGTGCTGCGCAGCGCGTCGGTAGCGGCGTGCGCCACCGCTCTCGGTCTGGCGCTCCGAAGTTGCTAGTGGGCCTCGACCACTCAATCCACTCCCAAAGCCGTCTACAGGCACTGCGTCGGAGATTGTAGTGGCGCCAGTCCCCTGCTTGTAGCGGACGAGCATGTCAAACATGATAGAAGCAGGAGCGACGCGGCGACCTAGTTCGGCGGCGGTGCCCTCGTCGCTAGCGGGTGGCCCACCGCATTCTTGTCGCTCCTCCAGAAGAAGTTTCTCCGCACCATTATCCAAGTCTCGGAGCGCAAGGTCTCAGGACGCCCCCGCTTCACCGTCCGCTGACCGCGCGACAGCATCAGTTGACGGTGCGGCACTGCCATCGCCGTCCGCCGTCAACATCTCAGGGTCCAGTGCCAAGATTCCGAGAATGGAAGACAGGCTGTCGACCAGCTCGCGGTCGTCAGGTGCTGCCTCGCTTGGGAAAGCCGGGTAGATGCAGCCGGGAATGTACGTCTTGCGCTTCTTTGCCGCCGACGCTACATCTTTCCGCATCTCCATGCACACGTGCGGCATGGTTCGAAGCTTGCCCATATCCAGTTGCGACCGGAGCTTGGTGTTGGCGAGGCCCATCGCAGACTAAGCACGCTCCAGCTCCGCCGCATGCGCGGGAACAGACAGCAGGTGCTGCGCGACTGTTGGAAGTGCTGTACCGGCTTGGTCAACAGTGAGAGCCCAGCGTGCGACAGCCTCCACGACATGCGCGGCCTTAGACGCCCCCGCTGGGAGGGAATTCACAGAGAGCGCACCGCCGTCCTCGAAGTAGTACATGGCCGTCTGTATCGTCTCGGCCGGGGCGTCGGGGTTGTCAATGGTTTGGCTCTTGGAAGGCATCCAGAGCTTCACGCACAGCTCCATGAAGTAGACAATGAGGCTCTCACGTGCAGCGCAGTCACCGGAATGATGCCTCAGACCTCTTACATGGCGACTTGGATCGAGTACTTGGGCTAGAACGAGCAGCTCTGCATCGTAGTAGTGTTTGAAGCGCCACTGTAGATGCGTGATGACGGTGCCTGCGAGCAGGAAGACCAACGCCCTTGGTGTCAGGTTCGCGGACACAGCAAAGAGGGGCGCCTCCGCCGCTTCCCCACCAGACATCGATGAGGAGCTGCTGGGCTTCTTGCCGGAGTAGTTTGAGAACAGACGCCCAAAGGAAGAGGTGACGTCGGCCAAGTTGGAAGCGCGCCGCTCGATGATGCCCAACTCCACAGAGCGGCCGCAACATCTACCGCATGATGTCGGCCCGCTCCCAAAACCGCGAGATGTGGAGCAGGGCGACGACCCGAGAGCACTTCTCTGTTTTTTGCAGCTCTGTGTCCGGAAAAGGCATTAGCGAAGGCGAAAAGAACTGACTTGAGCTCCAAGATGTGCCGCACCATTCCAATGTGGCTGTACTACCGTGTGTCGCCCTTCTTGAAAAATCCGAGCCGCCTCCCCATCACCTCGTCCAATATAAGCTGCATCTATCCCATGTACTTGTTAGACGCCCATCATGAGATTGATCTGGTGCACAAAGCACAGGACGGTGGTGAGGGCTGGGTGTTTGTCCAACAGAGCCTTCTTTGCGGCTACTTTGGGATTAGCTGAGTCGCAGAGGACACCAATCGCCTTGGAGACTTGGACCTTGTGCACACCCGTGGCGCCCGCCACAGAGGAAGTGGCTTTCTCCTGACCATCGTCGAGAACCTTCTGGAGCACGTTAGCGTCGACGCGGCTCGTCTCCGCCACGCCCGTGATATCTAACGTTGAGTGCAAGTCCACAATGATCTTGCGGTCGGAGAGCCGCGTGTTGTGCAGCAGAACGCCGAGGAGCTTGGTTCCCTACCGGCTCTTCCAGCCATCGATGGTGAGGACGACGTGGACGCCCCTCTAGTAGACCTTAGCAGCTGCAGCGCACACGGACGCATACACATCCTCTAGAATCCTTCCGCTGAGATCTCTTGTTGATATGACGCGCTGCAGCCCAGGTATGCACTTGAGAAGGAGGGAAACCATGGGTGGTGACTGCACGCAGTTTGTGGCGGTTGGGACCCTCCGGTGGCGGGCCGGCCCGGGCGGTGGTGTACGTGGCCGGCGGATCGGCCGTGCCGATGGCTGGACGGCTTTCGTGGGCCCTACGTTGGCCTCGTCCCGCGGACGGATAGTGGCTGTGATGTCGCCGTCTGATTGGCCCACGTGCGCTTGGATATCTTGGCCGCTGCTGGTGGCGGTTGTCGGACTTGATTTTTCTTTGATTGTGTTTCGAATTGTTTGGAGGGGCTTGATTTTCGCAATACGGGTGGCCTGCATTGGCCGGCTCCGATTGGAAGCCGAGCCACGGGCTCCCCAGGGTCGCTTGCTTCCACATATTTCCGCGGGTTGGGACCGAATAGCAGCCACCCAGCGAAGGCGCCTCGTTTGCCCACTAGGGGCCGGGGTGCTGGCGTGTATTGGCCCGCTGTGGCCCCGCTAGGGGGCCGCTTCGGGGGCTTTTAAGGGGAGGTCTCGGCCTCCCCCTCGTGTCCAGAAGGAAAACCAAGCGTGCCTTGGGTCTCTTGCTCCCTCGGGTTTGTGCCGTAATACCTTTGTCCCCCTCTTTGGGACGGGCGTGGACTGCACTTTTCCCTTGCCGGTTCCTTCTGGGCCTCCCTTCTTTGGGCCCCAGGGGTTGTTGATTTCCTTTCCGGACAGAAGAGATAAAACCCCGACACAGTTGAGCGAGAGGTTGCAGTAGATCACAACCCCCAGAAGCTCCCTACCGAGCTCCTCGTACTTGGCCGCCAATATGGCCTTCTGCACACGAATTGCATCCATCGGCCCAGTCTGAGACCGGTCTTACTGCAGCCCAGAGGCGTCCTTTGCGACGGCCGAGCGGTAAGCTCGCCGCTTGGTGCCCTTTCCAAAGCTTACCTTGACTGCCTCAGGGACGTGGGAAAAAACGAAAAGGTGATAAGAGAGGATGTCAGGCCGGCCGTTGAGCACCGTGCTTATGTGCTCGTTGAAGCAGTAGTTGCACAAGGCCTGCTCCGAGGGCGTACCAGGCGCAGACGGGATGTTGTTCCCATGGAAGTGCCCCGATACGGCGTTGTGCTTCTCCGGGCGAGCCTTCTCTTCCAAAGAAGCTGCTTCACCGTCGGTAGCTAACCGACGCACGGCTGGAAACTGTCCGCGATCAGCCGTGCCTCCGGATGCCGGAGCCGAGGCGGCGGTGGTGGATGTCGCACAGCCGGCTGCCGTTATCAGGCTGCCTGCGTTGGTCGTCGAGCCACGAGTAGGTGGTACCGATCCACTAGTAATGGGATTCGAGCCACTTATGGTGGGCATCGAGCGGCTCGGATCCGTGGACAAGTCGTCGCCGACAGGGGGATTGTCTCGGCTTGCGAAACGCGGTGTACTCTCACCTTTCTGCGAGACGATGAAGGCATCCATTTCATGAGTAGTTTAGTACGGTGCGAGGGGACGTGTGGAAGAGGCAGGGTGTGTAGGGTAGTTCTAATCCTACCAATTGGGCTAGGAAAGGCAAAAATCAAGAAAGCTTCAATTGAGAAGAAATGAGCGAGGCGGCCTGCTGTCGTGAGAAAACGGTGAAAATGGGAGAACCGGCTGAGTCCAAGTCTCTCTCTCCCTCACCCATCACGCTGCCCTGAAGTCTGATGGACGCTAACCCCCGGTTATCTCGCCACTTACCTTCCCATACACCGGCACCAGAAGGCCAATCTCAGGACCTGTATGTCCTGTGCGACACCTTGGGTGGACTGGCGACTCGCACCGACGACGACAGCGTACGAAGCTCGTCAGCCATCTTATCTGACAGATTTGGGGACGCGCTCGGGTACGTCTAGGGCACTGCTCGCCACTGAGTCCAGCTCTGGGGTAGGAAGCTGCAGTACAGCAGAGACAGGCCAGCGAGTAGTTTACCTTGCCGGCGTTCAGCTAACAGGGGATGCCTGGGGCTAGCTGGGGAAGGCGTCCGCCCATCGTAGGGCGGAAAAGGAGCATGCGTCGCGCGGCCAAGAGGGCACAACTCTGCGTGTCAGCAGCGCGCCACGTGGACACCCACGCGAGAGACTAGACCTCGCCACCCCAAGACCAAGTAATTCATCCCTCGAGAACTTCGAATCGGTGCGGAAGCGCCCTCAATTACATTTGACTTGGGTGTTGAACGACCCGCTGTGGCAAGCAAATCACAAGAGATCATCCGTCTCCTCCAAATCCTCCCAGGTGCTGCGTTGACGCCCCTCCGTCTCGTCCCACCACCTTCGCTGTAGGTATCCTTTGCAGCATGACCGTCACGACAAGGTCTGCAGGACATTGCACACGTCATTGCGACGAGGGGTTTGTGATGTGGGTACGGGCGACACCAAGCACTTCCCGGACGGGCGGCTATAATGAGCAGCCAGTGGGTGCAGGAGATGGATGTGACGCGGCCAGCGCCCGTATCGGGGACGATGCCGCCGGCGTCCCCATTGGAGGCGACTCCACGGGTTCCGCCGGCAGCAGCGCCACGGGCTCCGCCAGCGGTATCGGGGTGGGCCACGCGTCCCTGGTGGCCTCAACGGCTGGCATGAACTCTGGCAACAGAGACGAAGGCGAAGGTTTTACCGAAGACGAAAGCAGCACAGACGAAGGAGCTGCGGCAGAGGCCGTGGCCCAGTTCATCGGAGATCCTGGGGCTTTGAAAGTCGACACAAGCGGTCAAGAAAGTATCCCAGACCCAGCCAGGGTTCCAATCATCCAAAATGGTCCGACTAATGGCGATAAGGTGCTGGTTCAGGCATTCAAGGGTGCTATCAAGGATCTAGTCTTCTTCACGTACCGAGTACAATGCCGCCTTACGAGGGAAGCGAGGGAGGCGATGCTTAGGAAGTGCCGCCGAGAGCTCATCAGCGCTACACCCCACGAGCTGAACAGGCTCGTATGCGATTCGGTCTCCGTGCACACCAAGCGCGTCGACGCCTGCAGAGAAGGATGCGTGGCTGATACGACCGACCACAAGTCGGACAAAAAGTGCTGGAAGTGCGGTGCGGCGCGCTACACGAGCGCGGGTGAGCCCGCTCAGCAAGTGGAATAATTTTTCTTGATCGCATGGCTGAAGACCATGCTGGCCAACCCCATCCTGTCACCTGAGCTGCTTGCCACAATGAAGGCCGCATGCCTGGCTGCCGCCAGCAGGGATCCCAAGCACCCTTTTTCCGACTTTTTCCACGGTAACAAATTTCAAGAACTCTACAACGACGGGTGCTTCTGCTCCATGCTGGATTTTTCTATCAGCCTGTCCACAGACGACTTCGAGGCCTGGCGTCAGCAGGGACTCAGCGCATAGCCATTTATTGCCATGATCCTCAGCCTTGGTGCGAACACGCGGTCTATGAGCGTTTCACAACTCATCCTGTGCGTCACACCAGGTCCAAAGCAGCCTGCGGACCTAGAGTCTTTTCTCCATCCTATCGTCGAGGAGCTCAACCAGATTGGCAAAGGCATCCCTGTCTTCAAGATCGCCGGCATGGAGGGCGAGAACACCATCAGGGCCTTTTTTGCTGCAAGTTACTGGCGATATTTCGGCCGTTGATAAGATTATCAATGCTAAGGGTCACAATGGACGCACTCCCGATCCGAATCGTGAGTTTCACGGCGTTCAGTTTGACAACAACAAGTACCAAGTCCCGCCCCGACATCCAACCTCGCAAGCTACTTTGTTCAACATCCGGGGAAATCAAGCACGACGAACTCCAACGAGCGTAGCGACCGACGTCCGCACCGTCGAACAAGCGCGCGCGGGGTCGGGCCTCCGCAGTGCTGTGGAGGAGCTCCAAAAGAACTGCGGCTTCAAGGGGTACTCCATATTGTGCTCCCAGATGCAGGCTCACAAGGCCCGCTATCCCCACCTCAAGTGTCTCGAAATGCTCGGCTCGAATATAGCTCCCTACGGCGTCATGCACCGGCTGTTCTGTAACGTCGTTCCATTCCTATGCGAGCTCTTTTCGGGCGTCTGGAGGGTCCCCGGGGCTGCCCAAGACGACTTTGTGATGAGCGCGGCAGCCTCAGATGCAGCAGGAAAGGAACTGCGGGTCACTCGGTCAACAGTGCCTCGGATACAAGCCCCGTCACTGCGCGACGTGAAAGTTCACCACAAGACGTACAAGGCCACCGACTGGATGTACTTTATCCTATCTACGGGCGAGGCAATCCTACACGGCCGCCTCCCCGACGTCTACTTCGAAAGTTTTATGTCGCTCTGCCACGCGTGCCGACTACTCATCCGTCCAGGATAACTCAGAAGTTCAGAGCTCCTTGTGGAGGACAACCACCTCAACAGGTCCTGCGTGGTCTTCTACGAGCGGGTGTACGGCAACGAGTTCACCCGGCTGACTGTATGCCGCTTTCCAATATCTGCCGTGCTCAACGTTGTGCCCAACATGCGCTCCTGCAGCCCCGCCTGGGTGTCGTGGCAGTTCCCGCCCGAGCGTCTGATTGGCTCTCTTGCAGACTTCATCGGCTCTCGCAGCGAGCCACATAGCTCGCTGACCAATGCCATCTACGCCAAGTATCAAGCTCAGCTCGTAACGACCGTCGGGGAAACATTTTGCCCCGCCGACAGGGCCGACGCAACAGGCCTACCCTTCGGAGGAGCCGACGGCGTTTTCCTACATTGAGTGCGTCCGGTCTGCGGCAGACAGGGCCGGAAAGAGGGGTATTTCGGAGAAGCGCCGCCATATGAACTGCTTTACGTCCCTCGGGGGACGGCGGATGTTTGTGACGTTCATGGCGGTGGATCCCGTGGTAGGAACCCGTCATAGTAAAAGCAGAGACCACATTGTGTTTTTCCGTGTTCCTTCTAGTAACTTGTGATGCGCAATGGTGCTTTTTCGTTCGTGCGTGGTCCATCGAACACGCCGGAGAGTGCCTGTGTCTAACACCCACCGTCTCTCGGCCGTAAGATAAAACCGCCCTACCGGACTTGGTCATGTATCCCCCCCCCCTCTCATCTCGCTTGCGGCGAGCACTTTTATTTTTCCGTGCTCCTTTTAGCAACTTGTGATGCGTGACGGTGCTTTTTCGTTCGTGCGTAGTCCATAGATCACGCCGGAGAGTGCCTGTGTCTAACGCCCACCGTCTCTCGGCAGTAAGGTAAAACCGCCCTATCGGACTTGGTCATGTCGTCGTACCCTGGGAGCTTATTATTCTTTCCGACGCCGCTCGGGCGACGGGGCGGGCGAGGAGGCCCGCGGGGAGGGGAAAAAGGTCCGTGGGGCGAGTGTGAAGGCCCGCGGAGTTTATGGGGTTGCTTTCGTGGTGGGTGGGGTAGCTTGCGTGGTGCTTCGGGCGGTGCGGGGGGTGGCGATATTGGTGAGAGGGCACGAACGTGAGCTGCCTCGCTTTTTCTTTTCTACTGACGCCGCACGGGCTGCGGGGCGGGTGCGGACACCCGCGGGGCCGCTTGGGGCGGCGCGCGAAGTGCCGCGGTGGGCAAGCGGGCACGTAGGCGCGCTAACTTTGCGTCTTTTGTTTTTTTTATGGCGTCGCTGGCGGCGCTGCGAGTCGTTGTATGTCTAGCCTGCTCTTGTTTTATTCAGAGTGCTGTTCTTTTCTTCTGCATGACGTTGAGGCCTGTGTTGACGAAAGCTCTGATTGCTAACAGTAATTGAGTGCCGAGGCGGACGCTCGAAGAAGATAATAAAGAGAAATACAAACGAGGGGTCCACCCGTATCCGCACCGGGCCGCGCGGATGCGCGGGGCGGCGTGGGTGGTGGCGGATGCCGCCGTCATTTGTTTTTGCGCCCCCGAAAATCCCTGGAAGTCACGCCGATTTGGAACACTTCCGTTACGCTAAATGTGAGTGCGGGTTTTTTTGAGAGAACGGCTGTCGATGTGAGGCTTTTGCATGGATGGCACAACTAAAAGGCATGCATTATATTAAATCGGAATAATATACATTCAATCTATAGATTGAGGCACGGGTAGTAATTCGCATCCCAGGGTAGTAATTCGCAAATGTGTCGACCGCCGTGTCGCGATTCGGTCCTCTTTCTTCATGCACCGCCGCCAATACGGCGTCCTCCCCTGTCTCGTCCGAGTTACTACGAGACATGCTGGCCGCGGTCGCCGATGGCCAGCCTGTCCTGCATGTGTTTGCTCGCTTCTCCGCTTCGACGGGCTTGTCGATGTCAAACGTGAGGACCATCTACTACCGTGGCCGCGACGAGCGGACGAAGCACAACGCCAACTCCCTCCTCTCGGCTACGGAGGACCAGGTGCTTCTCTGCGCGACGCAGGCGTGTAGTTACGCCAACTTTGCGCTCACTCGCTCCCAGCTTGGCGACCTGGTGCGGTCGATATGGGGCAAGAAGGTCGGCACCACGTGGGCGCGCGCGTGGGTGGAACGGCACCGCGACGACCTGTCGGTGCGGACATGTAGGCGCTCTCAGACAAGCGCAACGCCGCTTCAACGTTTAAACAAGTCCAAGACTGGGTGGCTGAGCTGGGGGGCTTCGTGCGGGAGCATCGCCTGAGCCCCCGGGCCATCCTCAACTACGATGAGTGCCGGCTCGTCACTCAAGCCAACCACCTTTCGGTAAAGCGCGTCCAAGCTGCCGACCGGAAGCGGGCGAACGTGGAATCCACACGGGGAGCCACGGTCGGCAGTTTGCTGTCGTTTGCCGCCGGCGACGGCGCGCCCTTCTTGAGTGTCTACATTTTTCGCTCACGCTTTGGCGGGGACGTCGAGGCAGCGGCGGATTTCATGCGGTCGCGCTGCCAGAGCCGCACACGGTCGAGCTGGCCGCGCTTCTACGGGTGGACCGAGACGGGCTTCTTGGACGCCCCCACCTTTGCCGCCGTGATGGATCTGTTTTGTCGCGAGTGGCAGGTCCACAACCCGGGGCGGGAGTGTCTCCTGCTTGGTGACAAACTGCGGGCCCATCGGCAGGTGGCCGTTGTGCGGTCGGCGTTGCAACACGGTGTGGTGTTCTGGTGGCTGGTTGCAAACACTTCCCACTTTTTACAGGTGCTGGATGACAAGTGTTTTGCACGTCTCAAGGCGCATGTTCCCGTGCTGTCGGACCAGAATATTGTCGACGCGTTACTCACAAACTAATCCGCCCGCGACTGTCTGCTCCAGGCAGCCTACGACGCAGAGCGTATCAGCTTTACGCCCACCACAATACGGGCGTCATTTCGATCGGTTGGCCTGGTGCCACGGGACGAGAAGCGGATGTTGCACTTGGCGCGCGTCAACCTGGGAATAGACCTGTCTTCCTACGGTGTGTCCGACGGCGCGCGGGCGGCGGCTGCAGCGGTGATACGCCTTGCTCACGACCATCACGCCGCCGGCAAGAAGAACGTCATTGGTGGCCGTGCTGTGGTGCACAGAGGGCACATATACAGCGCTGCGGCACTGCTCGAAGCGGATCGTGCTCGGGCAGCCGCCAAAAAGGCCGCCGCAGACGCAAAGGAAGCAAAGGACGCCGAGAAGGTGGCGAGCAAGCAGCAGGCCGCGCGCGACAGGGTTGAGCAGGACAACCAGCGCGCCCTGGCCACGTGTCGTATGCGTGCGTCACATTTCCATCGGGAGGGCAAGCGGTGGTTGGTGTGTGTGTGTGGAGGGGTTCGTGTTTTCCCAGCGTGCGCCACACAGAGTGTGGGGAAGGCCATCATGGCTGCGCATCTGATAGGGTGCACGAGGTGTGTGTGACTCCTCTTGCATTCTACTTGTTGTTGTCGTTCTACTATTTCTCGCCTTACTTCTCTATGTTTGTGCGGTCCAGGAATTGCGACTTACTACCCTGAAATGCGACTTACTAACCGTGCCTCATTAGTCAGTTGCTGTTCTCTCGACTTTGTATGCGTTTCTTAACCTGGTCCCAGGACCGCCGCCGCTTCCTTGATGACTGTCTTTCGTGAGGGTCGCGATTATGTTGTGGCAGACAATAGGGATGGCAGGGTGGTCGCTGTGGCGCACTATGGGAGGAGTTCTCCCCTGCGGTTTCAGTCATGCCATACAAGTTCCCGTCACCTCGCTCCTCGGCAACAACGGAGTCTCAACTCGAACATGACGCACTTCCCCCCCCCTATACCTACGACGACCAACCCGCCTCACGACTGTTGATCTCCCCTCCCAACTAGAGACATTGGTCATGTACTTAATAACCATGGTGATGACGGCGCAGCGGCACTACCTCTCCACCCAGAGATGCGGGGGATTGCCCAAACGGTGGGACCGGCAGCGGCGGGGACGTCCAACCCGTGGAGGTGAGTGGCCATGGGGAGCCCCAGAAGCCCCCATATTCAGGGAAGCATACACGACGACACAGCGACAACGGTCAACCACAGCTTCTCAGCCAAGTCCTCAGCTAGCAAGAAACGATCGATTGATTAGAAATCGATAATCAATATATTACTGTAATCTATAGGTTAATCTATCCGGGACGGAAAAAATTGAGATGGGTGGTCCATCCCTGATCTTGGTCTGACCTTTCTGCTCCATTGTGCTCTCTCAACCATGGATGGCACCGATACAATGCATGCATTTAATTTTTGAATTTGTTCATGAATTAATTCATGAATTAATCCCACTCGGTCGCATGCATTTAATATGCATTTTATGATTTTATTCGAAGGCCGACGGCCGGGCAAGCGCGACCCGACGAGCTGTCTTGCGCATCACCCTCGATCCTTCGATCGCGCAACAAGAAAAAATGCGAAGCAAAAAATGCATTGCATACGTTGATTAATTAAAAAATGCAATATTTTATTGATTAATTCATGGATTAATCACATGGCGATGTAAAAAAGACGGATTTTTTCCATCCATGCTCTCAACGATACGTGCTCAGAGCAAACCTAGCAATGATGGACTAACGAAACGTGTCTGTTTTATTGGTGCAACGTGTCTATATTCGCTTATTGGTCCACGAACCACCTTCTTGTCAATGTAACGGTGCCCTAAGGAACGCG
>Ga0115030_1000951_pt1 | contig 12734 bp, 9 predicted proteins | sample SidtaG_4_FD_87174 | JGI IMG/M metagenome (GOLD analysis project Ga0115030, IMG submission 87174) | Marine algal microbial communities from Sidmouth, United Kingdom - Sidmouth_Male1 metaG | ecosystem: Host-associated > Algae > Red algae > Unclassified | place: Sidmouth, United Kingdom | collected... | reverse complement strand
GTTGCAGTTTCGTAGCCGTAATCAAGGTTTTCAAGCCGCGCCTTGGCATCAGCGAAAGTACATCCCCGGTCAATCCAGACAAGCCCCTTCGTGTTTAGACCGCTGATAGCGTTTCGCGTGGTCTTCTCAATCTCGTTTCTAGGCGGAACTGCCATGTAGCCACTCATGATTGTTAGATCGGGCACAGGTAGCCTGGACTTGCTGGCCACCAATCCCGATGCATTGACACATACAAGGGTTGAGTCAGCGATCTTCGAATGTGGAATCGTAGGCGTTGGGGCCGAGCCCAAAATCACCCATGTTTTCTTACTCTCTTGAGAGCCTAGTTTTTCCGTGAATTCACTCATGGCGCAGCTGTTTACTCCCAGGCTCTTGATACGAATATGTAGCTAACCGACAATGCTGAACTCCTGATGCCTAAAGAATGAATAGTCTCCTCTTCAGTGGATTCTTGGCAAGTTTAGCCAAGACCATCGACAATCTCTCTTGGCGAGCGATCAACTCTGCTGATAGCCCGAAAAATGTCTCGCCGAATGTGCCCTGCACTGACTTCAGCTCTGACAAACTCTTTCTCGATAAAGTTATCTTTCAAGGCTTCCTTGAGCAGTGAGAGGAAAAACTCTTCCTGATTTGGGTCGGGATGCTTTCTGTACAGGAGAGGTTCTCCAGTAGCAGCAATATTCTTAGCCGCTCTTAGCATTGCGATCGCGCCCTTATCTCTAAACTCCAGCAGCTTCTCAAGTGAAGTCTTTTTATTCTTCTTATTGAAGTTGTTCATGTTTTCTACCTTGAAGGGCAGGCCAGTTTTCCAAGGCTGTGTCTTCTGGCTAGTGTTGTGGAGCAGCTTGGTCTCTTTATCCAACCTGTCGTAGTCATTCCACTCTCTCTCCAGCTCTCCTACAGCTTCCTCCGATTCGAAACTTAGTCGAATCAAGTCTTGGAGATCGAGCCTCTTTTGAAAGACATCCTCCATCAGCTCATCCCACTTCCAATGAGGCAGCTTCTCGCAGTCAAGCAGCATAACGCTTGAATTGAACCCGTAGCCCTTCCCAGGACGGCGGCTAAGAACTGACTTGTCCTCCATATCTCGGCTTAGCAGCTCCCAGACATCTGCGGTAGCGAAAATATCGGGATCGGTCAGCACAGCCCTACCCTGAAATCCCATCAGATGCGGAACGATGAATCTCAGCGGCAGAAAAGATTGAGGCACATCTTTGTACCAAGCCGCTTCCTTTCCGTGTCTGAGAACAGTGCTGCCGTGGCGAGCAATAAAATCCGGATGGTCCTCGATCCGGATCACCTTGATATCGAAGGCATCAAGGTTCTTTGAGAATAAAAGATGGGAAAAGTGAGCCACCTTTGCTGCAAGGATTTCATGGCTACTTGTATGAATAAAGACAGCTGGCTTCATTATTACTAGTGCTCCTCAGATAAGACGAGCTAGCTGGTTGAAAGAGCTAGCAGTTGGCTGAATACAATTAGGCAGTGAAAAGCAGGAACGCTAGACAAGAAATATTCACTTAGACATAAGTCCTTCTAAACATAAATCGTAGAATTCTAAGCGCCTTCGTCCTGGCAATCTTCGGATACATTCCATTCTACGGACTGATAGAATAGCGAGCGATTCATTGCTTTATGGCTATCGACAGAAAACATAAACTTTTCAACGTAATCCAGCGTAGATAGTAAAGCCTCTTTGATGATTATTTTCATAGAATACAGACCTGGTCGTAGCCCTAAATAGGGCATGTCTAGTACTAGCTCGTGCTTTCCAGGCGATAGAGAGTAGAAGTTTCCTTCTACCGCGCTGTCAATAGACAAGATCAAATCCCCTTCTCCTCCTATCTCAGAAATCATGAGATACACGTTTACCTGGTTGACTTGTCGGTGAACTTTGCAGCCGATTACAAAAGCAGTCGGTTCACCTGTGAAAGGAGTTTGAACCGGGCTATCGTGCTCGCCTTTAAAAGATAGAGAAGTAATATCAAGTCCGTGGCTCTCGTCGGGAGACTTCTCTTCAAAAGAGGCTGCCCCTAGCTGCTCCGGTACGCTATCTAGGAATAGATCTCTTTCGTAATGATTGATAATTTCGCTAACGTTGCCAACCGAAATCAGTTCTCCTTTGCTCAAGTAAGCCGCAGAACGACAGGAAGTAAAGATAGCTTGTGAATTGTGAGAGACGAGCACAAATGAAGTGCCGTTTTCTCGCAGCTTCGCTAGACGGCGGGCGCACTTCTGCCGAAAGCGAATATCCCCAACGGCTAGGACTTCATCGACCAGCAAGATATCTGGTTCGGTGTGAATTGCACAGGAAAATCCCAGCCTAGCGGCCATCCCAGAGCTATAGGTTTGCAAGGGCGAATCAATTGCTTCATCTAGCTCTGCAAACTCAACTACGCTGTCAAACCGCTTGCTAATCTCCGCTTTTGCAAGGCCCAAGATAGACATATTGGCGTAGATATTTTCTCGTCCAGTCAGTACCGGGTTAAATCCGGCTCCCAAAGCAATCAAAGGCGCGACCCGTCCATTGATGGTCACCGTCCCTACATCTGGCTTGATCAGCCCTGCGATGATGCGCAGCAGGGTCGATTTGCCGCTGCCGTTTTTACCGACTAGTCCTAGTGCCTCCCCGCGCCTGAGTTCAAAGCTCACATCCTGCAACGCCCAGAATTCTTGCTGTCTGAGCTTGGTATTTTTGCCACCTCGTAAGCCTGTCAATTCAGCGCTAATATCAGCGACTCCGTAGATCAAAGAGCGCCGAAGGTCTCGACAAAATTTCTTGGAAACGCCCTGTACACAAAGCAAGACCTCGTCACTGGCTGAAGCTTGCTCTACTGAAACTTGTTCTATAGCTTGCTGCTTGGGTTCTATTGCTGTCATTACGAACTCAGCCTCTCGATAGCATACGGTAGCCCTAGACGATAAACCAACCAGGCTAGCGCTAATCCCACCAAGGTAAACAGACTGGCCAACCAAAATCCTAACGGATTAGACACGGTCCCTACAGTGGCTAGCTCTCGCACTGTTACTAAGAGGGGCGTTACCGGGTTCAGCTTGACCAAAATTCCAAATAGACCCTCTCCACTAGGAACCGGATAGACAACTGGCGTTAGAAACAGCCAGACACCTAGTAGCAGCGGTACGCCTTTGACAAAGTCTTGATAGAGCGCGGCTAGGGGAGCTAAAAGCATTCCGAACATGGTTCCTATCAGCACCAAATGCACTAGCGCAACGGGTGCCACGATGATGCTAGAAGAGACCGGCATCCTAAACCAGAGAAACAGCGCGACGATCAAGATCAGCTTGATTGCAAAGTTGAAAAACACCTGTCCTATGCTGGCAAGAATGAGCGATTCGTGCGGGAAATTGATCTTAGCTAGCAGCATTTTAGACTGAGCCATCTTTTGCATCGGTATCGTGATCGACTCTGTGAACGTTTGCCACAAGGATGTGCTGAACATGACGTAGGCCGGGTAGGGAAGATCGGTCTCGCCAATATTGAGCACGTTTGAATTGGCGGCAAACGTAAAGCCTACCGCTGCGATGACAGGTGGGATGATTGCCCAGAGATAGCCTAAGAACGACTGTCTGTACTGCGCACTGATATCACGCCGCATCAGCTGGAGCGCGAGTTCTCTAGAGCCCAACAGGTCTCGCCACATGTGATAGAGCAGAGTGCGTGGACGCCGCATCTCACTATGAGGTCGATATACTTTACGAGAGGCCATATTGCTCAGTGATTGCTTTTCTCGTTGGCTCAAATTTTAAGCGGGCTGCGTAGCGGACATTCCTGTATCAAAGATTGCTGCGGTGCTGAAGCTCTCGATAGGTACTTTCTTGCCGATGATTCAGAGACTTGGTGGGCGATCGCAACACAAGAGAGCAGCTGAGCAGCGGTACTCTGGCCCTTTTGCAAAGGCTGCATTTGGCAGCGATGACACTCGGTGAAGATCGCTAGCAAAAGGAAGCAGACCACAAGATAACATACGCTTTGTCAGGTGTTGCGCCAGGTATAGACAGTCCTCTTATAGCTCTCTCTAAGCTGAATTCCCACGCTGAATTAAGGTTCCTGCGCCGAAATTATAAAGGGAGCGTGTCCAAGTTTGCCCCGTAGTAAGTGTTTGGCACCTCCGTATGATTAATATTTACGCGTTCTTCATCTAATAGCTCTCTACCTTTAAATTCGCGCCTTGAATGAATAAAGACGATAGTATGTCCGAGAATGATCGAGGAGTAGTTCAGGCTGACGCGAGTGCTTTAGATGACCGCTCACGTTAACTTCAAAAGACCTGTTCATAAATGCTTTTGCTTTGTAAAAACTAGCGCTTGATAACTAGCTCGAATGACATTTATGGGCTCTAAATCTGATGAGACTGTAAGCAACATAGCTTTTGTAGTGGGTACTGGAAGGTGTGGCACTCAATTCTTGTCTAGAGTCTTAGCGCTAGAGAATAGCGTTGCCTCGGTTCATGAGCGCAATCCGTTCAATGAGACCTTTCATCGATACTGCAAATGGTATGGGGTACCTGTAGACCACGAGGGTTTCTTGAGCGCTAAAGAAGAGGAAATTCAGGCCGATCTTAAGCACTATGATTTTTCGATTGAGTCTAGCGCTCATCTATCGCTTTCTATTCAGGAGCTATATGAGCGCTTTAACGCAAAGTTTATTCTGCTGGTCCGCAGGCCCGATCAGGTAGTCAATTCCTATCGCTACAAAGGCTGGTACAGCAATCGAATCGTTCGAGGCGATCATCGCCTGCCACCGAGCTATCAGGAGAGCCGTGAACCTCACCACTTTCTAGGTCGCATCTTTCCTTCTGGAGAAACTTTTGATCGCTGGCAGAATCTGACCCAGACAGGAAAACTTTCCTGGTACTGGAGTGCCCTAAACAACCGGGTGATGGAGCAGTTTGCGGCAATTCCTCAAGAGCACTGGCGCATTCAAAAGCTAGAAGACCTGTCCTACAGCAGCTATCTAGAGATTGCTCAATTTATCGGCTTTTCCTCCAATATTTCTGAGACGGACTATCGCCAGATTGCCGAGCGTCGTCCTAATGCTAAGAACTCTAAGTCGGTACAGAGACAGTCGGCCAAAAGCTCTGGGAAGGCATCTTCTTCCTTGTTTACTGTTAATACCTGGAATGACGCAGAGACAGCCGAGTTTGAGTCAGAGGTCGCTGCTGTTGCTAAAAAGATCCGCTATCCCTACCGGATAGCGGATCTACGGCAAGATGGTCAGGATCAAAAAAGTGATGTAGACGCAATAAGGGCGAATAAAAGCACCGCTCCTATCCCAGCGGCAGAGAACAGCGTTCTCACTGCTGCGGTCGAAATAGGCAGCCTGATATATATCTCTAACGGCAATCTCCCTTCCAAGATGGCCCATACAATCCAAGTGGCCAAGATGTCACAGGCACTATCTCAGCAGGTCAAATCTTTTGCTCTGCTAACGGGAGGAGATATCGCTTCCGCCATGCGAGGCATGGATGATGTCTTTCGAGACTGGTATGGCATTCGTAAGCCGTTTAATCTGATGCGGATTCCAGTGCATCGAAAGGTTGAATATCCTTTCCCCCCCGGCTACGCTAGCAACGCTTTTTGTAAGTTTGCCTCGTTTTATGCCTATCTAAGATATCCGGCGCTGGTATACACAAGATCACCTCGGGTTGTTGATTTTATGCTGGCACTTCATGTTCCGGTTTTGTGGGAGAGCCACGAACCGCTGCCTACTCCTTTCCCCGATCAGTTTGTAGAGCGGTTGACTCATCCAGATCTAGTCGGCTTTGTCACTCTTTCTGAAGAAGTCGCCAGAAGCTATGTTCACGCTGGGCTAAGTGACGAAAAAGTGCTGGTTGCCCACAGTGGAGTGGATATAGGAAATCTACTGCCAGTTCAGGAAAAGCAAGCGGCTCGAACTAAGCTGGCCCTGTCTCAAGATGAAAAAATCATTCTCTACTCGGGGCATCTCTATGAATACAAAGGTATCCCGACGCTGGTAGAAACTGCTGCCCTACTGCCTGACTATCAGTTTGTGCTGGTAGGAGGGTGGCAAGAGGACATTGATCGTACCCGTCAATTGTGTCAACAAAAAGGAGTTGAGAATGTCTCGCTCGTTGGCCACGTGGAACAGTCAGAACTAGCCACTTATCTCTACGCAGCCGATGTACTAGTCATTCCAAACAGTCGCAATTGGAAGCTGGCTAATACAACTAGTCCGCTAAAGCTGTTTGAATACATGGCGGTGAAGCGTCCGATTGTGGCATCGGCGCTGCCAAATATTGTCACGGTGCTACGCGATCGCCACAACGCCCTGCTGGCCGAACCAGACAATGCGGACTCCTTCAAGGCGGCAATTTTGACCTTGATATCCGATCCAGCGCTGGGCGAGCAGATTGCCAGTCAGGCAGCTGAGGACGTGCAGCAGTATACCTGGGAGAAGCGAGCTAATCGGGTATTACGCCACGCTGCTACTCAGCTTCAGCAGATGAAGCGGACTTACCACCCGCTGCTGTATCGAATTCTAGTGATCGTAAAAATTCTAATTTTTGACTGAGGCTATTGCCTTGGCTGTGAATACTTAGGCAGTTTGCTGGTTATGAAGTCAATTTCTGTCATCTCTCACCATAAAGCAGGCGGTGGTAAACCCCTAGATTCCCTGTGGTTCTCTCAGGATGCTTGCCGTCAGCAGGGGCTGGCGCTGCGGTTTGTCTGGAACGGGCATAGAAGCAGCCTACGGGAGCTATTCCCAGCGCGTCGAGCTGTCTTCGATAGCATCGGAGCGCTGGCCTTTTGGTACGGTCCTAAGCTCCATATGCTATCCAAACTTTCTAGAAAAAAGATAGCCGTTTACTGGCACGAAACCGAATGGGAAATTGAGCTGGGAATTCAAGCCTGCTCAAAACTGTATCCAGCGGTGCACTACGCCCTTCGAGATCCGCAGGTGAAGCATTTTCACGTCTGTAAAGTGGGGCTGGAGACATTAGAGAAGCGATATGCGGTCAGACCAGAAAATCTGTATCTGCTGCCGAATATTTCTGACTCTAGCAGATTGCTTCAGCACAAACTGCCGTTAGAAAGCGATCCTAATCTCTATGTGGCCTGTGGGCGAGTGAAAGGTCGAAAAGGGCCGGATCTATTTATAGAGATTGCTCGGCGCACGCTAGAGCACAGTCCGCAGGCTCGGTTTGTTTGGATAGGAGGCTTTGAGCCGGAAGGGGAATTTTCAGAAGCGGCGATCGCCGCCTCTATTCGCCAGCAAGGACTCTGTCATGCCATTACCTTCGTAGGAGAGCAGACAGACCCTACCCAGATTCTGGCCCAGGCGGGGGCTTTCTTGCTCACGAGTAGAGACGACCCGATGCCCAAGGTGCTGATGGAAGCGCTGGCGCTAGGAAAGCCCTGTATCGCATTCGATGTAGGTGGCGTTTCAGACTTGCTAGGCTCCTCAGGAACAATCGTTCCCCCAGAAGATATCTCAGCCTTCGTCCAGGCGCTCCAGCAGCATCAGAAAACGCCCTCGCTGAGCGCGTCTGAGCAGCAGCGGCGACGTGAGCGATACGCACAGCACTATACCCCTGAGGCGTTTAGTCGTCGGTTTGCGGCAGCGGTGGACTGGTGGGACTAGTAGGGAATAGTGAAGATCTATTAGACCGTGAATCGCGATTGTTGGCCATCGATTGGGTCAACTATTTGGGTGTGCTTTCTGAACTGATCATCTGAAATAACTGAGTATGACTTGTCCGGATTTTATCTGTATTGGCGCTATCAAAAGCGGTACAACCTGGCTACACCACAATCTTCAAGCGCATCCGGGTGTTTGGCTCCCACCGATTAAAGAATTACGCTACTTTAATGAGCCCGAATACAACCTATCGGGCAGGCTGTTTAGCAAAAATAAAAAGCGCTACGAATACTGGCGTATACAGGTTAGGAACTTTTTGCACCATAAAAGAGCCTGGATACGCCCCGATTATTTTGTATGGCACCTCAATTATTTTCTGCGCCCTCGTAGTAAGCAGTGGTACGAGTCTCTCTTTGCACCTGGTCAAGATCGAGTTACAGGTGATATTACGCCTCTGTATGCGCCTATGGAGGAAAGTCAGATTGCAGCTATTCGCGAAGACTTTCCAAATCTAAAAATCATTTATATTTTGCGTAATCCGATTGATCGCACCTGGTCACATATCCTTCTTAGATGTCTTAGCTTAGCGGACTGGCAGGCAGAGAACCTGACTGAAGAGCTGGTTCGAAAGACCGTGTTTGAGCGCGATCTTAACGATCGGTGGCTGTTTTCTAATGGATATTACACAGGTAACCTGAATCGGTGGGAGAAGCATTTTCCCTCTGAGCAAATGTTTGTCGGCTTTTACGATGACCTGAAACAGGATCCTCAGCAGTTTCTAGCGTCAATCTGTGAATTTTTGCAGGCAGAAGGGACTCTCGGCGATCAGACCAAAAGTTTAGAGACTCGATACAACCAGAAACCGATTCAGCTAGCGATTCCCGCTGACATTGAAGCAATATTCTCCAGTATCTATCTAGAAGAACTCCAGCTTTTAGCCGAACGGTTTGGCGGTGTAACGTCGGATTGGTTGGATCGAGCGCGCTACGTGCTTCAAGATAAGTCCTGAGCAAGGTAGTCAGTCAGCAGATCTGCTATTCTTCGCTAGACTCAATCTCTGCAAGCGCTTGGGCGATCGCATCGATCTGCTCAGTAAAGTAAGCAACCCGAAGGCTCAGCCGATCGGCAAACGCTAAACCCTGTTGGAAGGCCCTAAGCGCTGCGGATAGCTCGCCTTGTTCTCTATAAACTTGGCCAAGGCTATCGTAGGCGTTCATGATGCCATAGTCGTTATAGGCTTGGCGCTCGACTAGGATGAGCAGGTTGTACGAGATTAACGCTTCGTCTATATCATCAACGGATCTGTAGAGTTGACCCAGTTCTTGAAGAACTTTAGCGGAGAGGCTGAACTGTTCGAGCTGTTGGGCGGCGGCGTAGGCGGAGCGATAGTAGCGGATAGCGTTGTTGGACTGGTCGATAGTTTGGTAGTTCTGGGCGATCGCAACCAACAGATCCGGCAGCTTCTCTTCCTCCCCCATTGCCACATACTTATCCAACAGATCGGTCTGGGCTCGCAGTGCATTGGGCAGAGACTCTGCCTGCTGGTAGCTATACGCCAATCTCTCTAGATAGAAGATCTCTCTGGTCGTCTGGCTGTCAGTCTGGCTAGCTTTCTCCTGATTAAGCAAATCGAGATAGACATCTGCCGCAGCGGCAAACTTGAACCACTCCAGATTCAGCTCTGCCAACGCAATCTTTTGAGCCGTGACTGCTTGCCCGTCGTCTTCACTCAGCGCAATTAGCTGCTGATATACCTCCACCGCAGAATCAATATCCCTCAGCGTCGAGAAAATATCTGCTAGCTGAGTCAATGCCGTCTTATCTGCTGAAGGAACACCGCTGATTGGCGAGTCCGCTTCTACGCCAGGGTCCGTCCCTCCTAGAACCGTTTCGGACTCAATGCCGAGAGACGTTTTCGCCGCATTCCAAATCGCCTGGGTTCTCAGCGTCAGTAGCTGTATGGTCACTGGTCGCTGCCGCTGCCAAGCTAAAGTAGCCACGCGCTCGATGGCGTCTAGCTCTGCATTAATACCGAATATCCGCCTGAGCCGGACTTCTCGCAGCAGCAGGTCAAAAGCTTCTTGGATGTCTCCTGTTTGCAGTAACGCTTCCGCCTGCCGCTGTAGCTCGTCTAAATCGTTTCTGAGCGTACTGATCTCTAATGGACTGAGCGCTCTATCTACGAGCAAAACTGGCAGCAGTGGATCGCGCGGTTCGTCTAGTGGATCGGCGAGAAAGTCTTGCCTTTGCTGTGGGTCGAGCTGCTGTGCCTGAGCAAAGGGGGACTTGAAGCTAGGTAGCAAACCTATCCAGGCGACACTCGATAGCGCAGTGAGAATCAAAAGCTTTTGAATTAAGTGCTGCTTGATCCGTGCTTTTGCTAGGGCTCTTTGTAAGGGAGTGTTCACAGTTGTTTATAGAACTTTATGCTTTCACTGATTTCACAATGGCGCACGCTCTAATTGGGATATTCTGGTAATCTTGCGCAAAAACGCCGCAGCTCACCATAGCAAACGCCTGCCTTAGTATGTCTTCTAACGTTGCCACTCGGACCATTCGGATCGGTTCTCGCAAAAGCCAGCTAGCTCTGGTCCAAACTCACTGGGTCCAGGCTGAGCTTAGCAAGGCGTTTCCTGACATTACCTTTGAGGTGAGCACAATGGAGACTCAGGGCGACAAGATTCTAGACGTGGCGCTCTCCAAAATTGGCGATAAGGGTCTGTTTACCCAAGAGCTAGAAGATGACATGCTCAGCCGCAAGGTCGATTTCGCGGTGCATTCGCTCAAAGATTTACCGACACAATTGCCAGAAGGACTGATGCTGGGCTGTGTGACCGAACGCGAAGATCCGGCGGATGCGCTAGTCGTACACGAAAAGCACAAGGATAAGCAGCTCGATACGCTGCCAGAAGGCGCGGTGATTGGTACGTCTTCCTTGCGTCGCTTGGCTCAGCTACGTCATCACTTTCCGCACTTCAAGTTCAAAGATATTCGTGGCAATGTCAACACTCGTCTACGCAAGCTCGATGAGGGTGAGTATGATGCGATTGTGCTGGCGGCGGCTGGTTTGAATCGGCTGGAGATGAGCGATCGCATTCACCAGCTCCTTCCTGCCGAAATCTCTCTCCACGCAGTTGGTCAGGGCGCGCTAGGTATCGAATGCCGCAGCGGTGACGACGATATTCTTTCAGTGATAAAGGTGCTAGAGCATCTGCCGACTGCCCAGCGCTGCTACGCGGAGCGGGCATTCTTGCGAGAGTTAGAAGGCGGCTGTCAGGTGCCAATCGGTGTGAACACTCAGACTGACGGCGATACTTTGACCTTGGTTGGCATCGTGGCTAGCTTGGATGGCCAGCAGCTAATCAAAGACACGGTGACAGGTGCGCCTGCGGATGCCCAGAGTATGGGCAAGGAGCTAGCGCAGCGGCTGCGATCGCAAGGCGCACAGGAAATTCTAGACGTAATCAATGCGGAAAATCGGTCTTGAGCTAGACGCGCACAGGGCTTTACTCCACCTATGGGGGATGTTTTGTGAGGTGCGATCGCCCACAGTAGCAAGACTGTAAGCCAATTTTTTATCGAACACATATGCGAGTCCCTCCCGAAATTTCCTATCGCGGCGTTAACAAAACCGAGGCGTTAGAGACCTTAGTTGCCGAGAAAATCGCTAGGCTAGAAAAGTTCTATAGAGAAATCAGTAGCTGCCACCTGGCGATAGAGAAAGTTCACGACCATCCCGAAAGCGGCTCTCCCTACCGAGTTCGTCTCGATATCACCGTGCCCGAAGATCGGGAAGTCGTTGTTGATAAGAGTCCTGACAAAGGCGTGCAGTACATGCCCTTAGAAGCAATCATCAGAGATGCCTTCGACATCGCCGATCGCCAGCTAAAAGAGCTAAACGAACAGCAGCACGACCACATGAAGACACACATCCCTGGTCAGCGAGAAGTCATGTTAGACGAGCTAGAAGAGGAAGTCGCCATCAAAGCGCCCCCGGCTGATACGACTGCCGACTAAAGTCATTTCAGTCTGGCCTAACGAGTCGCTAGCCTCTTAACTATTTTTATAGATTGGATCACCTCGCTATAAACTTGAGATGAGAGGCAGTGATCTTACCAAGGGCTTGATATGAAAATTTTGTTTGTGGCCGCTGAAGCCGCCCCGCTGGCCAAAGTTGGCGGCATGGGTGATGTGGTTGGCACATTGCCCAAGATTTTGCGGGCGATGGGCCACGATGTGCGCGTCATGATGCCCTACTATGGCGGCATCTCTAGCCAGGTTGACGTGCCCACCGAGCCCATCTGGTGGGGCTATGCCATGTTCAACTCGTTCGCTGTCTACGAGACCACACTGCCTGATAGCGACGTTCCCCTCTACCTATTTGGCCATCCCTGCTTCGATCCAGAAAACGTCTACGGCGGCGATGACGAAGGCTGGCGCTTCACCTTCTTTTCTAACGGTGCGGCAGAATTCGCCTGGAATCACTGGAAGCCAAACATCATTCACTGCCATGACTGGCACACCGGGATGATTCCGGTCTGGATGCACGAAACCTCCGATATCGGCACCGTTTTCACTATCCACAACCTCGCCTACCAAGGACCGTGGCGCTGGTGGCTAGAGAAAAATGCCTGGTGTCCGTGGTACATGCAAGGCCACAACGTAATGGCCGCAGCCTTGCAGTTTGCCGATCGCGTCAACACCGTATCGCCAACCTACGCTCAGCAGATTCAAACGCCCGAATATGGCGAAGAGCTAGAAGGACTGCTCTCGTTTATCAGTGGACGGCTTAGCGGTATCGTCAACGGCATCGATCTAGATTCTTTTGATCCATCAGCAGATAAGAAAATTGGCTATGCCTTTGCTGCGGATGATTTAGACGAGCGAGATAAGAACAAGGCGGTCATTCAAAAAGAGATGGGGCTAGAAGTAGACCCAGATAAGTTTCTGATTGGTATGGTCAGCCGTCTGGTAGAGCAGAAGGGAATCGATCTGATCTTGCAGACGATGGACCGCTTTTTGGCCTATTCGGATGCGCAGTTTGTGCTGTTGGGGACGGGCGATCGCTATTACGAAACCCAGCTATGGGAGCTCGCCGCCCGCTACCCAGGCC
>Ga0115030_1000948_pt1 | contig 12740 bp, 14 predicted proteins | sample SidtaG_4_FD_87174 | JGI IMG/M metagenome (GOLD analysis project Ga0115030, IMG submission 87174) | Marine algal microbial communities from Sidmouth, United Kingdom - Sidmouth_Male1 metaG | ecosystem: Host-associated > Algae > Red algae > Unclassified | place: Sidmouth, United Kingdom | collected... | reverse complement strand
TGGCGGTGCGGAATTGGCCGGATCACGACAAGCGGAATCCGGACCCCCCTCCCAAAGGTGCGGGAAAGGGGGGGTGTGCTCCCACAGCCGGTGACCCATGCCAAGCGGCGCGCGCTCCAGCACTCCGCGGCGCCATCCGTTTTCTTTTCTCGTTCACACCACCTGCTGCTCACCGGGGCCCACAGGCCACGAGGAGTCTCACACTCGTGTAACTGAGTTGCGACTCAGCTGGGTGAGGATACTTCGCCTTTCCCCTGTGGGTTCGTCCCTGTGTCCCGTGCGGCACCGACGTCCCCGCAGCCCTTCGCCCGCTGCCCACGGCACTTGCTCCCCTCCACCGCCCGGCACTCGGTTTTCACTCTTCATGGCTCGTGGCGTTCACAAGCCCGTGCTCACAAGTCTACGCACCAGGTTCATTGTTCTTACGTTGCTCTTTTGCATGAGGGAGGTCGACGCAATGCCGCCTTCTCTCTTCGATGTTCCCAGTGTCCCACAGGTCGATACCATTCGTGTACTGTGGATAGTTTCATATCATATGCTCCCTGTTATGTCCACTCGTCGCTACTTGACGGCCACTCGGTGCACTCGCTACAAGTGTGGAGACTGGTACACCAATGTTTTGTTCCGCTCAACTGATGACCGGTACCGTTCGTACGTGCGCCTGAACCCCACGCCTTTTGAACATGTACTCTCCTTGCTGCGTGCCCATGCAGGGGAGATATTCGTGTCGGGGAGGGGTACCCCCCAGCTGTGACTGGAGATCCAGCTGGCCATCGCCCTATATATGTTTGGTCATTACGGAAACGCAAGCCGCGTCGAGGCTGTGGCAGACCAGTTTGGCGTTTCTGCGGGTCTCGTGATGAAGTGCACCAAGCGGGTGATCAGGGGGAATAATCGCCTTGCCCCGACCATTATTCGTTGGCCGAGCACGCAGCGTCGAGAGCAGCAGGCCGAGTGGGCTGGCTCTTCCTATGGGTTTGACAATTGTATTGGAGCAACAGACCGAACCACCTTTCCTCGGGCGTACCAACCTGCTTTACACCAATAGAGTGGGTGCGTATTACGACAGGAAGGGCAGGTACAGCCTGAACGCTGTGTTGACTTGTGACTGGGATGGTCTCTTCATTAGCGTGGTACAGGGCTGTACCGGGGCGGCTCCCGACGCCTTCGTGCAGACCCTCGCGAACTGGCATAGATACCCGCAAATGTACTTCTCAGATGGGCAATACCTACTCGGAGACAAAGGCATGAAGTACACTTCGTGGGTCATTGGCCAATTTTTGAAACCAGAGAGCACCACATCTGAGCGACGCAATTTCAACGTTCAGCTGGCCCGCGTACGTGTGCGCTCGGAGCACGCCATAGGCGTCCTTAAAGGCCGCTTTGCAAGCTTGAAGGAGCTGCGTATCAGGCTCAACGTTAAGAACGACTTTGACTATGCAGCGAGTTGGGTGTTGGCCTGTTGTGTTCTGCACAGTGTGTGAGGTCAGCAGGAGGATTCGCCTTTTGAGGCGGCCGAAGCAGTCGGCGCTGACGAGGTCTGGGTGGGTCCGGGCGTACATGCCCACGACGCGCGAAACGTAATACTGGACAAGGTGCGTTCCTTTATGCGGGAAAGTGGGACGTATCGCAACATGCAATAGACGAGAGGTACTGAAAGGCAATAAAAGCAGAAGCCAGCATCGGTATCTTTTTTCACTCTCTGGTTTCTTACGTATACTTACACTGAAATGGGAGTGTGTATTTGGATTGAAGTTGGTTTGTACTCTTTGAAGATGATGCAAGATCGAGCCGTGATTCTGCTCCGTGTTCCCCGTGTTCCCCACCGAGAGTCGGACCCGATGCACTCGAAGACGGACGCAAGGATCGACACTTGGCACAAGAAAAACACAAACAAGCGGGAACGAACACTGCATGCTACGTAACCGGGCACAAGAAACTGTAAAACACAACCAGCAACACCGCTATATCACTACTCCAAAAGCTTGTTGAGCTGCTCGGCCATGCTGGGCATGTCGGGATGCTTCTGCAGCAACTCCGACAGCGACGCAATGCGCCGGCTCTTCATGTCTTCCGCGTGCCGCCGCGCGCTATCATTTAATGACTGCTTCATGGCCGAGAACAGCTGCGCCGCCCCGGGGAAGAGCGTGTTCTCCGCTTGTGCCGCCCGCACAGAGCGCCCGCTGGCGCCGCCGGCGAGCTGCCCGGATGTCGTCACTGCAGCACCGCCCCCACTCCCCGTCACGCGCGCGTCCGGTAAAACAGGCTGCATGGGAGCCTGATGGGCTGGCGGCCCCTCTTCGTCGCCCGAGTGCGCCCCGCCCATGACCGCATCGCCTCTGTAACCGCCCGTACCACTGTCATCATCACCTCCCCCACCCCCTCCGCCGCCGCCAAGTCCTCCATCGTCGGAGCCGTCGCCCACTTCGACAGGGCCACTCGCAACGAGGTCCACAAGATTGGGCGGGGCGTCGACATGCGGGCAGCCTTCGAATGCCCCGCTCCCGCGCTGAACGACACCAACTAATGGCAGCGTCCGCTCGACGATGACAATGATGCTTTTGATGTCGGAGATTGAGCACCGCCAGTAGCCCGACTGTGCATTGATGTGGACATCGACCTTGTTGCCTGGTGCGCGCGCCGCCAAACCGGTGACCTGCGTGGCCACCTCGAGGATTTTCTTGACAAACTTGATTTCGGCGTCAGCGAGGCGCGACAGGGACTTGCTTGTAAATCCGTGACGCTTCACCCACTTGCCCTTGTGCACCAGATAGGTTGAAATATTTGCGAGGTGCAGCTGCGCCATCGTTCCACGGCGGGCGTGACGCGCCGAGCGCTCATAGACCACCTTGCTCCACCGCTCGACCGCGCCAACGCGCACCTCAGGCAGAATAACATTTTCACCAATCTTGGACGGTAGGGGCTCCCCGTCGCTGGTGTCTGAAAACGGCGAGTCGCTCTCCTCGCCATCGCACCCCCCAGCAGCAGCACAATGCGCCAAAGGGAGGCCGTTGTCTGCGGCGGCAGCTCGCGCACCGGCCGCACCACCCGTCCCCGTACCAGCACTTGAGCGATCCCCATCCCCGTGCTCAGAGGCGTCCGTGGCGGGCGTTGACGGAGGGGGGTGCTCCCGTCCAACGTTCCCGAGCATCCCGCGACCGCGACCTACAAAACCACCTCTGCCGCGTCCATCGCCGCCACGACCTCCGCCACGGACACCGCTGAAGGGGGGGGGGGACGGGGCGCCCACGGTTTCCGCGTGTTCGCGCCCACGGCCGCCTCCACGACCGCGGCCGAGCCCTCCGCGACGCCCTCCATGACCAATATCGCGAACACGCCCTCGGGTGCCTTCCGAAGAGGCGGGGGGGGGACGATCCGTGGCCATCGAATCTGCACGTCCGCCGTCACCTCCATGGCCTCTGGCGTTGCCGCTCGCAGCCCGACTTTCGATGGCCTCGACCGGCTTGTTGCCAGCGATGCGTCGGCTCTTTCGAGTTGAAGGGGAGGCCATCGTGCCACGAGCGGGGGGTCACCCGACGCCTTGAAGGCGGCGAGAGGCGACGGGCACCGTGGATTGCAGGCGACAGAGGCAGAGAGACGGGGCGTCGACTAGAATCGAGATGCTCACGACGCCGGGTCGCATTCAAGGGCGTCTGGAAACCTCGGAGGCGCCTTGTTTCAAACCAGTCCAATCAAATATTGTAGCCTTCAAAGTTCCGCCTGCTTAGAATCGACAGGCGTCGCTGTGAGAAACCCGGTGCGGATCCGCACCGGAGTTCGCATCGTGAAGCAACCTACTGTTCGGGAGCGGAACACCCCCGGCAAGACTATGGTGGAGTTAGCTCGCGTCTCTCAGACTAAGGGCGACGAATACCGCTGGCTAAGACTTGAGCAGCTTAAGGAGCGGACCAAGAAGCGAGAAGTACTCGCGGAGGAGGCCCGGCTCCGGCGGCAACCTCGTGCGGCCGCGCTCCCGCGGGTTTCGAGTGGTGCTCGGGGTTACCCTCCGCGAGAGGTCCCTGTTCGGGTCGTCGGGGCCGTGGACGCCTCAACGCAAGGTGGCGGGGCACGGCACGACGCGGCCCGACCCGGGGCACCGGATGGCCCGACTCTCTGTGGCGGCGACGACTCACGCCGCCGGTTCCGACAGAGAGATGATCCTCCCCGTCCCAAACCCAGGACGGGAGAGTACCCTTGCTGGCAGTGTGGCAAGGTGGGTCACTGGGCCGAGGTGTGCCCAACTTTGGACGCTCGCCTACATGACCGCTTGGCGATGGCCAGTCGCTGGTCCCCTCTCGGGGCGCCCTCAGGCTCCCGAGACGCCGAGAGGATGGGGCGGCGGGTGGCAGTCTCATTCCCCCACGAGGACTCCATCTCAAGCGGCGATGAGTCGACGCCGCTTGAGAAGGGGGAACCGCTGGCCGGGCCCGAGTGCGGACCGGCTACCTCCTCTGAGTCCGAGGAGGAAAAGAAGTAACCACCGGTGATGGGCCCTCCCCGCGGCGACCGGTGGACCCAACCCGGGGCGCGGATGTGATGCCAGTACGCACCCAATCCCGACCCAAGGGGATCCGCCCTCGGGACGCACCCCTCCCGAAGGGGCTGGACGGCGGGAATGTGGTGGCCATCCTGACGGGGTCTAACTATCAGGTGGCCAGCCACATTTGGTTGGACGTGGGCCGTGAGTTAGCCCTCCGCATCATTGTCCACACGGGGTCCGGCGTCTCTCTATTACGAGAGGCGCTAACCCCCCCGGAGATGAAGGTGGCGCCCATAGACGCGGCGACCGCCCAGTTGTTGGACGTGAATGGGGGACTCCTTCAGATCAGGGGCACCGTGACTCTTACGGTGCAAGTCGGCACCTACTCAACACCAGTCACGTGTGGAGTAGTTCGCGGCATGTCGGTCCCCCTACTCTTAGGGACCGACTACACCGACGTCCATGTCCCCAACATCTGCGGGCCCAAGGGGTGTATCCAGGTACTAGACGTGTGGCCGTTCTGGGCACCACCACTTTGGTTCGTCGTCCAGCCGAAGTGACCTCTTGATCAGCACGGTCCGTCGAAGGAACTGCCCCGGAAATCGACCCACAGCCACACTCCCCAAACGGGAGGAGAGGATCACGGCAAATCCCAGGGGGGAATCGTAGTCCAAAGCACAGTTGGTTTTATCAAGCGGGGATGGGGACGGCCTCCCAGCTGTCAATAAACACCCCCCCCAACCCGAGCGACAGCGGCCAAAGTAGCCACCCCAAATGCGCCAAACAGATAAATCCCTCCAAAGCGAAAAGTTCAAACAAGTAGTAGGGGGGTTGGGAAAACCACCAGGGAAAAACCCCGCCCCCGACCAGATCCGATCTCCCGGAGATTCGGACAGGTTATTCCCCTTCTGTCCCGGATCGGGATATTTCGGGGGTGCCCCCGGGGGCGTGCTGTCCACAGCTGAGGGGCCACGCCCCTTTCAACCGCGAAACCCCCGACCGCCACAAGATGGATGTATGGTCCCCATCCTCCGTCGGGGTAAGACGGTGTCGTATGCCAAAGCGGACCAACCCGGCAAGGCTGGGGCCGCTATTGAAGCGGACGCCAAGGTGCGTCTGGCCCGCGAGGTGGTTCTGCCCCCGCGATCCCGGGGGTACGTCCCATTGCAGACTTCCTTCCAAGGGAATGGGGTCAATACCCAGCGCCATCAAGTGTATGAGCGCCATCGCGTGCATGTGGCAACTGGCACCATGGACTGCACCGCCAACCAGACGATGTGGGTAGAAGTGACCCACACGGGGAGCACGAGTAAGCATCTCCCCAAAGGCATGGTCCTGGGGCATATGTCGGTCTACTCCAGCACGGTGGCCGCCATCTCCCGGGAGGAATGGGCTACTTTCAGTGCCAGTCCCGCCACTGCGCCGGACGCGACGGACCCCGTGGAGGAGCCCCATGTTCATACTTCGAACGTGCCCGAGAGGTTGCGGCCTCAAGTGCTCTCCCTACTAGAGCAGCACCGGGCCCTATGGAGTGGGCACTTGGGCTCCACCAAGGCCACGCAGCACCGGATAGAGTTGAAGCCGGGCTCCAAGCCCGTCGGGCTCAACCCCTACCGGATGGGTCCCCAAACTAGGGAACTCATTCAGGCCCAAGTCGACCGAATGCTCAAGCTCGAAGTCATCGAGCCCAGCCAGAGTGAATGGGCTAGCCCGGTAGTACTCATCCCGAAACCCGACGGGAGTCCCCGGTTCTGCATCGACTGTCGGCAGCTGAATGAGCGCACAGTACGTGACTCGTATCCGTTACCCCGGATGGACGACTGCCTCGACTCTTTAGGGGATGCCCAGTTCTTCTCCACTTTTGACTGCAACGCCGGGTACTGGAAGATCCCCATAGCCGAGGAGGGTAACACCAAGACGGCGTTCACTTTCCACTGTGGGACTTACCAGTGTACCCGTCTTCTCTTTGGCCTGTGCAATGCCCCTGCAACTGCCCAGCGGGCTATTGACATGATCCTGTCCGGAGTTAAGTGGCAGAATGTGCTTGTCTACTTTGACGACCTCATCATCCTCTCCGCCGATGCAGAGTCCCACCTGTCCCACATGGACACTGTCCTCACCCTACTCGGGAGACATGGGGTCACCCTCAAGGCACCGAAGTGCCACCTCTTTAGTAACGAGGTGGAGTATCTCGGCCATGTAGTGCGGCCCGGACGCTTGAGCGTGAACGAGAAGAACCTTAAGGCCATCAAGAAGGCCGCCTTCCTCAAGACCCAAACCCAACTGAGGAGTTTCTTGGGCATGTGCAATGTCTACCGTAGGTTCACGGTAGACTTCGCTAAGACTGCGAAGCCGCTGAATGACTTGAACAGCGTGATGCTTCCCAAGCGGTTGAGTCCCCCTAGCCCGGAGTAACAGGCAGCGCTCGACAAAATACGCGAACAGCTATGCCACGCACCCATCCTTGCGATACCGCGCAAGGAGGGGAAGTACATCATCGATGTAGACGCTAGCTACGATCAGCTGGGTTGCTGCCTACTACAGCAGCAACCCGATTACAAGTACCTTCCAGTAAGTTACTTCAGTAAGGGCCTCCTACCGGCGGAGAAGAACTACACCGTCACCGAGATTGAGGGAGTGGGTGTGGTGTGGGCTGTCGGTTTAGTAAGACCGTACATCGAAGGAACCAAGTTCCTCATCCGGTGTGACCATAAGGCATTGAAGTGGATACTAACGACGACGGCCTGCACCAACAATCGACTCAATCGTTGGCGCATCCTCCTCTCAGAGTTCGACTATGATGTGGAATACAAGCCAGGCCGACAACACGCGGTGGCCGACGCGCTGTCCCGCCTCCCGACTGAGGGGCTGGACACGGGACCAATCTCCCAGGAGATCCCCACAGTGAGGGTGACAACGCGGTCGGGGGCAGTACTCGACCCCCGGCTCCCCGAAGACAGGGAAACCGCCCGCGTACCCCTGCGAGACCTAGCCCAGAAGCAGGCGGACGATGAGTTCTGCCAGGAGGTCAAGCAGTTACTTGATACCTCCGAGCTCACCCGCTTCTACCAGAATGCGGATGGGCTGCTCTGCCGAGAAGGGCATCGTGCCGGCTCCCAACAGTTGTTGATATTCCGGTCCCTAGTCAAGGACGTGTTGCGGACGGAGCATTCGTCCCCCTTGGCGGCATCTCGGTGGTTCCCGGATGTACGAGACCATGATGAACCATTACCATTGGCCCTCATTGGCCGCCGACGTCTTCGGTTGGGTCGCGGCGTGCCCTACCTGTGCGAGGAACCTCCTCATGGGTACGCAGAGTACTGCACCCATGCGATTGTTCCCCGCTACGGAACCTTTCGCGGCCCTGACCATTGACCTACTTGGTCCATTGCCACGGACCGCCAAAGGATATGAGTATATCCTAGTCATTTGTCACCGTTTCACTAAGGTCACGCGGGCCGTCCCGCTGAAGGACATCTGGGCTCTGGATGTCCTCAGTGCCTTCCTGGAAACTTGGGTAGCAAGTTACGGGATCCCCGATTCAGTTTTATCGGACAACGGACCCCAATTCGCCGCCATACTCTGGCACGAGGTGCTCAAGGCGCTGAGTATTGACACCAATCACGTCACGCCTTACCACCTCCAAGCGAACGGGCAAGTCGAACGGTGTAATTAGACTTTAGTTATGCAACTACGACACTACGTACGTGTCCACGTAGCTACGTGGTCCCGGTACATAAGCCTAGTGGTTACTGCGTATAACTCCCAAGTGCATGGTAGCACCGGATAAGTCCCATTCGCGTTCGTAAGTCCACGACGGCTTACTCCCGTGGCGATCGAACGACTTACAGCGGGCACCGACACCGGGGAAATAGTATCCCCCGGGCGGGCAAAGGAGATCTTCCTGCAGCGGCCCGACGCCCTGATACCCCTAGTACGCCCCCACGAGCTGGGGAACGCTCGGCCGCACCCCGGGTGCGCTTGCGCTGGTGCGGGGATACTGCCCCCGGGGCACCCCAGCCCGACTCGGGTGGGACCGATGTCGCCGTCACCCCCGCAGAATAGGGGTTTGAAGTGTCACCCAGGCCCTCATGGACGCCAATCCGACCATCCACGAGGCGTTTGTCACAGTGGACAAACGCCCGGGCCACCCCGTCGTCCTCCCCGACAACTCGTCGGGCCAGGTACGGACCAGCGGCTGCCCAGTCCAACGACTGGTGGAGGTCCAGCAACTCGCTGAGATACGCTTGCACCTCCGGGTCCGTCCCCTCCGCCAAGTTGGAGAGGTGAAGCTCCACAAGGCGGTCCACCAACCCGGCGGGCAGGTGCCACAGGTACCCTTTGGTCCGGGCGAAGGCATACCACACCCCCGCCACCTCGAGCACCCACTGGGTCGCTAGGACGGCCGCCGCCGGGGTAGACTCCCCCTGACGAAGCGCCGTGCCAACGTAGGCCACGATGCGGGGCATCCTCTCGGGGAACCCGCAGGGTACCTCCAACGCCGACCACCACGTCGGCGTCGGGACATTGTAGTCCCGCCGCGCCGAGACGTGGATCTGGGTGCTCTCGACTTGAGCATTACTCACCAGAATACCCGACGCCTCCAGCACACGGCGCTCTGGGCGGGCGTCCTTGCGGTGGAAGTGAGGGTTCCTCTCCCCCAAATACGGGGGGGAGCACCACGTCCACTCCCACGCGACGACGGGCGGCATGTCGTCCGCCGTCGCCTCGGCCATCACGTTGGACAGGCACACGGCCACGCGCTCCACCCACGGCCCGTCCTCCGCCTCTAATAAGGCGGGGAGGTCCGCCGTCACCCCGGCAGGTAGCTCGTACTGCACGGGGTGACGCGTCAGCCACCGCTGCCAAGCCGGGCCCTGCTTCGGCACCGGGATGGCTTCGTACAGGGCCCGCAGGCGGCACTCCCCCAACTGAATGGGGGCGTGGGGGGGCGTGCACTGGACTAGCGCCGCCGACTACGCCCCCGCGGGCCCAGCCTCCTCCACTGCCGGGGGGCGCAACCGGCGCGGGACCGGCGGAGGGGAGTCTTGCTCCATGGGCTCCTCCCCTCCAACGGCCGGTGCCGCCGCGGCCGCCGCCGCCGCCGCCGGTGGAGTCCCCGGCCGGCTAGGCGGCAACGGCACGCGGGCGGCCGCCGTGATAGGGGCCGTCGCGTTCTCGTCGGCCGACCGCCCCGCCGCACTTGACGCGTGGGAGGCCGTCGCCGAACCCGCAGTTGATTTGGACCGACGGGGGGTCGGCGGCGGCTGCGTCGCTTGACTCCCCGCCGCCGAGGACTCCCGGCTCGGGGGCGCGCCGCTAGCCGGGCGCGAAAGACGGACCGCCTTTCCTCGGGCCGTCGCCGAGGCCGCGCCATTTGACTTGGTGGCGCCCTTCGGCGTGCCTTGCGCCGATGTGGCCGCCCCGCCAGCCCGTGGGGTGGCCGCCGTCGAGCCCTTTTCCTTGGCGGCGCCCATACTGGCGGGCGCCCCGCTGGTCCGAGCGGTCGCCGTCGCCGGGCCGACCGACTTGGCCGCGCCCGTCGTCGGCGCCTTGCCGCCGGCTCAGCCCCCCGCCGCCGCGGGGCGGCGATCCGACCAAGCCGGCGTCCCACCCGACGCCGGCGCGGCGTGCCCCGCACTCGAAGCCGCCGTCTCCTCCTGCCGCACGACGCGCTCAGCACTTAGGGACGTCATCTCCTCCGTCGGCGTCGCTCTCGTTGACCGCGAGGATGTCATGGCCGCCGCGTCCGAGTAGGAACGTGGGGAGGACTAGGGGAATAGGGGATAGAGGGGGGGGTGATACTCTCGTCTCGGGGGGCGGTGTGGGTGAGGTAACGGCCGGTAGTCTACGGCCCCCCCGTCCTTCCCCCGTCGGCCCCGCCTGCCCCGTTTTTATGGGCCCCTCAACACTGACAGGGGCGCCCCGTCGCCTCCCGCGGCGTCGCTCCACGCCCCCCCCCTGGGTGACTCCTCCAGCGGGGCGCGCGCGACAGCCGCCCCAGAGGGGGGCGCCATACTCGCCCCCCCCCCCCCCCCCCCCGCTTTTTTGGGCCCCCCCCCCCCCCCCTCCCCCCCCTCCCCCTCCCAGAGCACCGTTGGCCTGTTGAACCTGCCCGACGACCTGTTGCGGATGATTGCGACGCGCCTGCGCGACGTGGAAGGGGGCGGCGACACCCTCCTGCCGCTCGCCTCCACGTGCGGCCACTTGCGGGCGCTCGTCACCCCAAAGGTGCGCCTGGCGCACTGGGTCCTCTCCACGCCCGCGTCGGTGCCGTATGGCCCGGGGGGGGATGCGGGTCGCCACACGGGCCTGCGCCGGAGCGGGGGTGGCGCGGGCGTGGGCGCGCCCGCCGCCGCCCCTGGGCCTCGCGTGGTGGCGACCGACGGCGGCGCGTCGACGGCGGTCGTCCATTGGCAAGACGACCCGGTGGCGGCGGCGCACCAGGCGTATGTCGTACTGGCGGCGCTCTCCCCAGTGCCGCTCGCGTCGGTGGAGGGTGGCCCCGACAGGGGCGGTGGGTACGGCAATGGCGGCGCGGCCGGCGGCGGCGGGGACGGCGGCGGGGGTGGTGCCGGCGGGGGTGCGGACGGTGGGGGTGAGGACGGCGACGGCGACTGGGTTCCCCTAGTAGACACGGGCACCATGGTCCTGGACATGTGCGCAGACGACGCGCACGCTGCCGCCGCGCTCGCCGCCCAGGTGCCCGCCGTGCGGCGCTTGCAGACGGCGTCGCACCCCCGGCTGGCGGCGGCCAAGACGTCGCTGGCGCGAATAACGCCGGCGGGGGTGGCGGCGGCGCGCATCACCCTCGGCGGCGACGCGTCGACCGTGGAGGACCTCCTCGTCTATGCCGCCGCGCTCCCCGCGCTGCGGCGGGCGGCGGCCACGCACGTGGCCGTCGTCGGGCCGGCCGTCGCCCTCCTCCTCGGCGTGCGCCTGTCGAGTGTGCCGCTGGCGCACCTGGAATTGGCCTTCCCCGTCGCCGCCCCGTCGGCGGTGATGCTCGAGGCGGTCCGCCAGGTGCTCCGCACGCACGCGGGCAGCCTGCGGTCACTGTCGATCCACACGGGGGTGGCGTCGTGGGCAGCGGGGGGGGGCGCCCCCGAGGTGCTGTCGACCGCCCTCGCCGCGTGCCCGGTGCCGTGCGCGGCCTTGACGTCCTTTTCCTTTTACGGCCGGTTTCATCGGGAGGCGGCGGGGCCCCTGGCGGCCGCCTTCCCGGCGCTCCAACGCCTCACCGTCGGGGGGGGCGTGCGGCCCGGCTGTTTTGACGACCTTGCGTGGCCCCGCCTGCCGGCGCTGCGGCAGCTGGTCGTGCGGGACGTTCCCCCCACGTCGGTCCTCCCCTCCCTGCGGCAGCTGCTCTTTGGGCGGGCGCTGCAAGAGCTCCTCTTGCCCGACGTGACCGCCGTGTTTGGCCGGCGGCAGTTGCTCCTCTTGGCCAGCACCGTCGTGGCTTGCGTCGCGCTGCCGACGCACCTCGCCCTCACCACCTGCCCGCCGTCGCTGGCGCGCGTGTGCACCCCTCCGACGGGCGCGGACGTGGACACGCTCCACGTTTTGACCCTCTACTGCGCGTCGGTGCCGTTGGAGGATGGGGACGAGTTTGTCGGCGCCCCGAGCGCCTCGGACAGCGACAGCGACGATGGGGAGGGCGCCGCCGCCGCCGGCCGCGCCGGCGACGGCGCGCCGGTGGGGTGCCTCGCCCGCCTCACCGGCGTGTGCTACTTGCGCGTCTTTCACTTTACGCTGGCGGGCGCCTTCCTCACCCGCACCGGCGCCTTTGCCGCCGGCCCCGCCCTGCGCTCCCTCCTCGTTGCCTTTTCCACGCGCGGCAATGGGGCGGCGGTGCTCGCCGCCTTGGCGGCCATGCCCGCCGCCGCCCGCGGTCGGCTGACCGAGGTGTCCATCCTCCGCACGGGGCCCATTGCGCCATCGTCGGGGGCGGCGCTGCGCCTCTTGACGGGCGTCGAGGTGTTGACCGTGGGCGTGCCGCCCCTGCCCATGGTGGGGGGGGGGCGCGCGGAAGCGGAAGCGCGCGCCGCCGCCGCCGTGGCGGAAATGCGGGCGTGGATGGAGGAGGTGGTGGCGCCGCCGGCGCGGGTGGTTGTCGACACCTTTTTCAAGAGCGACGCTGGGGTGTGAGGCGTCGTGGGGGGGGGGGAGGGGGGGGGGGGGGGGGGCCCCCGGCCCCGGGGGGGGGGGCGCCACCGGCGGGGCAGGGCGGGGGGGGGGGGCGGCCACCCCCCCCCCCCGG
>Ga0115030_1000947_pt1 | contig 12744 bp, 14 predicted proteins | sample SidtaG_4_FD_87174 | JGI IMG/M metagenome (GOLD analysis project Ga0115030, IMG submission 87174) | Marine algal microbial communities from Sidmouth, United Kingdom - Sidmouth_Male1 metaG | ecosystem: Host-associated > Algae > Red algae > Unclassified | place: Sidmouth, United Kingdom | collected... | reverse complement strand
GGGGGGGGGGGGGGGGGGGGGGGGGGGGGGGGGGGGGGGGGGGGGGGGGGGGGGGGGGGGGGGGGGGGGGGGGGGGGGGGGGGGGGGGGGGGGACGCCGACCGCTGCCATCGAAGCAGGCGGCGGAGCGACGGGGCGAGAGCGCGTCGCAACGGGCCCGAGCGAGAGGTGGCTCTCGAGGCGCAACACAGGTACGACACGAGGTGCAAACAAAGACAAGGAAGAACAAGAAAAGGACAATGACACGAATGATTTCGACAGAGCGGTAGTACTCACGCCGAGCGATGCGGTGCGGGGGTGGTGACCGGAGCCAGCGTCGGTCGCCGTCAACGGTGTTTCGGGGGGGCCTGCCATGGCGAGGGCTGTTCAAGCCGTCTGGTTGACCGCCTCCACAGCTGTACTTTCCACTGTCCATGCAATTTCATCCGGGATACTCCCCAGACTCGCAAGTCCTTCCGAAAACTGTGCAACTTGTCATCCTGCGCGATGAAAAGACGGCACTGAGAGGACCTGGCACATTCCACTCGTCTTCCTGCAGGTGGCTTGCTGCTCGGACCAAGGTGCGTCGGTCTGCCTCTCTGCGGGGTGCGGGCGGCCCCCTGGGCGTGGCGGGCCGTGATGCCAGCGGTGAGCCAAGGCGCTCCTCTTCTCTTCCTTCATCCTCCACTCGTTGCTCCTGGTTGAACAACCTCATCCCCGCCGCCGCCCTCCCTGCTTTTGACTCCCCTCGCAAAAGCGGTTCGCCTCAGTCGTGTCTACCTGACTGTGGTCAACGCCACGCCTGTGCTCTCACTCACCTTGTCTCCCTCAAGCGAGTGCTTTCCCTTGTGCCTTTGTTTCTGTCTTTCCGCCCTATGGCGGTCCACCGGCTCCCCGCCGCTACCTTCTCGGTCGCTGCCGGCGTAGTCGGCTTGGGCTCGAGGCAGGCCGCCCGCCAGACGGTTGTGCCTGCGGCACTGGCACGGCGACGCCTGGTCGGCAGCCCGTCTCAACCAGTCACAACCGGCGGGGGGTCCCCATCCCTCTGGCGGGTCGCTCGGACCGGGTACTGCTGCACCGCCGCCAGCCCCGCGCTTGCCGCCACAGCTGGTGCTGCTGCTTCTGCTCACCCGGTTCGACTGCTCCCAGCTCCTCACCGTCCCTTCTTCGGAGACAGGTGCGCTCTCTCCACCAGCGCATCCCCCCCTGCGGACCCACCCACCTCGGACGGGAAGCCCTTCCTGCTTGCCGACATTGGCGAAGGCATCACAAATGTGTCGGTGGTTTCATGGAAGGTTGCTGATGGCGACACGGTCGCGGCGTTTGACCCGCTGGTGGAGGTGGCTTCGGACAAGGCGTCGGTGGAGATTACCGCGCCCTGGGGTGGGGTCGTCCGCCGGCGGGCAGTGGCTGACGGAGAGGTCGCCAAGGTTGGTGAGCCTCTATGTTGGATTGACGGCGGGGACGGGGCAGGCAGGGGTGGGGGCAAGACGAGCGCCGCGGCTGGGAGCTTGTCCAACGGAGCTGGTGAAGCAAGTGCTGAAAATACAGGAACGACCGACGCAAATGACGGCGGCGTTGCTCCCGTTGCCAATGGTGGGGCCACCACTACCCACGCCGCTGCGGGCGCCACCCGGGTACTGGCCGCGCCCGCCGTACGGCGTCGCGCCCGGGATGCCGGCGTGGACCTGTCGCAGGTCGACGGCAGCGGCCCTGGCGGGAGGGTGCTGGCCGCAGACGTGACGCGGGTGGCCGCCGCCGGCGACGGCGTCGTCACGTCCGCCGTCACCCCCCCTAGCTCCGGCGTGGCGCAGACCAGCGCACGCCCCACCGACGGAGATGGCGTGCTTCGGGTGCCCCTCACGCTTGTGCGGGCGGCCATGGTGCGCTCCATGACTGAAGCGGCGGCCATCCCCCACCTACGCCTTATCACCCCCGTGGACGTGACGGCGCTCGTCGGCCTGCGGCGGCGGCTCAACGTGTCGCTGGCGGGGACCCCCCCCCCGGACGTTTCGGCGTCCGACGCGGCCGTCAAACTCACCTACCTCCCCTTCTTCCTCCGCGCCACGTCCATGGCGCTCACCGCCCACCCCGACCTCAACGCCACCTTCCCCGCCCCCCACGACGCGGTGCACGTGCACGGGCGGCACCACATTTCGGTGGCCGTCGACACCCCGGCGGGGCTGTACGTGCCGACCGTGCGCGACGCGGGGGGGCGGAGCCTGCGGGGCCTCGCGGCCGAGGTCGGCCGCCTGGCCGTCGCCGCGGGCGCCGGCCGTTTGGGCGTGGCCGAGGGGGGCGGCGGCACCGTGGCGCTGTCCAACATTGGCGCCTTGGGCGGCGGCCGTGCGCCGTTGCCGCCGCCGGCCGACGCGGGCCACGACGGTGCCGGGGCGGCGGCGGGCCCAGCGGGCGGGATGGTCGGCCTGCCACTCTTGCTGCCGCCGCAGGTGCTCATTGGCGCCGTTGGCGACGTGGTGTGGGAGGCGGCCCTGACGGCGGGCGGGGGGGTGACCCGGCGGGCGGTCGTGCAGGTGTGTTGGGCGGCCGACCACCGGGTGGTCGAGGGGGGGGCCGTCGCCCGCTTTGCGGCAACGTGGCGAGCGCTCGTCGAGTGCCCCGAGCGGCTGCTGTTGGGGGAGTGAGAGCGGGCGCCGGCGGCGGGTTGGCCAAGAAATCCTGGCGGCTGGCATGGCCACACTCTGGGGATGCCGCAATCATAAAGCGGCCTCCATGTTTCCCGCCCAGCAGCACGACGTAGCAACAACTGACCGGGTGTGAGCGGTCTCCACATGACAGGCTGCAGTCCGCATGTGGTAAGCTGACGACTGCAAGTTGAGCGAAGCCCCTGCGCCTCGCTTGTCAAGACTGACGCATCAAGATTGTGCGAGCGCGCATGCCCATTGCAACAGAAGCCGTATGGACGCACCAAGCCGTCCACAGAAAACAACCACGACTGGAGGCAGAGCCGCTGAACACAGACGTGTGTACACAAGACAGCTCCATAAGCATGGGCATCGGGAAACATGCAGAGCCGCACGAGAGACAAAAAGTTGGACGGAACGCGGGACAAATGAAAAAAGACGAGAAAAGGGAGAGGATGATGAACAGGGTGGCCACACAGCCACACAGCGAGGTACAAGAGACGTCTACACACGAGAGCGGAACAGGGAAACAGTAAGAGCGGGCGCCCCCCACCGGCGTGTACCGCTGCGCTGCACGCCTGACGACAGACCCGCCGCCACCTCACGCGCGAGGGCGTGCAGCTGTGCGCGGCCATTAATCAGACGGCACCCCCTGGCGCCGAGCGACGTGGCCCATCACCGTGGGTGCCTCGCTACACCGGAGCGCCACACTGGCGCTCACAGCATGAAGCAAGCCACTTTTCACGACGCGGCCGAGATGTCAAGACACGGCGCCCCCCCCACCGACACACGACGGCCGAGCGCGCTCAAGCAGACGCGACGCTCATCGAGTCGGGGTTCACCGCCGTCGACGCCGTCCCCGCTGCTCCGCTGCCACCCCCAGTGGTAGTCGACCCAAATGCACCCGCTGACCCTGGTGGTTTTCCGTCGTCGTGTGCCACATCCCGCACTGTGTCAAAGAAGCGGTGCTGCATCGCCTCCCTTGCCGTAATCCGCTCCGCGGGGTCGTAGCGTAGCATGGAACGCAGCAAATCCAGCCCGTCGTCCACCACCAGGTGCCGGTTCTCATCGTTCACAAACCGCCTGAAGTCCTTGGGCGCGTGCGTCCCAATGGAGGCCGTCAACTCCGCGTTCAACCGCAACCCGTACTTCCGGAGGTACGCGTTAAGCTCCTCGGTGCCGAGCACGCGCGCAATCTTGACGAGCTGGTCGGCATTGTCCCGGCCGTGGAAGAGTGGTTCCCGCCGCAGCGTCATGCCGCCAAACACGCAGCCGAGTGACCACAGGTCCAGCGAGTAGTCATAGTCGGTCTGGTCGCACAGCAGCTCCGGGCCCTTGAAGTAGCGCGACGCCACGCGCACGTTGTACTCCTTGTTTGGGTGGTAAAACTCGGCCAGGCCCCAGTCGATCAACCGCAGCTTCCGGGCGGCGTGGTCGATCATAATGTTGTGGGCTTTGACGTCCCGGTGCATCACGCCGTTGCGGTGAGCAAAGTCCAGCGCCCGCAGGATCTGGAACATGTAGTAGCGCACATCGTTCAGGGTGAACGTGGGGTAGAGGGTCTTGAACTCGGTGTTGTCGACGTGTTCAAACACCAGCGACGGCACCTTCGAGGCCGTGTCGCGCACAATGTCCAGCAACTGGATGACGTTGGTGCCGCCGTCCAAGCTCTGCAGGATTTTAATTTCCCGCTTGATCTTCTTTTTCTTCACGGGCTTGAGGATCTTGATGACGACCGGTGAGTTGGTCGTGACGTCAATGCCCTGGAAGACGTCGCTGTACTTGCCCCGGCCGACCTTCCGCACAATTTCGTAGCGGTCCTGCTCGCTTCTGTGACAGCAAACAGTGTCAATAGAGGACACGAGCAAGCGAGCAAACATCAAGAAGAGCACCAGCAAGAGCATAGAGTACCAGGGATAGGCGACACCAAACAAACACAAGGGGTCAGAACAGGGATATAAATTCGGCGGCGTCGACACACGGAGACCAGTGACGACGCGTCACCACACCACGTGTGCTCCCGGGGTCGATGCCACAATGAAAGGACACAACCGACAGAGCGAAAGGCCCATGACGCCAACAAGGAACAGCCGCAAGCCTCCCCATCGTTCGATCCCACCAAATCCCGAGGCGGGACACGAAAGACGTCATGCGCGCACGACCACATACCCCCAGTGGATGTTCATCGAATCATAGTCCCAGTAGGACGGCGGCCGGTCGACGTTGACGTCGGCATACACCCTCGAGACAGAAAAGACACCGTTGCGATCCTGTCGGGCTCGCCGAGCAGCCGACGGGGGCCCGGCCGGGCCCGCACCGCCGGGGTCATAACGTGGGACGGGGGCAACGCCATCGGGGGGCACCCCGGTGACCCCGCCTCCCGCCGCGGCGCTCCCCGCGGTCACCTGCATGGTTGCGCCTCAGCGCACGCGGGCGACGGGGGGACCAGCAACGCGGGGCGCGGCGACTGGGCGGCACGCACCCGAATCAGCCCCAACCCACACCACGCACCACAAGCCAGGAGTGAAGGCGCCAACAAAGGCGCCTGACGCCCGGTGTTGCCCAGCCACGCCTCAAGCGCGAAACTTCCGCAAACCGCTACAGCCAGCAGGAGCAATCGTTCGTCGTCCGGCGCGCCCGCGGGCAGCAGGACGCGGCGTCAGGGGCGCACCGCCCGCGCGCCGTGAGGGCGGCGCGAGGGACGCTGGCAACGGCGGTGACTCCGCGCCCGAGTCGCACCCTGAAGCGGACTCCCGCGAATTCTGTGGCCGGCGCACACAAAGTCGCCGCGTTCCCTTCTGCGCCACTGCCGCAGCATGCAGGCCTTGCTCAGCAGGATCTTGACCATAGGGGGGCTACTCATTGCCGAAGTCACCTAAATTCGGTGACGAGGTGTCCCAATACGGCTTCGATTGAACTAGACGTGGTCGTGGTCGAGCGATCGCGGTGCGCACCGCCGGAGCTTGTAAACGTGTCCGTCTCGCGCCTCGCGCGGCTGACGTTGTTGCCGACGGGGTGCCGCACGCGGGGCCTCGATCAGTTTCCCACACACCCCGTCGAGTCGCGTCGGCCCGGTTTTCGTCGCTGTCCCCGCTGGCGCCACTGCCGTTGTTCAGCGTGTATCGCTGTTCGCCATGGCGGGCCTCGGTGCCGCCTTTGCGGTGCCCGACCAGCCTCGACGCTACGACCCCGCCGGTGCGGGGCCGGCGGGGCCCCCGTCGCCGGCCATGCGGGCGCGGCTGGACCGCGGTGGCGTCGTCTCCGTGTCTGCCGTCTATGCGGACATTAATGTCCATCGGCCGCCAGCTTATTGGGACTACGACATGATGTCCGTGCCATGGGGGTCCGTTTGCGTCGCTTCTCCGCATGTGCTAGTGTTTTTCGGTGCTGGCAGCGGTGTGCCGTTGACGTGTGCACTGGATTTCTCTCTCTCCCACATCATGCCATGGCACTCCGGGTTCTGAAGCTGTACTGGTCTGGTTGGTCAGAGTGGTGCTCCCTTGTCTGGTGTTGCGCCAGTCACCGCACGTTTCGAGTGACGCTCTTGTGCTACCGACCTCGCGCTGGGCGGGGCGGGAACATCCCTGCCTGCGGATTTCTGGCTTCGTAGATTGTGTCGACCATGCTGCGTCGCCTCTGTTCCGTACCATGTTCTAACGCGTCGGTTCATTTTTTTTTCTTGTCTTTGTTGGTGCATTTCCCGGTTCACCTATTATTCTATGTGCCCTTCTCGCTGTCGCTGCTTTCCTGCCCCCTGGTGGCTGCTGTGCTGTGGCCAAACCATCCGCCTGGCATCTTGCCGCTGGCCCCGTCGCTGCGCCGTCAACGCTTACTGTTCCTCCACTTGCTTCCCTTCTCCTGTACAGCGACCAGGAGAGATACGTTGTCGTGCGGAAAATCGGCCGCGGCAAGTACAGCGACGTGTTTGAAGGAGTGAACGTCATGGCCGGTGCCCCGTGCGTCGTCAAGATCCTCAAACCGGTCAAAAAGAAGAAGATTAAGAGGGAGATCCGCATCCTTCAGTCGCTCGCGGGCGGCACCAACATCATCCAACTCTTGGACGTTGTGCGGGACAGCGCCTCCAAGGTGCCGTCCCTGGTATTTGAGTACGTAAACAACTCCGACTTCAAGACGCTCTACCCCACCCTCACCCTGGACGATGTGCGGTACTACATCTACCAAATATTGAGGGCCCTCGACTTTGCCCACCGCAACGGCGTGATGCACCGGGACGTCAAGTCGCACAACATCGTCATCGACCACGCGGCGCGCAAGGTGCGGCTGATTGATTGGGGCTTGGCCGAGTTCTACCACCCCAAGAAGGAATACAACGTGCGCGTGGCATCGCGGCACTTCAAGGGCCCAGAGCTACTGTGCGACCAGACCGACTATGACTACTCGCTGGACCTGTGGTCACTCGGCTGCGTGTTTGGCGGCATGACGCTGCGGCGGGAACCACTCTTCTACGGACGGGACAACACGGACCAGCTGGCCAAGATTGCGCGCATCCTGGGGACAGACCAGCTCCACGTCTACCTCGACAAATATGGCCTGCGCATGTCGTCGGAGTTGGCGGCGGCGGTCGGCAATCAGCCGCGGAGACAATGGCACCGGCTGGTGACTGCGGAGAACCAGCACCTGGTGGTGGAGGACGGGCTCGATTTACTTGACCGCATGCTACGTTACGACCCGGCCGAACGCATCACCGCGGCGGCGGCGTTGCACCATCCTTTTTTTGACTCGGTGCGGGTTGCTGCGGACGGGTCGGGAGCTGACCGTGATGGGATTGCCAGCGATGGTGGACCTGCGTCGGGCCGCCGAGCGAGCAACCGTAGTGACGAGCCCGCGGACGGTTCTGAGTCCGGTACGACGCGCGCGGACGCGCCGGACGGAGGTGCACGCTGCGCGGGAGACGGGAGGTCACCGGCGGCGGTCGACGCACGAGCGGATGATATCGGCGCGTGCGAACCGGACGCTTGCGGCGGGGCACTCCCACCGCATGCTGTACGCTCGATGGCCGGCGAGCCACGCCAAGGAGATAACTCGCTTGCAATGAGTTTGGATGCCATGAGCGACTTAGTCCCGGATGCTACACGAGGGGGCGGCGGGCATTTTTCTGGGAGCGGCATGGGGAGTCTGCAGGCTGTGGTCTCATAGCTGCTGGCGACATATGGGTCCAGTTGTTTTCTTTTTTGTTCTCTTTTCTTCTCGAACCTGTTACCTGTGTAGGGTTTACGTGTGGCGCTCTACACTCGCTTTGCCCTCCGGAGCGCCGTGGCAACGGGGCCCGTGGGCGACTCGAACAACACGAGAAAACGAAGGCAAATCGTTGATGAGTCCGGCCACGAGAGAGGCGGCGTGGTTGGGTGTGTGGGCCCGCACTGCTGCCGACAGCTCGTCCCAGACCCCCAACAGCGGCCACGCAATGCCCCGCCACGCACCGTACCCCCACCCGACCTAACCGTCCATGCCGTCGGTCGGCCAGACGAACCGGCACCCACGGCCCCAAGCGTCGCACAAACGGGCGCTAGGACGTCACGGCTCTTGCCGTTCGGCCGCCCCCGCCGCTGGCGGCCGCGCCCCAGCCCCATCGCCCCCCTCCCCCCGGCTCCCTGGTGGCGCTGGCGCGCGCGACGGGCGGCGCTGGGGCGGCGGCGCCGCCGAGGAGCTCCCCCCCGACAGTGGGGCGACCCAGGAGCTCCACGTTGCCCAAACGGAGCGCACGCTCTCATTCTCCAATGCGGTCGCCGCGGCCACGCGCGCGCGCGTCGACACGTTCCACGTCTCGTCCACCTCCCCCGCAATCTTGCGCGTCGCGCCGCCGACCGACGCGGCCATGGCCGACAGCCCCGACGTGACGCCAAGTGACGCGTCCAGGTCGCCCGCGCCGCGGCGGAGGACGGTCACCGCCTCGCCGACACGCTCGCTGACGTGCAGCTGCGCGTCGACATTGGCGACCGTCTCGCCGGCGCTCGTCCGCGCCGCCGACACGCGGTCCGTCACGTGGTACTCGGCGTCGACGTCGGCCCAGGCGCGGCGCGTCGCCGCCGCCGCGTCGGCCGCCGACGCGGCGGCCGCGCGCGTCAGCCGTGCGTGTTGGATGCGCTCGGCGAGCTTGCGGCTCTCCTCCCCGACCACCGACACGGAGCGCATCAGCGTCGCAGAGGCAGCGGAGAGGTCGGGCACGCCCGCGGCGGCGGCCGAGGCGGCGGCGGCGACCCCACCCCCCGCCGCCACGGACGCGCGCGCCACCTCGTGGCGCCGCACGAGCGCCGGTAATTGAGCGAGCGCCGCGGCGGGCGTCGTCACCGTGCCCGTCGTGGGCGCCTCTTGCACGACCGTCAGGGTGCGGCCTTGGAAGCGGGAGCCGTCGAGCGTCAGTGCTGCTTCAACGGCTTCGGCTTCGGCAAAAAGGGCGAGGCCGACTTGCGTGCCATCCGTCAGCGGCGCAAAGGCAGAGCCGCTGAGGGCGCCGCAGCAGCCCAAAATTTCCAACAGCTCCTCCGTGTTGGCGTCGCCGCCAACGTTGCTGACGACGAGGCTGTACAGCAGCGATCCAGGGGGGGTGTCGGCCGCCGTCGCCGCCGCCGCCACATCCCCCGCCACCGCAGAGTTCCCGGCGGTTGCAGCGGCAGAGCCGCCGTTGCGGTGGTCGCCACCCCCGCCTGCCGTCAGCCCCGTGGCCGACGTGGCCGCCGGCGCGCCGGCGGGGGGGGGGTCCTTGGCCGCCCCCAGCCGCGCGCCGCCGGTGGTGGCGCCCGCCTCGTGCGCACCGCCGCCATCGAGCTGAACGCCTGCGCCCTTGTCCGATACCCCAAACGCCACCAGCTCATCGTCCGCGTCGTTGAGGCCCTCGTCAAGGACAAAGGCGTCCTCTTCGTCGGGGACCGCCGGCGTAGCCATGCCGACGACCGTCGCCGCGGCGGCGACACAACCAGGCAGGGAGGCGTTGCGCAGGAGGGTGAAAGTACACAGCCGGTGCGCACGGAGCGGCTGGTCGCAGGGAAGGGCGGGGGAACCACGGGTAAACCCGCTGCTCCCGCCGCAGATGGCGACGAGGCGTCCGTGACTCCGATGTCCCCACACGCACAGCGGTGGGGGCTCTGCCGATTCGACCAGCCCCGTAGAGCCAGTGTGCTGCCTGTCCCTGATTGGCCACGCAGACGTCCTTCAGCAAAGAACCACTGGAATGCTGCACGATGGATATTCGTTGGAGAATTCGAATGAGACAAGGACTCATCGTTGCAGCGACACTCGAACGACAGTCACAACTACACACACAAGAAAAGGACGCGGATGTCATGGCGAGTCGGGCTGCCGTCCAAAGCACCACTCTGGCTTCTTTCAAGAGCAGTACAGTACCCAACAGCAAGCTGTGGCAACCAACCGCTTGTTGTCGTTTGCACGGTCTCTCTGTCCACAATGTGCCTTGATTTCCCACACAATGGCAAACCCCTCGGAACTCCGGTACCCAGCTACTGAGAGGTGTACGTCAGGTACCCAGGCATCTTACCTGCATACAACCCCACCAGCGCGGTCCACCCAAACCAGATGGCCAGCGCAGCCGCCCAGGATGCGGCCCTGCTCAGAGACCCCGCACCCTGGCCGAGCCAGCTCGGCAGCTCGTGCACAACCACCCACAACCCCCCCATCAGTACGCACCCCGTGGCAGTGGCAACCCCCTCCGCGCCGTATTGCGCGCGGTTGCCGTCCGCCACATAGCGCGTGACCCCGTTGCCGTCCACCACCGCCCATGGGACGTTGTGGATCCACGCGTAGTGACCGCCCGCCAGCGAAAACGTGTACACGCCCATCAGCATGGCAAAGTACAACCATGGCGACCGCCACGCGCCCGTCCACCCCACCGCCGCAGCGCCCGCAATGCCGGCAGCGCCCAACAGGGGCGACAAGGCCTTGATGACCGGCACAAAGGGGACCGCGTAGTTGGACCGCCGTACGGCCAGCCGCGAGCCAAGGACGCTGTTGAGCCACCCGCGGACGCCCGCTTGGGTCAACTCGCTCTTGGCCGGCAGGTCATTGGGCCCCCCCGCCATGACCACCGGCCACTTGACAGACGGGGACAGGTGGTACACCTTGGGCACGTGCGTGATGCCGGTGGTTGCCAGAAAGGACTTGTCAGACGAAGACACTGTGACGGCCCCAAACACCACGGGAGTGGACGGGCGGGCGCTCGGCGGGCCGGAGGCGAACGCCTTGGCCGACTCGTGGAGGAGCTTGGCAGCCTCATCGCACGCGGCGCAGCCGTCGGCCAGGAGTGTGATGACGAGCGAAAAGGGGCGGGGGCTGATGCTCAGCACGCGCACCAGCAGCTCCACGTCGAGGGCCATAAGCTTAGGGGTGTTGTAGTGCGGCTTGAAGGCCGCCAGGAGCTGCGCATCCGTAGGCGCCGCCGCCGCGACAGCGGGGGTGCCCGCGGAGAAAATGACCAGCAGGGTGGCGGCCGTCAGAGCCATCAGCCGAAACAACAGTGGGGCCACCGCCGGGGGGGGGCCAGCGCCGCGCCGGCGGCGGCGGGCCGGGGGGGGGAGGGAAGACACAGCCGCCATCGTGCCGCGCCAGCAGAGCGGTGAGACAGCAGCGATACCAGAGAAAAGTGCGGGAACGGAAAGGCCGGGTGGATTGGAAAAATAGGGCGCCAAAGGCGGCGGGAAGCGGGGCCAAGAGGGATGCGCGGATGGCGTCTGATGATGGTCGGCACCGTCGAGGCGGCACGAGCGGTCGACGCGCCAATGCGGGGGATGGGATCACAGTCAGCACGCAGCAGAAAAGGCAGTCATCAAAGTCACTCGACTTTCAGTGGTACAGAAATCAGTGAATATCCATAAGTTCAAAACGCACCGCGCTTGCGTATTCAATGAAGAGGGTTCGCTAACGATATGTCCTTGGGATAACCTGGCACCGCCGCGGTCGAATGGTAGAAACGTGCCAAGCCACCCTTTTCTCGTCTGTGGTGGTGCGGGCGGCCACTCAAGGGATGATCGGCAAGTGACGTATCCGCTTGGCCGTGCCGACTCTCGCGGTACCCCTGGAGACCACAAGAGATAGCGGCGCCGCGGCGGAACCCCTCCGCTACACTAGCATTTCACTTGCCCAGGTGGTTCCCACGCCGCCCGCGTGATACCTCGCTGTCATCCCGCCGCCTTCATGAGCGTGCGCAAGTAAGAAAGGAGGTCGGGGACGGCGGTGGGGGTCAACACCGTCGCTGCCGGCCCGCGCCACCGCGCGTCATAGATGGGCGCGAGGTTGCTGCCAATGATGTCAGTCAGGAGGGGCGCTTGCCCGACTCCAAGCTGTCTCTAAGAGAGAACCAGGCGATCACCGCCGGTATGTTTATGGTGCTCGTCAAGAGTATGACCTGGAGGGCATCGCTGGTGACCCGTTGGTAGTGGTCTGTTGGCCGACTCACCCAAGCACAGGGTCAGGGCTGCACCTGGCGGGACGCGGCCGTCTGGACGCATCGACACTCTCCAGGCAATTAGCGATTTGGCCACGGATCACCAAATTTCGGTGCCCAGGTTTTTGTGCGCGAATTTCTGTCCATCCAGATTCGCCTCGGTCTGGAGACGTCGCAGTACCTTTGCACGGGCAGCTCTTTTGTCAGCATTCCCTCGGCCATCCGCGCCGCGCTACGGCGGCCACGCGGCGGCGCATGCCGCTGCGTAGCGCCGCGAACGTTTCCGGCTGCAGCTCGCCCTCTTTTTTATCCTTGCCCCCGTAAGCGTTGTTGGTGGTGTGCCTTTCTGGGCCGCTCGTCTCTGCGTCGTCTGGTGGACAACCCTCCTCCCCCCGACCGTGCTGCACCAATGGAGTCGCAATCGCCTGCCCTCTCGGGCTCGCTCCCGCCACGCAAGTCGCGCTTGACCGACTACTACTCGCTGGATGCGGCGCCCGCGGGCGGCGCGGCGGCCGCCGCCCCCCTCCCCCCGACGCCTGGCAACGCTGCCGGGGGCACCTCCCCCGCGTCCCGTGGCGGCAACACCACCCCTACTCCCCTGGGCGTCGGCGCCCCCCCCCACCCCCCTCCGCCCGGCTCTTCGCCAGTCCCCCCCTCCTCTTCCAGCGGCGCGTCCCCCCCCCCCCCCCCCCCCCCCCCCCCCCCC
>Ga0115030_1000946_pt1 | contig 12747 bp, 10 predicted proteins | sample SidtaG_4_FD_87174 | JGI IMG/M metagenome (GOLD analysis project Ga0115030, IMG submission 87174) | Marine algal microbial communities from Sidmouth, United Kingdom - Sidmouth_Male1 metaG | ecosystem: Host-associated > Algae > Red algae > Unclassified | place: Sidmouth, United Kingdom | collected... | reverse complement strand
CCCCGCCCACCCCGCCCACCCCGCCCACCCCGCCCACCCCGCCCACCCCGCCCACCCCGCCCACCCCGCCCACCCCGCCCACCTTGCCGTCAATTCGTCTTCTTGTATCCACAGCAACGGCAAGCGTAGCGACGGAAGTAGTCCGCACGGAGGTCGAAGTGTGGTGGGACGGTGACCCGCGGCTTGGTGGTGGATGAGGATGAAAATTTGTTGATGCCTTTCTCCTGTGCCCGCTTCTCTTCTTAGGCCTCCGCTGCGTCCAGCGCTGCCTGTTGGTAGGCACTGCGGGATTCTGCAAAGGAGTTCAACACGCTTGTTTGGTAGCTCAAAAGAGCCAGGTAGCCGTAGCGTCCTGCACCCCGCAGGATCGACTCCATCTTGCGGATGGCGGCATTCCGCTGCTCGTGGGTCAAGGTGTTCTTGTAGTCGAGGTCACCGTAGGAGTTGGCGTTGTAAAAATGGGAGCAGGTGTGGTTACAAACATGGAAGCGATCAGACACGACGGACAAGTCGCGAAGCATCCAGGGCAACTTGGCCATGGCACACCGTACGACCCCGCAAGCAAAGTCATAAATGAGGTAGCGCGGAAGGCGAGGAAAGCGGGTAAGCAAGGCGTTAATCAGCACCTGCGGGCTCTCCTTACGATCGAGCACTACAAACCCGAGGATCTTGGGATGTGCGCAGGCGCAGCACAGCGTCAGCGCGCCGTCCGAGTACTTGTCTGACGAGTTGTACCCCTTCTCACAGGTGCCGCATGATGTGGTGTCCCCGGCAGCAAAAGGCTCCGCACGACATTGATCGCGCCCGGGGGTGTACACACCCGTCGCCGACGGGGATGTGGCGGCCAGCGGGTAGCGCGCCTTGAAGGCCTCTAGCAAATGGTCGTCTTGCGCGTCCTCTTGGAGGTAGCGTGTCATGTACTCGTGCTTGGGTGCCACGTCCGCCGCCAGCTCACCGTAGAATGCCCGCGCCGCGGAAACGGCCTCAAAGAAAACGTCGGCAATGGCCGCTGCAAAGTCATGCGAAGCGTCGAAGACAAGCGCGGCGGCCTGCAACGCCACCATCACGTGGCGCAGCTCCCGCAGGCAATCCGCAGCTTGCGACGCCGGCCCCACCCGCGACCGACTGGTCGCCTGAGCCACAAGAGCTTCGACGGCTTGGCGTGGTTGAGGTGAACGGAGCGCTCGAGCCACGTCAAGCAGTCCCTGGAAGTGGCGCACCTTAACTCCCGCGACGACGGGGTCGAGGGTGAACGCCAACACCATTCGGCAGATATGGTCGACATCGTTGTCATCCAACCCGAGCAGGAGTGGCTGCAGCAATGGCTTGGGGATCTCCAGCGCCGGCTCCTCTCCCGGCTTGACCGGCTCCTTGTCGGCTGCCGCACCGCGGCCTTGGCGGCGACGGCGCCGGCGAGCGGAGGCCGACGTCATGTCGCGGCGATGGGATGCGGCGGCAAGTGCGGCGGGGGACGCCGCGGCGGCCCCCTCGGCGGTCGCCAGGGCGGCGCGGTGCTGGCCAATGGCCGCCGAGTACTTCGCCACCGCCTCGGGGTGCGCCTTGCGCCAAATCTCAATCGACGCCTTGAGACGAATGGCGCACTCTGCCCGCCGCCGACGCTCCTTGAGGGGCTTGACCTTGGTGGTCTCGAATGCGCGCAGCAGCGACTCTGCCATCGGGAGTGCGGCGGCCTCAATCTTCCACACCATTCCGAGCAGCTTTCGGATGCTGTTAGAGGCAGGTGTCGACGAGGCCGAGACGCCCTCGGCGGGCAGCACCGGAAAAAGGCAAGAAAGCGCCAGCTCAGCGGAGGGAAGCGTGCGGTCCGTGACGTCTGGCGGGTCACCCGGAACCAGCACATGGCGGAGCATCCTTCGGGCTTGCTCCCCCACCACCAAGCAGCCCTCCCTCCCCTTGGTGTTCATCGCCGGCACGGCCTCGCACACGTGCTCGAAAGAAAACGGCTGTGAGGCCGCGTCGAACCCAAGGCAAATGCAATCTGACGTCACCACTTGGTAGCGCCCACACGGGAGTTGGCACGCGCGGCAGTCGTAGAGACCCTTGTCAGGAGCAGCAACGCAAAGCCGCATCACTGCCAAGATGAGTGCACGCAACGTGTCTGCGCCGCGCGGCTTGATGGAAGCTGGTAGCAGCCCGGCCGCCTTCAAGCCGGCCCAATCACTGTAGCACTGCGTCAACACGTCCGAAATGTTCGTGCCCGAGCGGACAAACTCGGCGCACTTGCGTGCCCACGTGACCGTGCAGCTGGAAGTAAGTGATAGCAGGATGAGCTGCTCCGAGCGCCCGTCCCGGCTGCAGAGCTGGAAGCACGAGCTGCACTGCCGCCTCACCACCCGCATGGCACACGGTCCAAGCGTCGAGTGGACGATGCCCGAGTGAGAAGTGTCTCTGTCGTGCGGGGCGGCCGACATGTCCGCCTCGCAAAAAGTGCAGACGGCCGGCGCCTCAAGCAGGTACGTCCCACCGAGCCGCGCCAACTCACCAATGCGACGGTCTAGCGCAATAGCTGACGGACAGTTGAAAAGCGACAAGGGTAAAGTTGACACGGAAGATCGCACGCCCGTTGAGGAAGGCGCCTGCGGCATGGGGCTACCGCTGGCGCTCCGGTACTGCTCCGCCACCTTAGTGTGTGAGCACCCGCTCAGGTTACTAAGCGGACAGAAGCCACAGGAGACACCCTTCTTGGGAAGGTTGACAGGCACAGGCACAGTCACCCCGCGCTGCACCGACACCACCACCACCACGTCCTTGTGAAACCTCCACACAGGAGCCTCCTCATCAACCAGCGCGTCCCCGTCGGAAACTGCCTTGCCGCGGTGGCTCAAAGCGGAGCAAAGGAAGGTCGACACGGCCGCCTTGGGCGCGCAGAGCGCTTCAGCCATCCTGCATAAAGCCCAGTCCATGAGCTCGACGTGCTCGCACGCACTCGCGCGCCCAACGGCGACGTCACTGTTGTAGACGTCGCTCCCGGCACAGGTACAGCGCACAAACCCATCCTCCGAGACCCACGTGCACGATGCACTGCGCTTTCCGCGGTCCGTCTTGCCCCACACCGAGTAACGCGCAAAGACGCCAAAGAGGTAGGGGATAGACCAAATCTCCTCTTTCCCCGAGGCTTGACGCCATGAGTCAACCAACTCAATGAACGCCGTACGCGTCGTAGGTGTGACAACGCCCAGCAGACAGTCGACGTCCTCGAGCAAAGAAGAGACACCGTGCAGATGCATCGCCGACGCCAGAACGCGCAGCGCACCGCGCGGAAAGTTCTCGCGCGTGCGCAACCCGGTTCCCTCCCGGCGACCGCCCATGCCGGCGAGCCCACCAGACCGGCGCTTGTGCGCATCAGGCTGCAGCACGTCAAGACCCGGTGGTGTCGGCGGCCCGGCCTCATTGCCGTCGTCCACCCAAACAGCCTCATGGGGCGGCAGGAGACCTTGCGCAGGAATGGCGTCGACGGCCGCCTGCACGGCCAAGTCGACGACGCTCGAGCCGCTTGAGCCCGAGAGCCGCACCGAGCAGCTGGCATCGCTGTCAGTCTTGAGGAGGTAGGCGTCGAGGCTGTCAATGACCGCTTCCGCCGAGATGAAGAGAGAGGCCGGCGCCGTAGCCGAGGACATCACCACGCACTTGGGGCGTGCGACGCCCCGCGACCTGGGCGCCCGCAGGCGGGTGTTGGCTGGACTGCAGATAGGATACAACTCTGTATAGGAGATACAGGAAAACGACAATGCAAAAGACACAGACGTCCCGGATTCGCCGCGACACCATCGTAGGCCGCAGCACCGGGTGAGCAAACAAAGCATGCCGGAAACAAACAGTGCCAGTCAGAAGCAGGACGCGTAAAAGCAGCATGGAGCTGGAAACAAACGCACGGATGGCACAAACGCACGGGCAATGGGAGAGATGCGCCGATTGTGGCAAGAAACAAGGTTGCACAAAGAGGGGCGACGACGTACAGGAACTCAGCGCGCATAGCCCGCCGTCTCGTCCGACGATGGGGCCACCGCGTGGTCGACGGACGCGTGGAGGGTAGTGTCTGCAAGTCGTGGTGTGAATGGCATGCCCTTTGCACTCATGGGGCAGTGGGTGCCAACGCGGAAAAGAAAAGCGCGGTGAAGAGCTTGAGGCGTTGATCGGGAAAAGACGACGACGAGAGCGCGCGCGCGGAATCGTCACGATATGAGGTGTAATGGATCTCCCGATCGATGAAGACTTCACAAGTACACAGTGAAGAAATCCGTTCGTCCTCCATCCAATTTCGACCCATTTCGAGCTTCCGAAGCATCCATTGGCTTCTGACCTCGGCAGATTGAATTTGAACGACCCTGGTCCGCGTATTGCATCACGCCTATTCAACCAAGTAAACAAACCCGCAGAGTTATTCTCAGGTTGGAAGCCCGCCTTTTTCGGAGAAACCGCACTTTGCTGCAGCGTTGCCTCCGTGGTGCTATGGTGAGCTGTGGTACTTTCCAGACGTGACGGGCGACATGGGTGCTGGTGGAGAGAGTGCGGGGCGGAGGGGGGCGCCATGGGGGCCGCTGGCCCTCGGATGGTGCTTGTGTCCCCGCCCGTAGCTCTGAGGCCAAGGCCGACCACATCATCGAGGAGGTACATGCGCTGACGGCGTCGATGGGGGAGCTGCCGCCGCCGGCTATGGCAGAGTCCGCCGCCAGGTGTGGTTCTGCCAGTTCGAAACGTCGGGGGGGAGACCGCTGTCTCCCGACGCGGGACCGCGGGGGCAGCGGACGCAAACATACTGCCATGCCAGCAGCGGCCGGGCCTGTGCCAGCTGCTGCGCCACCGCCCGCGGTCGCCCCCCCCGGTGAGTGCAACCATTGCGCCTGTTAAGGTGGCAGCTCCACCTGTGGCGCCTATCGCGGCGGCGGCCGTGGTGGCGTCTCAATGCGCCCTGTGGACGCCCACAGCTGCTGCCGCACCCGTTGACGTTCCCCCCCTCGCCTTGTGCCGCTCCTTGCACCTCCGTGGGCGCTGGCCACCCTCTTGTCTCCCAGCGGATATCTGCCCCCCCCCGCGTTGCTCCCCTTCTCGCTGTTGTGATCACTGGCTTTTTGGACAACGTCTGCCTATGTGCGCGTTGGGCGCGGGTGTGCGCTCTTCCCATATTTTTGCAGGGTACATGGCACCACCGGCGTTCTCTATGTCATGTCGTCAACAGCCAGGACGTCACGCGAGTACGAATTGATGTCGCTCAATGAACATAGCATGTGCTTTATTGATGATGAGAAGAGCTGAGAAAGAAAAAAAGAAACAGCTGATGTCGAGACACGACGGGGAGCACAAATGTTAACAATGACCAGCGTGCAATGGTGGAGCAGAGGAAAAGTCAACCAAAGCATGGGTGTGACTGCATGTGGAGCGCGTCGTCGCGGCCCCGCGCCTGCTCGTCATGCTCCCAACAGTGGCGCAGCTGGACAGCTCGCGCCTCATCCCATAGACACCCAACCAGCCTCTCCACACCGGCCTTGCAAGAGTTCAGCAAGGAACCAGGTGGCAAATCCGGCGACACCATGTTGTACGTGAATGCCGAGATGAGGGCCTGGCGCGTCCAGCAGGCGCGCTCAAACATGTCAAAGTACTCAAACACACCGACGCGCCAACTGTGCAACGTCGGCCACTTGTAGATGGCCTGGACAACCTCTACCATGGCCATGGTCGCCGGGCGATTCAGGTAGAGCGACGGCTGCACCCTGCTCACAGGGACCACGGGGGTCCCCAAGAGCGTGGGAGCCTGTCGAGCGGTCGACGTCGGGGTGCCAACCGAGCAGCCACGGGCCACGGGCAACGAACCACCAGCCTGTCCGGCGTCCACAGCGGCAGGAGCGAAAAGTGGAAGTTGGGGGACGGGCCCTCCTTCTTGGGTGGCTGCCCGGATGGGGGCAGTGCCCGGAGCAGACCGCCAGGCGGCCGGGTCGCGGCCGACAGGCAGCAGCGGATGCGCTTGGCCGGCGACAGACGGGGCCGCCTGGGGTGTAGTGCGGGGTACGGGTGCAGTGCCGTCCCTGTACCGCAACAGCGCGCCCGCCTGCTGCGTGAAGCCCGCCAGGTGGGCGCAAGCCGAGTTGAACATGTCTACCGTGATGATGGGGGCGACGAGCAGGTGCTGTGTTTGCTTGACGTACGGCAGCGGTTTGTCGGCGGGAGCGAGGTCACCCACCACCGTCGCTGACGCGCTCGAGGACGGGCCCCCTTAGAAACCAGGTGGGCCCAAGGAAAGAAGGGGGGGGGGGGGGGGGTGTAAGGCGCAGGGGAATGCAAGCGATAGCCGCCGCCCACGATCCGTGACAGCAACCGGGTCGATGGGGGAAAGAACGAGTGGGAAGGAGACGGGAAAGGAGCACGGGGTGCAGGGGGGCAGTGGATAGGAGTCCGATCTGAGGGTGTTGCAGCAGACTGCTCCAGCCGAGCGGGACGTGCCAAGGATGTTTATACAGGGCAGCCACGGCTCATCGGTGTGCAGATAGCCAGCCGTCAAGCAACCGCTGCAGTGGGCAGCGGAAGCGCAGTGGGAGAAAAAGGCGGGCGAAAAAGACAGCGCATCCGCGCCACTGATCAGGTAGCCTGCCGAACACCATCGTGCTCGACAATCTTTGCAGTAATGTAGTCCGTAGTTAAGACCGAACACCTCCGTGTGGCAGGAAAAACTACAGAGTCAAGTTTCTCCCAGCCCCTTACGATCGACAGGTGTGGGCCGTTGCACAGCGCGGTCCCGCCACTCATTCAATGCAGGTGGTGCTGGAGGTGGTGTGCGTTCGCACCAGCAGCGTGATCACGGCGGAGTTGTTCTGTGTCGGGACCTGGATACGAGGGGGGCGACGCGTGGCTGATGATGATGGGCGGAGGTCAGTGGTGCAAGGTGTAGGGGGGCGCCGAATGGAAATTGTGCGTCAGAGCCGCGTTCAGCAGTGACCCAAACGAGCGGCGGCAAGGTGCGAGCGATGTCTAAGCAGCAGGTTGAGTTCCAGGTCCTGAAGGGGCGGCCAGCAGCAGGTGTGGGGAGGGAGGAAAACGAGCAGGGTCCCCTCTGGCTGAACGGTCCACCATATGAAGCAAGAGACACGATATGTTGTTTTCCTACTCCCTCTTTTGGACCGCTCCTTGTTGCTTGCGTGCCACGCTGCTGCAGAATCGCCTAACTGCCGCACAAAGTCACGGCTGGCTGCCGCCCTACCAGGCCTGCTCATTATGGGGCGAAGACACAGGCGCCCGTCTCAGTGATACCGGTACCAACTTCGTTATGTTACGCGCAGTGGCGCCGCAGGGCCTGGCACAACCGGGAGGATAGTGCCGAACGATACGTTGCTCACGAGCCGGTGATTGTTCACATCTTAGCCTTACATAGTTCCATGAAGCGGCATGCAAAACAAGAACCAGAACTCGCCTTCCGGCTGTTGCCTGGCGCTGGGTGCCGGCTCCCTCCAGAGCGCCTGCCGTGTCACTGTTGCCACCAGCTGCTAAGCCACTATCGGGGGACCGGATATCAGTGCGCTGATATCCCCGCGCATGCAGGTATCACAAACGTGGCCACTGCACAGGTGGTGCAGCGGCAAATGCGCCACAACAGTCATAGCCTTTCACAGCCCTGCTTTCAGACACTCTATGGTCTTCTGAACAGGCGCAATCAGCTGCTCCATTCTGAAACTCTCTCTCCCTCTAGCTTTACCATGCACCCGGACGGCGCCAAACGCAGCCACTCATGACACCATTAGGTCTGCTGCTCCAGTGGCCCGTTTCAAAAGGGTAGATGTGTGGGGTACTGTGGGCGCCATGCGCATCCATGGAAAATGATGCCTAAGTAGGTTGTGGTCTGGTACCCTGCAGCTGTTGATCCTACAAAGAGGTGTTTCGATAGGGACACATGCGTGACTGCCACTGGCGACTCATGACACCTTCGCGTGTGCTGACCCAGTGCCCCGTTCTGATCGGGTCGATTCGTGGGGTTTCGTGAGCGCCATGCGCACCCATGGAAAAGGCAGCCTCAGCTGGTTGGTCTGGTTTCCAGGAGCAGTAGCGCGGGAAAGAGGTACTCCGATACGAGCACATGCGTGACGACCTCCGGCCATATAGCGACCTGGGTAGCCGCTAGTTCGATTGAAAACAGTCTGCGTGCCGTACGAGGCTTGTGAACAGCCCTGCTTGGAAGCCGATCAGGCACCCGCCTACAGGCTATAGTGTGCCGCTCACTGCTTTCCTCGACGTGTATTTATTGATTCTAATTACGGTTTCGTCATCACAATACTTGCAGCTCCACCTCGATGATCGAGATGGAGATGCGAGTATTGTGCATAGTAGCACCCGGTCGAGATGCATTTGGGCGATGAGATTGTCGGTCGTGAGATCGTTACAAGGGCGCGCAACGAGTGCTCTCCTCGCGATCAGCTGTGGTTTGCGTCCAGCCCATGGCGCGCTCGACGAAGCCCGCCAAAATCGCACGGGAGGCGCCCGCCCTCTCTCTAGAACCCCTAGTGGGTGCCAGTATCGTTCATCAAGCTCCTGAAGCCAGGCGCTCCGCCACCTGTCGCTTTGTGTGGCGCCGCCTGCGAGTGACACTTGTGTTAGTTGCCCTCCATGGGGGATCATTCACTGCAGCGAGTGGATACGACGCGTGGTGCCTCCCACTTGGCGCGTGAGGCGGGGCAGGGACGGGGGTGAGCATCACTCACGCGGTTGCGCGTGCGACTTGCCGGCTCGCTCCGTCCTCCCCCCTCCGCCCCCCCTCCTTTCTTTTTGGTCCACTTCTATCTTTCACCACACTCCTCCGCCTGTGTGTACTTCACCGCCATGGCCGATGTCATTGAGCTTGACCCGTACCAGGCCGCCTGCATGACTGACTACCGGCGCGGAAAGAACGTCGGCGTCTTCTCGTCGGCTGGCGGCGGCAAGTCCGTAGTGCTGCGTGCCATCATCACACATGCCGTCGGGCTGCACGGGGCCAGCGGCGTCGGCATTTGCTCGTGGTACGGCGCGGCGGCGGACCTTATCGGCGGCCAGACTCTGCACTCTTTGTTTGCGTGCGGTGTCCGCCGGCTCGAGCCGTCTGACCTGCTGCAGCTCACCAGGGCCCGATTCGGGGTCGCCGCCAAGCTACGTAGGATTCGAGTTCTCATCATCGATGAGGTGTTCACCATGACGGCGGGGTGGCTGGCCCTGTTTCTGCACGTCATTCGTGGGCTTGGGACCGCGGAAATGCAGACGCATCCTGCTGGGGGTGTCCAAGTGGTGGGTATGTTTCATGTCATCTGGTGGGGTCGTTGTCGTCTGCTTCTTTTTTTTCTCCCTAGCACTACCAGGTTGTCGTTTTCCTCACGCGTTGCAGCGCCAGCTGATGGGGTACGGCGCCTTTGTGCTTCACCTGGGGTACTCACCACTCTGCCGCTGCGCGCCTTGCTTTGCTATCGACCTTGCGTAGTCGCGGGAGATCCAATGCAAACGCTTCCCGTGGATCTTTCTCCGGGCGCCGCAGACAGAGTTGTGTTTGACTGCCTGCAGTGGCGTTCGCTTTTTCGTGCGTGGAGGGGGAGCTCAAGATTGCTGCTGGGCAACCATCGGCATGCGGACGATGCGGCATTTGCCACCACGCTGGAGCGCATTCGCCTGGGGCAGCACGAGGCAGCGGACATCGCGGCCATCAACCAAACCTGGCACAACTTCACGGAGGATGAGCGGCAGCGCATGCCGCACCTGCGCGCCGTCAACGTCACGGCAGACGCCTACAACAAAGACATGATGGAGGCGCTCCCGGGACCGAGCTTTCGCTTTGACGCGGTAGACGAGGTGCTCAGTCGCTCACCCACCGAAGTGGCTGAGGCGGAGGAGGCCCTAGGCCACACCGCATCCGCATGCGTCATTGTGCGGCTGCAAGCCCCCGTTATTGCCCGCCGCCGCATCTCCCCGACAATTCCCACCGGCACGGTGGGCACGGTGGTTGAGGTGCTCTCCTCCTTCGAGTGCATCTGCCTCTTCAAGGGTGAGCGCGTCCGCGTCGTGCGGAAGAAGTGGGAGGTGTTCAACAAGAAGGGTGATGTGACGGCCACACGCATGCAGTTGCCAATCCTCTTGGCCTGGGCTGTCACTATCCATCGCGCTCAAGGGTCAGAACTGGAGCGTGTGTGCATTGACTTGAGCAAGGATCAGTGGGCGTGTGATGGTTTGGTGTACACTGCTTTGTCGCGTGTACGCTCTTTCCGTGGCTTGTGCGTGAGGGGCTTGACTGCGAGTCACATTAAGACGAGTACAATGTGTTTGTCTTTCTGGGACCGGTTGGTCCAGTCCATGGCGTCACCATAAATAGTTTAAAGTCACGTCTTTCTGCTCACGAAAGAAGCACACCACAGAAAACGAATGGGGTAGCTAGACATAGTGGTCATATCGGCCAGTCTCCCCAAAATGGAGGGCACGCCATGTTCCTGGAAATGTTCGGTCGCATACGCTCTGTAGGCGTCGGAGCAGTACAGAAGATCCGACGCCTCATAGTCCTCCCAAGCAACGCCATCCTCAAACACAGCATCGAAAACTTCCACCGCGACCGCCCCATGCATCATAGGCAACGCTTCTGTGCCCTCACTTGGCGCGTCTTTTCTGGGTGCCAAGCGGGACACCAGCGCCGTAGCCACAATCTTTTCGGATGGGCCCGGCAGCCCACTCCAAAGCTCAACGCGAGGACTGAGGAACAGTCACAATGCACACCCGAGCGCAACGTCAGTACAAGAACACAGAAGCAGTAGAATCGCACCACGAGGCACCCGACCAGGGCCACCTGCACTATGTAAACACGCCCACAAGATTGGAAGAACGAAGCAGGTGGAACATACCCAATCATCTTGGATGGCCAGACAACACGCTGTTGGACACATTGATGTAGCTTGGTTTCTTGTGGATGCCCACGCTCCAGGCAAAAGGACGGGTGCATGTCCATCGGATACCGGACCTGGCTGCCAGCGGGGGTGCAGCCCAAAAAGAAAACAGAAACAGAGCCGGGAGGCACAAGGGAACCGTGATGCTGCTCAAACTCGAGGTGCACCCTGCCCTTCCCGACCACCACGCCGTCCAGTGAGAGCTCGTTGCTCACTGTGGGCTGCGGTAGTGGCTCGGACACGTACCGAGCCAGCAGGCCACGCCCTTGGACGGGAGCGCCAGGACCGCCACCACCACCTGCAGCAGCACCACTACCCACACCGCCACCACCACCTGCACCAACTCGACTTCCCGCACCACCGCCGGCAGCCCCACCGCCATCTGCACCACCCGCGCCACCTCCATTGCCCGCACCAACACCATCGCCAATCTTTCTGCGGGCCTTGCGCGGCTTAGCGGCGCCGGCGTTCTTCCGCGGCACGCGCATGCCATCGCACAGGCGATCAAGGATCCACTCGTACGCGCGGTCGTCGGTGTCGTGGATCATGAAGAGAAGCAAAGCGCACGTGGCGTTCTTCGACATCTGCGCGGCGTTCTTCAAATGTAGCGGAATGATGGTCTTTTGGTTGACGTCAAAGGCCCGCATGTCAACGGACACGTTGACCGCGGCGCGGGGAAAAAGTGGCTGGTAGGGCGTGTTGCTGCCAGACCTCTTGAGGAGGTTGTCGTAAAAGTAGCGCAACAGGTAAAGGTACTCGATGACGTCCTTCTTGATGAGTGTGATTGTGCTGCCTGAAATCTTCTTCTCAAGCTCCTGCACCATTGCGGACGTGACAACGAAGGTGCGCGCCGAGAGAGGCGGTGTCGAGGGAGTCGAGGGCTCCGACTCGGCCATGCTGCGGTCACGCTTTCCCGTGACAGGGGCGTTGCCCACAATGATAGGGAGCTCAGGCAGAGCGGCGTACGACGCGGTGGCCGCCGAAGATGCGCCGAAAAGGCCTTCCCCACACTCCGCCACGTTCTCCGCCCCGCCCGGAGTAACTGCCGCTGTCGCCGCCGCCGCCCCCGCCATCGCCGCTGCACCCGCCGTCGCCGCCGCCCCCCCCGTCACCGCCGCCCCCGCCGTCGCCGCCGCCCCCACCGTCTCTGTAGCCCCCGTCGTGACGGCTGCAGCTCTCGAAACCACCGCTGCCGCTGTAGCCGCCGCTGCCGCCGCCGCCGCCGCGGTAGCAGCGGCCGCCACCCCGCCACCACGATTTGGGGCTGCGTTTGACCCACCGACGCCATCTTGTGACACGGCTGCAAAAGTGGCCGTGCCTCGGCCAGATGCGGGATGAACGGCACTTGCATGCGACCGCTCTTGAGCAGCCGCGGTCATTGAAGATGCGGGTTGCAGCCGTGCACGGCTATTAGTTGTTTCCGCAACGACCCCAGGCCAAATGAGACCAGTGGCGGGGTTACGGACGGGGGGGAGTGGGGGCCGATCAGGTACGGGGAGTGAGGTGAAAAATGCCTTGGCGGCGGCTCGAAGCGACTTCCGCGTCGTAGAGTCACATAAGGCAGTCATGCCCGTGGCAAAAACAATCAATGGGCTCCGGTCGCCTCGGCGCACGAGCAAGGCCACGGAGAAGTCGTCGCCACCCCCCAAAGATGCTTGGCGGCAGCAATGCTGTGCCGCTTCAATGCAAGCAGCAACGCTCAGCGGCACAATGGGGTCCTCACCGTGCAACATCATGATACACACAGGCAGTGGTCAAGGGGGGGGGGGGGGGGGGGGGGGGGGGGGGGGAGAGAAGGGGCCCCCCCCCCGGGGGGCGGGGGGGGGGGCAACCCCGGGGCGGGCCGAGGGGGGGG
>Ga0115030_1000945_pt1 | contig 12761 bp, 8 predicted proteins | sample SidtaG_4_FD_87174 | JGI IMG/M metagenome (GOLD analysis project Ga0115030, IMG submission 87174) | Marine algal microbial communities from Sidmouth, United Kingdom - Sidmouth_Male1 metaG | ecosystem: Host-associated > Algae > Red algae > Unclassified | place: Sidmouth, United Kingdom | collected... | reverse complement strand
CCCTGGGCCATAAAATTTCTGCGCCTCATCCATGATATCTGATTGGCGGATGACATCATGCCCCGCCTGGATCACGGTCGCGTGGCAGCTGCACCGCCCTGGGCGCGCTGTTGATCCAGCACCTTCGGCCCGCATTGCGCGGCACCGCTGGCCCATATTTTTTTTGGCCGGGTCCTCTGGGCCATAAAATTTCTGCGCTTCGTCCCTGATATGTGATTGGCAGATGACTTCATGCCCCGCCCGGATCACGGTCGCGTGGCAGCGCCCTCGGCTCGCCGATCATCCATCACCGTCGTCCCGGGCTGCGCGGCTTCGCTGGTCCACCATTTTTGGCACCAGGTCTTTGAAGCTGCAACTTTGGCTCTGCTTTCTTTTCGACGCGCCGAGAAAGCGAGTTCGTTGTTCGAATTCATGACAGCTGGATTGTGCCAGGACCAGCGTGCCACGGCCGTCCAGGATGCCGCCACTTTCGGCAATGGACAGCTTCTGGTTTCGGAAGTGCTTCGCACATGGCTGAACGAGCGATTCTGGTGGGTGAGTGCGGCAAAAATACTTCTACAGACAATGTCACAATATTCAGGCGCGCCCCAAGGGCGGACGTGGTCCAGGTGAGAGCCCAGATGCCGAGTTGCGGGTTGGAATCGGACATTGATGGCTCAGCAATTCTGTTTTTTCAATACACACCTAGAGAATTCTGATCATTAAGGTAAGAGGCCAATTCATTCCGTCATCTGGCTCTCGTGGCGCAGAATCCTTTATAATTTGGATCAGAAAGTTCTGAGGCTCAGTTCCGCTCGTGCCATTGGATGACACCGTGCGTGACCTCATCTGAAATCGAGTCGGAAGCCTGTACTCACACTGTTTCCCAATCTTACATATATTGATCAATGTTGGGGATGTTTTCAATCCGTATTTATTTGTGCCCTGTGCATTGCGCCTCGTTCCTTGTGGCCTGGTCGCCTGGCTCTTCGTTGTTTCGCTTGGCATCTACGTGGCCCTAATTTCTGACCGGGTCTCCCGCTGGGAGGGCTCTGCGTGGCGCTCGCGTGGGGTGGGCCTTGTCCTAGGGGGCCGCACTGGGCAGAGGTCCTTGGAAGTCACTCCGGGGTGCACTAGACAGGAGTCCGTTGCTTGCCCTCCGCCGTGGGAGCGCTTTTCGGCACTGTGTAGGCAGTGGCGGACGAGCCTCGCCGTGGCCGTCCCCGTCGTCACCCCGACTGTGGCCCTCTCCGCCGGCGCCGTCTAGGTGCGCGTCGCTGCGGCAGCGACCGCCATCCCCACTCAGACGGCGACAGCGGTCAGCTGTCGCGGCAGGATCTGCGAGTGCGCGTGTGGGATGAGCCCCATTCAGCAGGCGGCACCTGGCAGGATTTCAAGACGAGCTCTTTGGGGATGGCGCGATTTTTGGCACTGTGGAGGCCGTGTGGGCTGAGGTGGGCGGTAGTCGTGGGCGTCGTCACCGCGATTGTGACCCCCGCAGCGGGCGCCTCCTCACGTACGTCGCTGCGGCCGTGGCCCTCTTTGTCTCTGCGACGGCTACCATTGATGGGGCACGGCTCCCTGTTGTTGGCCGTGGTGGCGCCTCTTGCAGCGGTGGCGCGCCGTCACGCGCTCGGGGCTGTTGTTGCCACCCGCTACGGCGTTCTTGATACTCCTGTATCCTCAGATCCATGTCGGGCAGCAGAAGGTCCCCCCCTAGAGCCCCTTCTCGCCCTTTGCGGTGCGGATTCCTCTCTGACCTCGCACCCCTCGTTGACCGCGCGCGGGACTCGATACACCTTCGGGGAGAAGGTGATGACGGCGGTGCTGAGCCGTGGTTTGCGCCTGGGGATCTGGGCATGCTGGAGGAGGCCTCTGATGACGAAATCTTGGCGAGCGGGGGGCATGGGGGTGGACGTGGCGGGCCTGACGGCGATGGCGCCGGCGGCACTGCCGCAGGCAATGACGTAGCCAATGACCGTGACAATTCGGCAAGCGGGGGGCGTGAGGGGCGGGCCGGTGCCGCCGGGGGTGGCCGTGGTGGGGCTGACGGAGATGGTGCCCATGCCGACGGCGTCGATGGAGCCCATGCCGACGGTGTCGCCCACGCTGACGGCGTCGATGGCGCCCATGCCGAAGGCGTCAGTGGCGGTGGTGCTATTGATGTTGGTGCCATTGCTGTTGGTGGCAGTGGTGCTGGTGCCAACGGCGGCGGCAGCAGCAATCGCGCCGTCAACAGTGGCCGTGCAGGCAACGGTGGCGTACGTGTTGACGGTGCTAGTGACGGAACTACCCGAGGAGAGCACAGGGCACGTCTCGAGCGCGTTGCGCCCGAGATTTTCACCCGGGAGCAGCTCAAGACCTTTTTCGTCGAGGAGCTTCGAGTTATCCTTGGGCTAGCCGCTCGCCAAGCCCGCGGAGCAGGCGCCGTGCAAGTGCAAGGCCGCTTCATCAATGGCGCTCAAGTGATGGTGTTAACGGAGCTCATGGACCCTTTGGCTGTGTGGACGGCTTTTGTCGACGGCGCCGTTCGGGCCTTCTGCTCGTGCGGCGGGGTGATGGCGACAGGCCAGACGGCCGCGGCCGACGACATAGAGCCCGTGGACTTGCAGGTTGCCCTGCAGGAGAGCTCATCCTGCCGCCATGCCGCCGCCCTCCTCGATGCGTACGACTGCCTCTGTGCTGACGTGCGCGCCGGTTCGCTCGACGAGCTGAAGCGGTCGTGCCCAATGTTGCTGGGCTCCACGGAGGGGGCTCCCGTGGAGGAGGACGACACAGTCGTGCTGTTTGCAATGCGCTCTGGCAAGCGGAACAACATCCCCATCTACGCGGTGTACCACATGGGCATCTGGTCGCCGGCGGTGGTGTGGCAGCACGGTAACCGGCACCGGCTTACGACGTGCTGCTTGCTTTCGTGCCAGACCCAGCCGTGGGCATGCATTCACGCCAAGGCCGTGAACCACGAGACGCGGGCGGACCGGACGTCGTCTTCTCAGGCGGTGGCGGACACCATGGACGCGATGCGGCTCGGGGCGGACGGGATCTTGGACGACGGGGAGCAAGAAGAGGCCACCAGTGATCCCGCGCCGCCAGTATCTGTCGCTGCTGCTGCTGCGGCAGCCGCGCTGGAGGCAAGTATGCGGCCGCGGCGCTCTCGCAACATGTTCCCCTGCGTCAGGGAGGTGCAGATGTGCGACCGCTACGCCGCGTTTGTTGATGAGGAGCGGGAGGCGCCTGGCGAGGTGAACTTTACCGATTTTCTACATGTAGAGGACGAGTGCTTTGCGTGTGATGACCGATGGACGGAGAGCACGGTCTGCAAGCCAACCCTCGCGACGCTGTTCACCATTCGTGGCCGGCTGGCGATCGTGACAAGGTCGTGGACGTGCGCACGCGGCCACGGCGTGGCCTACGACGGCTCCGTCGACGGGCTGTTCGCCTTCCGACCTGAGACGGTGTACACGCGGGTCTTCCTCGACAGCATCATCGAGTTGTGTGTCATCGCTCGAAGCACATTGGCGGCAGCGTCGGAGTTTTTGGCCAGCTTCCTTCGCAACACAGCGGCCTTTGCGGAAGGGGAGCCGGGCCAGGCACGCCAGCAGCTGTCGGACGCGTGTGGAGAGTTTTGCGACACCCTCGTGGTGCCCAAGGCGGCGTTTGTTTGCCATCGGTGTGGCGAGGACGAGGCCGTAGGTGGCTCCTTCCACTGCGTTGTTTGTGACGGGCAGATCTTGTCTGTGCTACAAGAGCACGTGGTCGCCATGCTGCGGCCGGGTATGAATGCCCCCCGAGTCGACTTCGCAATGAACTTCGCCTGCGCTGTGCGCCACGCTGCTCCCCGCCGAGTTATCCGCAATCGTGTGCGGGCCAAGCCGACGGATACCTCGGCGTTGACCAAGGCCGAGGCGGAGGTGTGGCCTGCTTTTGCAGCCGTCGCCAACTGGCTGCCGCCCACTCCCCCGTCACTACCACGCCTAGGTCCTGCACGCACGGCCAAGGAGAGGGAGGTAGCGGCCTTGTGGGCCGCAAGCGTCCTAGTCAACACGTTTTGCAAGGTGGACGTGGCTGAACCAGCAGGCGCGGGCGCGTTGGAGGTGCAGGTTGCCGGCGGTCAGCCTGGCGAGCTGCTGGATGAGGAGGACGGTGACTTGGTGGATCTCGTCGCGGGGAGTTCCTCAGACCGTGAGGCGAGTGGAGATGAGCTGGTGGATGAGGAGGGGCGCGTCGCCGGCGCTGCGCCGGGCGGCACAGGCGGAAGTGGCGACGATTCCGAAAGCATCCTCGCTCAAGTCGACGGGTGGCTGCATCCCGAACCGCAAGCGCCTGCTCCCTCTCTTGGCACGCAGCCGAACGCGCCGCAGTCGTCCCAGGAGGAGCTGTCTGCGGCCTTGCAGCGGGTGGTTCTACGGCTAAGAAGACCTGCCGGTGAGGCTGGGACCGGCGACCAAGGCGCGACCTCTAACCAACGGCCGCAAGTGGCCCAAAATGAAGAGCAAGCTGCAGCAGCGGTGCCTGTCGTGCCCGCACCCCCCCCATCGTCCTCCGAGCCCGTGCCTCCCATCCCAGCGGAGGACCGCAGCAGGGACGAGCTGGCCGCCGACCCAGTTCCTCGCACAGCGTATCCGTGGCTCACCCCGCTGACGTCAACGGCGGCCGGCGTGGGGCTAGCGAGGCAGTGCGAGGGCTTGGTGGTTCTTGACCGCAACGACCCCACCTCGCCGCTGACGGAGGCCGCGCTGGAGAGGACACAAGTCATCGCTGACGCGACGGACGAGCAGGACCTCATCGTGACAGTAGACAGCGTACCGCTGGACGTTGGCAACTTGAAGAGGACGCTGCCCAACCAGTGGTTTGTTGATGAAGTCATCAACGGCTACATCAACCTGTTACGGCGGCGGCAGGCAGAGACGGCGCGGATGGACCTGGACGCGCCACGGTTATGGTTCTTCAACACGTTCTTCTACGCGAGGATGCACGTCCGCGGCCGGTACGACTACCAGCTCGTGGCCCGGTGGTGCGGCCGGCTCAACCTCTTGTCCTTCGACAAGATTTTTGTGCCGATCAATGTCTCTAACACGCACTGGGTGCTCGCGGTCATGTACCCGCGGACCGGCGTGATCAACATGTACGACTCGCTCAACAGCAGCAACGAAACGCTTGTGCCTTCGTTGAAGAAGTGGGCAGCCGACCACGCTCGCGAAGTCGGAAACTACCCCGTGGAGTGGCGCTACGAGCAGATGCTCAGCCGGCAGCAGGAGAACTCGGACGATTGCGGCGTGTTTATGGTCACGGCGATGGACTACCTTGCGCGGGGGTTGCCCCTCGCAACCAGGACGGCGAGCATGCACTACTACCGCCGGCGTATATGCGCGTCGCTGCTGGCAATGCAGCTTTGACGTGGCTCACTTGTTTGTGTTGTCCCGTGAGCATTTGTTTAGGTCTTGCGGCTCGCTCTGGACTTTCCTTTTTTGGCATTTCGCACGAAGTGTGGTGCGACTGTGCCTGTTATTGTTCCAGTGAGCGCATAAACGGGACCCCCTCCATGTGCAGTGCAGGCCATATGCCTTTGTGCTTCAATCAGTTGATGGCCACCATGCTTCCGTGTTCGTGTGTTTGCTCCCCGGGTGCTTCCTCGTACTGCGCCGTGCGTACATGCAACGCATGCAGGTTCGTAGCGTGTCTGGGCGCACAAAGTCGAGCATGCCATGTACCCGCTGTGTCTGGCCAGCGGCAGAACCCCACGCTCCCTTGGATGCGTCGTCATAACAGCGCCAGAGGCAGAGCCTCGCGCCGCCGTGGACGCGTCCCCCGAACGGCGTCAGCGGCTGAGCCCGAACCTGGCTTGCACGCGTCGCCAGGAAAGCACCAGTGGCAGGGCCCCAGGCTGCATTGGACGCGCCGCCAGGAAAGCGCAGCCGGCGTGTACGCAGCTGGTCGAAATACGACAGTCACGGTCAAGAAAGCGATTTCATGCGAATTGTGAACGACCCTTATTTAGTGAAGGAGCTGAGAAGGGCATCTCGTTAACATTTAATCGATTTCCATTCCAATATCAAGATCGAATTTATTTTTCTGGTTAGAACGAATGTCACTGTGGCACAAATTCGCAATTTACAGCCGTTCTCCCAAAAATCCCGCACTCCAACAGTTGCAAAAGAGTTCCAAATCGGCCTCTACGACCCCGCAGAGGCCGATTTGGAACTCTTTTGCAACACTTGGAGTGCGGGATTTTTGGGAGAACGGCTGTAGGACTGTTAACGGGTATGGGTGCGCTTTCAAAGTCTTTCCTCTTTGGCGCTGGCAGTGTGGCGCGCGTCACGTGTGGCCCAGCCGTGCCATCGTCGCAAGGGTAGGTTGCTTGCCCGCTGCGGGGACCACGTCCGCGTCGGCTCACCGCTTGGTGCCTCTCTTTGCGCCTGCCAACACTCAACCGGTGCTCTGTGCCGGCTGCGGGTGGCGATATCTGCAGAACTTGTGAACAGGAAAGGTGCCTGTGCGTGGGGTTTCTTGTGTGAGCGTTGTCGTCGCGCCCCATCGAGCACCGCACTGCCTCTGCCTCCTCATCGCCGACCGCACCGACGGCCACTCTGCGACTTGTCACAACCGACAGACGGCGGCCGTCGGCGCCAACAACTTCCCTTTCCACAACTTTCTACTTGTCGTCGTGCTCGCGCTGCCGCTGACGCTGGGCCACCAAGCCACGTGCCGCGCCTTCACCGACACAGCCGTGCTCCTACTTTTTAGCCGCAACATGTCCTCATCTAGCAGTGAGTCCGAGTTGGGCACGTCTGCGGCTGCTGTTTGCTCGCTACTAACGGGCTTTTTCCCGCCTACCAACAACCACAACGTCGAGATTGACCGCTGGCGCAAAGTGCGCGTCTTCCTGGCGGCCATGACGGCGGAGCCAGTGTTCAACCTGTTCAGCGGTTGCGATCTCATCGGCGTCGAGGTACTGGCGCGTGCGCTCATTGCGGGCGTGCCGAGCCGCGAGTGGCTGCCCTTGACCAAGTCTGTAAAGCGAGTCGTGTTCATATGGCAGTTCCTGCTGCTTGTGAGGACCAAGATGGACCAGTCCCGGCTGCTGAGCCGTGCTGTCGGGGAGCTGCTATTTTTTGGGCTGGGTACCGACGCTGAGGCGCTCAAGATCTGGTCCGAAAAGGCACCGGCCGACGCCAAGGCCTACCGTGACCAGTGGAGAGTGACCAGTGCGGAGCAGTACAAGGTGTGGCTGAGGTCCATCGGCGTGGAAGATGCCGTGAGCCACCTGACGAGCGGCGTCAACTCCGTGGAGCGCGTGAAGGAGCAGGCCAACGAGGTGCGCACGGGCCAAGTGTGGCCGGGTCGCGAGGTGCTGAGGGCCTACCTGGAGGACAAGACGGCCGAGAAGGACCGGAAGCGGGCCGCAAGGAAGCGGGCAACACGCGGCAGCAAGAGGGCCAAGGTCAAGAAGCGCAAGGCGTGGGAGAGCGACGACTGTCGGCACGACTACCCTGTGAGCGTTTTGCGCGCCCCAGGCGTCATGACGTTTATGTGCGGCTGTGGCTACATCCTTGGCTTTGAGCTCCTCCGCGAGACCGAGAGCCCGGCCCACGTGGTCGCCGCCCTTGCACAGCGCTTCCATAAGCTTCCGCGCGTCGTGTACTTCGATACGGCGTGCCAGGCGCAGCGTAACGCGGTGCGCCGCATCCCTTGGCTGCTGCATGAGGCGCTGACAGCGTGGTTCATTGACAGATTCCACCGATGCAATCACCATTGCTCCCCAGTCTTCAATGCCGACCAGTATCCCATTCTGACGCGCGGGCATGACACTTCGGGCGCAGAGCGCCAGCACAGCATCAAAAAGAAGTCGAAGAGCAGCTTGAACTACATGTCGCAGCGGCGGTTTATTGTGCGGTCGCGCTACATAGCAGCGCACAACAACATCCGTCTCTCCCAGAGGCGCCGCGCTGTGCTAGACGCGGCGGCGGGCAAGCGGGTCAACGGACGTGTCGTCTCCGAGGAGGTGCAGCACAAGCCCGTGGAGTCGTTCTTCCACGAGTCGATGGTCGCGCACTGTGAGGTTGTCAACTGTACCTGCAGGGAGGGCCAGCCAGACGGTGATGGGGCCGACCCGAGTGGTCTCCAACGCAAGGTTTGATTGCGAGGCGTGCTCATGTGATCTCGTGTTTTTGTTGCTTGGCCGACATGCTGTTGTGTGACTTTCATGTGTTTATCGTCTCGGGCACCCGCTGTTAGCTGAGCCCAGGAGTAAAATCACGGCCACTGCACTAGCGCCGTCCCCGCAACCCCTGCGCAGCTTTCAAATCAGCGCGTGGTGGGTGTCGGCGTCGTCCACACCGTACCAGCTCGGTACACAAACCACGGCAGCGATAATTGGAGCTGGCACCCCTCCGAAACCGCCCACCACCCGTCCATACCGCCCCAAGAGCAGCCGTCGTCGTCCGACACCATACAATACGGCGGATTCGGCGGCGCCCCAAACCGTGGAGCACTCGGAGGTTTGTCACTTAGGCGCCGGGGCGGTCACGCAGTCTAGCAGTCGGGACAGGCGCGTCGCTCGCGGGCACGCTGGAAAGGGCCACCGTGGGAGCGCTGCACGCGAGCGAGGTACGCAGGGAGTGAGGTGTCATGGCGGTTACGGAGCAGTGGGGATGGCGCAGGGGGCGGAACGAGGTGCGACGGCCTGCCGGTCAGCTGTTTTCAGCACCCGTCGCGGCCATAGATGGGGATGCCGTGAGCACTGCCCCATCTAGAAAACGCATAGAGGTACGACCGAGGAGCCCCGTCCATAAGTTACCTTGGTGCAATAGTCCGCCGCACTGGTCGGCTCGCTCAGGGCACTTAGGGGGGCGCTGCGCCCCAACCAGCCATCTGCAATGCGCACGCCTGCACCAGCGGCACGGCGTACCCGCGTAGGGGGTAAGGCTCGGCGCAGCCCAGCAATGCGGTGCAGTTGGGCAACCAACGCCGCAGTGAAACAAAAATGTCAACGGAGCGGCGGTGCGCGGAGTTGGCGCGCGAACGAGAGTTTGGGATTAGTTGGGAGCAATGGACGCAGGACCAGATCACAGGGCCCCAGCATTTCGAATTATAGTTGTGATGCTGACAGCTTGCCAACACAGCCGCTCTCTCTAAAATCCCGCACTTCAAGTGCTGCGGAAGTGTTCGAAATCGGCCTCTGCGGGGTCGTACAGGCTGATTTGGAACGCACACTTTCACAGAAGTCGGAGAGCAGGAGGTTTGAGAAAACGGCTCTACTATTCGACTACTTCTATTTAGATGATATCGTAGGTTTTGATCGGTGACAAATTTGATAAAGTGCGCTCTCGCTTGTTTGGTCCGCTGCTGCTGGACGCAGTTGGCTGCGAATCTGCGCCAGTGTACGGTTGTCGCACTCAGCCAGGCGCTTGCCTTGCGCTGGCCAATGACTGCCGCGAGTCCGACGCCGGCACCTGGCGACGCAATAGCACCGATGCCTTGACGGCGCCGCTGCCGTCGAGCGGCGGCCACGTCAAAGAACAGTGGTGCGGCCACCAGCGGGGGCAGCCAGATTCACGGGCTAGGGGATGGGCGGGGTTGTCGCTCCACGACAAGCCACGTTCAGTTCTGCACGAAGAGCCACGCCCACTGCCCGTAAGCTATCGTTGGTGCACGGGGTGTCGAAATGACCACTGGGGCACTGACGATGCCCCTGCCGTGGGTCGATCCGTGCTGCTGGACGGTAGTCCAAAAAATGAATGTGCACCGAACTGCGGTGGTGATGTGTTCATGAGCGGGCACCACTTCGGCTCAAAGCGCACCTGCCGCGTCCGCTTCCAACCAAGCCACCCACCTGCAGATTCCTGCACGGCACTCATCGCGTCCACAGGCTACCCCCTCCCCGCCGTGGTATCTCGCCTACTGCCATGGCCCCGCAAATCCATTGTGGGTCACCCCCGAGTCCTCCGCTTTTCCGCCCCCGCACCGACAGTCCGAACCCACGTCGTCGTCTTGTTTTTACTAACACACGTGCCGCACTTCTTCTTTTGGCGCTCACTTCTTGGGGTCAGTGAGTCCAGTGGCGGGTAGCCACCCCGTGGCTGGCGTCCATCGCAGCCCGCATCCTCCGCTCAGTCCGCCGTGACCCTCATCTCAGTTGGGCCACAAGAGCATCGCGTTTGCCACGTTAGAACCAGCCGGAGCCCACTTCTCGTGCCGCTCCACCCGCTTTACGGCCACCAAAATACTGGCAGCGGAGAGGCGGTATAGAGGCAGAAAATACTGGCAGCGGAGAGGCGGCCGCAACGCATCCCACAGAGCTGTTGTTGGGAATGTGCGCCGTAGGCTAGCCCACAAGTCGCTTTGATCGCGTGTTGAGTTTCTGAGTTTGGGTCGCCGCCTGCACGAAGAATTGATACGTCGCGGAACGCCACGACATCTCTTCAGACAGTGCAACACACAGTGTGTGCAATACACCGTCTGGTGCAGGACAGTGCCTCGCGCGCGTGTGCTGGAGCCCAAACATTGATGTAGAGTCAAGCACATCTGGGTCTGGATTTGAGCATCTGTGGCGGCATAATCGTCAATTCCCCTGTTTGCGCCTGACTCGAACGGTGACTGCTCTTTTCACACTCCACACCCCATACGCGTCGCACGGCTGCCTGCACGACGGCCCCGACTGGCACGGTATCGGTGAAATGTGTAGAATTTCAGAGGACTAGCGATACTTTTAAAGACAAACCGTGGGCCAGAGCATGGATCACCGAAATCCAATGAATTGGCACTGACTCATCTGAAAATCGTAAGACACTTCCACTATGTCATATGTACTTCCTACTCTAAATGTAAATCCTACAACTCGAAGGGGGATCACAAGTCAGCAACCAATTTATGGGAGGCGTCCGAGCAGCCCAGCTGACCATTTGCTCAGGCCTCGGTGCTGCTGCCCGCGTGAAGCCGTCGTGCTCCGTCTCCGACGGTTGCCGGTCCCGAGGCGCCTGCCCGGGCAGATTCCCTCCTTGCCCGCGTCGCTGGCCAGCCGGCGCCGTCGCCTGGTGTGCGTGGCACCCGTTTTCGGGGCCGGCGATGTAAGGTGAAAGCTCTTTAAGCGGGACGAGCGGGACGCTGCCTGAAAGACTGATAGATTGAGGGCGACGCGCAGATAGCCTCTGACACTGGCCAATCCAGTGAAACACGTGTTTGACTGACACTGCACAATCCAGTTGATCACAAGATTGCGCTTCCCTCGTCGGCTACGGCCGATGCAATAGTTTTTTTCTCCGAAAGAACAGAGCATTTGTCTCCTGCCGGATACTCTATCCCTTCCGAGCTCTGCAACTGAGAGAGTGACCTGTCCATTCGGACCTCTCCTCCCATCTGTACCGGTCTGCAGTAGTGGCTCGTGCGGAGCTGACATGGGCCCTTCCGGTTGAAAGAAGAGCAGAACGACAAAAACACACATTCTCTGCAAAGGAACCCATTTGGTGCATCCAAGAGCGCTGGTCACGGTGGTATGCGTCTTTCGTCGTTCATATCTATCCTTGATGCTTTTTTCGCACCGGCAAAGTTCAAGCAGTCCGAGGCCGCCGGCGCCACTCCACCACCACAAACATATCGCTTCATCGACCTTATATGAGCGGAGGCGAGATAATGCCAGCATTGGCTCAGCGACGATTTGCCGCCAAGGAGGGATGGCGTTTGGGGGGGTGGAATGGGGGATGCGAATGGATCATAAATCCTGTATTGTAATTGCTGGAGACTTACTATCACCTAAGATTTCACTACTGTTGAAACGGGGCCAATATCATTTTACTCGATACGCAGCCATTGATTCCGTTGGGCTGGGCATTTGACAGGGATGGGCCATCGTCGCTGCCGCGCCACACATGACGGCCATGCACGACCGCCGCCGATCGCCGCCCCGCACATGCGCGAGCCAACACCACCGCCGCCGGGCGTTGCTGTCGTTGCTCGTCGTCCCTTCCAAGGGTGGGCGACCACCGCCGCTGATGGAGGGTGCCGCCTTCCTCCCGTTCCTGACCCAGGTGTCCTGCCACACCATTCTGTGACTACGGTCGCCGCTGTGGCTACGCCGACCGGTGGGGGTGGGCAGTACCAGTGGGGGGGGGGGCACCCCGGGGGGGTGGGGGGGGGGGGGGTTAGCACCAGTGAAGGTGGGGGCAGCACTAGTGGGAGGAATGGGCAGCAGTTGCGGGAGGCGGAGCCCTGGTAGGGAGGGCCAGAACCTGTGACGAAAAGCAGCAGCGAGGAGGGGACGCAGTAGGAAAGGGGGAAGGCAGCAGGAATCAGGGGACGCAGCGGGGATGGGGGGGCGCAGCAGCAATGGGGAGGCAGCGGCGGTGGGGGGAGGCAGCGGCGGTGGGGGGAGGCAGCGGCGGTGGAGGGGGGCTGATGCACTGGGAGAAAGCAGCAGCAGTGGGGGGAGGCAGGGGCAGTGGAGGAAAACAGCAGTCGAGGATGGAGATGTATTCATACAGCCGTTCTCCCAAAACCTCGCCAACTGTTGCACCATTTTTACAAATCGGCCTCTGCGACCCTGTGAAGGCCGATTTGTAAGAGTTGTGTGACAGTTGACGTGCGAGGTTTTTGAGAGAACGGCTGTACTGTACCACCTCGCAGTGTGAATGGACACCCTCTGACAGTGTTTCAAATACCGTTGAGTCGGCAGATCGGCACAGACACTGCTCAGTCCAGTGGATTACGTGTTTTCTCTGACACTGTTTAATCCAGTGGGATGCGCTCTGCGCTTCTCTTGCTGCCTACAGCAGTTCTGCATGTTTTCT
>Ga0115030_1000941_pt1 | contig 12782 bp, 16 predicted proteins | sample SidtaG_4_FD_87174 | JGI IMG/M metagenome (GOLD analysis project Ga0115030, IMG submission 87174) | Marine algal microbial communities from Sidmouth, United Kingdom - Sidmouth_Male1 metaG | ecosystem: Host-associated > Algae > Red algae > Unclassified | place: Sidmouth, United Kingdom | collected... | reverse complement strand
TAGCACCGCCTCGCCCCGCGATGGCCGTTCGTCATCGGCCTGCGCTCGATCAATCCGACCGCCGCAAGCCGCTTCTCGATGGTATTGATACTGCGAGGGGTCACCCCCAGCGCCAGCGCCATGTCGTCCACCCGCTCGTAGCACCACGGGGTGCGCCCGTCCTGCAGATCACCGGGCGAGACGCATTCCGCCGCACGGCGCAGGTATTCCACCGCCGTCAGCGACAGGCCGAAATGCAGGCGGTTCGACGCGATATTGCGCACGGTCTGGTGAAGGCCCGCCTTCGGGCGGGGCTGTGTATTCTGGTTGTATGGTGTCGTCATTTCACTCTCTCCGGGTTGAAAACCCGTCGAGCGAAGGCTCAAACTCCACGCGCACCTCTCCCGTGGCGTGAAAACGCGAAAATCGCTTGATTGTCGGGAGGAGCGTTACTAAATTCGTTGGTGCAAACAGACGAATTTAGATCAGCCCCCCTCGGTGAGCATCCGCTTTCCGGGGGGTTCTCTTTTCTAGGCTTGCTTTCTGTCCTCCTCGATCTCCTCCAAGATATGCAGATCCTCGTCGTCGTCCGGCAGAATGAACGTCGACAACGGCACCCGTAGTTCCCGTGCTATGGATGCGAGACGACCAACTGGTAGGCGCGTCCTGCCGCTTTCGTACGCGTGCAGCATACTCTCGTTGATGCCTATCCGGGGCGCGTACTTCACACGAGGAATATCGCCACGCTGCTCACGAAGCCTGTGAGCGGCATAGGTGTTCGCTTTTTCCTCGAGGTCGCGTGATCTGCACATCTAGCTTTTGTCTTGTAATACACTGAAGATTGCAACCGGGAAATGCTGTTGTGTGAAAAAACCTTTAACAGCATTCGTGATGTCTATGAAAACAAAGCCGGATTCGTATGAGAAATGTAGAGGCTACTTATGCTGAACTGAAATAGTCGCCGAACTGCGGCTCGACCATGCTTGCTTAGGGAGCGAATTTACGTATATTTCGCATAGTATGCATATTGGAAATGCCACATGACCGAATCTCCGAGTTTCCCCGCCGCCGATCTCGCGCGCAATACGGGCGATATTCTCGACGCGGCCAGCCGGTCGCCGGTGACGATCACCAAGCATCGCAAACCCCGCTTCGTGCTGATGAGCTACGAGCGATACACGGCCCTGAGCGGCGAGACAGACCAGCAGGCACACACGCTGGCGGATATGCCCGATGACTTAAAAACCTCGATGCTCGCCGCACTTGGGCGCGATCTTGCCCAAGGCGAGAAACAGGATGGCGGATAAACCCGCAGCAGGCGAGGCCTTCCGGTATCCGTTCCTGTGGAAACGACAGCAGGAACATGGCGAAACGGAAGGTCGCAAACCGCGTCCAGTTTGCATGGCTGTAACGACGATGACCGCCAAGGGCCATACCTTGCTGTTCATCGTGCCCATCACGACGCAGCCGCCTCTTTCAGGGCGTGTGGCCGTTGAGGTGCCGGTGATGGAAGCGAAGCGCGCAGGCCTCGATATCGAAAAGCCGTGCTGGGTGATGCTCGACGAATTCAACACGGATATCCTGGAGCGGTCCTACGTGTTCGAGGACCGGATGCCGCTGGGATCGTTCAGCTCGAAATTCACCCGGCATCTTCAGGCGATCCTTCGGGAAGCAGCCAGCACTGGAAATGCTGTTGTTGTCAAACGTCAGGAATAGGGCCCAGTGACCTCATAGGCGTTTAAAATGGACATGGAAAAGAATCGTAGCGAGAACAAAAATTCTCGTAAAAGTTGCCCAATAGAGAAGAATTCTCCTTCCGAGAGCTATCTTTTTACGAAACACGCATTTTGTAAAGAGCAGCGCGGTGGTGCAAATGAGATTTCATGGGCTTGAAAGGATTATTCAGTATCGCCCAAGCGGCAAAATGTAAAAAGTCGCCGAAATCGAGATTTAAACGCGGAAAATCGAAAGCTTTTTGTTCTATTTGATGTCATTTTTAAGCAGCTATGAGGTCACTCGGCCTAACCGGAGGTGCATGGCTGATTTAGATGCACCTTATGCGGAAATATTGCTACAAATAGCATCGTTTGACTATACCTATAGGTCAAGATCACCGTATTCATCGGCATCAAAATATATATCGTTTTTTGTCATGGTTCTTGCTTTTCTATCAAGTTCTTTATTTTGTATGTCTGTATTTATTTTGCGAACAGTGTCAAACCAACTTTTAATAAGTTCTTCTTTTTCAGAGGAGTTGTCTGAAGAGTGTGAGATCTTTTCATATATATCCTTGATACCAAGCCTGTGTAAATCTTTGTCACTCTTCACAGTATTTCTCCTCAAAAGTTCGCTTTTTATATTTCATGTCGTTAATATTTTTTTGATATCTATTTTCTAAATTATAGAGAATTTTTTTCTCTTCATCTAATTGTTTTTTTAGAAGCTTTTCAGACAGCAGAAAATGAGTAATATCAATACCATTTTTCTCTGCAAATGCACGCTCTATTTTTTCATTGCACTTTACTACTTCTCTGCCAACTGAGCAGTTATAAATTGAGTCAAGAACCCACAATACTCTACTATCAAAATTACGTTCATGGAAGTTACTAGCCTTACCCCCTGTAATGTGTTGAGCAGAAATCATAGATTCAGAAAAATATGTAACTGAAAATATTAATCTGTCTATAAGAAAGCTGCCGGAAAATGTGGTTTTAAATTGACTTTCTTTGAGGCTTATCTTTTTATCAGATATTCGACATACAATATACTCGTTTCTTATTAGTGTTAATATTATAAACTGAACTTCAATATCTGATGCGTCATATCCAATTTTGTTGATAAATTCGTAAACATCGTGAAAGTTGATGAATTTATCATTTTTGCAATATTGAAGAATTCTGATAAAAATCAGAATCCTAGATAGCTTCTCACCATTTACATCAATATGTTTAATGCTGGCTTTCTGTAGGATGTAATTGAATGCAGAGTCGAAAAATCCTGACATCTCACCATAGTCATCTACTGCTGATAAAGCGGATTCAATATCCCGATCTTTAAAAATCTTTTGGCTGATGTTTGCAGGGCTGCACCTAATTCTAGGTCTTAATTGTCTAGTATCATCAAGATATAAACTTTCTAAAAATTGATAATCTTGAATTTCTTTTAGATTGGTATTTTGTAAAATTAGAGAAAGAGCATCGCTTTCATATCCCTTCACGTATTCTGTTGAGTAATTGTGAATGGAGCCGTTTCGGTACAAGTTATCGAGAGACCATAAAAGCATTCTCCCCGCGTGCTTCTTTTTAAAACGAGCATTCCATGAGAAAATTGAACTTAATTGTGATTTTTTAAAATTATAATTAGGATCTTCATTTATTACTCTTTTCATAACATGGATAATAGATCCACAAAAATAATTGATGTCAGAATGCGTTGGCTCGCTTTTTACATCATTTGAAACCAACCGACATACTTTCTCGATCATTGAAAAGTATGATGGTGGAACAATCCATTTAGGTGGTATTAGTGATCCTTTGCTGGGTTCTTTGAAAAACTCAATTTGGAGTCTGAAAAAAGTAGTATCACGGATATAAATAATAAAGTGAGACCTGCGAGACGTTGGTCCGCTTAAAAAGCCTGCAGATTTCTGTCTAGTTCCTTTGAGGAATTCTGCGACCAAGGTGACAGCGTTGTTGTTATTACCTTGGTCTGAATTGTAAAAATCATAAGTTTCAATTGCATCAAAGCCATCCAGAGAAACAAGGTGACGAAATTGATATTGAGAGCAAAATGCGGATAGAAGAATTTCTATATCTGATTCTAAGCAATCATATCCAAAATTATTTCGCCATATTTGCTGCGCCTCTAGCAATGAAAGGTCGTTAGGTGCAATTTTCCGTCCCGTACTTTCATCACGCAGCTTATCAAGGGACAACAATACTGCAGGACTAATAATGTCGTCTGGAAAATGAGTTGAAATAATATCTCTAAAGCAATAAGATTTCGTGGAGGAAAAATAATACCAAATCAATGAGTCTCGAAGCTGGCATTCTTTTATTCTGTAGGAAAGGGATTCAGTGTTAATTTGATCAGAGGATTGAAAAAATCTTTTATACTCTATACGAGATGGTATAATTCCGTTTAACCACATCATTTCTAGTGTAGAAGAAATTAGGCCTTTGCTAAAAGCAGTTTTCCCGCTTCCTGTAGGCCCCACAATGATGTTTAGTAGAGGAATTGATTTTTCTTCAGCCATGTTTATTTCATGCATTAGTGAATTTAAACATGATTGAAATAGATAACCAGAATCAGAGGAGTTGCTGAAATCATTTGATACTGCGTTAATAGATGACGCTATCAATCGGCGCATCTCTTCTTCATTTAATTGTCCCGCGCCTCTAAATGAGTAATAATCTTTGAAAAACTGTACTGCTATTGAATTCGGAACAAATCTATATTCAGAGTTAATATCTGATGGATGTGATCCGTATTTAAAAGACTGAGTTCGTTCAAAAATTCTATTAGCAATGAGGTTCAAAGCTTTAGGAGAATCACTCCTAGGCTGCCACCGCGCATTGCGTAGCGCGTCAATAGGATTTGGGCAATAAGTTTCAGTAATCATTCTGCAATAATTCCTATTAGTAGATCACCTAAAGGCGTAATATAAAAATCATCTTTTTTTTCTGATGCTAATAATCCAAATCTTACAAGGCGATCTATCGATATCTGCCTTAAAAATGGCATTTGTCCGTCATTATGGGCCAAAGAAACATGTTCTCTTTGAGAGAAGGCAGTATCAATGTTGAGAGAGAACGATGTTCCAGGGGAATGTGATAAGAATATAGAAAGTTCTAAGTCTGTCAGTGATTTGATTATATCATTTAGAATGCATATATGCACAGAATTGCTGCTTGTATCGTCTGACGTTATCACTCGAGCAAATAATACTGGCTTCCAGTTTTCAAAAGAGCTTGCGCTATAAAATAATGATTGAGATATATCTTTGTCGTTAATCGTACTCCCATCAATTTCTAACTGAGTAACTCTTCTAGATAACTCTGCTATAAATACATCGATCTGCTCTTGACGTATATCATTCAGTACTGACTCAACATACACTGAAATTGGTGAGCCAATATATGGAATTCCTGCCAAGATAGATCTAGCAATAATCGCTTTTGAGGGTTTTGATTTATCGGAGGGAACTTCAGGTAAGATATTTTTTTGTGTCATAATGGAACGTCCAACTTTAACTTTACAACAGTAGGTTGCTATATGCGGGTTCCATAAGTCAAAGTATTTTACTGAATTTTTGAAAATAATTACAGAACGTTTAAACCGGTCGATTCTGACGGGGTATAGCACCTCACGATAACGCTAGGCTTTTCGGCGTCAGAAACCCCATCGAAACCGCTTGAGTTACGGCAGGTTTTTGAAGGGGCTACCTGTTCTCTCCGAGCTTCGCGAGTTTCGCGAGATCGAGCGCCAAGGTCGGAGCTTCGATAGGAAGACGGGTAAAGCCGTAGTGCCGATAGAAGGCCTCGGCAGCCGGTGAGATCGCATGCACGGTGATCAGCCGAGCCGGGATTTCCTCAGCAGCTCGACGAGCTCGACGAACGACATCCCACAAGAGGTAGCCGCCCAATCCCCTACCCTGCCAATCGTGATCGATGGCAAGGCGTCCGAGCAGCACAGCAGGTATCTGCCCCGGCATATTGCGGCGCATGCTGCCGGTGACATCGGTGGCGAGCATCTGGCCCATGCAGAGCGCGTAGTATCCGATGACGATTGCGCTTTCCGCCGGACAAATCACATAGGTTTTCGTCGCAGCGGATTTCATATTCCGCATCGCGCGTTGCCGGAGCCAATCGTCCAGAACCGGTTCCTCGGAATCGAATCCGGATAGATCGTGATGATCGGCAAGCGGTACGGGCGCGGTGAAATCCGCGAAACGATCAGCCACGCTCGGATGACGGGGAGGTATCCAGAAGACGCTGCATGCCCGTTTGTTCGGCATCGGTCGCAGGGGCATCCATCCAGTCGAGGACGGCGTTGAACGTTTCCGCATCCGCGTAGAGCGTCGTCTGGTCCAGCAGGTAGTTTTTCGCTTCCCTGATACCGGCAGAGAGCATGAACTGGGAGCGATTGACGCCCATCATTCCGGCAACGCGGTCGATCAGCTCCTTATCCTCCGCGCGGGCGCGCAGGTGAATGTGAGCTTCGGCAGTGGGAGTGTTTTCAGTATCCATGATCATGGATACGAATAATGTGTTGACAATGTCAACACACAGCTACCTGTCTTCAGTCCCACATCCTTGCGGCGATATCCTGCTCTTCCCTGCCGACAGCATCGGCGTAGATCACGGTGGTGCTGAGCTGAGCGTGGCCGAGCCATTTGGACAGCATGTGCAACGGGACGCCCCGCACGGTGGCGTTGACCCCGAACCCATGGCGCAGACCCTTGGGGCTGCGGTGCGGCGCATCCGCGATACCCGCCTCGATCATCACGCCCTTGACGATCTGCCAGACCCGCACGCGCGACAGGGGCCAGATCGGCATCTTGGCGCGCTTGGGCGTCCTTTGCGCTTCTCTGATGCCGTGCGCGGTGTTGAGGGTGTCGAGATACTCGGGGGGCACCGGGACGGCGCGGTAGACGATCTTCTGCTTGCCGGAAGCATCCCTGCGCTTCTTGAGGCTGCGCAGCGTGACGGTACCGCCGGAGAGATCGACGCGGGCGGGCGTGATCTCGATCAGCTCGGATGGACGGCAGCCGGTATGGTGCAGCGTCTCGCAGAGTGTGCGGTCCCTGGCGGGCCTGCGCTTAGCGACGGCGAGGAAAGCCGCGCGCTCCTCGGCGTTCAGGTAGAGGCGGTTTCCGCTGCGGTCGTGGAGGCTCATTTCGCTCATGTCAGACAGTTTACGCGCAAAGCGTTAAACGTCGAGAGCGGATCGAACGCCAGGTCCCTCCCGGCTTCACGAACAAGATCGGCAACGAATATCGGCAAACTTTAGAGCTGATACCAGTCAAATTACTGTAAGTTATGGCGAATACCTATTGCCATAATCGGCAATATGGAGACGCCTGTACGCATGTGGATGCCCTAGACAGAGTAGAAATCTAAGACCGCCATTTTGCATGTGTTTAACAGAATGGCCCGTTCCGTTAAATAACCTAGTCGTTTTCCCATTGCTTAACTCAAGTTTTTGAAACACATTCTTTAAAGCGGTGTACGCTTAAGATAGTGCAGAGGAGGTAGCATCAATGCGCTATGGATTTCGTATCTTAAGCGTTCTTGCAGCACTGATCGGCCTCATCTTTGTATTGCGCCCGGGTGTTGTATGCGATGCACTTGGTTGGGGATGCGAGGAAAGCCGCGCTCGTTCATGTCTTCAAGCAACGGGTTCTACGGTGGAATATACACCCGGGTTTTCGCCTTCTGGTGCAAGCTTTTCTGCGCATCTTGGCGGTAAAGAAGTCATTGTCGGCACTCAAGATTCCGAAGCACTTCGACTTATTCTCGGTTGCATAAGGGAAGCGAGTATCAATCGGCGCTCTGGTCCCGCAGATGATTTTTATGCTGAGGAGCCAATTCAGTTCGGTCGAATTGCGGAGTTGTGGCGCGGTGGTGCGGTGACAATTGGTCTGATCGAACCAGTGGATCAGAAGGTACGTGATGGCTTGATGAATCTGGCCTTTGGCCCAGCTGGTGGGCTACGCAGAGAAATAATTGGTCAATGGTGCGAAAATAACTCGGCTTGCATCCAATGTGAGATGACGGATTCGAAAAAGCGAGTTACAGTTATGGCGCGAGCCGGGGGAAAATTTGAAAAACACTACATCGGCACAGCTCCGCTCTCTGGAAATCGTGCTGAGCCTTATCAACTGGTCGAGGCAGATGATGTATTGCCTGACGGAATTGGCAGAAGGGTAATTTACCAATGCGTGGAATAATCTTCACAGTCGTGGCAGTTTTGGCCACATCTCCGACTATAGCGTCATCATTACAGTGCCAATGCTGGCGCATGCCAGCTGCAGGGTACGGGCAAACAAGCTGCTCTGCTTCAACGAGTTGGGGGTGGTGCGCAGTTGACTTCAATACATTCGCGACAGAAGATGAGCAACGATCCGTCAACTTTCTTGAGGAGACTCTAGATAGGAAGATTTCATGGCCGCGTTTCGGCGATGGTGATCGTAGTGCTAGCATGACACCGCAGGATGCACGCAATCTTCAGCCAAATGAACTCGTCGATATTTTATTAATATACGCCTTGATTTCAACACTTTCAATAGAGGAAAGGGGTGATTTTGAAGATATTAGTAGTATTTACAAGGAGTCTTACGAAGTTATGCAAAGAGATGCGGAGTTAATAGCTGGTACTTTTTCAAATTCCTCCTCAGACGGCGGTGTTTTAGAAGAAGGTGGAAGATATAGCATTGATACATCGAGTTCACTCATACGTGTAACCTATGGCTGTGTCGAAATTGAAGGTACCACAAATGAATACTTTGCTATGTTTAAAGCGTTTTGGACTGAGAACCCCCGTGCACCGCAATGCGGGTTTTAGGGGGCGTATATGAGAGAGAACGAAGCTCTACCCTTGTTTCCATAATCACTGATTATGCACTATCACCCGTTGTATTAAATCCAAGGGCTGCGCTTGATGCCGTATCATTTTTGATGGTACGCATAGTTCTTTAATATTGGCGAAAATAATCAAAATGAAATATGAGCTTTCCTGAAGAATCAACAAGTTACGAAAAAACCATTCTTTCCGATTTACAGGGAGCTTGGTCAGTCCTGCGGCAATCCGTTGTAGACAACGCAGGATTTGAGGGCTGGGAACGCATGCTGTTCCATATTGACGAAGCTATGAGTTGGGAAGTGGTGCGGCATCTGGAGCGAATGACGCCATTATTGCTGCTAGTGAGAAATATAGCTGTGCAAGCAAAAGCGTCAGAAGACATGATGCAAGAGATCGAAGATGTGACTGAAATTTTGAACGAAACACTCAAAACTCATATGCGAGGTGAAAAACCGTGAATTTCACCGTCAATGCATACACTTAACGGAATGACCAATAGTGTTAAATATACAACGAAAGCATCCTTTGCTTGATTGATCTCGTTGATGCTAGATTCCATCGCAATGACAAAAAACCTTCTGACGATCCGTATTATGCCAGACTTGTGGCATATCTTGATACATTAAACGCCGAGACCGGACGAGGTCGCGCGCTCATTGCCGCGTCACTAATCGAAAAGATGCTCGAAGAAGTGCTGCGTGCGCATACGCTGGATGAAGCTGCTACAAGCATGGTGTGAGAAAATGCCGATAACAATTGATGAAGTCGTAAGCATGCTAAATCCAGAGAACACCGTACTTTTGTTCGGTGCAGGTTCGTCAATGCCATCTGGAGCTCCGGCGGTTGAAAAATTAATCGCGCATTATTCGAAAATTTTCAAACTACCATCAGAGGGCTTTGATCTCAGCGAGATTGCAATGTTAGCTGAGCAGCAAAATAGCCGCCGAGATTCAATAAGAGAACTACGAAAATTCTTCGAGAATCTTACACCTACTGGAGGTTTGGCGAACATACCCAATTATAATTGGAAGAGTATTTATACGACTAATTACGATCATTTAATTGAAGATTCTTATGCATTATTTAAAAAAAAATGCAGAACTTATTCCTCAAATTTTGACTTTGGATCGGATGACGAAACTTACGACGCACAGCTATACAAGATTCATGGAACCATCGAAAAAGATACATGTGATGGATATGCTGCTCCACTGATACTTACTGAGCAAGATTATGAACTCACCACCTTGTATAGGGAACAACTGTATGATCGTATGAAAGGTGATATTGCCGGATCAGATTTATTGATAATAGGTCATTCGTTGGCTGATCCACATTTGAAAGATCTCATAAATCGTGCATGCGCTATAAACGAAAAAGTATTAGAGCCATGTCGTTTAACTTTATTACTTTATACTCCAGACGAAAATCGCGCGGCTCTGTATGAAAGAAGGGGATTAAAAGTAGCGTTCTCTGGAATTGATGAGTTTTTCAATTCTTTATACAAAAGCGCAATCAATAGCTCGCCTATCTCCTCGGCTCCCAAAGATGATGATCTTATTATGGGAAGTGTCGATATTGGAGATAGCTTTGTAGAAGTTTTAGATGTTACCGATGCCAATAATGCTGATATAAGTGCAATGTTCAATGGCTGGCCAGCGACTCATGCTGATATTGCCGCAGGGTATACATTTGAGCGTGATGTATCAACTTCAATTGCGAAACATCTGGAAAATGACGGAACACAATGCGCCATACTTTTAGGGGCGGCAGGGGTTGGCAAGTCCACAGCAGCACGGCAGGCTCTTCAGGCGATGCAACGCGCGTCAATTAGATGCTGGGAGCATCGCTCAGAATCTGTGCTTAATACAAGTAAGTGGCGTCTAATTGGCAAATCGCTAAAAGACAACAATCTTCTTGGTTGCTTGTTCGTTGATGAAGCTGATATTCACCTAAATCAATTGAGTGAACTTGCTGATTTATTAATTGCGGACGACAATCCTCACTTAAAACTTCTTATTGTTTCGACGAAGGGGCATTGGAAAACTCGGAGTAAATCTCCAAATTTTAACAACTACGGTCGAGAGTTTACTCTTTCACGACTTAACAGCAACGAAATAGATGGATTGCTAACACTGATAGATCGACAACCAAAAGTTAAAGCGCTAGTTGAAAGAACATTTAGCGGTTTCAGTCGTGTAGAACGACGTCGAAGATTGGTTAATAGATGCGAATCTGATATGTTTGTTTGTTTGAAAAATATATTTGCCTCTGAAACATTCGACGATATTATTCTGCGTGAATATGCTTCATTATCTGAAGATTCACAAGATATTTACAAGCATGTTGCCGCAATGGAAAGTGCAGGTGTGAAAGTTCATCGACAACTTATTATTCGATTGCTCGGAATTTCTGCGGAATATATTTCTGATAATCTAAAGTTACTTGATGACATTGTTCAAGAATTTGCAATTGATGCGCGATATGGAATTTATGGGTGGCGCTGTCGCCATCAAGTCATATCAGCAATTATTTCAAAATATAAATTTAATGATATGGATCATACTATAGAGCTTTTTGATCGAATCATTGATTGTATATCACCAACTTATAGTGTTGAGATTGCGACCATTCGAGGGTTGTGTAATTTAGATGGTGGGATTTCTCGTATACCGGATATAAATGAAAGAAACAGACTTCTCCGGAAAATGATATCGATTGCACCTGGAGAACGTGTACCGCGGCACCGATTAATTAGAAATCAAATTGAGCAAGGTCATTACGAGAGAGCAGAAACTGAGATTAGGGTTTTTAATAAGGACTTTGGCTCTGATGGTCCAGTACACCGCTATAAAATCCAATTGAAAACTGCTCGCGCTAGACACACTCCTGGGATACTTGAGGAGGACCGTATTGCAATTATGGAAGAAGCTCATGAGTTAGCAGTTATCGGCGCTCAAAGATATCCTAAAAATAGAAGCGTACTTGGAGCTTATGCAGAGTTAGGTATTGAATTTTTAAAGCGCACAGGGTCGCATGAAGTTTTTGATGAAGCAATAGATCATTTAAAGGCTTTGGAAGCAATGGGGGATCCTGATGTTTCATCTATGATTGCTCGATTTGAGCGACGAACAGGTCTCTCCTAGAAATACCTGTCGCAATAAAAAATTGGAAGCGCACAGTCTAGAGTTCGCAATTGCTGGTGACTTCGGAGTGGAAAGCGAGATTTTGATATGGCTCAGCGTTGGCTGGCATGATCTCTCGTCCATTTGGTTCAGATCACCCGCCCTGTCGATAACGGCATGACCAAAGTAATTTCCTGATAGGGAACTTCGGGGCGGACTTCACCGCGTGGCCCGCGATGTAGGCGCACAAAGCCGTATCCGGCCATCGTCTTCAATGTCCGCGAAAGGTTCGAGGCTTTGCGCCCTGTTCCTTCAGCAAGCTCCTGAAGCGATCCGGGATTGCTCGCTGCAATGAATTCCAGCAACGCACGGTTCTTGTTCGAGAGAATTTTCGCAAAGCTTTCCGGTGAAGTGAACCAGACCTTGGGATCATCAGGCGATGCCATCAGATCACCGCGAGCGATAGCCATGCTGCGCTCCTTCATCTCCTTGGCACTGGCGATGCCGACTCTCAGTGTATTCATAACTCAACCCCTTTCTCTGCTAGCACTGCTTCTACCTCTCGCCAGAAGTCAGCGATCAGAGTGGCTGCATCCTGGTAGTCGTAAGGCCGAACGGTTCTCAGCCGGTGCTTATGGTCTTGTGCGCCCTGCCCTCTTCCGCCTGGTCCAGCTGTGCGACGAACGGGGTGAGCATTGTCAAACCCGACAAGTCGATCACCGTTTGGACCGTGCAAGGTGAGCGAGTAGTCCAAGCCGTGTGGCTTGGCTTCAGTCTCGGGTACTGGCGTAACAACGAAGCGAACCCAATGCCCGCCGTCCGGATCGATCACGAGAACTTGGCCATCCAGATCGAGAAGGTGGTCGAGGGAAGAATCGCGGCTCATCTACTATGATTATCAGATAGTGATAATATTGGAAGCGTTATCATCATTTACGCAATTTCATAATTGCGTTTTCACGCATTTACGTAAACACGTATTTATGCACTTATGCGTTCAAGGTATTCTGCAAGTGCGACTTCAAGAATGGATTGATGTGTCTGGTCTGTCTCGACTGCATGAATACGCAAGCGCCGGTATGTTTCGCCATCCAG